>Ga0075436_100001770_pt1 | contig 14804 bp, 10 predicted proteins | sample RhiMethybrSRZTD5_FD_75303 | JGI IMG/M metagenome (GOLD analysis project Ga0075436, IMG submission 75303) | Populus rhizosphere microbial communities from Tennessee, USA - Rhizosphere MetaG P. TD hybrid SRZTD5 | ecosystem: Host-associated > Plants > Roots > Rhizosphere > Soil | place: USA...
CACTCAGCACTTATTTCTTGGCCGGCGCTGCTTCTTTCGGCCGCTTCGCACCATATTTCGAGCGACTCTGTTTGCGGCCTTGCACTCCAACAGCATCAAGAGTCCCGCGAACGACGTGATAGCGGACGCCCGGCAGATCTTTCACACGCCCGCCTCGTATCAAGACAATCGAATGCTCTTGCAGGTTGTGGCCGATACCCGGAATGTAAGTAGTTACTTCGATGCCGTTTGTCAGTCGAACACGAGCAACCTTGCGAAGAGCGGAATTCGGCTTCTTCGGCGTCTGTGTGTATACGCGAGTACAGACGCCGCGCTTCTGCGGACTGGAATTGAGTGCGGGGCTTGAGGTCTTATATTTTACGTTCTCGCGGCCCTTTCGAACCAATTGGCTAAGTGTCGGCACCTGTCGCTCCTCTCTCGATTTTCGAGAACAAGTTTTCTCTGTCTGGAACGCCTATGCGTCTCGAGACGAGATTTTGACGGTTGCGAGAAACAGCCAAGCGGCTTTCACAAGCCGTCCCAGGCCGAGTTGTTTCATTCGTCTTGCGGGGATGTTCTGAAAAGTAGCTGCGGATTCGGCCTCCCCAGGCCAAACTTTTCTGTGGCGTGATCTCAGATCACTTCGTTTTGAATTCGGGGACCAAGCGATGTAGTGCCGAATCCCTTTTACGCCACAATAACGTTTATTCCGCGTCCGGATTCAATCGAGCGGCGCCTCCGCATGCTCAGAACCAAAAAAGCGCCGCCGTCCAAACGGAAAACTATAGCGGCGGGACCTTTTATTGTCAACCCTGACTCAAGCGTTCGGGAATGATCTTTCCAAGCTATCGGTCGAGGCGCCTTCTACTCACGCTGAAATTCCAAGAGCAACGCGCATGAATCGAGTGACATTTTTTTACACCAAGTAACAAAAAGCGTGATCAATTCGTGTCGCAACCGATCGGCCCCGGCGAGGAGAATCATATTCTTAGCGAAACCTTTCCCCATCTTTGGAATGGCCCGAAGTGTGCAGTCGGCTCCACCAACGGAGAAAACTATGGGGCTCACTTGTCCGCGTTGTGAAACCGAAGTGCAGCCGGAGGCGTTCTACTGTCCGTACTGCCAACTGCCGAGGCCAAAAGCCGGCTTCGCGAGTTCGGCTGAAGCCGGAACAAGGAAGTCTTCCGTCGGTGAATCCCCGTCCAACAAAAAGAAGAACAAAAGCAACAGTCCTTCATTGAATCGGTCGCATAAGAGACGGCGAATCCCGATGAGGATTTTGAGCATCGCGGCAATCGTAGCAGTATCAGTCGTGGGTGCCTATGTGTTCGTCGTGCCCCTGGTCCTCTCACAAGAGGCCGAACCCAAGGCCGCGCTTTCGGCACTCGAGAAACTTCGCCATCTGCCTTCCAGCGAGCCCGGCATTACAATCGGGGAGCAAATGTCGAACGCGCTCGAAGTCTCTCGCCGGGCAGGAAATCTGGCTTCTTACAAAGGCTGGACAGTTCATCCCATCAAAGGAACAAAAACAAAAGTTCTCATCAGCTTCTCTTATCAAGAAAAAGGCGGCATCGACCAGCACGCGGAGTGGATCGCCGATTTGACGGCGGGAAGCTTCGCTCCTCAGAGTGCATTAGCCGTTTCAGCGTCAGGCAAATAAAGAAAAAAGGAGGCGATTGAATCAACCTCCTCCTTAATTAAATCGCCACAGTCCTTGAACGCTAGTCGCCGACTTCTTTTGCCTCCGCTTTGATGTCTTCAGCAGCGGGGATTTCTCCCGACTCGTATTCGAGCTCTTGCTCCTGAGTTCGATCGGGCTCAACCTTGATGTTCCGGTAGTACTCCATGCCGGTGCCGGCAGGAATCAATCGGCCCATAATCACGTTCTCCTTTAGCCCTCGCAAGTAATCAACCTTGCCGCTGATTGCAGCTTCGGTGAGCACTCGAGTGGTCTCCTGGAAAGAAGCAGCCGAGATGAACGATTCCGTCGAAAGCGACGCTTTCGTGATACCGAGCAACAACGGCTCCATCGAAGCCGGCGTGCCGTCCTCGGAAATCACACGCTCGTTCTCGTCCTGGAAGCGGAAGCGGTCCACCATGTCTTCCAGCAGGAATTCAGTATCGCCCACATCTTTGACGCGCACCCATCTGAGCATCTGACGAACAATAACTTCGATATGCTTGTCATTGATGTTGACACCCTGAAGCCGATAGACCTCTTGAATCTCGTTGACCAGGTAACGCTGCAGCTCTTCGATTCCGCGCACCGAAAGAATGTCGTGCGGATTTAGCGGGCCATCCATCAACGGCTCACCCGCCCGGACCCAGTCATCCTCCTGCACGTTTATGTGAACGCCTCGAGGAATCGAGTACTCGCGCTTCTCGCCGTCTGGAGCTTCCACTATCACACGGCGAAGTCCCTTTACGATGGGTCCGAATTTAACGACTCCGTCAATCTCGGTCATCACTGCCGTCTCGCGCGGCTTGCGAGCCTCGAACAGCTCGACAACTCGCGGCAGACCGCCAGTGATGTCCTTGGTCTTGGTAGTCTCGCGAGGAATCTTCGCAATGATATCGCCTGGCGCAACTCGCACGTGCTCCTTCTCTTCCTGCGTCTTCGAAGCAACAGCTGTGCGCTTCTTCTTCCATTCGTCGTAGTCCGCTACAAGCAGGTTAGCGCGCACCGGCATTTGATAGGTTCGCAACACCTTGTTCTTTTCATCGCGAATCTCAATTCGCGGCTGACGCTTCTCATCCGGAGAGTCGATAACAACCAGATGTGAAAGCCCGGTGACTTCGTCGACCTCTTCGTGAACCGTAACACCCTCGATCAAATCCTTGAAAGCGACAGAGCCGGCTTCTTCGGTCAGGATCGCGAATGTGAAAGGATCCCACTCCGCGAGCTCCTGGCCTTCTTCAACTTTCTGGCCGTCAGTCACCTTGAGCGTCGCACCGTAGTTGATTTGGTAGCGCTTCAAATCACGCCCGCGCTCATCTACAAGGATGATCGTGCCGTTGCGGTTCATCGCGACGAGATCGCCATCGCGATTACGAACCGTCTTAAGGTCTTCGAACCTTGCAGTGCCCGAAGCAATCGCCTCATGCTTTGTGATCTCGCTCACGCCGCCGGCAACGCCGCCGATGTGGAAGGTCCGCATCGTAAGCTGAGTGCCGGGCTCGCCGATTGATTGCGCTGCGATTACGCCTACCGCTTCTCCCAGCTCCACCATTCGGCCGGTTGCAAGGTTGCGGCCGTAGCACTTGACGCATACTCCGCGTCGCGACTCGCAAGTCAGCACGGAACGAATCCGAACGCGCTCAATTCCGCCAGCTGCCTGAATCGAGCCCGCAAGATCTTCGGTGATTTCTTCATTGGACTCCACGATGATCTCGCCTGTGATCGGGTCGCTCACGTCGTCGAGCACAACGCGGCCGATGATTCGGTCACGAAGAGATTCGATCTCCTCGCCGCCTTCGATGATCGCCGTAGCCCAAATGCCCTTGATGGTTCCACAGTCAGGTTCGCTCACGATTACGTCTTGAGCCACGTCAACCAGCCGGCGAGTGAGATAACCGGAATCCGCGGTCTTAAGCGCGGTGTCCGCCAATCCCTTTCGCGCGCCGTGAGTCGAGATAAAGTACTGCAGCACATTCAGACCCTCGCGGAAGTTCGCGCGGATCGGAGTCTCGATGATTTCGCCCGAAGGCTTCGCCATTAAGCCTCGCATACCGGCGAGCTGTCGAATCTGCTGCTTCGAGCCTCTCGCGCCCGAATCGGCCATGATCAGAATTGGGTTCATTTCGCCCGATTCCTGCTCCCGGCGATTCATCTCGGTGAACATCGCTTCAGCGACGCGCTCGGTCACATCCGACCAAATCGCGATCACTTTATTGTAGCGCTCGCCGTTTGTGATGATTCCTTCTTTGTACTGGTTTTCGACTTCGACAACGTCGGCCTGCGCCTTCTGAACCAGCTCTGCCTTTGCGGGCGGAGTGACCAGATCATCGACGCCAATCGATATTCCGGCTTTCGTCGCGTAGAGGAATCCGAGGTCCTTAACCTTGTCGAGCATCTTGACTGTCTCGGCGTGCCCGAGTCTCAAGTGACAATGGTTGACCAGTGACTGAAGCCCTTTCTTCTTGAGCGTTCCATTGACGTAAGGCATGCCTTCCGACATTTGCTCGTTGAAGATAACGCGGCCCACGGTCGTGTCGATCACTCGGTTCTTCAAAGTGCGAACTGCGGCGCGGATGACGTCCTGATCGTCGCGTTCGTGTTCGAGATCGATAATGTCTCCCGAGAACAACAGCTTGATCGGCGTCTGAGTGTGAACCTCGCCCGCATCAAGCGCGAGCAGCACTTCATCAGCCGACGCGAACTTGCGCCCAGCGAACTTGTCGTCCTTCTTGTCTTTCGTCAGGTAATAACAACCCAGCACGATATCCTGAGTCGGCACCGCAATCGGCTGCCCATTCGCGGGAGAAAGAATATTGTTTGAAGCAAGCATCAACACGCTTGCTTCAACCTGAGCCTCAGGGGAAAGCGGAATGTGCACGGCCATCTGGTCGCCATCGAAGTCCGCGTTGAACGCAGTGCATACGAGCGGGTGAATCTTGATTGCCTTGCCTTCGACCAGCACCGGCTCGAAAGCCTGAATTCCGAGGCGATGAAGCGTCGGGGCGCGATTCAAGAGCACCGGGTGCTCGCGAATCACTTCTTCGAGTATGTCCCAAACGACAGACTCCTGCCGCTCGACCATTTCTTTTGCCTGCTTGATCGTCGCCGCATACTGTTTCTTCTCGAGCAGGTTGTAGATGAACGGCTTGAACAACTCGAGCGCCATCTTCTTAGGCAAGCCGCATTGATGAAGCTTGAGCTCGGGACCGACCACGATTACCGAACGTCCGGAATAGTCTACGCGCTTGCCGAGCAAGTTCTGACGGAAGCGCCCCTGCTTACCTTTGAGCGTATCCGAAAGCGACTTCAGCGGACGGTTGTTTGCGCCTCGAAGCACGCGTCCTCGACGTCCGTTGTCAAACAGCGCATCTACCGCCTCCTGAAGCATGCGCTTTTCGTTTCGCACAATCACTTCAGGCGCCTTCAGCTCGATCAGCTTCGAGAGTCGGTTGTTTCGATTGATGACTCGGCGGTAGAGATCGTTCAAGTCGCTTGTCGCAAAGCGTCCGCCGTCGAGCGGAACCAAAGGACGAAGCTCGGGCGGAATCACGGGAATCACATCGAGGATCATCCAGTCCGGGTGATTGCCAGACCGGCGGAACGCATCGACCACCTTGAGCCGTTTTGAGAACTTGAGCTTCTTTTGTTGCGAAGTCTCATCCTTCATCTTGGAGCGCATCTCGACAGACAGCTCTTCTACGTCGACCTTCTGCAATAGCTCCTTGATCGCTTCGGCGCCCATCTTTGCGATGAACCGTCCTGGCATTGTCTGCATAAGCTCCCGATAGCGATCGTCAGCAAGCAGCTCTCGCTCCTTTAATCCGGTCTCTTTGTCGGGATCTCCAGGCTTGTCTCCGGGATGATCACCTGGGTGGATCACAATGTAGGATTCAAAGTAGAGGACCTTCTCGAGCTCACGAAGAGGTATGTCGAGCAAATGACCGATACGAGACGGAAGCCCTTTGAAAAACCAAACGTGCGAACAGGGGCTGGCCAGCTTTATATGACCCAGGCGCTCTCGACGAACTTTAGATTGTGTAACCTCAACTCCGCACTTATCGCACACAACTCCGCGGTGCTTCATCCGTTTATACTTTCCGCAGAGGCATTCCCAATCGGTGACCGGACCGAATATCTTCGCGCAGAACAATCCATCGCGCTCCGGCTTAAATGTCCGGTAGTTGATCGTTTCGGGTTTTGTAACCTCACCATGGGACCATCCCAGAATTTTTTCCGGTGAGGCAAGACTTATTCTTATCGCTTCAAAATCAGGCGCCAGGTTTGTCTTTTCTTGATGTGTCCTAAACATTTACCCTCCGCAGTCCGTGGTCCGTAGTCCTTAGTCCGTAGCTACGGACCAGGGACTACGGACTAATGACTATTCCGTTACCACTTCTTCCTCTTCCACCTCTTCGCTTCGGCGCATCAATTCGACGTCCAAACAAAGCGACTGGAGCTCGCGAATCAGAACGTTGAACGATTCGGGCACGCCGGGATCGAAATCAGCTTCGCCTTTAACGATCGCCTCATAAATCTTCGAGCGGCCGGCAACATCGTCAGACTTTGCCGTCAACAACTCCTGCAAAATGTGCGCGGCGCCGTAGGCTTCGAGTGCCCACACTTCCATTTCGCCGAAGCGCTGGCCGCCAAACTGAGCCTTGCCGCCCAGCGGCTGCTGAGTGATCAACGAGTACGGTCCGATCGAGCGCGCGTGAATCTTGTCGTCGACCAGATGCGATAGCTTCATCATGTAGATGTAGCCTACCGTCACCTGTTGTTCGAACGGGTCGCCGCTCATTCCGTCGTAGAGCACGGTCTTGCCGGAAGTCGGCAGACCTGCGAATTCAAGCAGCTTCTTGATGTCCGCTTCACGAGCGCCGTCAAACACCGGCGAGGCATACGCGATACCGTCAATCATCGTACGCGCGTGCGCGGCCAGCTCTTCATCAGACATCGAGCCGGTGCGCTCTTGCCAGTCTGTGTTGCTAAACACTTCGCGATAGATCTTCCGGACCTCATCGATTTTCGAACCATCCTCGAGCAATGCGCCAAGCTTCTGGCCGATTGCCTTCGAAGCCCAACCGAGGTGAGTCTCAAGAATCTGACCGACGTTCATTCGAGAAGGAACGCCGAGCGGATTCAAAACGATTTCAACGGGCGTACCGTCGGGCAAGTACGGCATCTCCTCTTCAGGAAGAATTCGCGCAATGACGCCCTTGTTGCCGTGACGGCCCGCCATCTTGTCGCCAACCGACAATTTTCGCTTCATCGCGATGAACACCTTGACCATCTTAATGACGCCGGGCGGCAACTCATCACCCTTCTTCAGCTTCTCGATGTTTTCGTGATGAAGCTGCTGCTGAACCTTCACCTGTCGTTCAGTGCGCCGCTCGATGTCGGCGATCTCGGATTGAATGTCGACTCGCGAGCTGGCCACTTCGACCTTGCGAAGCGCGCCGATCTCGAGCGGTTCCAACTCCTCACGAGTGAGCTTCGCGCCCTTCGTCAGAAGCTTTTTGTTTTTATAGACAAGATCATCGGCGAGCCGCTGACCTTCGAGCAGCTCGAAGATTCGCTTGTTGCGCTCGTCTTCCAGAATTCGAACTTCGTCGCGGACATTCTTTTCGAGCTTTTCCTCTTCCGCGCGTTCGATCGCAAGCGAGCGCTCATCCTTCTCCGCGCCTTTTCGCGTGAACACCTTCACATCGACTACAGTACCGTCGATGCCCGGCGGGCAGGTGAGGCTCGCGTCGCGAACATCGCCCGCTTTCTCGCCGAATATCGCGCGAAGAAGTTTTTCTTCCGCGGTCAGTTGGGTCTCGCCTTTGGGCGTGACTTTTCCGACGAGAATCGATCCAGGCCTGACCTGAGCGCCGATTCGGATGATTCCCGAATCGTCCAGATCGCGAAGCGCGGATTCGGAAACGTTTGGTATGTCGCGAGTGATTTCTTCAGGACCGAGCTTCGTGTCGCGAGCTTCGACTTCGAGCTCTTCGATGTGAATAGAAGTGAACGAATCCTCCTTAACCAGCTTCTCCGAAACCAGAATCGCGTCTTCGAAGTTGTATCCGCGCCACGGCATGAACGCGACGAGCACGTTGCGACCCAAAGCGAGTTCACCCGTGTTCGTGCAGGGCCCGTCCGCTATCACATCGCCCTTCTTGACGGGCTGCCCTTCGCGAACGATGGGCTTCTGGTTGATGCAGGTATTTTGATTCGAGCGCTTGAACTTAGTGAGCTGATAAATGTCGGCGTTGATTTCGCGAGAGGTTGTGCCTCCGGCGATCCCATGCTCGGCTCGAATGATGATTCGCTCCGAGTCAACCGAGTCGACGACTCCGTCTCTTCGAGCGATCACAACCGCGCCCGAATCCTGGGCGGTTACTTTTTCCATGCCTGTTCCAACGAGCGGTGCTTCCGCGCGAAGCAACGGAACCGACTGGCGTTGCATGTTGGAACCCATCAACGCCCGGTTTGCGTCGTCGTTTTCAAGAAACGGAATCAAAGACGCGGCAACCGAAACGAGTTGCTTCGGGCTGACGTCGACAAGGTCCAGCTCTTCACGCAAACACAGATTTCTTGTTTCACCCGCCTTGCGCGCCGCGAGACGTTCCTGGAGGATCCGTCCCTGCTTGTCGACTTCAACCGTCGCCTGCCCGATCGTGTACTTGTCCTCCTCCCAGGCGGTCAGATAGAACGGGAATGGTTCATACTCCGCCGGGAGTCCCTTTTGCAGCTTCTTGTTGCCGCGCTCGACAGTCTCTGTCGGCAGGTGATCGCCGACGTTGAATTCGGTATCGCCGGCTGAAAGAACTCGAACATAATCGATCACACGTCCGTTTTCGACCTTGCGATAAGGCGATTCAATGAAGCCGAACTCATTGATTCGCGCGAAGCACGAAAGCGACGAAATCAATCCAATGTTCGGACCTTCAGGCGTCTCGATCGGACATATGCGGCCGTAGTGCGTCGGGTGAACATCGCGCACTTCGAAACCCGCTCGTTCGCGCGAAAGTCCGCCCGGCCCAAGCGCCGACAGTCTCCGTTTATGAGTGATCTCCGAGAGCGGGTTCGTCTGATCCATGAATTGAGACAACTGAGACGAGCCGAAGAACTCTCTCACTGCGGCGGTGACCGGCTTCGCGTTAATGAGATCGCGCGGCATCGCCGTTTGCATTTCCTGATGGATCGACATCTTCTCTTTGATCGCGCGTTCCATTCGCACGAGGCCAATTCGGAATTGGTTCTCGAGAAGCTCGCCGACTGCTCTCACGCGACGATTGCCTAGATGATCGATGTCGTCGGCCTCGCCGATTCCTTTGCGCATCTTGAGGACGTAGTCGACAACGCCAACGAAGTCGCGAGTGGATAGCGTCTGCTCGTCCAGGCGCTCGCGCTCGGGTTTGCCGAGTTTGATGTTGGACTTCAGGCGGCCAACCCGAGAGAAATCGAATTTGCGCTCGTCGAAAAACATTCCGCGGAAAAGGTTCCACGCTGTCAGGATGGTCGGCGGATCGCCAGGCCTCATCTTGCGATAGATTTCCAATATCGCATCTCGAGGAGTCTTGAGCTTTTCATCTTCCTTCTTCAGCGTCTGGCTGACGACCACGCCGACATCATCGCGCTCCGGGAAGCATATCTCGATTGCGGCCACTCCCGACTCGGTTATCTGCTGCCACTCGCGTTGCGTTAGTTCGGTGTTAGCTTCGGCGATGACTTCGCCGGTATCGATGTTGACCACGTCATCGATCAGGAAAGCCCCCTCGATTTCTTGTGGGTCAACAGTCACTGACTTGATCTTGGCTTTGCGAAGAGCATCGACGTCACGCCGCGTGAGTTTTTTACCGTGAGACCCGCCTTTGACGACCACCTCGCCCGAACGATCCTCGGCCGTTTCAGCGAGATGCAATCCGACAAGCCCATCCGACGGCTCGAAATACAACTGACCGTTCTTCAGAGTCGCCTTGTGAGCCGTGTAAAACATCCGAAGTACTTCGGCGTCGGTGAAGCTGGCTCGCTTGATCTCATCTTCCAAATGCGAATCGGTACCCACCCGCTCCACATCGACCTTCTCCATTAAACCAAGGGCGCGGAGAAAAACCGTGCCCAGGAACTTGCGCTTGCGATCGATGCGAACGTAGAGCAGGTTCTTTGCGTCGTACTCGAACTCGACCCACGAGCCGCGATACGGGATGACTTTCGCGAGAAAGTATGTGTTGTTGTTTTCTTTCTCGAAAAACACGCCGGGCGAGCGATGAAGCTGGCTCACGATCACACGCTCGGTTCCGTTGATGATGAAGGTTCCGTTGTCGGTCATCAGCGGAATCTCGCCGAAGAAGACTTCCTCTTCTTTGATGTCGCGAATTGATTTCTGACCGGTGTCCTCGTCGGTATCCCAAACCGTCAGGCGAATCTTGACCTTCAGCGGCACAGCGAAGGTCATCGACTTTTCCTGGCACTCCTTCTCCGAGTGCTTGTGCTGGAGCGTTACGGGCTCGCCGCAGTTGTCGCAGAGCACAGGCGAGACTGTATTTGTCGTTCCGCATTGAGGACAGGTCTGCTCTTCCGCAGCGTAAGGGTTCACTCTCAGGATTGCGCCGCACGAACGACAGTTGGTGCGCAAATGGTAGAGTCCTTCCAGCTGACCGCACTTGCATTGCCAATTGCCGATCGAATATTCAACGAACTCAAGCTGAGAAGTCTCGCGGAAATCTGTAATCGGAAATACCGATCTGAATACCGCTTGAAGCCCGGTGTTCTCGCGTTCGGCTGGAAGGAGGTCCATTTGAAGAAAGCGATTGTAGGATTGCCTTTGGACCTCGATCAGATTCGGTATTCTAATAGCCGTTTTGATGCGCGAAAAATCGTAGCGCTCCCGAACTGCGCCGTTACCAGTATTTGCTAGTGCTGACATGTCTCTCCTCAGTTATTGGAAGGAAGCTTGCAGCAGGTCACACGGATTCCGACTTTCGACAGAAAAGTTTGTCCACGCAAAACGGGGTAGGTCACGCGAGGAATTCTCTCAGAGTCAGACTGTTGGGAACCCGCTGCAAGCTCACAACATTTCGCAGAAACAAAAGCAAAGCCCGGTCGGAGACACCTCATCCGACCGCGACTTCGCGTGTTTTCTTTAGCCAAGTAAACTTTATTATCGCCGCCGCCCTTATACGTCGCTATGACTCGATACTACACAAGCAAACAGAATCGGTCAAGCAAGGTTTGGTCCCCGGTCATAATCGATGACTTCCGCGACTTACGACGCGTTTATCAGTGAACCGACGATCGACGACCAGAGGCCAATGGCTACTTCAGTTCGACAGTCGCCCCGGCATCAGTGAGTTTTTTCTTCAACGCCTCGGCTTCTTCCTTAGGCGCCGCTTCCTTCACCGCCTTGGGCGCAGCCTCAACAAGGTCCTTCGCTTCCTTCAATCCAAGGGCAGTGATCTCACGAACAACTTTGATGATCCCGATCTTCTTTCCCGGATCCGCCATCCCGGTGAGGATGACGTCGAACTCATCTTTTTCCTCTACAGCCGGCGCCGCTGCCGTGCCCGCGCCTGCGGCCGGAGCTGCCGCCGCTGCGGCTGCCGCCGCCGACACGCCGAAAGTCTCCTCCATCATCTTGACCAGTTGTGAGGCCTCCAGCAAACTGAGGTCCTTGATCTGGTCGACTATTCCCTGAAGCTTCTCTGCCATAACTTTCGTCTCCTCTGGTTCCTTCATTCCTTGTGAGGGACCATGACGCTTCTCCTCACATAGTCGGCGGCAATGCCGGCGCATCTCCGATTATTGCCAGCCACCCAAGCCGCTTCACTGACAAATGCCAAGCGGCATTACGATTGCAAAACCGGGCGCGAGCCTCCACAAGCTCGAACCCGGAAACGTGATTCGTGAGGCATGATCGGTCGCCGTTCACGCATCGCGAATCACGAGTCACTATCCTTGCGCTTCCTTTTGCGCTCGCACTTGATCGATGACGATCGTCAGATTTCGCGCCACGCCAGCGGTGGCCACCGCAAGCCGCTGGGCGCTGCTGTTAATCAGGAACATCACCTTTGAGATCAACTCTTCTTTCGACGGCAAGTTCGAGAGAGATTCAATATTCTTGACGTCGATTACTTTGCCTTCGACTACGGCGGCCTTAAAAGAAAAAACCGGCGTCTCCTTAGCCCACTTCGAAAGAAGCTTTGCCAGTGTGACCGGATCATTCTTTGAAAGAGCAACGGCAGTCGCTCCGGTGAACTGCGCTTTCACTTGCTCCACTGAGGTTCCGTCCGCGGCACGAATCGCCAGGGTGTTTTTCACAACTCGATACGAAACGCCCGCCTGACGCAACTCGCGTCGCAGCCGTTCGTCAGCGCCCACTTTGATTCCCTGAAACCCGACCAAAAGCGCGTTCGGTGATTCTTCGAACTCGCGATGAAGCACCTCGATTTCTTTTTCCTTTTGCAGTCTTGTTTTCACGATTCTTTCCTCTGATATAATCGCCCGCTGCCAGCTTGCGTCGTTTTGCCAAATCGCAAGCCGGCATCTACGTTACAATCCGACATTAGAACTCCGCCGTGTTGAGCTTGATGCCCGGTCCCATCGTTGATGAAAGCGTCGCGTTCTTGACGTATTTACCCTTCGCCGCCGACGGCTTAGCGCGCATCACAGCGTCGATTAATGTCTTTGTGTTCTCTGCAAGTCTTTCCTTTTCGAAGCTCACCTTGCCAACCGGTGCATGAATCACTCCGGTCTTGTCGACCCGAAACTCGATCTTGCCTGCCTTCGTCTCGCGCACCGCGCGGCCAACGTCAAACGTTACCGTTCCGGTCTTCGGGTTGGGCATCAGCCCTCGCGGTCCAAGTATTTTTCCGAGCTGACCCACCGACCTCATCATGTCCGGCGTGGCGATGAGAGCATCGAAGTCGAGCCACCCGCCTTTGATCTTGGTGACGATGTCGTCGCCGCCAACCTCATCGGCTCCGGCTTCCTGGGCCTCCTGAACTTTTTCAGCGGAAGCGATTACTACGACTCGTTTTGACTTGCCGAGCCCATGAGGAAGAACGACCGTTCCCCGCACCAATTGGTCGGCTTTACGCGGATCGACTCCAAGAGTCATTCCAAGCTCAACCGTTTCGTCGAATTTGGCAAAGGCTACTTTCTTTGCCAGCTCGACCGCTTCATCAACCGAATAGGTGTGACTTTTATCAACCTGCTCAGCAGCCGCTCGATATTTCTTTCCTGACATAATCTTCTCCCAGGTAGCTAACGTGGCCCGCTTGCAAGCCCAGCCACTCCCTTTCGTTACATCCATTCGACATCGCCCGCCTTGAAACCGGCCACAGGAGCCGATCCTGCGTCATCGCCGATCAGCGCAAGCGACATTGGACTGCTAGTCTACAACCTCGAGACCCATGTTGCGGGCAGTGCCTTCAATTGTCCGCATGGCCGACTCGACTGAAGTGGTATTCAAGTCCGGAAGCTTCGTTCGAGCGATTTCTTCAATCTGCTTTCGACTCACTCGGCCGATCTTGTCCCGATTCGGGCGAGCCGACCCTTTGTCGATACCAGCAGCCTTCTTCAAAAGATCAGCCGCCGGCGGCGTCTTGGTTATAAACGTAAACGAGCGATCCGCGAAGACCGTTATGACAACCGGAATCGTCATATCGCCGATGCTGGCGGTCTTGGCGTTGAACGCCTTGCAGAATTCCATGATGTTTACGCCGTGTTGGCCTAGTGCGGGACCGATCGGAGGCGCCGGATTCGCTTTCCCGGCGGGAACCTGAAGCTTAATGTACGCAGTTATTTTCTTGGCCATAGTTGGGTCCTTTGCGAGCCGGCGTCAATGAGCAACGCTTGAAGCTCTCCCCCACGTTTCGAAACGATTAATGATGAATGATGAATGTATCGTTCATCATTCCGCGTTCATCGTTTCCCGTTATTCCTCTTCTGAGAAGGTCAACTTCTCAACGTCCAAAAAATTCAATTCGACCGGGGTCGAGCGCCCGAATATCGTGACCATCACTTTCAGCACGCCCTTGTCCGGATTGATCTCTTCGACCTGTCCAGTAAATCCGTTGAAGGGTCCGGACAGGATGCGAACGTGTTCGCCATGCTGAAACGTGTGCTTCGGCTTCGGTTTCTCAGCCGCTTCGGTAACGTGGTGCACAATCTGGTCAACTTCTTCCGATGTGAGCGGCGTTGGCTTTTGTCCCCCCACGAAGCCGGTCACTTTCGGAGTCGACTTGATTATGTGCCAAACCTTCTCGCCGACCTCGCCTTTCTCGTCAGTTTCAATTTCAACCAGAACGTAGCCCGGGAAAAACATTCGGGACGTTTCTACTCTTTTCGATCCGCGCATCTCGACGACCGTTTCTGTAGGCACCAGTACCTGAGTAATCTGGTCCGCCATGTCATAAGCCTGGATGCGCGACTGCAGCGATTCCTTCACCTTCTTTTCGTAGCCCGAGTACGTATGAATGATGTACCAGTTTCTCGGCATAGGTTTGCTACCTTATGGCCTTCTCCAGCGCTTCGAATCCGAGCGTCACCAGTCGATCAACGCCCCACAAATAGAATCCGAAGAAGACAACGGCAAGCAATACGACCACTGTTGTGCTCCAGACCTCTGTGCGAGTCGGCCAGGTGGTCTTGCGCATCTCCTGTTTGACTTGTTGATAGAACTCACCGACGCGCCCGAAGAGCGAGAGCTTAGGCAGCTTCATCCGGCTCTCTCCGCCATCATCTCCACCGGTGCGAACAACTGGCTCTTCGGTTAATTGCTCTTCTTCTTCGGTCAACTCAGTGACTCGACTCATGCCTCTACCTCGCGCCTTCAACTCCATTGCCGAATCGAAACGTGGCAGGGGTACCAGGATTCGAACCCGGCCTTACGGTTTTGGAGACCGCCGTGCTAGCCGCTAACACTATACCCCTGCGGAACGTGATGGGTGATGCGTGAAACGTGAATCTCAACGGTCACGCATCACGTTTCACGAATCGCGTTTCATTTCGTCTCCTTGTGAGGAGTGTGACTCCTGCACTTTCTGCAGAACTTCTTGAACTCGAGTCGATCTGGAGTCTTTTTCTTGTTCTTGCTCGAAACGTAGTTTCGGTTCTTGCACTCGGTGCACTGAAGCGTGATGTTGTCTCTTGCCATAAC
>Ga0075436_100001771_pt1 | contig 14800 bp, 16 predicted proteins | sample RhiMethybrSRZTD5_FD_75303 | JGI IMG/M metagenome (GOLD analysis project Ga0075436, IMG submission 75303) | Populus rhizosphere microbial communities from Tennessee, USA - Rhizosphere MetaG P. TD hybrid SRZTD5 | ecosystem: Host-associated > Plants > Roots > Rhizosphere > Soil | place: USA...
TCATCCCTCATCCCTCATCCCTCATCCCTCATCCCTCATCCCTCATCCCTCATCCCTCATCCCTCATCCCGCCTCTAGTGCTCGTCGTTCATCACGTTGGGAGTCGCGTCGCCGCCGCTGACACCTTCCGGTGTCGGACCATCGGGCGGGTTCCAGGGAAGCGCGTTCGCAATCGAATTCTGAACATCGGTCGTCCCAAACAGCTCGGAGCGTAGATCCTCGCGGATATGCTCGGCTTCCGGATCGTCGTTGCGCGGTCTGTCGCCGAGCAAAAGGCCCTCGTGTATCTCTTCGTCGACGAGGTGTTCATCGATCGCTTCCGGACTCTCGGCGCGGCGAATCGGATCGACCACCATCTCGTTGCGCAGGCTTTTCAGCCCGACGAGATCGGTGACGACGCGCTCGATGATGCGGAATTCTTCCTCGGTGCCGACTCTCCCGCCGAGATAAACGACTCCGGATTTTACGGCGATCTGAACGTCGTCGGGGTCAAACGCGAGCTGCTGGTCGAAGGTGTCGCGCACCAGTGCGCGCAGCTCGTTGTCGCTGAGTTCGTCGGTAGACCTGATGTCCTCGTAATCGCGTTCCACTTTTCCTCCGCAGCTTCCCCCGCTGCGAGGGAAGTTCAGGTTACCGGAAGAACAACAGCGAAGCGCCGATCGTCAGTGCTCGATTGCCCTTCCAGAATGAGCGGGCCTGGCCTGAAACCGCTGCCGTCCCGCCCGTGGGCGCCAGGTAGTACGCCGTCGGATATTTCAGCTGGTAGAGGTAGTCGTTCCAGTCTGCCGTCAGCTGAAACCGTCCGCCGGGAATCCACCTGAGCCCGCCACCGAATGTGAACGCAAACGGGGTGCCGAAGGTGTACGGATCATTCGCCACCGTGCAGCCGCAGCTCGCGATGCCTGCACCGATGTTCATCACCGGTACGATGTGATGGAAGCTCCTTTGCCCGGTCAGATTAAGCGCGAGATCGAAATCAAAGAGATTCACCGAGACGTTGTGCTTGCCAAGCTGGCGCGCGGTTCCCGTTTTGGTGGGGTCGATCGCAACTCGGTCGCTGTTGACGTGCGACCAGCGCGCCATCAGGAACGCCGGCCCACCAACATGGACCATATAGCGCGCGCCGAGCATCGACCCGTCTTCCGGGGCGATGCCGATCGGATCCTTTCCCGCCCTGTAATGCCCGCCGAAGAAAGTGAATTCCTGCGACGTATCGAGGTCGCGGTACGGACTGTTCTGGGGGAGATGCCCGACCTGTGCTTCGAGACCGCTGGCAAATACGGCAAGCGCGATCGCGCTGACTAATACTTTCACTTAATCCACTCCAAGATTTTCGCCGGTCATCTCGGCCGGCTGCTCGACACCGAGCATCGACAATATAGTTGGCGCCACATCACACAACGCGCCTCCCGAGCGGAGTTGCGTTTCCTGCTCCCAATCGACTACCACAAACGGCACCGGATTCGTAGTATGCGCCGTGTGCGGACCGCCAGTCTCCGGATCGATCAACATCTCGGCGTTGCCGTGATCAGCCGTCACGATCAGTCGCATTCCGGCAGACTCCGCCGCCCTCAGCACTCGCGCCAGCGATTGATCGACTGTCTCGACGGCCTTTATCGTCGCGGGAATCGATCCGCTGTGCCCGACCATGTCGGCGTTGGCGTAGTTGCAGAGAATGAAATCAAAGTCCTTTGACGTGATACCCTTTACCAGCGCATCGGTGACACCGGCAGCACTCATCTCCGGCGCCAGGTCATAAGTCGCAACGCCCTTCGGGCTCGGCACCAGAACCCGCTGCTCGCACGGAAACGGCGCCTCGACCCCGCCGTTGAAGAAGTAAGTCACGTGCGGATACTTCTCGGTTTCCGCCGTCTTCAGGATTTCTCGGCCCTGAGACGACAGCACTTCCGCCAGAATGCGCGCCATCGACGTTGGCTGGAAGGCGACCGGCACCTGGAAAGTTTTGTCGTAATTCGTGAGTGTCGTCACACTGACCCTGGGACCGTGCTTCGTGTCAAAACCGTCGAAATCCGAATCGATCAGCGAGCGCACGATCTGCCGCATTCGATCTGACCGATAGTTGAAGCAGATGACCGCGTCGCCGTCGCGCATCGGCGCCACCGCATGGCCGTTCTCGACAATCACCACCGGCAGCATGAACTCGTCGGTCTTCTCCGCCGAGTACGACTTTTGAATTGCCGCGAGGGGATCGGTCTCGTGCGCACCCTCTCCCAGTACGATCGCGCGATAGGCAAGCTGGGTTCGATCCCAGCGCCGGTCGCGGTCCATCGAGTAGTAGCGACCCGACACGCTCGCGATCTTCGCCGGCGATCCGACCTTCCTGATATACTCGAGCAGCACCTGCATGTAGCCGAACGCGGACTTCGGGAGCGTATCACGGCCGTCGAGCATGGCATGGATTGCGACCCGCGTAAGTCCCTGCTCTTTGGCGAGATCGATCAGGGCGAACAGGTGGGTGTCGATCGCGTGCACACCCCCAGCCCCTACCAAACCCATCAAATGGAGCGTCCCGCCGTTCTTCTTCACCTGCTCGCATGCACCTACCAGCGCCGGGTTGGTGTAAAAGGTGCCATCGGTGATGGCGGTCGAGATGCGAACGAGATCCTGCATCACGACGCGGCCAGCGCCGAGATTGAGGTGGCCGACCTCGCTGTTGCCCATCTGACCTTCGGGCAGACCAACACGAAGGCCGGATGCCTCTAGCAGGGTGCGTGATCCGCGGGCCCATAACGAGTCCCAGGTGGGCGTGTCGGCCAGCGCAATCGCGTTTCCTTCAGTTTGGGGGCGGTAGCCCCAGCCATCGAGTACTATCAGCGCGACTGGCCGCGCTCGTTGTGTGCTCGCCATTATATCACGTAATGTAATTCTACCCCGACAAGAGGGCGCGCAGACCCAGATGGCTTTCTTCAAACCCAAACAGGAGACCGGCCCCGAGACGAGACGCGGGCCGGACCGCGCAGCTGAGGGCGACCGCCGCCGCGGCAGCTGGAAGGACTTTCGACGCGCTTATCCCGGATTCGTTTTCGTGCTCGGGCTCGGCCTCGCCGCGATGATCGCGGTCGATGGCTGGCTGGTGGCAAAACGCGTGAAATACAATAACGACGTCACTCAGCTGCGGGAGCACATGACGACGGCTGAAAAGGAGCGTACCGACGCCATCGTGGCTTCGGAGCAGAATAAGCTTCGCATCGCCATCGAGCTCGCCAAGCGTCAGGCCAAGTTCGACAAGCGTCTCCATCTGAACGTTTCCGTCGACAGTTCCCGAATGTACCTCACTCGCGAAGGCGCCTTATTGCGCGAGATGTCGGTACAGTTCGGTCCCGAGAAGGCGCCTTCGCCGAGTGACAGCGCGCCGCCGGAAGCGATTCCGCGCGGGGAGCGTACAATCGCTGATTTGAGCGATACGCGGATTGTGCTCGATGGCGGCACCCAGATACTCTCGACAAATAGCGCCAATGACTCGACGCCCGTCCCTCCGGGCTCGCTGCGCATCAGCAGTGACGACATGAAGGCGATCATGCCGAACCTTAGCGCGGGTATGAAGGTATACTTCTACTAATGGCCAAAATCTTTTCATACGGTGGCAGAACGGTCTGGATGCTTATCTCCGGATTCGTCATCGCCGCGATCCTCAGCGTCATGCTTCTCACCAAGACCGCCGAGCTTCGCTACACGCGCGATGTGAACCGGATGGTCTACAACGACAACCTCGGCGTCCTCAACGAGATCAAAGGCAAGCTCGGCATGACGACCGACAGTCTCAAGGCGCTGATGAGTGAGACCGCGGCGGAAGCTGCGAACCAGCCATACATCGTCGTCAGCATGGCTGACCATCATCTCTGGTACAAGCAGGGCAAGGAGATTCTGTTCGAGGCGCCCGTGGCGACAGGTAGCGGTAAGGAGCTCGTTGGTGGTTCGAATGGGCAGTGGCGATTCGAGACGCCGCGCGGTAGGCTGACCGTCAAAGCAAAGGACGAGAATCCGGCCTGGGTTCCACCTGACTGGCACTACGTCGAACAGGCCCACAAGAGGGGACTCGGTATCGTTCACCTCGACCCGGGTGAGTCGCTGCCGACGGGCGATGGCGGGGTCATTACAACCCAGAATGGGGAGGTTGTAAGGCGTTACTCCGGCGGCCAAGCCGTGTCTTTAGGTGGAGGGGTTGAAGGCAAGGAGATTGTGGTCAATGGAAACATTGTTGTGCCACCCTACGGCACCACTGCGCGAAGATATATGGGAGTCCTCGGGACTCGCCGCCTCGAGCTTGGGGACGGCTACGGCATCCATGGCACCGACCATCCGGAAACAATCGGACAATCGGTCAGCCACGGCTGTGTCCGCATGCGCAATGAAGACATCGAGCGCCTTTATCCGATGGTCGCGGTCGGCACGCCAGTTTACATCTACTAAAACAGAAGTCTTTTGACGTCGGCAGTTGTAGGCGACAGACGCCGTCCCACCGGCGAAGAGCTTGCTCTTCCTGATGATCTACCTGTCAGGAAGCGCCATGTCGGTCGCCTCATGTGGCTCGCGGTCGCGGCGATCGCTGCGGTTGGAGCTTTCCAGTTTCTCGAGGCGGCTGGCGACAGCACCGAGAAGCCGATCGGGACTTTCACGCGCGCGGTAGTACCGCTCGCCAATCCGTCGGTCAGCGCCTTCGGCGCCAGCGGGGAAGTGAAGCTGGCATTCGCGATGCCGGCGCAGGAAATCTCCTATCCGCTCGACGTCCACGGTGACCCGACTTCGCTGCAATACGCGTGGATTCGTGTTGGTGATACCGCGCTGGCGACAAATCCGCAGCCACTGACGAGCGACAGAGTCAACGCCCCGCCGGAAGCGGGGTTCTTCCACATGGCGCTGATGAAGGCGGACCAGCAGAGGACAGTCGAAGGTCTCACGCTCGCGGTGTTGGTGCCGTTCGAGGAGAAACAAGGCGGCATGCTGCACGGCTATCGCATCGGGACCTATCTCGCCGAGCGCATTCGAGGCAAGCAACCGCCGCCGGAAGGCTTTCTCGAGATCCGTCCCGCCGATCTCGACATTCCAATCACCAAGCACCTCAGAGTTGGCGACTTCCTGAATCACGATCAACAAGGCGTGTGGCCCAGTTTCGCCGCGGTGAATCCGAAGCTGCTCGACAAGCTGGAGCTGGTGATTCAGGAGATCGCGCGCTGGCACGGCGACAAAGCAGTCGCTGACGTGGAGCTCGACGTCCATTCCGGATTCCGCGCGCCCGCGCACAACAGTCGTGTGCGACGCGCCGCCAGCGATAGTCAGCACCAGTACGGTGACGCCGCCGACGTCGCCATCGACGCCAACGGCGACGGCAAGATTACGGCGATCGACAGCCGCATGGTCGGTCTCGCCGTCGAGATCGTCGAGCTAAAGCACCCCGAGCTCGTGGGCGGCCTCGGGATCTACACGACCGGGCACTCGAGCACGAACTACGTGCATATCGATGTACGGGGACGAAGGGCGAGATGGCGCGGGGGCGGCTGACTGAGAATTGCGGACAACTGAAAAAAAGGTAGGCGGTCGGCAGAAGCACGGGGTGGAGTTCGCAGCTACGTTCATGGCGTCCGAAGACTCATGAGCCTACGAATAGCGAGCGCGTAGCTGTAAACTGACTTCTGCGCATCTCTGTCAACAGCCTACCTTTGGTTGCACTTAGCTCGCAGTCCGCAGTAACTGGCGCAACTCCGTCGCGTGCCTGAGATTAGTTCTAATGAACGACATCCTCCGCGAGCGCTTGATCCGCAAGCTGGACACGCTTCCCGAAGAACGGATCTACCAGATCCTCGATTACATCGACTTTCTGGAGTCGAAGTACGCGCCAAAGCCGTCGACCTCGCCGAATCCTCTCAAACGCTTCGCCGAGGGAGTGGAAGACACCCTTCGGGCCGGGAAAATGTCGGCGACCGCGATCGCCGGCACCATGAACGTGATGAATAAGGCAGTGGGCGTCGTCACAGACGTGGCCAATGCTGGCAAGTCAGTTGCAAGTGAGATCGCGGGAGTCGTTTCTTCGGTAACTGCTCCGAAGCCGTCGTCTGGCGCACCTTCTGGTCCGCCAACGCCGGCCGCGTCGGCGCCCGAGTCGGCATCGACCAACGTTCCGCCAACGCCGCCACCTGGAGATCAGCGTAAGTGAGAACACAGTCAGCGCGCTCGCACGCCGGATCGAACGCTAGAAAGCGCCGCTCTTCCCCGGCGTCATCCTCGGCGAATAAATCAACCCGCGGCCCCGACCGCGCGCGGCCGCGATCTGATTCAGTCGGAGCGCCAACGACTCCCGCTCGTGGTAGTATCATCTCGACGATGAAGGAGCTGCCGAATTTCCTGCGCCTGCTCGGCGGCCTGATGGCTGACAAGCGGGTCTCGAACACCGACAAGCTCCTCGTTGGCGGCGCCATCGCCTACATCCTGCTGCCGATGGATTTCATCCCCGATTACATCCCGTTCCTCGGCGAGATCGACGATCTGTTCGTGCTGGTACTGGCGCTGCAGCGGTTGATCTCCAATGCCGGACGCAGTGTGATCGAGGATCATTGGATGGGAGATCCAGCGCAGCTGCGCTCGATGGATCTGGAGCGGGTGCTGGTCGCCGCCGCGTTCTTCCTGCCGCGGCGCGTGAGGCGGCGTTTGAGGACGATTGGCCGCGAAGTATAGCGCTCTCCTTCTCGCGCTCTTCGTCGCGAGCGCCTGCAACCGCCGCACCTCAACAGATGTATCGCTGTTAACGGGACGCTGCACCACACACGTGCGCACCAAAGCGACGCCCGCTCAGCTGCCACGCGCACCTTCGCTCCGATCGGGCACCGGTGCAGTCATTGGAACGCTCGCCGATTCTGGCGGCGCCTTGCCGCACTATTCAATTCTTGCCGTTACGCCGGGCGACGCTCCCAACACCGCTCACACGACTGCGACCGCTGACAGTCTTGGCGGATTCGTCCTCGACGGGCTCGCGCCCGGTCGATATCGTCTATTTGTCCGTGCCTTCGCGCATAAGGCGGACTCCGCCGATGTCGATGTTGCCGCGGGCGAGGTCGATACCGTAGCATTACGACCGATCTTTTTTCAATGCGTCCGTTAGCCGGAATTTGATATGTGCCGAAACATCAAGACCCTCGCCAACTTCGAGCCCCCAGCAACCCACGATGAGATTGAGGCGTCAGCGTTGCAGTTCGTCCGCAAGCTGAGTGGGACAACCAAGCCGTCGCGGGCCAATGAAGCGGCGTTCAACCAGGCGGTTCAGGAAGTCACTGCCGCCGCCAACAAACTGATTCACTCGCTCAAGACCAGCGCGCCACCGCGCAATCGGGAAGTCGAGATGGTTAAAGCGCGGGAACGCTCGCTCAAGCGATTTGCCTGAAAGTGAAAGCGTGGATCTTCGCAGCAGCAGCCGCTGCCAGCGTCGTTGGGTGCTCGCATCGCCCGATCTACGTCGAGCCGTCGCCCAATGGCGTCGTTCTCACGAGTGGCAAGCTCGGCATGTACCACAAGGAAATCGTGACGAAGAAGGACCCGGACACGCTTGTCGCTCCCGATGCCACGATCTGCCGAGTGGCGCCTGACGTCTACAAATCCGCCGCACTTCACAGCGTGATCTATTGCAATTGGCAATGAATTCCGGGGAGATTCTCTCCCTGCGAGGTCACCAATGAAAAAAATCCTGTTCGCCGTGGCGCTGCTAATGGTCAACGCTGTTAACTCGAACGGTCAGACCCAGCCGGATCCGCTCCGGACGGATTGGCCGAATCTCGCCAGGTATCGTGAGGCGAACGCGCAGCTCGCTCCGCCGGCGCGCAACGAGAATCGCGTGGTGTTCCTCGGCAACTCGATCACGGAAGGTTGGACGCAGTACTTCCCGACGCAGTTCGCCGGCAAGCCCTACATCAATCGCGGTATCAGCGGTCAGACGACCCCACAGATGGTGCTTCGCTTCCGTCAGGACGTGATCGCGCTGAAGCCCAAAGTCGTCGTGATTCTCGCGGGCATCAATGACATAGCAGGCAACACCGGGCCGTCGACGCTGGAGATGATCGAAGACAATCTTGCTTCGATGACCGAGCTGGCGCAGACGAACGGCATTCGCGTCGTGCTCTCGTCAGTGTTGCCGGCCGCCGATTTCCCGTGGCGCCCCGGAATGGATCCGGCGCCGAAAGTCATTGCGCTCAACAAGTGGATCAAAGACTACGCTGCCAGACGCGGCGCGGTCTATCTCGACTACCACTCGGCGATGTCCGACGACAAAGGCGGGATGAGAGCAGGGCTCGCTTCCGACGGAGTACACCCAACCGAGGCCGGCTACCAGGTCATGGCACCGCTCGTCGAAGCGGCGATCAAGAAGGCGCTCCGTAAGCGGTGAGCCGAATCAGTTAAAGCGCGTCGCCCTCCAAAGCGCCGAACCCGCAATGATCAGCATCGCCAGCGTTGCTGCAATCAACGCCATCGACCAGCCGGCGTGAATGCTGATCTGCGGCGCTCGCGCGACGAGTGCGAAGCCGATGATGATAGCGGTGGCGACTCCGACCACCACCCAGTCCAGGCCGCTGCGTTTGCGGGTCGCGCCGATGGCGCCTCCTTCTCCGGCAATCCGCGCCTGAGTGTAGTCTGATCGAACTCCATAACGCGCCCCTTCTCGTTCGGCGGCTTCCTGCCAGCTCGCGTGCTCGCTCCGACTCACCGACGACATCGCGATCACGCCAGCTCCAATTGCCATCACCAGCGATCCACCAACCACCTGGGCCAGCACTGAACCCGACGCAGCGTGAAGCTCGCCGAAAACAAGAATGCCCCACAACAATCCCCAGAGCTGATTGGTGTTCGAGAGAGGAATGCCGCGCGTGATCCCCGCGTATTTCACGGCGTACTGCTGAAACAGATCGCCGATAACCCAGATGAATCCGCCGGCGAGCAGCCAGAACAGAACGTGGCGCGCTCCGGACAATTGAGTCCACAGAGCACTGCCGCCGCCTGAATAGGTGAGCGCGAGAATCGTCATCATCCCGAGCTCGCCAACTGTGAAAAATGTCACGAATGACAGCGGGCTCATGCCGGTGAGATACGCTTTGCGGTACGGGATGTACATCGTTCCCCACATCACGCCCGCAGCAAGCGCGGCGATTATTCCGCGCGCTGCATCCCGCGCCGGCACCTGCGACGCCGATGCAATCGCCAGTGCTGTCGCACCCGCGAACATCAACAGCCCTCCGCCGAGTACGCCGAGCCACCGACGCCAATCGGCACCGCGCAGCTCCTTGAAGAAAACAATTCCCCAGACGATCCCGAGCAGGCTGTTGCTGTTCCACAGCGGGAATGCGATGCTGAGGCCGACATCGCGCACAGCGAAGATCGTCAGCGTGTTGGCGACTGCCCACAGACACCCTGCCAGAATTGCCCAAACGATGAGATGCGGGGCCTGACGCAGGTCGGCGGCGATGTATGACGTTCCCTGTATCAACGCTGGCAGGGTCCAGCGCGCCAGAAAAACGCCGATCACCATCGTCAGCGAGACGACCACCGGCGAAAGGCCAAGCGTCACCAGCTTCGTCGGCGCCTCGGCGGCGCCGAGCCAGGCCCCGGCCGTAAGCCCGCAGAGCATTCCAACGTTTTGGAGCGTGCGCAGCCGTGGCGGTGTCACAAGGCCCGGCCGCTCCCGCTCGACGACTTCGACCTGGGCGGCGCTCACGAGATCCAGCGCAGCACCATCAATCCGCCCGCGAGGACCGCCACCGGCACCCAGAACTGAAGGTCGGTCAGGATTGCTTTCACCACGCTGCGGCTCGGTCGGACGTCTGACATCGGCTTCTCCGTTACGGCGGTGGCGGGGGCGGTGGGGCGGCAAAGCTTGAGAGGACTGGCGGCGTTGCGCAAGTGGCGCATCATTCAGGTCTCACCTAATGGAGGAGTATGGCGAAGAAGGAGGACTGGCGCGCGATCGTAGCTTCTTCGCTCAACTGGGAGCAGTCGCACGGCTCGCTCGAGAGTGCAATCAAGGGCTTGTCGGCAGATCTTCGGGGACGGCGGCCGACCGGATTGCCTCACTCGGTCTGGGAGCTTCTCGAGCACATTCGCATCACTCAGCACGACCTGCTCGACTTCGTCAGGAATTCTGACTACGAGGAAAAGCTCAAATGGCCCGACGACTACTGGCCAAAAGCCCAGGCGCCTGCCAGCGACAAGGCGTGGAATGAGAGCGTCGCGTCGTGGCGAAAAGATCGCATGGCCCTCGAGCGATTCACCAACGAGACGGACATCGATCTGACCACGAAGATTCCTCACGGCACCGGCCAGACATACCTGCGCACTGTGCTCGTCGCGCTCGACCACGCCGCTTATCACGTCGGCCAGATCGTCTCAACACGACGGGTGCTCGGCGCTTGGCCGCCGCCCAAGTAATGACGGGCAGTAAACGCTCGTCGCTCAACGATCAGCGGACAAAGAATCCACAGCTGATCGTGCTGTCGCGTGAGGAGGTCGAGCGTTACGAGCCGCGCCGAAAAGAAATCTGCATCTCGATTTCAGACCCGTATGCCAAGCCGGCGCGCTTGTCTCCGCGCTTCAAGGCCGTCATCCGCATGTACTTCAGCGATGTGACCGAGAGCGGAGATCCGCTCGACGTGTTGTTCGCGGCGGACCATGCAACTGCGATCAGAGACTTCATAGACGGTGCGCCGGAATTCGACCGGATCATTCTGCACTGCAACATGGGTATCAGTCGCTCACCGGGAGTCGCGCTCGGACTCTGCGATCTGAACGGCTGGGCTACTGCTGAGCTCGAACGAAAGCATCCGGGCTGGAACCGCCTGGTGCGCACAGTGATGCGTGAATCTGCGAAACCAAAGAAAGCGTCGAGCGCTTAAGCCTTCGGAAGACCCAACCGGGTGCGCCTGAACAACTTCGGATAACCGCTGGCCGCCCGCGTTTGACCGTTCGCAGACTTTCTTGTCTGCTGTTACCAAACCCTCGCCAACCTTTTGAAACCCCGCAGCGTCCAAACCGTAGTGCGGGAAGACTAAGCTGGGGGTTTTCCCTGCTCGCCCAATCAATCGTCGACCACTCCTACACTGAGCTGGCCATGAAGCGCATTCTCTTCGCAGTACTCGCCCTCCTCCTCAACGTCGCCGCAGTTCCTTTGCTCGCGCAGAATCCTGGCGCCAATCCGGCTGCCCAGGGCCAACCTCCCGCACCCGCCGGTGAAGTCCGCGGCTCGATCGTCGCCGCCGACAGCACCGGCCTCGCCGTTCAGCGTCCGGCAGTAGCCGTGCGCAACAAGTCGGACGGCAAGCTCGTCACCGGCACGTATGGCGGTGAAGACGGGACTTTCCGCGTCCAGGGCCTTCGCCCCGGGACGTATTACCTCCGTGTCTCCGGCATCGGCTTCACGCCGATCAACACGCCCGAGTTCACCATCGCGCCAACCGCGCCAGTCGCCGACGTCGGCACGATCAAGCTGTCCCGTGTTTCGGTGCAGCTCCAGGCAGTCCAGGTCACCGGTGAGAAGCCAACGGTGGTCATCGAGCCCGATCGCAACACCTATCGGGCGAAAGACGTTGCTCCGGCTGCCGCCAACGCCAGCGATGTCCTTTCCGCGACTCCCTCGGTCGAAGTCGATCAGGACGGCAAGGTCAGTCTGCGTGGCAACGAGAACGTCGTCATCCAGATCAACGGCCGCCCGACGCCGATCAAAGGCACTCAGCTCGCCGCATATCTGAAGCAGATTCCGGCGAACATCGTCGAGCGCGTTGAAGTCGTGCCCAATCCTTCTGCCAAGTATGATCCTGACGGAATGGCCGGCATCATCAACATCGTTCTCAAGACCAACGCCGACCTCGGACTGAGCGCGGGCCTCAACACCGGGTTTGCAACTGCGAGTCGCTTCAACACCGGCGGCAACGTCGGCTATCAGAGCGGACCGGTCACGCTGTTCGGCACCTACGGATTCAACTCCGATGATCGTGCTATCACGGGCCTCAACGATCGTTCGCGCTTCACACCGACCGGTGCTCCGCAGGATTATCAGAACCAGGACATCGACGGGTCTACCAACAACGCCGGTCACAACTTCACCGGCAACATCGATTACAAGCTCACCGACAAGGACGTCCTATCCAATTCGCTCACGGCAAACCGCCGTCACAGCAACGACGCGGCGCTCGCCGGCTATGAGGATCTCGACGCCAGTCAGCTTTTCCTCGATCGCTACGTGATGGATCGCAACACCAAGGCGCGTGGTCTCACCTGGGACAACTCGCTGTCGTGGAAGCACACCATCACGCCGCGCACACACGAGCTCTCCAGCGAAGTGCGGTTCAATCGCTCACGCGATGAGGACAACACCTTACTGTGGCGCGAGCCACAGAACGCGGATGGCAGCACTGCCGGTCCGCCGATTCAGGGTGAGATTGATTCCAACAATGCGCTCACTCGCCAGCTGACTGCGCAGACGGACTACACCCGCCCGTTGTGGGCGAAGTCCAAGCTCGAGACTGGTCTCAAGGAAACCGACCGCTGGTACGACAAGAGCTACCTCGTGTACAAGGACGACCTCGGCAACGGAACGTGGGCGCAGAGCAATCTGAGCAACTCGTTCAACTTTGACGAGCAGACGCACGCCGGCTACGGAGTACTGAGCCAGAGCGTCGGCAAGTTTGACCTGCAGGGAGGCCTGCGCGCTGAATGGTCATCCCGCAACTTCGATCTCGCAGGGGCACAGGCGACCCCGTTCAACTATCACGCGCTCTTCCCGAGCGGCGTGATCATGTACAAGCCGAGTGAGCAGACGCAGCTCAAGGCGAGCTACTCGCGGCGCATTCGCAGACCAGGAACCCAGGAGCTCAATCCATTCCCGGTGTTCTTCGACCAGCAGAATGTGTTCATCGGTAATCCGCGTTTGAATCCCGAGTACACCGACGCGATCGAGCTCGGCGCCAGCAAGACCGGCCAGCTTGGCTCGATTCAGCTGTCGCCGTTCTACCGTCACACGAAGGACGTCATTCGCGTCGACATCAACACCGCCGACACGGTTGACAATCGTGAGGTCACATCGGTGAGCTTCCAGAATCTCGCCAAGAGTGACTCGTGGGGAACCGATCTTAATGGCAACCTGCGTCTTGGGCCGAAACTCAACGCGCTTGGTGGTCTGAACGTGTTCAAGATGGTCACCGATGGTGGGTCACAGTCGGCGCTCGGGTCGAACGCGATCGCGTGGTCGGCAAGACTCAACGCGACGACGCAGCTCAATCCGACGGTGATTCTGCAGGCGAACTACTTCTATCGCGGTCCGATGAAAATCGAGAAGGGCAAGTTCTCGTCCTTCCAGATGACCAACATCACCCTGCGCAAGAAGCTGGATGGCGACAACATGAGCGTCGCGGTTCGCTTCGCGGACCCGTTCAACCAGATGAAGTTCAAGATCAAAGCGGGTGACGACTATCTGGAGCAGGTCACGCAACGGCAGTTCGGTGTGCGCGCGACGTACTTCACATTCCAGTGGAACTACGGCAAGCCACCTCGCATTCGTCAGCCGCAGCAGGATCAGCCGGCACCACAGCCAGTATTCCCGTAAGCAATTCGGTATTGATCAGAGCCCGGCACTGCGTTGCAGTGCCGGGCTTTTTTTTGGGCTGGTAGTTCGCAGGTCCCCTCTTTACCATATCCGCGCTGCGCCATACCTTTAGCTATGGCAACCACAACTCGGCCATCGACATCGAAAAAGCCCGCCACCCCGGCACGTCCCGGAAGCGGGCTTTCGCGCATCAAGGGGGTCGAGACCGCCGAAAACATGCCGCGGGTGCGCAACGACATCGTCCTCACGTTTGACGACGTTTTGCTGACACCACGACATTCGCTGGTTCACCCCAAGGACGTTGACACCACATCGCGATTTACGCGCGGGATAACGCTCAACGTCCCGTTTTCATCGGCCGCGATGGACACCGTCACTGAGTCCGACATGGCGATGGCGATGGCCCGCGCCGGCGGCATTGGGGTCATCCACAAGAACATGTCGATCGACCGCCAGGCTGCCGAGGTTGATCGCGTCAAGAGATCGGAAAGTGGAATGATCCTCAATCCGATCACCCTGTCGCCCGAAGGAACCCTTCGCGAAGCAGTAGCGCTGATGCGGCGGTTCAAAATCTCGGGCGTGCCGATCGTAAATCGCGACGGACAGCTCGTCGGCATTATCACCAATCGCGACCTGCAGTTCGAGCGCAACCTCGATCGACCACTGCGCGAGGCGATGACGTCGAAGAATCTCGTGACAGCACCCGTTGGCACCACCCTCGAGGAAGCAGAAGCAATACTCGGCAAACACCGCATCGAGAAGCTGCCGGTGGTCGACGACAAGGGAATGCTCCGTGGCCTGATCACGGTGAAAGACATCCACAAGCGGCGAGATTTCCCCAACGCGAACAAGGATCAACACGGCCGGCTTCGTGTGGCCGCGGCGATAGGCTCGTCCAATTATCGCGACCGCGCACGCGCGCTCGTTGACGCCGGAGTCGATGTTCTGATCGTCGATACTGCGCACGGACATTCGGAAGGTGTGCTTGAGGCGACGGCCAACGTCCGTGAGATGTTTCCGGACGTGCAGCTGGTCGCCGGCAATGTCGCAACTCGCTCTGGTGCGGAAGCGCTGGTGAAACGCGGCGTAGATGCGGTGAAGGTTGGAGTAGGTCCGGGATCGATTTGCACAACTCGCGTCGTCACCGGCGTCGGCGTTCCTCAGCTCACCGCCATTCTCGACGCCGTCGAAGGTGCAGGCGAAGTCCCG
>Ga0075436_100001774_pt1 | contig 14789 bp, 17 predicted proteins | sample RhiMethybrSRZTD5_FD_75303 | JGI IMG/M metagenome (GOLD analysis project Ga0075436, IMG submission 75303) | Populus rhizosphere microbial communities from Tennessee, USA - Rhizosphere MetaG P. TD hybrid SRZTD5 | ecosystem: Host-associated > Plants > Roots > Rhizosphere > Soil | place: USA...
GCGGTCTTCCCGCGAGTGGTAGCTCAACACCACCCAGCGGCCGCCCGAATTCATTGCGGCGGGGGTCCGAAAAAGAAACTGCCCGAGTTCCTCCAACTCTCGATTCACCGCTATCCGCAGCGCCAGAAACGTTTTTGTTGCGGGATGCAGTCTCTGCCTTCCCCATTGCTTCCGGGCCCCTGCCACAGTCGTTGCCAGGTGCGCGGTGTCCCGTATCGGCCGCGCTCTCATGATCGCCCTGGCGATCCTTCTGGAATCGTGCTCATCCGCCTCGCGGTAGAGCAAATCGGCCAGCTCTCTCTCCGGCCATCGATTCACAATTTCCTCCGCCGTCAATTCATCCTCGGCGTTCATCCGCATGTCCAGCGGACCAGCTTCGCGAAAGGAAAATCCCCGCGCCGCCTGGTCAAGCTGCATGCTCGAAACTCCCAAGTCGGCCAAGACCCCGTCCGCCGGCGGAATCCCCAACTCTTGTGCGACCTCCGCAATCCGCGAGAACGGTGCGTGTACCACAGTCACTCTCTCCCCAAAGGTCAGCAGCCGCTCCTGCGCCATGGCGAGTGCCTGTGCGTCCCGGTCCAGACTGATCAGTCGCCCGGAAGGGCTCATAGGAATTGTCCCAGAGGTCAATTTTCGGGCGATCGCTTCGGAGTGTCCGCCCGCTCCCAGCGTTGCGTCGATGTACGTTCCGTCCGGCTTTACGCGCAGCCATTCGAGCACCTCCCGCAACATCACCGGCGTGTGCGCCGCACTCAAGTCTGACCGCTCTCTCGTCACCCGCCACTAGCCACTCGTTTACGCTGAGCGTCTTCTGCGAAGGGCCACTTCTCAAATCCCCAAATCTTCCAGCGACTTGTCGTCCTCGTCCGTATACGGCTCGTTCTTCAATTGATCCAGCATTCGCGTGTGGTTCATGACTTCCAGATAATCCAGGTTGCCCAACACGTCCACGTCGCCCTTGGTTTGCGCCGATTCCCGCAGCACGGTCGGCAGGAGTAGCCTTCCCTGCCCATCCAGTTCCACCGTTTGCCCGTAATAGCTGGTCCGCATCAAAAACTTCCTCTTCGCCCGGTTCGTACTCGGCATTTTCTCCAGCTTGTCTTCAATCTCTGACCAAACCTTCATCGGATAAATCCTGGCCGTCTCCCCCGTGGCGCTGGTGATGTAAAACTGGTTTCCATACTCCTTCAATTGCTCGAGAAACACGGCGGGTATCTTCAGACGACCCTTCTCGTCCACCTTCGCTGGACAGTTGCCCCGCAGCTTCATACGCCCCGTTCAGCGCGACGACCCTCGTTCGGCTGGGATCGAACGCGAAAATGTGGTCTAGAATGGCCAAAATGCCCACTTTCACCACAACTTCCAAAGCTTTCTATTTTGCCCTACAGCCCGCTACTTGATGCCCCTCTTACCCACCATCTACCACTTTGCTCCACATCCTACCCAGTTTCCTTTGCTTGTCAAGAGAAATCGTGCGTTTTCCTGAAAAAAGTTGTGGACTTAGGTGTGTATCAAACCTGGCACTTGAGCCCCAAGCTGTGGTGGTTCACTTCGCAAGAATCTTCAAGGACTAGTGGTAGAAGTTGCAGCCCATTAAGCAGATCCTCTCGGCCTCGCGGGTAGGTACTAATTTGGCCTTGGCGAGTTTGCCGGACTAGGGGCCAAGGCTTCGATCTTATCCACGGTAATCATATTTGTCTTAGGATCCAGCGTCCCCGTCACTTTCACCTTCTGCCCCGCCCATTGTTCCGCAGTGCAGACTACGATGTATTCGCCCGGCTCGCTCGGTGCCGTCACGTCGAATTCCTGAACACCCGGTTTCAGCTCGAACGTGAATCCTTGAATCGCGCCGTCGCGATCTACGTTTTTCGCTTTCTTCGCGCTGATTCGCCGCGTAATTTTTTCGCCTTCCTTTAGCTTGATGGGCGGCCCCGCTTGGCAAGTCATAATCGTTCCCGGCAATAGTTTTCCTTGGATGGCCCTTTCGTCCGCACGCCTTTTGCCACTAACCTTGCTGACTATCCTTTCTGCAATCCCAAGTTCCATCAATAGAACCACTTCCGGGGCCTGGTTAACTTCAGTTCGGGCTTCCCTTCTGGCCCAATACGTGCTACCTTAGGGCACGCTTGAACCTTGAATCGTAAAGGAGCCTTGTTCCATGGAATGGACCACCCCTCGGCACGAAGAGATTGACCTCAACTGCGAAGTCAGCTCTTACGCCAACGCCGAACTCTAATCATTCTGTCCGCCAAGCGAGCAAGCTGGCTGGCGTACTGGGATGCGCGTAAAAGTCCTCGGATCTGCAGCCGGGGGCGGCTTTCCCCAATGGAATTGTCAGTGTCCGAACTGTAGCGCCCTCCGCCACGGCAAGCTGAAATCTCGTCCGCGCACGCAGACGCAGGTCATTTTTTCTCCCGATTCCAAAGTTTGGTTTTTGCTTTGCGCTTCACCGGATTTGCGCCAGCAGGTGCTCGCCGCGCGCGAATTGTCTCCGCCCGAAAATAATTCGTCACCGCCGCCGATTGGCGGCGCGTTCCTGCCGAGCGCCGATGTCGACTCCGTGATGGGCTTGCTTCATCTGCGCGAATTTCAGACTTTCTTTATCTTTGCGACTCGTGGCGTGCAATGCGTTCTTCAAAAGGAAAACCGTATCTTTCGCGTCTTGGAGCGCGCCAATCCGCCGGTGAAATGGCAGACTCTGTCGGCCAAAGGACGTTTGGGTTGTCATTTATCTGAGGATTCTTCGGGACCGGCGGACTTTATCTGCACCACGGTGCCGCTCGGAGGCTGCTATCCGGACTACGTCAGCGAGGAAACTCTTCGCGCCGTTCCCCCTGAGGATGCATCCGTCGGCCTCATCATGGAACAGGGCGAAAAACGGCTTTTCTTTGCTCCTTCGCTTTCAGGCTCCTCGACGATGTGGAAGTCGGCCGTGGAGTCCGCTGATGCGACGTTCATTGACGGTACCTTCTGGAGTGACGATGAATTGATGCGCACCAGCCGTAGCAAAAAAACCGCGCGCGAAATTGGCCACTTGCCGCTCTCAGGCGCGGGCGGCCTGCTCGAACAATTCCCCCGCCAACCGAAAGGGCGCAAGATCCTGATTCACATCAATAATACCAACCCCATCCTTGACGAAAAAAGCGCCGAGCACCGCGCCGTACTGGATGCCGGCTTCGAAATCGCCTACGATGGCATGGAGTTTGAACTTTAGGATCATGACCGCACCAATAGCCAACGCCGTTGAAAAGTCTCTTTTATCCGAAGCGGAATTCATCGCCGGCTTCCACGCCATCGGCGAAGAACGCTATCACCACAAGCATCCGTTTCACTTGCTGATGCATGAGGGCAAGCTGACGCGCGGCCAGCTTCAGGCGTGGGCGCTGAATCGTTACTTCTACCAAAGCCGGATCCCGATTAAAGATGCTGCGATTCTCGCCCGCAGCGAAGACCCTGTGTTCCGCCTCGCCTGGCGCAAGCGCATCCTCGATCACGATGGCGACGGCACAAAACCCGGCGGCATCGAAAAGTGGTTGAAGCTCGTCGAAGCCACCGGGCTTTCGCGCGACGTCGCTCGGCGCGGCGACGGCATTCTTCCGGCTACACGCTTTGCCGTGCAAGCCTATGTGGATTTCGTCTCTACACGCTCGCATCTCGAAGCAGTGGCTTCCTCGCTCACTGAACTTTTCTCTCATAAGCTGATCGCTCTGCGCATGGACCGCATGCGCCAGCACTATCCCTGGCTTTCCAGCGGCCTCGACTATTTCACCGGCCGTCTCACGCAAGCCCCCGAAGACGCCGAGTTCGCACTGACCTGGGTTGTGAAGCATGCGCACACGCGCGAAGAACAGGACAAGGCCCACGCAGCGTTGCGCGCGAAGTGCGACATTCTTTGGGCACAGCTCGATGCCCTCTATTTCGCTTACGTGAATCCTGGCTGGCCTCCTCCCGGCGCCTTCGAGCCCGCCAAGGAAAATACATGAGCGTGGACTTGAACAGCAGGCCACGGCTCGCTGCCGGGTGCCGTATGGGAGAGAACAACAATCAACAGGTTTTGCTGATGCCAGAACGGGCGCTGCGCCTGAATGGCCCGAGCCTGGAAATCGTTTCGCGCTGCGACGGCAAGCACTCCGTATCCCAAATCATTGGCGAACTGCAATTGCTTTATTCGAAGGCCGAGCCGCACAAAGTCGAACAAGACATTCTCGGCTACCTCGCGCTTCTGCAAAAGGAACGTGCTCTGGATTTTGAATCAGGCACCGTGTAGGGCCGGCCTTCCGAGGCGGCTCATCGCGAACGAACATGGCATCTTCCACACAAAACCTGCTTGCTCTCGTTGCTGAACTCACGCATCGCTGCCCGCTTCACTGTGTTTACTGCTCGAATCCTCTCGAATTGCAATCGCGTGCCCACGAACTTCCCACGGAAGTCTGGGCGCGCGTTTTCAAAGAAGCTGCGGAAGCTGGCGCGCTTCAAGCCGACTTCACCGGTGGGGAGCCGCTCGCGCGGCCCGACATTGTTGATCTTGTGCGCAGTGCCCGCACCGCAGGCCTCTACGTCAGTCTCATCACCTCTGGCCTGCCCCTGGACGAGGCCAAGCTCGAAGCTTTGGTGCAAGCCGGTCTCGACCATTTTCAGCTCAGCTTCCAGGGCGCGCGCGAAGAAACGGCCAACGATATTTCCGGCACAAGGTCGCATCAGCACAAACTCCGCGTCCTCCAATGGCTTAAGCGTTATCGCATCGGACTGACGCTGAATTTCGTCATCCACCGCCGCAACATTGACGAACTCGAGGAAATGCTGGCCATCGTGGAAGATTCCGGCGCGGGCTGCGTGGAGTTTGCCAGTGTGCAGTATTACGGCTGGGCTTTTGCCAATCGCGAAAAGCTTCTGCCCACGCGCCAGCAATTGGATTACTGCGTTGAGCGTCTGAAACGCGCCGAAGAAGAACTGCACGGCAAAACTCGCATCTTCTTCGTGGTGCCCGACTATTACGCGAAATACCCCAAGCCATGCGTCGGCGGCTGGGGCCGCAAACTCATGCTAATCACGCCGAACGGCGACGCCCTTCCCTGCCATGCCGCACCCGTTATTCCTGGTCTGAAATTTGAAAATGTGAAGAATCGCAGCTTGCGCGAAATCTGGGAGCACTCCGAAGCATTCCAGAAATTCCGCGGCGAGGACTGGATGCAGGAGCCCTGCAAATCCTGCGACCGCCGCGCGCAGGACTTCGGCGGCTGCCGTTGCCAGGCGATGCTTCTCGCAGGGGATGCCACCGCGACCGACCCCGTCTGCTCGCTGGCCCCGCAACGCCCGAAAGTGGACGCCATCCTTGCGCAAATCAACGACTCAAGCAGTGCAGAAACCGCCCTTGTCACGGCCGCTGCAGCTTCGGCTGTCAAGATTGAGTGGCTGTATCGCCCCAACCCCTCGTCATTTTGAGTCCTTTCATGATATTTTTGCTCTAAGCCCAAGAAAGTCAGCAGGTTGCAACCGCACTTAAAGTATTACTTTAAACTTTGCACCGCAAAGTAGCTTGCGGCTGCCCGAGAGCGCATTCTTCGCTCTCGTCGAGGGTTCAGCCTACAAGTAATTCCTTTCTCCTCAATCATCTGCGGCGGCCCCGCTCGCTTCGCTTGCCGTCCCTCGCAGCCTCATTACCACGCGGGAGAGGAAAACCAAACTTCCCAGCAGCACCAGGGATCCAAATGCCGTTAACGTGTGCGGCGCGCCGATGCGTTTGGCGACGCCTCCGGCGATGAGCGCGCCTATCGGTTGCACCCCCATGAACATCGTGGCATACACCGCCATGACGCGGCTGCGCAGTTCATCGGGCACGCGATTTTGAATGAGTGTGTTGGTCGCGGCCATTTGCGAGGTTGCGGCGAAACCCACGACGAACAGGACCACCACGCACAACCAGAAAACCTTCGCAATCGAAAAAATCAGCAAGCCAATCGCGCATGTAATCGAAGTCGCCGCAATCCACCGCGCCAAGCCTTTGTAATTCGTCCGCGCAGCAAAGTGCAGCGCGCCCAGCACCGCGCCCACTCCCGCGGAACTCATCAGCAATCCCAGAGTGCGCGCATTTCCCTTCAAAATATCCTGCGCGTAGATCGGCATGAACACCGAATATTGCAAACCAAAAAGGCTAAGGACGCTTAGCAACAGGAGTGTGGAGCGGATCGGCAGATCGCCCATCGCAAAGCGGAAGCCTTGCACCAGACTCTGCAGCGGAGATTCGTCGCTCGGTTTGATTTCCGTCTTTGCGATCCGCATCATCACCAGCGCCACGATCACAGCGAGGAAGCTCACACCATTCAAGAAAAAACACCAGCCTTCTCCCAGCCACGCGATCGCGAATCCCGCGATGGCCGGACCTACCACGCGTGCGCCGTTGAAGATCGAGGAATTCAGCGCGATGGCATTCGGCAAATCTTCTTTTCCGACCATCTGCACCAGGAACGCCTGCCGGATGGGCACGTCGAAGGCGTTCACGATGCCCAGCATGAACGCGATCGCAACCACCACCCATGCACCATGCCAGCCCTGAATCTTGCCCGTCAGGGTCAGCGCCGCCAGGACGAACGCCAGCACCATTGAAGCGGTCTGCGTGGCAACCACGCCACGATGCCGGTTGTAGTGGTCGCCTAGGTATCCGCCGAGCGAGGAGAGAAACAGCATGGGCACCTGGCTCGCGAAGCCGAAGATTCCCAGCAGCGCAGCGGAACCGGTTAACTTGTAGACCAGCCACAATTGCGCGGTGGTCTGCATCCACGTTCCGATGAGCGAAATAAGTTGTCCGGCGATGAAGAGCTGGAAGTTGCGGTGCTGCATCGCGCGGAAGCGGATCGAAAGGTCAGGGCGAAAGCGCGCGAGCAAAGACAGAGTAATCTTCCTCCACTCGTTCGATGCGACAAATCTGAACTAGTCACCATGCCGTGAACGAGCAGGCTTGTCAACGCACCGGCAAAACTGCAGGAGTGCCGAATTGGCAGGGTTTTCTTTTCTCTGGAACTTAAAACTTAGAGGTAATAACTGAAGGCTGCTTCACTCGCTCGGCGGATCCGGCGCACCGACGTGCATGTGGCTCAAGTCGCGCAGCATGCCCTTGTCTTCTTCGCTCATGCCGCGCGTAAAGTTCGGATCGTTCAGGTGCTGGTTTCGCGCGGACTCCGGCATGTTCTGTAGCACGCCCAATCGCTGCCGGACCGCCCTCTGCCGGTCGGGCGACATCTGCTGCCACCTCGGAAACACTTCATTCTTGATGTGGTTTTGTTGCTCTGATGTGAGTTTTCCCCAAGCTCGAGCGTTGTCTCGAATCTCCTGCTGTCTTTGCGGCGGAAGCCGGTTGAACTTCTCGTAGTTCTGCCTTTCTTTGGGGCTCAAATCCTGAAACCTCTTGGGCTTCGCCTGGGAATTGTTCGCATTCGGCGGCCGGTTCGGATTGAGATTCGGCTGCCCGGATTCGCCGCGGGTGTTAGGCGGACGATTCCCGCCAATCATACCCATCGAATCGGGTTGGCGGTTTTGCGGTTGCCGAATCGGCGCAGCGTAGCGCGGCCGATCGTTGCCAGGACGATTGACGTTCGGCCGATTGTTCTGGGCTCGCCGGTTTTCCTGCTGCTGTTGACGACGCTCCTGACGCGGCGGTTTCGGCTGCTGCTGCCTCTGCGGCTGTGGCGGCTTGTTATCGTGCTTCTGCGCCGCGCATGGCAGCGCCAACAGCGCGATGCTTGCCGCTGCCAGCAACCATTTCCCGAATTGGATCCGCCGCTTCATTTCACCTTACATTCTTTCCCATTACATCTAGCCCATTACATCTGGGGATTCGTCTGCCCGCCGTCGTCCGCCTGCACCGGCTGCGGCAATTCCGACAGCACGTCAAAATTCGAAAGCACATCAAGATTTTCCAGCACAGGAATATCGTCCTGCGCAATCTGTGGCGCTGGGTTCGGGCGTGTCCCTACCCAAACCGTTGCCAGCAACAGCATCGCCGCGGCAATCGCCACCCGCGGCGCAGGGAACCATGCCCACCAGCTCTGCTTCACCGGCTCGGCTGCCACCCGCGCGTGCACGCGCAAATCAAACGCTGGCGATGGTTCGATCACCGGCAACTCATCGAGCAAACTGCTCACCGCGCGAAATTCATTCACGCGCAGACGGCACGCCGCGCAAGTGGCGAGGTGCTTCTCCACCTCGACCCGCTCGCTTTCCTTCAAGCGGCTGTCCACATACTCCAGAATTTTGTTTTCCATCCGGCTGCAACTCATGACTTTCTTCCTTCCTGGCCCTGACTGCTACTTCCCATGCTGCGCCACGAGGGGGGCGAGTTCCACTCGCAGCGTTTCGTATGCCCGGAACAGCAGCGACTTCAGTGCGCTTTCCGAACATTGCAAAATCTTCGAAATCTCTCCGTAATCCAGCTCCTGATACTTGTGCAGCAGCACTGCCGCGCGTTGCTTTTCCGGAAGCTTTTCAATCGCGTGGCGAATCATCTTTTTTCGCGTCTCTTCCACCAGGTGCTGCTCGATATTCGGGTTCTTCTCGGCAACGTCCAGCGTTTTCTCTTCGCCTTCTTCCGCGTCCACCGTAACCGGCGCATCCAGCGAAATCTCCATTCGCTGATACCGCGTGTCGCGCACCGAATTCAACGCCAGATTCGTCGCAATGCGAAAGAGCCACGTCGTGAACTTTGCGCTTGGCACGTAGTCTTCACGCGCCCGGTAAACTCGTAAGAAAACTTCTTGCGCCAGATCTTCCGCCTGCTCCCGGTTGCGCACCATCCGGTACAGGAAATTCACCAAGGGACTCCTGTAGCGATGCAACAGCAGTGTGAACGACTGCTCGTCGCCCGCCTTCACGTCCAGCATCAGTTGGACGTCCGACCTGGCCATAGCCGCCACACTGTATCAAACCCAGGAGGTCTCAGAAAGTTGCGATTGTATACACCCTCAAAGCGTTGGTAGGACAGGCTTTATCTTGGCAATTTATGGAGCGTTTAAGTTGGCCTTGCGACACTCAGACATGGAATAAGTGCTGCATTATCAATAAACTAGCGACGCCTACGAAGACTAGCAGCGCCATCCGCCAGTTCGGCTCCCGGTTTACTTCGGGCAGTAGGTCCGTCGCCGCCACGTAAACCGTGACGCCTCCCGACAGCGGCAGGGCATACTTCAACTGCCCTTGGAGGGCGCTGGTCAGCAGAACGCCAAACAGCGTTGCCGCTCCTAATAACCCGGCTCCCAGGATGGCGTTGCGCTTGCCGCGCCCGCTTGCCAGCGCCACTGAGGCGATCGTGAATCCTTCGGGAAGTTTGTGCAGGAAGACGGCAACAAAAAGCACGACGCCGAGCCACGTTGAAATCAAGAATCCCGCAGCGATGGCGACGCCGTCAAAAAACGTATGAATCGTCATGCCCAGCAGCACCGTGCGACTCGCGTGCAGATGGCTGAACTCTTCGTGGTGCGTTTCTTCACCGAAATGAAAGTGCGGCGCGATGGTGTGCTCGAACAAATGCACCAAAAAGAATCCAATCATCACAAACACCAGGGCGCCTTCGCCGGAAAGCCGCACCGATTCCGGTATCACCTCCAGGAACGCGACTGCCAGCATGTATCCGGCGCCTAGTGCCAGGAAATATTGCAGGTATTGCCGGGGCCAGTCCTTGCGAACGACGAAGTAGCCGCCCACCAAATTCCCCAGCGCCGCCACCAACCCCAGCAGCGCCGCGAGTCCCGTCCGAAATGCAACATCATGCGCCATAAAAGAAGTTCACCGTTGGCAGTTCACCTTTTACCGTAAGCAAGCGAAGAGGGCACAGACTGAAGTCTGTGCTACTGATCTTCATCCTGAATGCCGGAAAAGAATCACGTCGCCTTCCTGCACTACGTACTCTTTTCCTTCGAGGCGCACTTGCGCTTTTTCTTTCGCCGCGGCGACGCTTCCTGCGGCCAGCAAATCGTTCCAACGGACGACTTCCGCGCGAATGAAACCTTTCTCGATGTCGCTGTGAATCACGCCTGCGGCCTTCACCGCGGGGTCGCCCTTGTGAATCGTCCATGCGCGCACTTCCGGCTCGCCGGCCGTGAAGAACTGGATTAGCCCAAGTAAATCATACGTCGCGCGAATCAAACGGTTCAGCCCCGGCTCTTTCAGTCCATACGACGCGAGCAGCTCTGCCGCTTCTTTTTCGTCCATTTCCGCCAACTCCGCTTCCAAGCGGCCGCATACTGCCACGACTGCTGCGTTCTTCCGCCCCTGGAGCGCGCTCAACTTGTGCCGTTCTACCGCCGTGTCCAGCTTGTCCGCTTCTTCGTCTCCCAGGTTCAACACGTACAGTACCGGCCGTGCCGACAAAAACAAAAATCCGCCAATCGACTTGCGCTCTTCCAGCGTCAATTCGAGTTCACGCAACGGCTTCTCTGCTTCCAGTTGCGCTTTACACTTTTCCAACGCGGTTTTTTCGAGCTCCAGCGCCGGATCGCGCTTCTTCTTCAAATCTTTCTCGACACGCTCGAGCCGCCGCGTAATCTGGTCGTGGTCGGAAAGCATCAGCTCCAAATCCAGGTTCGTGGCGTCGCGCAACGGATCGATGCTGCCTTCCGAATGCGGCACGCTCGTATCCTCAAACACGCGAATCACGTGCGCGATCACGTCCACTTCGCGCAATTGGGCCAGCGCCTCGCGCATGCGCTCTTTCTGCATGCCGCCCAGGTCCACGTAATTTACCGTCGCGTAGGTGATTTTTTTCGGGTTATAGAGCTTCGCCAGCTCCAGCAGACGCGGCTCCGGCACTTTGGCCACGCCTACGTGCGTCGCCGACGCCCCACCCTTCCCCTCGACGTGCGCCTTCGTCAAAATCCGGAACAGCGTCGTCTTCCCTACTTGTGGCAGTCCGATGATGCCTGCTTGCACTCGCGCCCCTTCACTCCGCTAATTTTCCACCCACACAAACCTCTCATCCTAGCACACACCTCATTCTGTCCATCCGGGGTAGCGAAGGACGATTTGCTTTCCGTTTGAAGACGGTCGGTGTATGTTGCTGGTACCGGAACGCAGCCTTCTGCAACATTGAGGCTGATGGAGACAAGTGGAATGGCAAATGAAAGAATCCATTCGTAGCTTGCGCCTCTATTTCATCCTGAGTGGCCTTGCAAGTCTTTGGGTTTGTGTAGTTACCTTTACCCCTATCTTGCGGGCCCCTCTCTCTGCCGTGGTGATCGTAGCGGCGGTCTTTGAAATAGCCTTCCTCGCGATGAGCCTGGGCTTTTTGTACGTAGGATTCTCCCTTCGCCGCCTTCTCAAAGATTCCTCGCGCCGGATCGTGTTATTCATCTACGTCGGTATGGCGTGGGTATTTATCTCCTTCTTGGCGAACCTCTTTGGCGGCATTCAAACTCAGGAGATCGTCATCGATGTGTTAAGCATACTTCTGGGACTGTATTTGGTGAAGAACATCCGGCGACTGGCAGCAGAAGCTCAAGATGAAGCATTCGGCCCCCTCCCTTCCATTAAGTAGGGCGATGGCAGGGGCCTCTTCGAGATTGAAGCCTCCGAAATATTCGCCATCCTGTTATCTCCCAAGCTCAAACCGCACGGCACCATCTGAGGCGGCATTTCAACCATCCTCGCCCCCGATCTCACAGCCCGGCACCAGAACCAGATTCTCCTAAACGAAATAAGGCATCCACACGTCATAATGGGATGATTTGTGCAAAGGACACCATTACTAATTGATGCTGCACATGGGCCTGACCATCCTAGACCTCTCCGCCTACGTGGGACTTGTCGCCGTTGGCGTGGTTACTCTGAACCTTCTGCTCGGGATGCTCATGGCGTTTCGGTACAGTCCGCATCGCTCCTGGCCGCATCATCGGTTCAACTATTTCCGGCTCCACAATTGGTCTGGCTATGTCGCTCTTTCCATATCGCTTCTGCATCCGGCCATTCTGCTTCTGAACGAAGACCCGCGCTTTCGCCTCATGGACCTTCTCTACCCTGTCCACTCTCCCAGCCAGCCTCTCGAAAACACCATTGGCGCCATTGCCTTCTATCTCCTCGCCTTCGTGGTCATCACTTCTTACCTTCGTCTCCGGCTGGGCCGGCATCTGTGGAAGTCGTTTCACTTCAGCATCTATTTCGCAGCGGCCGCTCTTTTCTTTCATAGTCTCTTCACAGACCCCGCGTTGAAGGGTGACCCCATCGATTGGTTCGACGGCGGCAAGCTCTTTGTTGAATGCTGCTTTGTGCTGATCGCGGCGGTCAGCGTGCTCCGCTGGCGCCACGCCCGCAAAAAATCCGCACACCGCCGCCAACCCTCTCGGGAGCCTGCGACCTCGCTTTAGCGCGAACAAGGGGAGAAAAGCACGGGTCTAAAGACCCGCCACTACAACTACTTTCGCGTTTCTCCTTCGACTTGGTAATCTATTCGCCCCGTTTCCGGAATGGAGCTTCATGGTAACCACGGAATACGAATTGCCGCCGTTTGACTTGCGCCTGGCGATGGAAACATTGTCTGCGAAGGATCCGGCTCTCGCGCCTCTGATCAAGGAAACGCAGGAATTTCGCGTCGAAAAGGGCGCCGCTGAATCCCCGTACGAAGTGCTGGTGGAAGCCGTTACGCATCAATCCATCTCGGGCAAGGCAGCAGCCACGATTTTCGGCCGCGTTAAGGCGCTCGGTTCCAACGGACGTATTCCCACGCCGCACGAAATGTTGAAGCTGCGGAAGCCTGCGCTGCGAAAGGCGGGCTTGTCGGGCGCGAAAATCCTCGCCATGAAAGATTTAGCAAAGAAAACTATGGAAGGAGTAGTGCCCACGCTCGAAGAAGCGCATAAACTTTCGGATGAAGAATTGGTCAAGCGCCTGGTTTCCGTCCGGGGGATTGGCGCCTGGACCGTTGAAATGTTCTTGATTTTCCGCCTTGGCCGTCCCGATGTTCTTCCCGTCCACGACCTCGGCGTGCGCAAAGGCTGGGCCATCACTTACGGCAAGAAGTACATGCCTGCACCCAAAGATCTCCTGAAATTTGGCGAGCGCTGGCGCCCGTATCGCACCGTCGCCAGTTGGTACATGTGGCGCGCCTGCCAGCGCGCCGGCCCCGCCGCCATGCGCAAAATCCGCCCGGCCAAAACCAAACCCCGCGACTTAGCCAAACCAGGCAAGAGCTCGCAATCTCGGCGCGCCTCGAAGGCAGGTCGTTGAATTCTCCGGAGTGACAAGAATATTCCTGCCTCAGGAAGGCCTGAGCGCCAGTTCGCGCACCGTCAGGTACATGGCGGCAATTCCAGCCAGCAACACGCCGCTTTCTAGAGAGACGGAAATGCTGTGCAGGCGGCTAAACTCCGCGAGCAGAGGGCTGTCCGCCGCGGTCGCCTGAATCGAACCCATTTGCACGCGCAGCGCAGCCATCTTTGCGCTCACTGTGTATTGCGAGATCGCGGTCAGCGCGATCATCAACACCACGCAAAGCGCCGCGGGCGTGGCCAAGCCAGCAAACGTCCTGGTCCGCGCCAGCCGGGCCAGCAAAATCACCAGTCCGCATACAATGCCACCGAGGTGCATGACGTTGAGCGAATGTCCAACGATGGCGCCAGCCTGGTCTCGGCTGCCCAAAATCCGGAATGCCCCCGGGGCCACGACAAAGCTGAGGAATACGTCGCTTCCCAGCCACAGGCTCAAACCTAGAAACTCAATTGCACGAAGGAAGGTTGACATGAGCAAATTTTAGCTAGAATGGCTTGTGACGCAAGAAAAGATGGTGGGCGACAAAGGACTTGAACCTTTGACCTCTCCCGTGTGAGGGGAGCGCTCTAACCAACTGAGCTAGTCGCCCGGAGTAAGGGAGCGCAACCGCTTTGCCGCGGCGCGTCATCTATTATTTGTAACAGGAAGGACCTGGGTTTTCAATTGAAAGCGTAACCGCGAACCCATTCAACCATGCCGACCGCCACTGCCCAAGTCGTCTCGCAGCTCCAGCGTTCCATTGCGCGCGCCATTTTTGGCAAGGAAGACGCCATCCAGCTCGCCCTCATCGCGCTTCTTGCGCGCGGCCATTTGCTTATCGAAGACGTGCCGGGCGTCGGCAAAACTACTTTGGCGCAGGCGCTCGCAAAATCTTTTCATTGCAGCTTCCAGCGCATTCAGTTCACTTCAGACTTGCTTCCGAGCGACGTGCTTGGCGTCAGCGTCTACAATCCGGAGAACCGCGAATTTGAATTCCGCCCCGGGCCGATTTTCGCGAATGTCGTGCTCGCCGACGAAATTAACCGCACCACGCCACGCACGCAGTCTGCGTTGCTCGAAGCCATGAACGAATCGCAGGTCAGCATGGACGGAAAGACGCAGCCGCTTCCGCAACCGTTTTTTGTAGTGGCCACGCAAAACCCTGTCGAGCACCACGGCACGTATCCGCTGCCCGAGTCGCAACTCGACCGCTTTCTCATGCGCATCAAGATGGGTTACCCCTCGCATGAAACCGAGCGCGAAATTCTGCGCAAACGCATTGGAGAGGATCCGCTGCAATCGCTGGAGCCGGTGGCGGATTTGAGCGAAGTACTGGCCATGCAGGAAGCGGTCAACCACATCAAGGTGGATTCCAGTCTGCACGATTACGCGCTTGAAATCGTCAATCGTACGCGCAAGACGGAGCAGCTTGCTCTCGGCGTCAGTCCCCGCGGCACCTTGATGCTTCAGCGCGCGGCACAGGCTCGGGCCTTCCTCGACGGACGTGACTATTGCCTGCCCGACGATTTCAAGCAGCTTGCCGTTCCTGTTTTTGCGCACCG
>Ga0075436_100001775_pt1 | contig 14788 bp, 16 predicted proteins | sample RhiMethybrSRZTD5_FD_75303 | JGI IMG/M metagenome (GOLD analysis project Ga0075436, IMG submission 75303) | Populus rhizosphere microbial communities from Tennessee, USA - Rhizosphere MetaG P. TD hybrid SRZTD5 | ecosystem: Host-associated > Plants > Roots > Rhizosphere > Soil | place: USA...
GGGGGGGGGGGTGGAATCCACACCGCGCTTTTACGCCCTGAAGTTTTTATTTGCAGGAGTCGCCATATTATGATACGTTAACGCTACGTTAGTTTAGGAGGGGGGCGGATCGAGGAGGTCCGTATGGGCCGCGTTCAAACGAAAGCCGTACCAATGCATTTCAAAACCATGGTGCAATCGGATGTGCCGCAAGGTCGAAATGGGAAGCACAAGCAGATTGTGACTACGATTCTTAGAGATCTCGACAATCTAAAGGTAGATTCGGCAATTAAAGTTCCTTTGGCTGAGTTGGCTGAATCGAAAGAAAAGGTTCGCTCCGCGCTGAATCGCGCGACTCGGAAAGCCAAGCGCAGAGTTGAGACGGCTAGCGACGCCAACTTCTTGTATATCTGGAATGTAAGCGAGTAGCGTCTTCACTTCGAGTGAAATCCTTCCTTTGATCCCACCTCGTTTTCATCGACGGCGATAGGCAAATTCGTCCGCCGACAAGTATTCCTCCGACTAAAAACCCTTTTGTAGCCGGCCGTAACTTTTGACGAGTCTCAACGACTCGCGTTGCGACCGCAACGTGCGCCGACCGGCCGCTGTGGTCAATTTAAGCGAACTTCAATTCCCTTTCGTTGAACCGCTTGTACAAAAGCGAACAGACGCGACTCGTCGAAGTCCGTAGTATTTGCACAGTCCCCGATGCAGTGTGAATCGGTTGGAACTACTACGGAGCACTAAAGTGAACAATAAAAGTCTTTTGTATTTTCTGGCAGTTGGGGTTCTCAGCGCCGCACCGGCCTTGGCTGACAGAGTTCCTGAAGGATTTATGGAACACGAGGGTAAATCTGTCTCAATGCGCGGTCTGCCGAGCGGGTATTGGTTTCGGGCTGCAGCCACTGGCCACAAAAGTGAGCTGGGTGGATTCAAATTTAATGCCGCGTCTCACCTCAGAGATTTCGACGAAGACGGCAAACTAGCAATCATGAACGGCCAGCTAAACGCAGGTTCGAGCGAGAGACTTGACGAACTCAATTTCCTCCCGGTTGCGCCGGTACGCACCGAGCGATTCGGGAAGGGCGGCCTGAAAGATATTAGAAGGCCTCATCCCATAGACGTGGACGATGAAGGATCCTCGTTGCCGCCCGTCGTTGCTCCGGAACCTGAGGCATTCACGCTCCTGTTGGTCGGGGTTAGCGTGCTGGGCCTGCTCCTGTATCGGCGAAATTTGGCGTAGCACGAGAAGACTCGACTTGGTGTCCCGCATCGCCAGAGTGGAAACGGAGCGCTCGAGTGAAATAACGGCGAAAGCATTTTCACTCAAGCGTTTGCAACGGTGAGCTGAAACTAATGTACAAGAGTTTTTTTGGACTCCGTGAAAACCCATTCAATGGCAATCCCGATCCGCGGTATTTGTACTTCACTCCGAACACGCGGAAAGCCCTGGAGCAGCTGACCTATGGAGTTCAATACGGCAAAGGCTTGATTTTGCTGACGGGCGAAGTCGGGACAGGCAAGACAACACTGGTGAACCATCTCTTGGCTTGGCTTCGCGAGCGGAACACGCCGACGGCATTTATCTTCAATTCCCGCCTGACCGTGAACCACTTGTTGGATTTTATTCTTTCAGATTTCGGCGTCCCCATTGATTTTCGGTTGAATGGCAACATGCTTATGCGCCTCAAGCTGTGGTTGATGGAGCGCCACCGAGCGGACGAGAAGCCGGTCCTGATTGTGGACGAAGCACAAGGCCTCTCGATCGAGGCGCTGGAGGAAGTTCGACTCCTGCTTAATCTTGAGGCTGATGGGGAAAAACTGCTTCAGATCGTGCTTGTCGGGCAACCGGAGCTTGAAGACAAGCTCAAACGGCCGGAGCTTCGCCAAATCCGGCAACGCATCGAGCTCCGATGCAGTACGACTCCGCTTGAGCCAGCGGAAACGCGCAGTTACATCGCCGAGCGACTTCGCATTGCCGGTGCGGATGGAACGCAGATCTTTCCTGTGGAAACGATGGATGCCGCCCACGCCTACTCAAGAGGGATCCCGCGGATAATCAATCTTCTTTGCGACCACGCGCTGATCAATGCTTACGCGGAACAGTGTCCGCAGGTACCCGTGTGGGCAGTCGAAGAAGCAGCGCACGATTTCCTTTTGCAAAGAATCCGTCCGGGCTCAGGCAAACATAGCGGCGACGATGGCACTCGTGGTAACCCGCCTGCGCTGCAATCGACATTCGAAACGAAGCCGGTGGGCCCCTTCACGCCGGTAGATGCAGACATGCACGATCGCTCCAGCGATACTTGGCCTTCCGCTGCAGCAGCATTGGCCGGCGAAAAGTCTGCAATGGCGGACGCTAAGCGCATGGTCAAACCTATCCAGCAATCCCCAGGCAGTAATCAGGACGCAACTGCGAACTCATCAGTTTCTGCACCAATTACGCCTCGCGTTTCAGGTCGAACGTGGATTCGCATTCTGGTGTCTGCGCTGGCACGGCTCGAGCGCACCTCTGCTGCGGCACGGCAGAACAAGCAATTGGTCAAGGCAGCCAAAATGGTGCGGGGGTGGGTTGTTGATTTTAAGTACGACTGGAATGCCATGATGAACGCCATTCGACTTCCGCAGTCGGCAAAATTCCTTTTTCAATGGGTCCGCCAACCCGCTGTCTCCAAACGCATTGATTCAAGCAGGAAAGAGCCTGGTTGATTCGCCACCGTCCATGGAAACTAGATGTCTTTCTCGTCGTCCCACCCCAATTGTTGAGTCGCGCTAGTTGCAAAAGCCAACAGAGACTTGTGCACAAGTGAACAGACTCGCGCAGCGATTGCGCACATGATCGTTCTGTTGCGAGAGGACTGTTTTGTTGGGCAGTCCATCCCCGGAGCTTGAACCCTCGGTATTCACGAGCGCCAGAGATTTCGAACGAGAACTCAGCCAAGCAGTGACTGGAGCGGTCCGGGAAATGTGGACCGACGTGTCTCTCCGCACTGACAGGAAGAAGCAAAGACAATGCCTCTCATTCAAATTTTAGTGGGTCTGATCGTAGTGGGCGTGGTGCTTTGGCTCGTAAATAACTTTATTCCGATGGCGGGCAGCATCAAGAAGCTCTTGAACTGGGTTGTGATCATTGCCGTGGTGGTATGGCTCATGAATGTATCTGGAGTGCTTCACTACCTATCGCGAATCCAGGTCGGATAAAGAGACCGGCAAAGGTCCCGCGACGTTAAGAGATTTTAGAGGAGAATATAATGTGGAAATCGGTCCGAACCATTGCAACTGTATCAGTGTTTCTGCTGCTCGCCTGGAGCGCTCCAGCGTTTTCGCGCCAGGATCCGCAGGACAAGCAAAAGGAACAGGAAAAACCGCAGAGACAGGACAGGCCTACTGAACAACGGAAGCAGGATGAGAAACCCGTAAGACAAGATCACCAGCAAGCAAAGCGCCAGCAAGATCAAGAGCGTCCAAACCAGCAATCCGACGGCCGACAAGACGCAAGACGGCAGCAGCGAGAAGACAATGCAAAGAAACAAGAGCGGCATGTGGCCCAGCAGCAGGATCATCAACGGCAGGCGCAACAAAACCGACAAGAACAACAGCAGGCCAACAGACAACAAAATCAGCAACGACAAGATAACTCGTCAAATCAACGGCAACAGCAGGCGAGAGCGCGACAAGATCAGCAGCAACAGCGCGGGCAGCGGCAAGAAAATACCTCGAATCGGCGAGCTGACCGCGGACGTCCGCAAGACCAGCAACGGGAGAACCGGTCCGCTGAGCAGCGCGGTCCTGACCGCGTACACCAGCAGCAGGCCGCGTGGCGGGAAGATCGCGCCCAAAGCTGGCAATCCGAACACCGAACGTGGCAACAACGCGGTGGCTACAACGGCTACCGCATACCGGAAGACCGTTTCCGCAGCTATTACGGCCAAGACCACGGATTCCGCATCTACACGCTCCCAGTGAGATATGTCGGTCACCATCGCCGTTTCCAGTACGGCGGCTACTGGTTTGGACTAATTGATCCGTGGCCGGAGTATTGGGCAGCCGATTGGTACGACAACGACGACGTGTATGTGGACTACTACGGCGACGGATATTACCTGCACAACCGCAGGTATCCGAGCGATCGCATTGCTATCAGTTTTTACCTTAGGTAGAGGTTTAACGGACGCGGCGGACCTGATTGCAGAAAGTGAGTGTGGGACCAGGCCCGTGTTCCGCGGTACGACAGCCGAAGTTTTAAAAAAGGGGAAAAAAATGCTTGGAACTATTTTGATTGTTTTTTTGATTCTGGCGCTGTTCGGAGCGTTGCCGCGTTGGTCGCATAGCCGGGATTGGGGTTATAGGCCGGTGGGTGGGTTGGGCATCGTACTTTTGGTTGTCGTGGTTCTCTTGCTGATGGGGCGAATTTAGCAGGTTAGAAGCCAAATATGGACGAATCCAAACAGCACGCGATTAAGTTTCTTGAGAAAGAGTTAAAGACCTATCTGGCGTTGTCGCGATTCTTTGTGAAGAAGGATATTCGCGAACATTTTCGTGCCGCAACGAAAAACACCCTGATCAGCCCCACGTTCTACAAAGACAGAATTAAAGAAGCGAAGAGAGTTGTTTATGAACTCAGAAAATCAGGTTGACCGGCCGATTAGTCATTTGTCCCTGACGTGGGGAATCGGTGTGTGGGGTTTTCGAGTCGGTGCATTACTTGCGCTCATGCTTCTGTTCGCCGGAGCGTCGATGGCATATTCGGTACTGACGCATGAAGAGATCATAGATTTGGTGTGGACCGATCAGTTGCGCCCGCTATTGTTGAAACGATTTCCGGCGCTTACTGAGGCGCAACTGCAGGAAGCGCATGGTTATGCGTATGGCGGCGCGGTGATTCAGGATTTGGGCTACTACCCATTCGGCAGCACGGAATTCAGCAATTTGGTGCATTACGTTCGAAGCGGAGACTTCGTTCGCGAATTACTAACGCAGAGCCAAGATGCAAACGAATATGCGTTTGCTCTCGGCGCGTTGGCGCACTACGCGTCCGACATCACTGGCCATCCGGCCGTCAACCAAGCAGTCTCGATCCAATATCCCAAGCTACGCGCGAAGTATGGCAATTCCGTGCGTTACGCGCAGGACCACACGGCGCATCTGAAAACCGAGTTTGGATTCGACATGGTGCAGGTGGCGAAGAATCGCTATGCATCGCAGCAGTATCACGACTTCATCGGATTTCAGGTTGCGAAGCCGTTGCTGGAGCGGACTTTTCCCATCGTTTATGGAGTGGAATTGAAAGACGTGCTGGCGCACGAAAACCTAGCAATCGGTTCGTACAGATTTGCCGTCAGCCGCATGATTCCAGAGATGACCAAGATCGCCTTGCGGACGCACAAGCAAGATTTGATGAAAGAGACGCCGAATTTTGCGAAAAAGAAATTCCTTTACAGGTTGTCTCGTTCTGACTACGAAAAGGAATGGGGAAAAGACTACAAGAAGGACGGATTCAAGACTCGGCTATTTTCCGTATTGCTGAAGTACATGCCGAAGATTGGCCCGTTCAAGGCCCTGGCGTTCAATAACCCGACGGCGCAGACGGAAGATCTTTATTTCAAGAGCATAAATACAACTGGTGACCAGTACCGGATTTACCTGGAGCAGGTTCGAACGGATTCTCTAGAGCTGACGAACTCAGATTTTGATACGGGCAAATTAACCGTGGCGGCAGAATATTCGCTGACGGACGAAACGTACGCGAAGTTGTTGAGCCAGCTGACTGAACGGAAGTTCGACCTGATTTCGCCGGGCCTCCGTGACAATATCCTGAGTTTTTATTCCGACCTTTCGCTCCCGCTGGAGACAAAGAAAGACGGCGCACGATGGCAAAGTGTGTTGTCGTCACTCGATCAATTGAAGCTGTCGAATCCAGCCCCCGCCGTTGCCGCACGCCCCGCGGACTGACTCGAAGTATTGCGACTCGCTCCATCCGAATCGGGTCGCGACGGCGCCGTTCGCCCAATCCAATCGACGTTCACCTGAATCCAAATGTGTGCGTAAGTGGACAGACTCTCTCCGCGGGGACGGAGTAAAGTCATGTTGTAGGAAAAAACAAAAAGACTTTCGTGCAAACCCAACCGCTCTCGTCTGATCGTCTCTGCTACGTCCTACGCAACCAGACAGAAAGATTCACAGTTTCAGGAGAAACTAAGAATGAAATCCGTAAAAGCAGCATTTTGTTTAATTGCAGTCAGCCTGCTGGGGTCCACAGCGATGTTCAATGCTCGTGCCGACGAATCAAACAAGAAAACCGTCGTGACGTTCTCGGAAGCAGTTGAAGTGCCCGGGAAAGTTCTTCCCGCAGGAACGTACACATTCCAGTTGCTGGATTCCCTTTCTGACCGCCACATCGTTCAAATTTTCAGCGCGGATGGACGCCAGATTATTGCCACGATCCTGGCGATCAATAACTACCGGCTGCGGCCGACCGGCGAAACCGTGATGAAGTTCGGCGAACGGGCCGGCGATGCTCCCGAAGCCCTGCGCGCATGGTTCTATCCCGGCGACAACTTCGGACAGGAATTCGTTTATCCCAAGGCTCGCGCAATACAACTGGCGCTGACCAGCAAGGAAATCGTCCCAGCTGTTGCCGTTGAAACGGTCGACGACACCACGATCAAAACGATCCCGATCGTTGCCGTCACACCCGATCAGAAAGAAGTTGAAGTAAATACAGCTATCCAGACGACTCCGCCGGTCGAAGTGGTTACAACGCCAGCGCCAGTTGCTGAACATGAGCAAATCGCAGTGGCACCAGTTGCACAAACGCAAGAAGCTCACGAAACCCTCGCGGTGGCACCTGTCGCACAAGCACAAGAAACTCACGAACTGCCGCATACGGCAGGTTCTATGCCGTTGATCGCCCTACTTGGTGGCTTGGCCATCAGCGCGGGGCTCGGTTTGAAGCTAGTTCTGAAAATAACGTCGTAAACCAGCATCGCTCTCCGTGTCGCGGGCGCGATCGAAAGGTCGCGCTTGCTTCATGAGAAGGTTCATCCGTGACTCCCACTCGAAAATCGCACTGGTCTTATCAGGGCAGATGGCACTTGCTTCAAATCGCGTTCCTGTTCTCTCTATTCCTCCTTTGTCTATTCCTGCTGGCGCTAACCCCATTTCTCGCGGCAAATCGTTTTCAGACTGCGGCGCAGAAGCAGGTAAAAATTGCGGTGTCAGTGAATCTCGTCGTTCTTCCGGTAAAGGTGACCGACGGGCGCGGAACATTTGTTGCGGATCTTAAATTGAACGACTTTCGTGTTTACGAAGACGGGGAGCAGCAAACGATCAGTGTCTTCGAAGAAGGAGACACGCCCGTTACGGTCGGACTTGTCGTTGACCACAGCAGGAGCATGGATCCAAAGCTAAGGGACGTGGCGGCTGCCGTATCCGGCTTCGCGCACTCCAGCAATCCATTGGACGAAATGTTTGTCGTCGATTTTAACGACACAGTTTCGGTGGAGCCGATGAAGGGCAAATCATTTTCCAGCGACGCGAGCGACCTCGAATCCGCGCTTAACGCCGTCACGGCGCGAGGACGAACGGCTCTCTACGACGCTGTGAGTGAGGCGCTCAATCATTTGCAGGGCGGTCAGTGGGAAAAGAAAGCTCTCATAATTATCAGCGACGGCGGGGACAATGCCAGTCATCTCAAATATTCGCAAGTGCTGGCGCGCGCCCGGCAGTCGCAGGTAACAATCTATTCGATCGCGCTCGTTGGTTCAGAAACCGAAGAAGAGAACCCGAAACTACTCCGGCAGCTCTGCAAAGATACCGGGGGAATCGCTTACTTTCCTGGCAAAGGTGAATCCGTTACGAAAATTTCGCTCGAGATCGCACGCGACCTTCGCCAGCAGTACACGGTCGGCTATGTACCGCGAGAAGTGAAGGAATCACGAGGTTTTCGAAAGACTGAGGTAAAGGTCGTTGCGCCGGACCGCGGTAAGTTGCATGTGCGAAGCCGGCAAGGTTACTCAGCCGCAGGGCAAAAGTGGCCCGTCGTGCAGGAAGAGCCAGGTGTGAGATGAATCGGCCGCCCGAGAAAAAGGCACAACTTTTGTCAATTTTGAGACGCAGCTTGCGTGTCTGGTACTACTTACTCTTAGTGAGCGGCGTGTTCGCTTTGAGCTACTCTGGGTATGTCGTTGCGGAGTCGCGTGCGTATCAGCAGCTCGAGGCCAAGAAATATCAGCAAGCCGGGCCGCTTTCAGAACCTCACACCCTCGCGGAAGGGGAGGTGATGGGCGAAATTGACGTGCCTCGTCTGGGCATCCACGCAATCGTAGTTCATGGAGACTCGCCAGCGCAGTTGCGCCACGCCGTTGGTCACATTGTGAAAACAGCATTGCCCGGCGAACCGGGCAACGTTGTCCTGGCCGGCCACCGCGACACCTTCTTTCGGCCGCTGCGAGATATTCGGGTAGGGGATGAAATTCGATTCAAAACTCGAGTGCGTCAATTCGAATACCGTGTGCAATCGATTGAGGTTGTCGAGCCGACGGAAATTCGCATCTTGCAAACGTCAACGAGCCACGATTTGACGCTTCTGACGTGTTTCCCCTTCCGATATGTTGGTCCCGCGCCGAAGCGTTTTGTGGTCCACGCGCACGAAATAAGCGAACGCGCATCTCCCGTAAATGTCCAGCGCACCGTGGAAATCGGCCACAGTGTGCTCAAGTGAACAGACCGTGTCTACCGAAGAGCGCAGAATGAGACATCTGGGAAACGATCTTGGGGCAGCGCCCAAGACTTCCGGTTTACGTTTTCAGTAGGAATGGAAAAAACATGCTTTGGACACTCATTGTGCTGTTATGCATTCTCTGGCTCCTCGGATTCCTGACGTCGTATACGCTGGGCGGTTTTATACACATTCTGTTGGTTGTCGCGCTGGTCATCTTCGTTTTCAACCTGATTCAAGGTCGAAAGCGGATGGTTTAGCCGCGAAAGGCAAAGAACATGAAACCGATTGCTTGGGTTGGAGTCATCTTAATCATTCTGGGCGGGCTAGCGCTCGTTTATCAGGGCTTTGGCTACACGCACCAAGAAAAAGTCCTGGACGTCGGACCGATTCACGCCACTGCGGACGAACACGAACGAGTTTCGATTCCGCCGATTTTTGGCGGACTGGCGTTAGTGGGCGGAATTGTCCTGGTCATCATTGCCGCCAAAAAAAGCTTAGTAGCCTAAAACTCGGTAACACCCCGCCTGAGAGTCGGGTAACGCATCGCCCTCTCGTGATGAAACGTGTTGAAAGTCCTTCAGCCAACTATTTGTGAGAAGCAAACGTCGGAAAATGAAGTTTTGACCGTGGAGGTCTGTAATGAAGAAATACTTGGTTGCAGCAGGATGTCTCGTCCTCGTGGCGGGTGTGGTGTACGCAAAGAAAGCGAACAAGGAACAAAAGCGGCTGGCGGAATGCGGCATCGTCATGCAGGAAGTGCTCAACGTACCGGAAAATATTCCTCAAGAGCTTCTTGAAAAGGCGGAATGCGTAATCGTGTTCCCCTCCGTCAAGAAATTGGCATTGGGGATTGGCGCAGACTACGGCCGTGGAGCGATGGTTTGCCGGACAGGAGAAAAGTTCCGTGGTCCCTGGGGAACTCCCGCAATGTACGCGCTCGAAGGCGGCAGCGTTGGTTTTCAAATCGGCGGCGAAGCGACCGATTTGATTTTGTTGGTAATGAACGATCGCGGCATGGAATCGATCCTCAGCAGCAAGGTCAAGCTGGGCGCCGATGCTTCGATCGCCGGTGGACCCAAGGGAAGAACCGCTTCTGCGGATACGGATGCGTGGATGAAGGCTGAAATTCTCAGCTATTCGCGTGCACGTGGTTTGTTCGCTGGCATATCCCTCGAAGGTTCAACGATTCGCCCGGACGATGAAGCCAGTGCAGACGTTTATGGCCACGCCGTCAAAGCGAAGGACATAGTCAGAGGGAACGGCACTCATATCACTCTGTCGGGTCGCGGTCTAGTCGACGCTTTGCAAAAGGGCGCACCCCAAAACGAATCAGAAAAGTCCGCCAGTCGATAAGCAAAACATGCCATCGTGCCGGGCTATCCTCAAGCCGATACGTTGGCAATAAATCACAGAAGCTATGAATGGAGTTCCTCCGTTCAAGCCATACAGGGCCGCCTGCAAAGGGTGAAATCGCTAACGACCTTTGCAGAGCGGCTCTTACTTTGTTTGAATTGCCAAAGCAAAATTCAACTTAAACATAGGGCTGTTACTAAATGGGAAGAAACTTTGACTTCGACGCTGATTACTTGTGACGCCGATCGTTTGCGTGCTCCGAATGGCCATTGGCATCAAGCCAAGTGAGCAGAGCTCGGATGCTGCCGTGAGCCAGCGCGATACTTGAATCGGCGGCACCGTAATAGAGATTGATGGTGTCCCCATCCGCAGCGATGGTATAGCCGCAGGGAAATACAACGTCCTGAACATCTCCGCGGCGTTCGTACTCCGCTTCGGGCGCAAACATCCAGGAGTCACCGCGAATCAGGCATTTTTCTGGCTGGTCGATATCAAAGAGAGCGAGACCCAGGCGATAGATGGAACTCGAAGGCGTGCGTCGTACGCCATGATAAATCATCAGCCAGCCTCGGGGAGTTTCGAAAGGCGGCGGCGACATTCCAATCTTGTTTGCGTCCCACCAGGCGCCGCGGCGCGCTTCCAGCATGAGCTTGTGGTTTCCCCAGTGACGAAGATCAGGGGAGTAGGAGATCCACACGTGAGCGCCGAGAGGAGTCATTGGACGGTGAATCAAGGCCCAGAATCCACCGACTCTGCGCGGCAAGAGAGCGGCATCTTTGTCGTCGGGCGGCATGATGACACCGATTCGCTCGAAGTTCCGGAAGTCTTCGGTTAGAGCGCTTGCAAACACGCCGAGACTGCTCCGCATGCCTCTACAGGTTGTTGGTCGAAACGGGCTTTCTCGGAGTTCTTGGAATAAAAGCCTTGGGACCCGACAGGTACAAAGTGACCCTTTATTTCGCAACGTTGTATCGCGACAAGCCATTCCAGTGCTTCCAGACCCGCCGAAATCATTTCTTCGCTGGCGGCACGCATTCCTGCTCGAATCAGAGCTTGCGGCAATCGCGCGTTGGAATAAGCAAGGCTGCCTTCAAACCAATTCCAATTTGCGCTTCGGTTCGTACGATAGCAGTGTAATAATCGACCCGCTAACGTGTCGGATGCGCTGAGAGCGGCGCGATCTCCAGGGAATGAATCGAGATACTCCTGTAGTCCCAGCAACGCGAAGGCACAGGCGCGGGGACTGTTGAATTCAACGGCTGCGGGAATCGCCAATTCAAACATCCGCCCCGCGGCGCCTCTCCACCCCGCGTCCTTAGATCTCCCGAGAACCGTGCCTAATCCCCACAAGGCCCGGCCGTGGCTATCTTCGGACCCTCCCAGTTCTTGCCATTGGTGTTCGTAACTGAGGCAGTTCCTAAATCGCTTTGTGGATGGATCAAAAGCAAGCCACAAGAAGGCTAGATACCTGGAGACCAAGTCGATATAGCCCTGTGGCACAGCGGTTCCCAGTTGCTCCATCAGGATGGCGACGATCAAGGCGCGAGCGTTGTCGTCGGTCGAATAACCTTCCGGATAATTTGGCACCACGAAGACGGCGTGCTCGATGATTCCCGTCTGGTCCGTCATTCGATATAGGTGATCTAGTTTTATTTCGGGAAGCCTGTCGAGAGTTTTCTCCGTGTTTTGCGCAGAAAATGTGGCGCGCGGATTTCGTAGACGTTCGTTGTAGATGCGTTCGAAACTGTTCATATACTTCTGTGCTACGCGGCTCCAGATCATGTCTCTTGCATAAAGATACGCGCGCTTACGCATCGCGTGCCTTGCAGTGCCGTTGTCAAGAAGTTCGACTGTTTTTTCCGCAATGGCGTCGGGATTGTCGAATGGAACCAGAGCGCCTCGCTCGTCATCCAAGAGTTCGATTGCGTGCAAATAGGGTGTGGAGATAATAGCTTTGCCGGCGCTCAATGCGTATGCGAGCGTTCCGGAAACAACTTGCGCCTTATGTTTGTAGGGCGTGATGTATATGTCCGCCGCGCCGATCAATTCCACCATCTCTTGCGGGCTCACGAAACGATTGCGAAAAATCACATTGGCTTCGACGCCGAGCTCTTTCGCCAGGTTTTGTAAGAAATGCCTGTACTTATCGCCTTCGCGCCGCAGTATATGCGGGTGAGTCACTCCGGAGATCATGTAAACAACATTGCCATGGCGTGAAAGAATCGCGGGCAGAGCGCGAATGACGTTTTCTATTCCTTTGTTCGGCGACAGCAGGCCAAACGTAAGTAGGACCTCCTTGCCTTCCGTCCCAAACCCGTCTTTGTAGAAGCTGGGGTCCGTGAAAGGCAGGTCGGGAATTCCATGCGGAACCATGTCGATCTTTTCCGCCGGAACCTGAAACACTTCCTGCAGGATGTCCGAGGACTGCTGGCTCATTACGATCAAACGATCCGACAGAGTTGCAATTTCCTGCATCACCGCGCGCTGGTCTGGATTGGGCTCACGAAGCACTGTGTGCAACGTCGTGGTGAAAGGCATCTGCAGCCGCCGCAGAAGTTCCAAAATATGGCTGCCGGCGGGGCCTCCAAAGATTCCGTATTCATGTTGCAAACAGACCAGATCAATATTGCTGAAATTCAGAAAATCGGCCGCCTGCCGATAGGAAGCAAGGTTGTCTTCGGAAAGCTCGAAGCGCACTCTCGGCGGATACGTGTAGCCCTCCTCGGTATCGTTCACCGGGAGTGCCAGCAACTCGATCGCGCCATATTCTGCGTGGATTGCGTCGCATAGATCCGTCGTGAACGTCGCAATCCCACAATGCCGTGGAAGATAGTTGCCTACGACCGCGATTCTCGTGGGAAGCACAGGCCGTGGCAAGGGGGGAGCGAATGTAACAACTTTCTCGTTCAGCTTGATCGGCTGCGAGTCTGTCAAGAGCAAGATTTCCGTCGGAACCATAGTTTTCGGAATAGACATTTTTTTTCGATAAATACGCCAAGCGGCAAAAGATCACCGCGTGACTTCAAAGAACGTACCCGCTGGAAGCTATTTCAAAAGCAGCAGCGGTTTTTCGGGCTCGGCCCAGATCGTGTTGCCGCTCTCGGAGGGAAACGCGTTGCTCTACTCGTGCAAAACAACCGTAAGCAACGACTTGTTGACCTTTATCTTGCCGTTGTATTCGATGAATCCCAATTTACGGAATTTGTTCATGAAGAAATTCACGCGGGAACGCGTGGTTCCCACCATGCTAGCCAAAGTGTCCTGAGAGACCTTCGCCAGTACGCGATCCGGCTGGTCTTGTTTGCCATAGCGCGCCAGAAGCAGAAGTGTTCGGGCAAGGCGTTTTTCGCTGGAGTTGAAAAGTTGATCGATCAAATCTTCTTCGACTCGGATATTGCGCGCAAGCATGTAGGCGATGAAATGGTCAGAGAGTTCATGCTCCACGTGAAGGGCGCGCAGCAGCTCTTTCTTCTGAATTATGAGCAGCGTAGTCGGTGTTACCGCGGAAGTCGTGCCCATACGGATCGTCTGGCCTGCCATGCATCCCTCGCCGAAGAAGTCTGTCGGGCCAAACATGGCCACGACCGCTTCCTTGCCAGATCCATTCACGACAGTTAATTTCACGCCGCCACTTTGAACGTACATCACGGTCTCGGCGGCATCGCCTTGCGTATAGACAGACTCGCCTCTACAATATTCCTGAATTTTTCTGGACACGCCGGCCGTATCGAGAAAATCTTGTGCATTGAACGAATAGGAGTCTTGTTTCTTGATTTGTTTTCTTGGTTTCATATTGAGCCGAAACGCCACCTCAGTGAGCGCGTTCGCAGCCATCCTTACAGTAGCAATAGCTCATTCCCAAAACTGTATAAAACGGGACAGCACGCTCTTTTGACAGTCTTTAGAATAGTCTTTTGAGCGGCGGCAAAGAGCGATTTTTAAAGGGAAAAGGCCGGTCAGGCGATTTCCCCTTCCTCGCAGTACTATTCGTGTGAATTCTGGAAATTGCGCTTCTCAACAAGTTTACATGGCAAGTACAGCCCGCGTTTCCAAGGCAGCATGGTCGACGCTCGAAAATCCCGCATCGGCGCATGACGAAAAGCCCGCTAGGAGCCGGTACGCAGCGATGATTTCAAGTTTTTAGCAAATAGGAGTGAATATGAAAATGAAAGCGAAGCTCAGCTTGTTTGTTGGTTTGTTCTCTTTAATGGCCGTAGCGCCGCCGCTACTCGCGCAAGATCTGTCGAAGTATCGGGAATTTGCTCTCGGAACGAATCTGGCTACTGTCCTCAAGCTTACCCATCAGAGACTCACAGAGGTGAATCAGACTCCTGGGGTCTTACCGATACTTCAGGAACTAACCTGGTGGCCTCCCAGTGCTTCTGGTGGTCCCTACCGCTCAGACAGCGTCGAGCAGATCCTTTTCTCCTTTTATGGAGGCGCACTCTACAAGATAACCGTGACTTACGACCAAAGCTCAACCGAGGGCCTCACCGCGGAAGACATGATGAAATCCATAACGGAGAAATACGGTCCTCCGACGATTGTTTTTCAGGAAGTAGGCGCAAACGGGAACAACAACTACGCAACCAGGGAAAAGCCCGTCGCGAACTGGGAGGACGCTCAACGTTCCCTCAATCTTGTTCGCTCGGCCTTTTCTAATCGGTTTGGCATCGTTATTTACACCAAGCGAGTCAATGCAGAAGCCGAACTGGCCATCAAGGATGGCGCCAT
>Ga0075436_100001776_pt1 | contig 14788 bp, 17 predicted proteins | sample RhiMethybrSRZTD5_FD_75303 | JGI IMG/M metagenome (GOLD analysis project Ga0075436, IMG submission 75303) | Populus rhizosphere microbial communities from Tennessee, USA - Rhizosphere MetaG P. TD hybrid SRZTD5 | ecosystem: Host-associated > Plants > Roots > Rhizosphere > Soil | place: USA...
ACCCATAGCTCGCCCAGGTGCACGAACGGGTCGCCGGAGCGCCACCGCTCGAGGAAGCGGTGGATCGGCGGGCGCAGGTCGATCGAGGGCAGCTCGGCCCGGTCCATCAGCCGGTGGCCGTGGATGGCGCCGTCGGCCGACGCGACGCTCTCGAGGCTGCGCTCGGAGACGTCGGCGTGGAAGATCACGTGGACGACGTGCTTGCGCGGTCGCATACCCGCCGGCGAGATCGACTCGACGATGGCGATCGGCCCCTCCAGCCGCAGCCCTTCGAGGCCGCACTCCTCGGAGAGCTCGCGGGCGAGGGCGACGTGCAGGGACTCGCCCTCCTCCACCCCGCCCCCGGGCAGGAGCCAGTACGCGCGGTCGCCCTTCTTCTGCTGCAGGAGCAGCACGGCGTCGCCGTGGCGGAGCACGGCGCCGACCCGTATGCGGGGGCCGCTCATGCCCCCGGTCTCACCGTCGAGGAGCCGAAGCCGCGCTCGGCCCGCTCCGACGGCGGCAGTTCGGCGGCCTCGGTCACCGTGATCCGCGGCAGGGCGAGGACGACGAGCTGGGCGATGCGGTCGCCGGGACGGATGTGGAACGGCGCGTCGGGATCGGTGTTCAGGAGCACCACCTTCAGCTCGCCGCGGTAGCCCTCGTCGATCAGGCCGGGCGAGTTGACGACGGTGATCCCCTGCCGCGCCGCGAGGCCCGAGCGAGGCTGCACGAAGCCCGCATGGCCGGGCGGGATCGCGACGGCGAGCCCTGTGGCGACGGTGTGCCGCTCGCCCGGCCGAAGCACCACCTCCTCGACGCTCGCGAGGTCGAGGCCCGCATCCCCGTCGTAGGCCCCCGCCGGCATCTGGGCGTCCGGGTGCAGGCGGCGGACGAGCAGCTCGGTCATACGCGGTAGGCGGCGAACCGGCCGACGAGGTCGCGCGGCAGCCGGGCCGTCACCAGCACGCCCTCGGCGGCGTCCTCGCGGGCCGTGATCGGCGCGCCGGTCGAGTAGAGCGCCGAGAGCTCGCTGCCCTCGGCGTGCGGCACGAGCAGGCGCACGTCGACGTAGCGGCTGGCGAAGAAGTCGGCCACCCGCCGCTTCAGCTCGTCCAGGTTCTCGCCGGTGCGGGCCGAGATGAGGACGGCGTCGGGGAAGCGGTTCTGCAGGCGCCGGCGCGCCAGCGGATCGATCGCGTCGATCTTGTTGATCACGAGCATCTGCGGCAGCTCGTCGGCGCCGATGTCGTTCAGGACGGCCCGCACCTCGTCGAGCTGTCGGTTCAGGCCGTCCTCGCCCGTCGACGCGTCGGCCACGAGCAGCACCAGGTCGCCGGCAAGCGTCTCCTCGAGCGTCGCCGCGAACGCCTCGACGAGCCCGTGCGGCAGCTTGCCGATGAACCCGACGGTGTCGGTGACGAGGTACGAGCGGCCCTCCTCGCGGAAGGCCCGGGTGGTCGGGTCGAGCGTCTCGAACAGCCGGTCGTCGACGCTCACCTCCGAGCCCGTGAGGGCGTTCAGGAGGGTCGACTTGCCCACGTTCGTGTAGCCGGCGAGCGCCACCGCGGGCGTTGCCGAGCGGGTGCGCTGCCGGCGCATGACGCCGCGCCGCGAGGCGACCTCGCGCAGCCGCGCGCGCAGGAGCGACAGCCGCCGCCGGGCCATCCGCCGGTCGGACTCGAGCTGCGTCTCGCCCGGGCCGCGGGTGCCGACGCCGCCGCCGAGCCGCTCGAGGTGCTTCCACATGCCCCGCATGCGCGCCATCGAGTACTCGAGCTGGGCCAGCTCGACCTGGAGCTTGCCCTCCGCCGTGTGCGCGTGCTGGGCGAAGATATCGAGGATGACGGCCGTGCGGTCGACGACGCGCATCTGCAGCGCGTCCTCGAGGGTGCGCTGCTGGCGCGGCGTCAGCTCGTCGTCGGAGACGACCACCTCGGCCTCGAGCTGCTTCGTGAGGTCGCGCAGCTCGTCCAGCTTGCCCGGCCCGAGGTAGCTGCGCGGGTCGGGCCGGCGGCGGTGCTGGACGACGGTCTCGACCGTCTCCACCCGGGCGGTGCGAAGCAGCTCCCGCATCTCCTCGAGGTCGCCGGCGCCGTCGGAGCCGGGCAGGAGAGATGCAATCACCACCCCCCGCTCCGGGGCCTCGTCGCGGTTGGTGATCTGGGTCACGAGAGCAGTATAGGGAGGCCCGCCCGGCCCTTCCGGGGCGGCTCAGGCGGCGACGCGGAGGTGCTTCTCGATGCGCGCGACGGCCTCGCGCAGGTCGTCGTCGGCGATCGTGAGCGAGAGCCGCACGTAGCCCTCGCCGTTCGGCCCGTAGGACGATCCAGGGGAGACGACGACTGCCGCCTGGTCGAGCACCAGCTCGGCGAACGAGACCGACGTGTGGCCCGGCGGGACGGGTACCCACACGTACATCGTGCCCTTGGGCGGCGGGACGTGGATCCCGACCGACGCGAGTGCCCCGATCACGAGGTCGCGGCGGCGGCGGTAGATCTCGCACATCTCGTGGATGTGGTCCTGGGGGCCGAGCAGCGCGGATGCCGCGGTCAGCTGCACGGCGTCGAACACGCCCGAGTCGATGTTCGTCTTGAGCTTGAGGAGCGCCGCCAGGAGCTCGGCGTTGCCGACGGCCGCCCCGACGCGCCACCCGGTCATGTTGTACGCCTTCGAGAGCGAGAACATCTCGACGCCGGCCTCGCGCGCCCCCGCCGCCTCGAGGAAGCTCGGAGCCGTGTAGCCGTCGAACGTGATCTCGGAGTAGGCGCTGTCGTGCACGATCGGGATGTCGTTCTCGAGGCCGAACGCCGCCAGGCGCTCGAAGAACCCGACGTCGACGACTGCGCCCGTGGGGTTGTTCGGGTAGTTGCAGAAGAGCAGGTTCGCCCGGCGGCGCACGTCGGCCGGGATCGCGTCGAGGTCGGGCTGGAAGTCGTGCGCCGCGGTGAGCGGCATGAGGACCGGCTCGGCCCCCGCGAGCAGCGTTCCCGAGGTGTAGACGGGGTAGCCCGGATCGGCTGCCAGGCACGCGTCGCCCGGATCGAGCATGGCGAAGCACACGTGGGCGACGCCCTCCTTGCCGCCCAGGAGCGGCAGCACCTCGGTGTCGGGATCGAGCTCCACCCCGAACCGGCGCACGTAGAAGGTCGCCACGGCCTCGCGGAACTCGGCCAGCCCGCGGTTCGACGGGTAGCGGTGGTTCTCGGGCCGCGCCACCTGGCGCTGCGCCTCGGCGACGACCGCTTCCGGCGTGGGCACGTCGGGATCGCCGATGCCGAGCGAGATGACCTCGATCCCGGCCTTGCGGCGCTCCTCGATCTTGCGCTCGAGCTCGGCGAAGAGGTACGGCGGCAGCGACTGCACGCGGGCGGCTGGGCGCATCGGCTAGAGCTCCTCGAGGGCGGCGGTGAAGGCGGGCGAGAACTCGCCCCGGTGGACCCGCTGCACGGGGCCGGTCAGGCGCACGTGCAGGTTCTCGTCGACGGCGACGACCAGCTCCCCGCCGTCGGTGTGCACGGTGACCGGGCTCTCGGCCCGCCTGGCCACGACCGCGGCGACGGCGGCGGCGCTCGACCCGGAGCCGGACGAGAGCGTCTCCCCCGCCCCGCGCTCCCAGACGCGCATGCGGATGTCGTGGCCGCCGAGCGGCTTGTAGAACTCCACGTTCGTGCGGTTCGGGAACCAGCGGTGGGTCTCGATCGGCGCCCCCACGGCGGCCAGGTCGAGGCCGTCCACGCCCTCGCTCTCGATCACGCAATGCGGGTTCCCGAGCGTCACGAACTGGTAGATCGGCGCCGGCGGGTCGCCCCCGTCCGGGCGGTGATCCGGCCCCTCCAGGCCCGCCGTGCCGGCGTCGACGGTCACGCTGCCGCCGTCGACCGTCCCGGCGACGGTGCCCTTCGGGGTCTCGAGCGTCACCTCTGTGCGCCCGTCCCGGTCGGCCACGTAGCCGACGGCGATGCGGCTGCCGTTCCCGGAGAACTCGGCGTCGCTGCCGTCCGGGTTCAGGATCTGGACACGCACGTGCCCCGGCCCGACCGTGTCCAGCACAAGGATGCCGTCGCTGCCGGCCCCCAGGTCGGCGTGGCAGATGCGCTGCACGCGCCGCGGCGTCAGCGCCGCCGGGACATCGCCGCGCTCGATCACCAGGTACGCGTTCCCGGCCGCCTGCCACTTCTCGAACCGCATCGGCGCGGAGGATATCGGCATGTGTTTTCCGGGGCGCCGCCGTGGGTAGATCGTAATACGATATAAACCACCAGGAAAGGAGCAACATGAGCACCGTCCGGCACGAAAACGTGCGGACCGAGCCCCGGAACCGCGACGCGGGCGCACTCAGGTCATGGGACGGGATCCCGGCGAGGATCTTCCTCCAGCCCGTTGCGGCCCCGAGTGTCCTGGGCCTCTTCGGCTTCGGCGCAGCCACCTTCATGGTGGCGGCGAACCTGGCCGGGTGGTACGGGAGCACCACCACGTCGCCGCTCTTCCTGTTCCCATTCGCCGCCATCCTCGGCGGCGTTGCCCAGTTCACCGCTGGGATGTGGGCGTACCGGGCACGTGACGCGCTCGCGACCGCGATGCACGGCACGTGGGGGTCGTTCTGGATCGCGTACGGGATCTTCTGGTTCCTCGTCGCGAACCACACGATCACGCCGCCGACGGGGAGCACCTTCGTGCCCCTCGGGTACTGGTTCATCGTCCTGGCGGCGATCACGCTCAGCGGAACGCTGGCGGCCCTGACCGAGAGCCTCTCGCTGTTCGCCGTTCTCGGCACCCTGACAGCAGGGTCGGTACTCCTCGCGATCAGCTATCTGATCGGGTCGAGCACCCTGCTCACGTGGGGCGGCTGGGTCCTCGTCGTCTCCGCCATCCTGGCCTGGTACACCGCCACGGCCATGATGCTCGCGGCGACGTCCGGACGCATCGTGCTGCCGCTGTTCAAGTGGTCGAAGGCGGCCAACAAGCCCGGCGGCGCGCCGCTCGTCCCCGTGCAGTACGCGGACGGCGAGCCCGGCGTGAAGATGGGCCAGTAGCGGTACCAGCGGGATGAGGGCTGCGGGGCCGTGGGTCGGCCCCGCAGCCGTCCGCTCACCCGAGAGACCTGGAGGTATTTGCGAATGCCAGGCTGGTTCGTTCGTCGGGTGGCGGTTCGGGCGGCTGCTGGGAGCGGGCGTCGAGGCGCGGCTTGCGCTCCGCCTCCCCGAGCGCGTCGACGTCGACATCCACGAGGTGATGACCCTCGTGGGCGGCGGCTGTCCGGCGGCGCTCGCGGCCCGGATCGCCGAGCCACCCGAGCGCTAATGCGTGCCGGCGGCCGCGCCGAGCAGGACGATCGCCGCCAGCACGGCGCAGACGAGCCCGAAGCCGATCACGATCGGCCATGTCGCCGGCAGCCCGCCCACCAGCGCGAGCCCGGCGATCAGCGCGATCCCGATCAAGCGCATGCGGCTGATGGCGTGCGGCCGCGCGTCCAGCAGCCGGGCGCCGAGCCGGTCGGCCAGGAGCAGGGCCGAGCCGAGCGTGCCCAGGAGCAGCACGGCCACGACGACCGACCCGATCATCCAGATCGCCCAGCCGGTCACGTCGCCCCAGGCGATGCCGATGAGGACGGCCACCGCCGCCGTCACCGGCGTGGCCGCCGCCAGGATCACCAGCGCGTCGCGGGCCTCGCGGACGGCGTCGTGCTCGCGCCGCCCGCCCATCTAGAGCGCGGCCTCGATCTCGGCTGCCACGGCCGCGGGCTCGCGGTCGGCGTCCACCAGCCGTAGGCCAGGCAGGCGCCGCATCCAGGTGCGCTGGCGCTTGGCGTAGCGGCGGGTGCGCACGACCAGGCGCCGCTCGGCCTCGGCCCGGTCGATCCGGCCCTCGAGGAGATCGGTCACATCCTGCAGGCCGTGGATCCGCTCGGCAGTGAGCGAGAACGGGCCGGTCGCGCGGGCGGCGCGCACCTCCTCGACGACGCCGCCGGCGAACATCGCCCGGGTGCGGCGCTCGATCCGCGCCGCCACGGCGGCGGCGGGGACGTCGAGCCCGATCAGCGTCGTCGGGTGGCGGGCGTCGTCGGCCCACAGGCTGTCGCGGTCGGGGGCCAGGCTCGATCCGGCCGCATGCAGCTCGAGCGCCCGCACCACCCGCCGGCGGTCGTGCGGATGCACCGCAACGGCAGCCGCCGGGTCGGCGGCGACGAGGCGGGCGTGGGCCGCCTCCGGGCCCTGGCCGTCGTACAGCTCCTCGAAGCGGGCCCGCTCCGCCTCGGGCACCTGGGGCGGCAGCGGCATCTCGGCCAGCGCGGCGCGCAGATAGAGCCCGCTCCCGCCGCAGACGACCGGCGTGCGGCCGCGGGCGACGATGGCGTCGATGGCCGCGTGCGCGAGGCCGGCGTACTCGGCGACCGAGCCCGCGTGCTCGGTCCCCCACTCCCCCACCAGGTGATGCGGTGCGCGCGCGAGATCCGCGGCGTCCGGCTGGTTCGTCAGGATCGGCAGGCCGCGGTAGAGCTGCATCGCATCGCAGGAGACGATCTCGCCGCCGATGCGCTCGGCCAGGGCGATCGCGACCGCGCTCTTGCCCGACGCCGTCGGCCCGAAGATGGCCACGACCCCCATGGGCGCCTCTACGCGGCGACGGGGGCGGCCAGCCGCCCCGCGAGCGTCTGCGAGGTCGACGCCGTGATGCGCACGTCCACCAGCTCGCCGGCCGCGGCGTCGCCGCCGAAGTTGACCGCCTTGTTCGTGCGCGTCCGTCCGCGCAGGACCGAGGGGTCGGTGCGGCTCGGCCCCTCGACGAGCACCTGCTGCACGGTGCCCACGAGGGCGGCGTTGCGACGGGCGGCATGCTCCTGGACGAGGTCGACCAGGCGCTGGATCCGCTCCTTCTTCACCTCGTCGGGCACCTGGTCGTCCATCCGGGCGGCGTCGGTGCCGCGGCGCGGCGAGTAGACGAACGTGAACGCATGGTCGTAGCCGACCTCGTCGACCAGCGTGAGCGTTTCGTCGAACTCCGCGTCGGTCTCGCCGGGGTAGCCGACGATGATGTCGGTCGTGAGGGCGATGTTCGGGATGCGCTCGCGGATCCGTTCGACGAGCGCGAGATAGCGCTCGCGCGAGTAGGTGCGCCGCATCGCCTTCAGCACCCGGGTCGACCCCGACTGCACCGGCAGATGCAGGTGCTCGCACACTGCCCGCGACTCGGCCATCGCCGCGATGACGTCGTCGCGCATGTCCTTGGGGTGCGGGCTCGTGAAGCGGATCCGCTCGATGCCGGGGACGGCGTCGAGGGCGCGCAGGAGCGCCGCGAAGCCGGTCGTCACGGCCGGCCGCAGGTCGCGGCCGTACGAGTTCACGTTCTGGCCGAGCAGGGTCAGCTCGCAGACGCCGTCGGCGGCCAGGATCGACGCCTCGCGCACCAGGTCATCGGGGTGGCGGCTGTGCTCGCGCCCGCGGACGCTCGGCACGATGCAGTAGGCGCAGTTGCAGTTGCAGCCGGTCGAGATCTGCAGCCAGGCCTGGTGCGCGCGGTCACGCTTCAGCGGCAGATCGCCGGCGAAGCTGTCGAAGGTCGAGAAGTGGCCGCGCGGGATCTCGCCCCCGGCCTGGATGAAGTCACCCAGGCGGTGGATGTTGCCCGGCCCGAACGCCAGGTCGACGAACGGGAACTGGTCGAAGAGCTCGTCCTTCATCGACTCCGACCAGCAGCCGCCGACGACGACCACCTTGCCCGGATCGCGCTGCTTGGCCGCGCGCGCGTCCATCAGGTGCGCGACGAGGCGCTCGTCGGCCTTCTCCCGGATCGTGCAGGTGTTGAAGACGAGGAAGTCGGCGTCGTCCGGCGTCGCCGCCTCGCCCAGCCCGACCGACTCGAGCAGGCCCTTGATCCGCTCGGAGTCGTGCACGTTCATCTGACAGCCGAAGGTCGTGACGTGGTAGCGGCGCATCCCGCCGAACTGTACCGGTGGCGTCCTTTAGAGTGACGGGATGACGACACCGGATTCTCGCGCCGTCATCCTCGAGCCGGGCGGCGGCGAGCGCATCACCGTCGGGGCGTCGACCCTCTCGATCAAGGCCGAGACGGCCACCACGGGCGGCACCGTCTTCATGAGCGAGACCGAGCTCGAGCCGGGCTTCCCCGGCCCGCCGCCGCATGTCCACGACCGCCTGCACGACATGTTCTACGTCCTCGAGGGCGTCCTCACCTTCGTCGTCGACGGCGAGACGATCGACGCGCGGCCGGGTACGTTCGTGTGCGTCCCGCCCGGCACCGTGCACACCTTCACGAACCGCAGCGGCGCACCCGTGCGGTTCCTCAACCTGAACACGCCGGCCGGGTTCGAGGGCTACATGCGCGAGCTGGGCGAGGCGTTCTCGGGCGGCGGTGCCCCGCCGACACCGGCGGAGATGGGCGCGATCGCGTCGCGCTACGACTTCCGGCCCGCGCCGTCGCCGGAGAGCTAGCGGCCCTCCCAGGTGGCGGTGACCGGCGGCGGATCGGTCAGGGTCTGCAGTACGACGCAGTAGCGCTCGGTGCGCCGGCGTAGTCCGTCGAGCTGCTCCTCGGTCGCGTCCGGAGCGTCGATGTCGAAGGCGAGGCGGATGTCCGTGAACCCGACCGGGACCTCGCGGTCGACGCCGAGCGTGCCCCGCAGATCGAGCTCGCCCTCGACGGTGACGCCGATGCCGCGCACCTCGAGGCCCATCGCCGTCGCCACCATCTGGCACGTGATCTGGGCGCACGCGGCCAGGGCCCCGAGCAGCATGTCGCCCGAGCAGGCGCCGGTGCCCGCGCCGCCGACGCCACCGTGCGCCTGGGCCTCGTGGATCGCCCGGCCGAGGTCGACGGAGCACGCGATCGGCTCGTCTCCCTGCGCGCCCCGGGCGACGAGCGTGATCCTGCCACTTCCCGGATCGGCCCTGTACCCCGCCTTCAGTGGCTCCTGCACGGCTCGAAGATCCATCCCCGCTCCTTTCCGCCTCGAGGCTATCGTGAACGCGATGGATATGCGCCTCGAGCTCGTCCAGGGGGACATCACCATGGTCGCCGCCGACGCGATCGTGAACGCCGCGAACAGCGGCCTGCGCGGCGGCGGCGGCGTCGACGGAGCCATCCATCGCGCCGGCGGGCCGGCGATCATGGAGGAATGCCGCCGCCTGGGCGGCTGCCCCACCGGCGATGCGAAGGCCACCGGCGCCGGAAACCTGTCGGCCCGGCACGTCATCCACGCCGTCGGACCGGTCTGGGAGGGCGGAGGCGCGGGCGAGCCGGAACTGCTCGCCTCGGCCCACCGCCGCAGCATCGAGGTGGCCGACGGTCTCGGCTGCGAGTCGGTCGCCTTCCCGGCCATCTCGACAGGCATCTACGGCTACCCGGTCGACCGCGCCGCCCGGGTCGCACTCCCGGCCGCGGTGGCCGCCGCGGAGGCGGCCGACCATGTCAACCGCGTCGTCTTCGTGCTCTTCTCGGACGCCGACCTGGCGGCCTTCCGGGCCGCCGCCTCAGAGCTCCAGCTCGAGCACGGCGACTGAGCGCTCGCCCGCCGCGAACGCGTGGCTGCGGCGGTCGATCTCGCGCATGCCGACCGCCTCGTAGAGCCCGCGCGTGGCCGCGTCGTCCGCGATCGCCGCCGCCCGCACCCGCGTCCAGCCCTGCGTGCGGCCCAGGTCGAGCAGGCCGAGCACCGCCTCGCGGCCGTAGCCCCGGCGCTGGTGGTCGCCGTGCACCATCACGAGGCCGATCCAGGGACTGTCGTCCTCGGGATTGCGGTCCAGCCAGTCGATCACGCCGACGCAGGTGCCGCCCTCGCGCAGGAAGAGCCCCGCCGTGTGCCGGGCCTCGTCGAGCTCCGACATCCACAGGTCGCGCTCGAGCATTCCCCGGTCGTAGTGCCCCGCCTCGCCCGCGGAGCCCTCGGTGATCGCGGTGACCTGCGGGTTCGAGAGGTACACCGCCAGCAGGCCGTCGATGTCGGCCTCCTCCACCCCGCGCACGTCCAGCCGCTCGGTCGCGTACATCGCCGATCTACCGGCTGAGCACCCGGGCGGCCTGGTCGCAGACCGCCTCCGCCACGGCCGCCAGCGCCTGCGCGTCGACGATCAGCTGCACCGCGACACCGCTGCGGGTCGGCTCGCGGGTCTGGGCGCGGCCGGCGTCGACCCAGATGCCGACCCCCACCTCGTCGATCGCGCGCGGCACGCTCGGCGGCGCGAGATCGAGCCCGAACACCTCGTCGGCGGGGACGAAGTGGCCGAAGCCGTCGGCGGCGGCGTCGAGCAGCGCGTGGCCGAGGGCGAAGAGCTCGGCGGGCGTGAGCTCGGCGTCGGGCACGTGGGCGACGGCGGCGCCGCCCGCGTGCAGCGTGAGCGAGTACGGGACCGAGTCGGCGAACGGCTCGGCGGTGATCACGAGCTCGACGCTGATGCCCGAGACGTCCTGCTCGGTGTCGCAGAGACGGATCCTCATTTCGCCCGCCGGCGTCGCTTGCGGGGCAGCGAGAGCGTGAACGTCGAGCCCTGGCCGGGCTCGCTCTCGACCGAGAGCCGGCCGCCGAGGGCGGTCGCGAGCTCGCGGGCGATGGACAGGCCGAGGCCGGTGCCGCCCTCGCCGCGGCGGCTGTAGAACGGGTGGAAGACCGCCTCGCGCTCGGCCGGCGAGATGCCCCGGCCCGTGTCGGAGACGCTGATCGCCGCGACGCCGTTCGAGGTCGAGCAGCCGAGCTGCACGGTGCCGCCGCGCGGCGTCCAGCGGAAGGCGTTGTCGAGCAGGTTGTTCACGATCTGGAGCACGCGGTCGCCGTCGGTGATGATCGTCGGCGCCTGGTCGATCGGCGTGTGGAAGATCACGTCGTTCGTGCGTGCCTTCTCCCGGAACGAGGCCGCCGCCCGCTCAAGCAGGGCGGCCAGTCCGACCTCCTCGCTCACCACCCGGAACTGGTGCGCCTCGAGGCGGGTGAGGTCGAGCAGGTCGCCGACCAGCCGGTCGAGCCGGCGCACCTCCTCGTTCACGGCGGTCAACGATTCGTCGAGATCGTCCGGCCCGACGACGCCCTCGGCCAGCGCCTGGACGTGGCCGGAGATGGCGGTGAGCGGCGTACGCAGCTCGTGCGTCACCCGCATCAGGAAGTTGCGCTCGAGCTCATCGACCTCGCGCAGGCGGTCGACCATGCCCTGGAACCGCGTCGCCAGCTGGCCGAGCTCGTCGTCGGACGTGCGCTTGCCGATGACGTTCACGTCCAGGTCGCCGCGCGCAACCTTGTCGGCGGCGCTGCCGAGCACGCGCAGCGGGTGGGTGATGCGCCGCGCGACGTAGGTGGCCAGGATGATGGCGACGATCAGGCCGACAGCGACGCCGGCCGCGACCAGGCCGATCACGTTCTTCCACGCGTTGTTCACGTCGGCGAGCGGCTTCGCTAGGACGACGGCGCCGATCGGCTGCGGTCCGCTGAAGATGGGCGCCCCCACGCCGATGTAGGTCGCCCCGCCCGAGGAGAACTGGTAGACGGGCCGCGCGTTTCGGCCCAGCGTCGAGTAATCCAGGTGGATTTTCGCGTTCGGGAGCGCATTCGGCGCGTTCGGGAACAGCACTGGGCCGAACTGGTACAGCTTCGCGTCGCTGACGCCCTCGAACTCCGTCTTCGTGATCTTCGGCGGCGGCGTCTTGCCCTGGGGGAACGAGCGCTGGAAGGCCCGCTCGTAGTAGGTCGCGACCCCCGAGACCTGCTTGCGCAGCTCCGCCTCGGTCTGGTCGCGGTTGTACGACTGGTACAGGCTGACCACGACGACCGCAGCCGTGACGGTGGCCAGGACGAGCGTGCCCGCGAAGAGGAAGGCGAGTCGTGCCCTAAGTGACTGCAGCATCGTCAGCGACCTTGTAGCCCACGCCCCACACGGTGGCGACCGGGCAGTCATCGCCGAGCTTGCGCCGTAGCTGGCGCACGTGCACGTCAACGGTACGGGTGTCCCCCGCGAAGGTGTATCCCCACACGCGCTCGAGCAGCTGGTCTCGCGTCAGCACCAGCCCGCGGTGGTCGAGCAGCTCCCAGAGGAGGTCGAACTCCTTCGGTGCGAGCTGGACCTGCCGGCCCGACACCGTCACCTCGCGGCGGCCCGCGTCGATGCGCAGGTTGCCGTGCTCCATCGCCGCCTCCTGCGGCCGCGAGGAGCGCGCCGTCTGGCTCGACCGGCGCAGGATGGACTTGATTCGCGCAACCAGCTCGCGCGGATTGAACGGCTTGGTCAGATAGTCGTCTGCGCCCACCTCGAGCCCGACGATCTTGTCGACGTCGTCGTCGCGCGCCGTCAGCATCAGGATGGGCACGTCGGAGGTCGAGCGGATCTGCCGGCAGACCTCCAGGCCGTCGATGTCCGGCAGCATCAGATCCAGCACGACCAGGTCGGGCTTGGTGCTGTCGGCCTTCTGCAACGCCTCGGTCCCGTCGCGGGCGATGTCCACCTGGTACCGCGCGTTCTTCAGGTACATCGCGACGAATGAGGCAATGTTGCGCTCATCCTCGACGACGAGGATCTTCTCGGCCATTGTCGTAGCCTACAGCCTGCCCAGGCCGGAGCCTAGAACTGCAGTCGCGTGTTGATCCCGGGCCAGCTGTGCTTGTGGCCGTTGATGGTGTACGTGCCGGAGCCGCCGATCGTGCCGCTCCCGTCGAACACGCCGGAGACGCAGATCCCCGAGCCCTGGAGCTTGATCCAGAACTTGGTGCTCGCCGAGACGGTCATCGTCTTCGTCGACCAGACCTTCCAGCCGTCCCGTCCCAGGTACTTCCAGTGCAGGCCCGAGCCGTGCACCCAGTTCCTGGGGCTCGAGCGGCCGGTGCGGTCGCGCATCCAGATCGTGCCGCTGGAGATCGTTCCCCACTCGGCGCCGTTGGCGACGATGCTGACCCAGCCCTTGCCGTTGGCGCTGAAGCTCGAGCAGCTGCTGCTGCAGGACTTGGCGAGCATGGTTGCGCCCGAGGCGGGCGCGGCGGCCGCGAGCGCGGCGATGAGGACGGTGATGAAGGCAATCTTTCGCATGCGACGTGTATCGGCGCCCGCCGGGCCGACTCCAGTAAGCCTTCTGTAAACCCGAAGAAGTGCAAGGCCTACTTGGCGATCTCGGTGGCCCTCGACTCGCGGATGACAGTCACCTTGATCTGGCCCGGGTACTCGAGCTGATCCTCGATCTCGCGGGCGATCTGGTGGCTGAGGAGCGCGGCGGTGTCGTCGTCGACCTCCTCGGGCTTCACCATCACCCGGATCTCGCGGCCCGCCTGCATCGCGTAGCAGCGCTCGACGCCGTCCTTGGCCGTCGCGATCTTCTCGAGCGCCTCGAGCCGCTTGATGTAATGCTCGAGGCTCTCGCCGCGGCCGCCGGGGCGGGAGGCGGAGACGGCGTCGGCGGCGATCACGAGCACCGACTCGACGGTCTGCGGCTCGACGTCGTGGTGGTGCGCCTCGATCGCGTGGCAGACGCTCGGCGACTCGCGATACTTCTTGGCCATCTGGGCCGAGATCACCGCGTGCGGGCCCTCCACTTCGTGGGTGACGGCCTTGCCGATGTCGTGCAGCAGGGCGGCCCGTCGGGCGGTCTTCTGGCTCGCGCCCAGCTCGGCCGCCATGATCGAGGCCAGGTGGGCGCACTCGACCGAGTGCTTGAGCACGTTCTGGCCGTAGCTCGTGCGATACCGCAGCCGGCCGAGGATCTTCACGAGCTCGGGATGCAGGCCGTGCACGTTGGCCTCGAAGCAGGCCTGCTCGCCGGCCTGGACGATCTGCTGCTCGATCTGGGCCTTGGACTGGTAGTAGGTCTCCTCGATCCGCGACGGATGGATGCGGCCGTCGGCGATCAGGCTTTCAATCGTCAGGCGGGCGACCTCGCGGCGGACGCCGTCGAAGGCGGAGAGCACGACCGCCTGGGGCGTGTCGTCGATGATGACATCGACGCCCGTCAGGTTCTCGAGGGCGCGGATGTTGCGGCCCTCGCGGCCGATGATCCGGCCCTTCAGGTCGTCCGAGGCAAGCTGGACGACCGAGACGGTGGTCTCGGCCGTGTGGCCGGACGCCGTCCGCTGGATGGCGACGGACAGGATGTTCCGGGCCCGCTTGTCGGCCTCGAGCCGCGCCTCCTCCTCGATGCGGCGCACGAGCTTCGCCATGTCGCCGCGGCACTCCTCCTCGATCTTGGCCATGAGCGCGTCGCGGCCCTGAGTCGCGGTCATTCCGGCGATCTTCTCGAGCTCGGCGACCTCGGCATCGCGGGCGACCTTCAGCTCCTCCTGGAGCTGCTTGGCGTGGACCTCGCGGTCGGAGATCGACTGCTCGCGCCGGGCCAGCTCTTCGAGCGTCGACTCGAGCTGGATCTGGTTCGTGGCCAGGCGCTCTTCGATCTTGATGATCTCGGCGCGCCGCTCGGCGAGATCGCGTTCCTGCTCCGTGCGCTGGGCGAGCAGCTCCTCGCGCGCCGTGACGCGCGCCTCCTTCACCTGGGCGTCCGCCTGGCGCTGCGCGTCCTCCAGGATCCGCTCCGCCTCCCGCCCGGCGTCACCGATCCGGCCGCGGCGGCGGCCGTGTTCGATCAGGACGCCGGCGCACGCTCCGCCGGCGAGGGCGAGCGCGATCAGCACAGGCTCCATCGCGACTCCTTATGTACGTGCCGCCGGCAAGCCGGCGGCGGGGATCAGATCAGTCTGCCGACCCGGCCGCCGCCGCCGCACCGGGGCGTGCCGAGGCTCGGACCGTCTCCGCCGCAGGCGACGAAGGGTGGGCGCGAGCTGATCGAGGACGCGATCCGATGCATGCAAACCCGCTCGTTTGCGGGAGAA
>Ga0075436_100001779_pt1 | contig 14785 bp, 17 predicted proteins | sample RhiMethybrSRZTD5_FD_75303 | JGI IMG/M metagenome (GOLD analysis project Ga0075436, IMG submission 75303) | Populus rhizosphere microbial communities from Tennessee, USA - Rhizosphere MetaG P. TD hybrid SRZTD5 | ecosystem: Host-associated > Plants > Roots > Rhizosphere > Soil | place: USA...
AGCACCGAAACCAGTTGCGGCGCATTGATTTGTATTCCCGAAAACTGCGTTACCGGCATTTCCCAGTCTTTGAACGGCACGTCCTCCAGCTGCAACTCGATGTTGCGCACCATCAGCGTTTTGTTCAGCGTTTCCTGCTCGGGGAACCCCCTGGTATCAACGGCCTTGAATCGTTGGAGAAACTTCTTCTGCACTTCGATATCCGCATACACCGCTTTTTCCGAGGAGTCCGTTAATTTGTCATTGAAGCGTTTGTCCCCCAAGGTGGAAGCGTATTCCGGATAAGTGCGCATCGTATAATCCCATTGTTCCGCCAGCAGGTCGTTGAGTTGCTTGCGCCGCTCGGCAAGACTCGCTTGCTCTTCTCCATTTTTCTGCCGCGCCGCGCCGCCACTCCATCGCGCTCCGCTCGCCAGCGCGCCCGCCGCAAGGAATACCAGACCTGCCACCGACTTGACTCTAGCCGACATGGTTGCCTCGCGCCTTTGCGCAATCTTCCTTCGCTGCGCCTTATTCCTCATTCGGACTCTGCTCGGCAAAATGACGAAGGTTTCGCTACCGCGGTTTCTACTCCTCCGACCTTCTCAAGTCAATCATCCTTCCGGGAAACTTAGTGGCTAACGGCGACGGCCGCTTCTTTCTTTCGTGATTCGCCCCACAGCGCGATGTACGGCTCAAGCTCGCGCATCATTTTTGCGAACTGCGCCAGGTCCAGCGACTGTGCGCCGTCGCTGATTGCTTTCTCCGGCGCAGGATGCACCTCCACAATCAATCCGTCCGCGCCAATCGCCACGCCCGCGCGCGAAACTGCCGGCACCAGGCTGCGCTTCCCCGTCGCATGGCTCGGATCCAAAATCACCGGCAAATGCGTTAACTCATTCAGCGCTGGAATCGCCGCGATGTCGCAAGTGTTGCGAGTAACCGTCTCAAACGTGCGAATTCCGCGCTCGCACAAAATCACGTCGGCATTTCCGTGCGCTACGATGTATTCCGCGGACATCAACAACTCCTTCACCGTGCTGCTCAACCCGCGCTTCAACAGCACCGGACGCCCGCATTTTCCCAGCGCCTTCAGCAGCATGAAGTTCTGCATGTTCCGCGCGCCCACTTGCATCACGTCCGCATATTTCGCAACCAAATCCACGTCGCGGTCCGTCATTACTTCCGTGATGATCGCCAGCCCCGTCGCGTCCTTCGCCTTGCGCAGCAGTTTCAATCCTTCTTCTTCCATGCCCTGAAAATCGTACGGCGAGGTTCGCGGCTTGAACGCGCCGCCGCGCAGCATTTTCGCGCCCGCTTTCGCCACGCCTTCCGCCGCCTGCATGATTTGTTTCTCCGATTCCACCGAGCACGGCCCCGCCATCACCACAAATTCGTCGCCGCCAATCGTCACTCCGTTCACTTTGACCTGCGTTTTCTCTTTGCGAAACTCTTTGCTCACGAATTTGTACGGCGCGGAAATCCGCACCACGTTGTCGACTTGCGGCATCGCTTCGATCGATTCCATGCATGCCGTCACGTCGCCCACGCCGACCACCCCGATGACCACGCGCTCCTCTCCTTCGATGGAGTGCACCTTGTAGCCGAAGTGCTCCACCTGTTTCGTAACTTCGTCGATTTCTTCCCGCGTTGCACGAAGTTTCATGGAAATAATCATTTCTCTGGCCTCTCAATAAATTTCCGTCGCCAAAACTCTCTGCTGGATCTCCTGTTCGAAAAAACTTTGTCCCCAAAAAGAAAAACCCACTCGGCTGGCGAGTGGGCTTGAAAACTCTTCGCTGATTTCGCTTACAGAGACGCCCCCCGCCACCCGGATGGATGCCACGTAAATCGATACCAAAAATACGAGTTGGCGAGTTGCGCGTTCATGGAGCCCACAGTGTATTCCGCCTTTTTCCCGGTTTCAACTATTTCTTTTTTCAATTCAGCCTGGGCCACTTTCCCCATCTTCCAGTTTCATTTTTCTAATTTCCGCCTTCAGAAGAACAGGAGCGCGATTTTATAGCGTGCAAAACCCGCAGCCTCCAGGGTGCGGCAGGCACCTACGGAAACGTTGCGGAACGGCTCGCCGCGAATCTTCTTTTCTAGCTCCGCCGGGATTTTGCTGAGATTCCCCGTTTCAAAACGAATCAACGCTCCGGACCGTCCGCTCGGCATTCCCGAAAGCCCATCGCAGGATTTGCGCGCATCGTCGGGGCCTCCGGTTACGTGCAGCCCCTTCGCTGTCAGCAGCGACGCGACCTGTTTCTCCTGCTGCTCCAAACTCTCGTTGCCAAAGGACTGCGAGAAATCCTGCACGGCAAAAAGTCCGGCCGTCCCGCGCACCACGGCGATGCCCACCGAAGTGACGCGCGGGCTCAGAATATTCGCGCGGTGGCCGGGAGAATGCATCCATCCGCTGTGGATGGTCGCCGAGTCTTTCCCGATGGCAATGTTCTCGGCGATGTACGTAAAGCGTGCGCCCGCAGCGGTGATGCGTTCTTCCAGGCCCGGCTCACCGGGAAGCTGGTGCTCCATGATATTGAGATCGAGCATCAGCAGCGCGTGCTGGCGCGCCGCCTTGAAGAGCGCGTCGTCCCACTTCAATTCTGTGAGATGGTTCGCGGCGCGTTCGTGGTTGAGCAACTCAAACAGTTCGCGCTCGGATTCGTTCCGTGGCGGAGTCTGCGCGCTGGTAAAAAGGGCAACGAAGAAAAACAAGACCGCAGGCCAGCAACAGACGAAAATTCTTGAGGCGTGCAATGCAAGACCAACAGTTTTCACACGGTGTTGCGCGGCGGCTGAGACCAACGCAGGATTTTTCATGCCGCTGGAGAAAATCAGCCGCGAACGCGGACCGCGCTGAAGCTCACCACCACGTGGCCGCCAGCGGTGGGCCGGCCGAAGCTCATCATCGGGCTGAAGCGCGAGAAGAGCAGCATCTGATCCAACTGGCGGCGCAGTTCGAGGCTGTTAGGGCCGGAAAGAATCTGATAGTCCGTCATGTTGCCCTGGGCATCCACGGTTACATCCAGCAAGAGGCCGTGAGGCAAGGAGAGCTCGAAGTCGTTCTTTTCGGGCCACGATTGCGGGAACTCGGAAAGCGAAACCACCTTCGCCGGTCGGATCATATTGATGGGTACGTCGTTCTCCACCGCGCGAACGGTAATGCCCGGAACAATCATCTGAAACACGAGCGCAAAAACCAGCATCGCGGACAACAAGCCGCCGGTCGCCGGAACGGTCAGCGGGCGAAACACGTTTTCGAGCACAACTCCCGCATGCTCCCGGAAATTGCGCCAACGCGTCACCCAACCTTGGGATTGCTGCGCCTGCGCGGCCGCGACTTTGATGCGCACAGCGAGATCCGCGGGCGGAACATTCTTCGGCACGCGCGACAGCAACACTGCAAGTTTGCGGAAGCGCTGCAGCTCTTCGCGGCAGCCGCTGCAAAGTTCCAGGTGCTCACTGATTGCGGCGCGCTTGCTCACCCGCTCTACGCCAATCAATGCATCATCCAAATAACCAGCCAGATTTTTTCGTACCGTGGTGCACTTCATGAGAGCCCCTCTCCCGCGTAAGTTTCGCGCGGGGACTTGCTTTGTGAAGCAGCCGACACATGCCGTGCAGCCGAAGAGGCATCGCCAAAGGGCGACGGCTGCGGCATCAACATCGTTCCATGAACAAATGTCTGCGCATGCGCTTGCACGTGAGCCGGCGGAATTTGCAGCCCGTCCGTCTTTTCGGGCTTTCGTTCCGTTTTTGATTCCTGCAACATGGGTTCGAGAATTTCCTTGAGCGCGCGGCGGCCGCGCAGAATCCGCGACTTCACCGTGCCAACGCTACAGTCCAAAACTTCCGCGACTTCTTCGTAACTCAATCCTTCGAGGTCGCGCAAAATCACCGCGCTGCGAAACGCTTCCGGAACTTCTTGCAACGCCCCACGCACCGCGTCCTGAATTTCGTGCGAAGCAAGCTGCTCGAAGGGCGTGCCACTAGCATCCGGAATCTCCAGGCGCAACTGCCCTTCCTCCGGCTCGGCATCGATCGAAACATTTTTCTGCAGATGGCGCTTGAACCACCGTTTTTGGTTCAGCGCTTCGCGAATGGCGATGCGATAGAGCCAGGTTTTCAAAGAACTGCCTTGGCGGAACTGGCGGATGCCGCGAAAAGCCTTCAAGAAAACTTCTTGCGTGCCGTCGGCGGCGTCCGAAGTATCGCCGAGCATGCCGAGGATCAGGTTGTACACCGGCGCGTGATAGTGGGTGACGAGCCAGTCGAAGGCCGTCTCCGAGCCCGCCTGGAGCTCATGGACGAGTTCCGCTTCGCCGCCGCCCCAGCTAAGGGCACTGGCCCAATCGGACACTGCCGGCCTTTCCGACCCGCGACTTCCTACGTATTCGGGGCGACATGTCTTGGGTCTCCCTACATCCCGTTAAGGATCGACCGCCTGCCGGGCGCGGCGAAGAGCCTTGCCGAACCCGCTGTCCGCTCTCTTTCTTAGACACCGAAAGAAGCGGCTTTGTTTCCCCGCACTTCCGTCGTTCAGGGCCAATTGTGGCACCGCGCGATAGTGCACGCAATAGGACGAATGGCAGTGACTGGTGACTCGTGATTCGTGACTCCGGCAGAGACAAGCAACTCCGCTTTCCTGTGATTCGGCTGTCGAACACGTCCCGAATTGGGGAGAAAGAGGTACACAGCCCCCGGGGGGTATCGTAAGTATGGCAAACAAGGGACTTGCGGGAGCCCAATTCTGGATGTGTGGCAAATAGAGGAGTTAGCCGACGATTTTCCGGATGTGTGGCAAACACAAGACTTACGATGCCGCTGGGCGAATGACGGGTGGGGAGCGGATGGGCAAGAGATACACTCCCCCCTCCATTGCATGGGAAAGAGTGCGGAAGTGATTGATGGGAAAGGAGTTGGGGGCGTTCCATCGCGCAAGAGAGTGCGGAACTGCTTGAAAAGAAAGGGATTAGATGAAGACACCCGTTCTGGGACATCTTTATAGGCGGGGCGGCGGGGGCGCATACAAGTGGTTGGGCACTCAGCCCTTCGAGGCTCAGGGTAAAAGGGATGCTCAAATGCAAAAAGGGGTTGCATACTTCTATTTACTTGTCCAGTAAGTCCTTAAGACATACCTAGTCGTTAGTTTCGGCGGAGATAGTGAGGTGACTTTGACAGGGGCGGGGAAGTCAGAACCCGCACCCTTTCGTGAATCAAACCCCAAAGGGATGCGGCACCCCCTGCCTCCCTCGGCGCCATCCGCCAAAGAGTCTATTCTGCGTATGGCGATCTGTGCAAGGCTATGGTGTTGTTATCACCCTGCGACGAATGGCTGTGCTAGGATTTTGCAATGGAAAAACTCGGGCGCATCGAGCGCGTGGACTTGCGTTCTATTTGGACAAGCGAAGACAAAGACTTTACGCCGTGGTTGGCGCAGACGGAAAACCTGGAAGAGTTGGGCGAAAGTCTAGGTATTGAACTGGAGCTTGAGGCTCAGGAAAAAGATGTTGGCCCATTTCGGGCGGATATCCTCTGCAAGAATACAGCGGAGAAAGACAGTTGGGTGGTCATCGAAAACCAGATTGAGAAAACTGACCACAAACATCTAGGTCAATTATTGACCTATGCGTCTGGCTTGAGAGCCAGCACGATAGTCTGGATATCGGCGGAATTTAGCGAAGAACACCGGGCGGCACTCGATTGGCTGAATCAGATGGCCAACAAGTCTGTCCGGTTCTTCGGACTCGAAATTGAACTCTGGAAGATCGGTGATTCGCCAGCGGCACCACGATTTAAAGTCGTTTGTAAGCCAAACGATTGGGAGGCGACAGTCCGTAATGCTGCGGAAACTTTAGCGGACGACGAAGGAACGCCGTCCCAAAACCTGCGCATAAGGTATTGGACTGCCTTTCGTTCCTACTTGCAGGAGCATAAAAGCAAACTTCGGCCACAGAAGCCGTCCCGCGATCACTGGTATAGCTTCGGGATCGGTACCAGCCGCGCACATACCGCCGCCCTTCTCATCACAAGAGAGAACAAGATCGCTGTTGAACTGACTATCGGTTCCGACGATGCCAAAAGCATTTTCAACGAACTCCTCAAGCAAAAGGACAACATTGAGGCGATCATCGAATCACCTTTGGATTGGCGAGAAATGCCAGACAAGAAAGCCTCACGCATCGTTTTGTTTAATTCCGTTGACCCTTATGATGAAACGACGTGGCCACAGCAATTTGCCTGGCTACAAAGCAATCTGGAAAAATTTGATCGAGCATTTCGTCCCTTGTTTGCCAATAAGCTTGGAACCGAAAGCCAAGATCGCTAAAAAGCAGCCAGAGAACCGTGGAGAAGATGAGGGCTGAGAAGAAGCGGGGGTAGGACCGATGACAACATGGGCAACAAAGACGCTCTAAGACTTCCGGTCGTTTCACTCAGCGCAGAGTATCTAGTACTCGGCCAACTGATGCGCCGGAACATCCTGGCCTACAAAGCGCCACCGAACAATGAAGGTTACGATCTCATTTGCATTCATCCCGACCCCAGGCAGTCAACAAAAATAATCAGGGTGCAAGTGAAGAGCCGTTATCAAACCGATTGTGACCGGGCATTTCCGGTCAAACAAAAGACATTTGGTGCTTTTGACTACCTGATCGTTGTGTTTTTGAACATTGGATTCTTCTTTAGCAAGATTGGTGATGAGAATGGGAAGCAGGCGCCCGAATACTTCACTTTTCCTGGGGAGTTTATTAAAAGCCACCACTATCGTCCCCAGTCTGGCTTTGAGAAGGTAAGGACCAAAGGCTTGGACCTTTCAGCTTTCAAGGATGAAACTGGATTCGAACAAATTGCTCGGCGTTTGCAAATCCCGTATCCGAGTAGATAGGAAAGTGGGGACAACAGCCATAACCTCTCCTCCTTTCGCCAAACAAAACGCTAGTCAAATGCACTATGCCCGGTGCCCCATCCTTTTTCGAGTCCCAGAAAGGGATGGGAGATTGCTCCCCTCGTTCCGATTCGATTTGTGGGCTGGTCAGGAAATGGAGAATCTGTCGATGACCCAGAGCCAGGTTCCGTCGGTTTGGCGGCGGGCCACTTCGGCGGTCACGGTACCATTCCGGCAGCGCGTTGAAGTGAGCGCCAAATCTCCGGAGACCAGCGCGGGTTGCTGCTCTCCCATCTCAAACTTGCGCCCCGTTGCGACCAGTTCGCGAAAGAATTTGCGAATGGCTTCCCGGCCCTGCAACAGTTGTCCTTCGCCCGCGTCCAGCACAGCCTGGGGCTCGTACAAGGCGGCCATTCCGTCGACGTCGCCCGCGTTTTGTCTGGAAACCAGAAGCCGCTCAAGGTCCTGGGGATCGTAGGTAGGCGGACGTTTCGTTGGGTCGGTCATGGGCGGGCCTCCGTGGGCGGGCCTCCGTTGAGACAGTAGCTTAGCCGTCGGGAGCCGTGGTGCGAAAGGCGGGAGAAAAGCACGGGTCTAAAGACCCGCCACTACAACGGCAGTGAAGAGAGATTTCTCTCTGCGCAGGCCGACGCATTCGCGCGAGCGAATGCGGAAGAAAACGTCGGCCTGCTCCGTACGAAATGACGGGGTGCCTTTTGGCCTTAAGTCAAGCGGCTTTTTGGAATTTGATTTTGGCGGTGTAGCCGAGGGAGTAGAGGACGCGGAGGAGGAGATCGGTGGAAATGTCTTTGGTATTGCGATTCATGATGGCAGTGACGCGGGTGCGCGAAGTACGAGCGAGGCGGGCGACCTGAGCGTGCGTCAAGCCCTTGCGCCGAACGACTTCGACGATTTTTGAGTTGAGATCGCTGCGAAGGGCGATTTCGGCTCCGTCAGCGGGAGTGAGGCCGAGAGCCTTGGCAAGTTCGGCGGCGGTGCGTGTGACGGTGACTTTAGACTTCTTCATGGAGCAACTCCTTTAACCGCTTCTTTCCCAAGTCCAGCTCGCGTCCGGGGGTCGCCCGGGTCTTCTTGACAAATGCGTGAAACACCAAAATGCCGCGCGGCGAATGGCTGTAATAGAACGCACGATAGACTCCAGACCGGTCGCGGATTCGTAACGCTGCGGCGCCGGGCTCGATAGAAGGCATGGGCCGGGAGAGCGGCATCGTCAGAACCTCGCCCTTTTGAAGATCGTAAACGGCTTTGCCAAGCTCCTGCCGAACGTCTTCCGGAAACGAACGGATGGCAGCCTACGCCGCAGGATGGAAGATCGCCGCCTTCACTGCATTAATGTCTCATATCTGGGACATTCGGTCAAGGGAAAAAGACGGTGAAGAAGCCCAGGCCGCGGTTACTGGTGATTAGCTTTGCGTCACAAAGTACTTGACAACACAGAACTCGATAGGTTAGTTTGGGGATGCGGCGGAGAAACCCCGACAGCTCGGGGGAAAGCGGAGTTTCCAATTCCATGTTCAAACGCATTGCAGCGATCACGTTGATCTTTGTGTGTACGGCGGTGGCCTGGGCGATTCTGGGTGCCACGATTTTCTCCAGAACGTATAGCGCGGAATCCGGTTTATCGGGGCGAGTGGCTTCGACCTGGGGCGCACCGCAAGCGCAGGCGCCACCTACAATTGCTCGCGAATGGCAGGAAGAAAAGACCGTTGAGACCGAGGAGAACGGAAAAAAGACGACGCGCAAAGAGAGTTACCAGCGCTCCGAGCCCGTGAAGATTGACGGGAGCCGCATCACGGCGGCGCTGCACGTGGATTACCGGCAAAAGGGGCTGCTGTGGTTCAGCACTTACAAGGTGGATTTTGACGCCTCGTACGCTTTTCAGAATCCCAAGCCGCGCGAAGAGGAGTTTGCGATTGCGTTGCCGCTACCTGCGCAGCAGGCGGTGTACGACAACTTGCAACTGAAGGCGGATGACGTGCCGTTGCCGCTGACGTTCAGCGGGTCGCAAGTTTTGGCGCGCGTACGGCTTGCCGGAGGCGCAAAAGCGGTGCTGCACGCGGAATATCGCTCGCAAGGGCTGGATAGCTGGCGCTATACATTTTCGGGCGCAAATGGCGGGCAGGCTAATTCGCAGGGCAACGCCAACAAGGAAATTTCGCAGGCGCGGGATTTTCACTTGTTGATGAAGACGGATTTTTCCGGGTTCGACTTTCCGGAAAACTCCCTTTCGCCGACGGAAAAGCGCGAGACGGGCAACGGCTGGGAGTTGCAGTGGAACTACGAAAACCTGGTGTCCGGTTTTGACATTGCGCTGAAGATGCCGCAGAAATTGCAGCCCGGCCCGCTGGCGGGCCGGATCAGCTTCTTTGCCCCGGTCTCGCTGTTTTTCTTCTTTTTTCTGGTGTTCATCCTGTCCACCATGCGCGGGAACAACCTGCACCCGATGAACTATTTCTTCCTGGCGTGCGCGTTCTTTGCGTTCCACCTGCTGCTGGCGTATCTGGCGGACCACATTTCGATTCATGCGGCGTTCGCGATTTCTTCGGTCGTTTCGATTGTGCTGGTGGTGAGCTATTTGCGATTGGTGGTGGATCTGCGATTCGCTGTGATGGACGCGGGGCTGACGCAGTTGATCTATTTGGTGCTGTTTTCGTATGCGTTTTTCTTTGAAGGCTTCACCGGATTGGCAGTGACGATTGGGGCGATCCTGACGCTGTTTGTGGTAATGCAAATGACGGGGCGGCTGCGGTGGGAAGAAAAGTTTGGGGTAGCAGTGACGCAAAATAAGGCCTGAGCTACAGCGTTCGGGATGACGATTTGTGAGGGGATGCGCAGTCAGCTTGCAGCGGCGGCAAGGAGGGAGAGCCACTCGTCCCAGTCATTCAGGACGATGTTGTAATCGGCGCGCGGCACCTGACAACTTGCGGACGGAATCAGAGCGACAATCTTTACCTTTGGAAAATTCGTTTTCAGCCAATCGACCATCTCTTTTCTTGTGGCTTCGGGCGCGGTGTGGCCGACGACAAATACATCCACATTTTCAATCGAAGTCAGGGCGTGCTTTGCGGCGGCATTGTCCACGACGGATATGACATGGTGGCCACAGCGGCGAAACAGTTCGGCGCGCGCGTTCAAATCTTTTTCGTCGTAACCGATCTGAAAGACGATTTGCTTCACGTAGGATTTGATGGAGACTATTTCACCCGTTTGCTGGTTGGCGATGATGTATTCGCCGGGGGAAAATGCAGAGAGTTTTTTGACGCGCTCGCGGGCGCGTTCCGGGTCTTCCGCCTGTTCGATCAGGCGAAGGCTGCCATCGCTTTCCACCTTGCAGATATGAAATGGCTGCGACATGGACGTGAGCAACCAACAGCAAATGGTCCCGACTGGCACGATTGAATCACAGGGATAGCCGCGTGTCCATCCTTTAAAATAGGCGAATTTATACATTTTCATACGATATTGCTTCGGGCTGGAAGTGTATAGGTAGGAGATGAGACCTGGGGCAATATGGCGGGCTACGACACAGGCGTTGGCTGTGCCAAACAAAGAGGCGAAGATTCCGGGCGCTATAAAATGTTGAAGCGCACAGCCAGGAATGGCTGTGCTACCTAGGGTGAAGAGAGAGCCACGGGTCTGAAGACCCGCCACTACAAAGGCGAAGACGTCCGGAGTATCATCACGCCGAGCCAAGGAGAGACGATAATGAGGACACGGCATTCGCTATCGTTCACGGCGATTTGTGTGATCGCCACAAGTTTAGTGTTGATGGGACTGGCCCTCGGAAAAACGCAACAGCAAAAGACACCGGCAGAGCAAAAAGGACAAGCGCGGATGTACAACACAGCGAAGCAGAAGTTGCGCGAAGGCAAGATGCTTGTCGGGGCGACGGTCTTTTCTCCCGACCCGAATATTTACTGCGCGGTGGCCAACGCCGGATACGACTACACGTGGATCGAGATGCAGCACAGCCCGTTGACGTTTGAGGATGTGGCGAAAATGATTTGGGCATGCCGCGGGTCTTCGGCGATGCCGTTTATTCGCGTGCCGGACGCGACCGAGAGCGATATCCAGAAAGCGACGGACATCGGCGCGGTGGGAATCATCGTGCCGACGGTGGACACGGTGGAGAAGGCGCAAGCCGCGGTGAAGTGGTCGAAGTATCCGCCCGACGGGCGGCGCAGCCAGGGCAACGGTCAATACGGCGCGCTGTGGGGCAGCGATTACCGGCAAGTTGCCAACGACAACATGGTGGTGGTGATTATGATTGAGACGCCGATTGGGGTGGAAAACGCGGAGAAGATTGCTTCGGTTCCGGGGATTGATGTGATTTTCGCGGCAAGCACGGACCTGGGGAATTTCTCGGGCCATCGGCAGGGCGAGAAGGAATATGAGGCGCTGGTGACGCGAATCCATGACGTGACGCTGCAGCACGGGATCCGGCTGGGAGGGCCGCTGGCTTGGAAGAGCCGACCGGGATTTTCTTTCTTCCAGGGGCCCGGTGAGACCGAGCTGATTCGAGCGGGAGCGCGCGTGAATCTCACGGGGAATTCGGCAGGCGAAGCGAAGCCGGGCGTCGCGCCGGTGGAAGGGGAGAAGCCACCGCTTCCATGATAGTCGGCCAAACCAAAAGCAGATCCCTCACCCCCGTTCGCGACCATCTTTTGCTTTTTACGCCCGCTTGCTTCGGGCAAAAAACGCGACCGGGTTCGGGATGACAACCCAGAATGTGGAGAGGTCGTTACACACTCTGCCCGCGCGTTCCTGACAGCAGGAAATGTCAAGAATGTGGCACGAGCAAAAACGAGTGGGGACTTGCCGCGTCTAAGCGGAGGCGTGGAGGGTGTGAGCTGAGATCGATCACAATTCATGGAGGCTCATGATGAGGAAAAGGATTTTTATTGTTGCGCTGTGCGGGGGGATGGTGACCTTGTGGGTGGGCTCGGGGCAACATGCGGCGCTGGCTCAGCAAGCAGCAGCGGCGCCACAGCCGCAACAGACGCCGCCGACTCTGGCAGCGGCGGTAGATCGCGACGTCAGCGCAGTCGAAAAGCAAATTGTGGACGTTGCCGAAGCCATGCCGGAAGAAAAATTCAACTTCTCTCCCGAAAACTTGAACATTCCCGGAACCGACTACAAGGGCGTGCGCACGTTTGCGGTGCAGGTGAAGCACGTAGCCACATCCAACTGGTTCATCTGGTCGCCACTCACCGGCGAAAAGCGGCCGGAAGGCTTGAACGACGGCAACGGCCCCACGGACCTCAAGACAAAAGCCGACATTATCCGGTTCCTGAAGGATTCTTTCGCGCTCGGCCACCGGGCGGCCGCTACGCTGACGTCTGAGAACATGTTGCAGACACCTCAAGGCAGCAAGTCTACGCGGCTGCGTCTCGCCGAATTCGGAATCTCTCACGCCTGTGATCACTACGGTCAGATGGTCGAGTATCTGCGCATGAACGGCATTGTGCCGCCCGCGAGCCGGCAAAAGTCGGATTAATGGTCAGGCAGAAGGAGGGATTTGCGATGAATGGGATTTCCAGAGGGTCTTTGCGACGATTTGGAGTTGCATTTGTTGCGGTCACGCTGCTTGCTGCTAGCGGGACGAGGCTTTACGGTCAGAGCCAGGCGCAGAATCAAGCTCCGGCTCAGGTGCGTTCGCGGGCGGAGGAGACGGCGGAGTGGTGGAACCAGATTGGCAAGAAGCTAGTCGCCATGGCCAAGGATTTTCCTGAAGATAAGTACGACTTCAAGGTGCAGAAAGACCAGCGGTCGTTTGCGGAGAATCTTCTGCACGTGGCTGCCGTGGACTACGACATCGTCAGCAGAGTTGCCGGGTCCCAAGTCGGACCCGACTTCGGCAAGGACAAGCACAACCCGCCGAGGGACGCTTACAAGACAAAAGCTGACTTGGTAAAGCTGCTCGAGGACGCGGTGGAAGCCGGCGCGAAAGTGATTCAGGAACAAGGCGACGCGGGGCTGGACAAAACACAACTCTTTGGCTGGGAAACCGGGAGACACGTGGTCCACAATTCCTATATCTGGCTCAGCGGGATCGAGCACAGCAGCGAGCATTTCGGGCAGTTGGTAGTGTATTACCGCGCAAACAATTTGGTGCCGCCGGAATCGCGCCCGCGATAAAGCTGTGCCGGTCTTTAAGGCAGGCCGCTAGAGGCAAGACGAAAATGGCGAGGCTGCGCAGGGTGCGGTAGATCGTGGCCCTACGCGCACAAAGCCAAGCACGGATTAATCCCGCAGGGTTTGGCTTGGTGTGTTGGCTTTAGGGAAGATACCTAATTTACTACTGAGACGGCGATGTTGTAGGCTGGCGGCATGCTGATCGGTCAGAAGTTGAGAGAAATTCGAGAAGCGAAAAAAATCAGCCAGGTCGAAATCGCGGAGGCCACCGGGCTGGTGCAGCCTTATATATCTCGCATGGAAAACGGCCACACCGTTCCGGGAGTGGAAACTCTGGAAAAGTGGGCCAGCGCACTGAAGATTCCCCTGTATCAGATTCTCTACGATGGCGAAGAGCCCCCCAAACCGCTGAAGCTCTCCGGGAATTATCGCAAAGAGTTGTGGGGAAACTCCGGACGGCAGCTGCACGACCTCAAACGGCTGCGGCAGTATTTGGCGAAAATGAATGATCAAGAACGCGAGCTATTGATGTCGGTGGCAGGGCGGATGGCTACGCGGCCGCGGCATGGCACGGGTGAAGGTAAAAAGTCTTAGCGCGAGACGGCTGGAGTTATAAGCCGTGAGTTATCAGTTTTAAGTGAAGAAAAAAAACTCGCCTTCGATGGCTGCTTTCTGTCTTGCTTTCCTAGTCTTAAGACTCAATGCCAAAACGCGGAGCGCGGAGTTACTGCGAATCGGAGTCGGAGTCTTCTTCGGATTCGATGCCGGCGCGGGCGATGAGCCTGCGAAGCGCTTCTTCGCCACCGGCGCCGCGCTGCGTCCCGGCGATGAAGCCGTCGCGGTCAATCACCACATAAATCGGATAGGCATTGGCCTGATACATAGCGGCAAGATTGGTGTCCTCCATCATCACGATTTTGCAGTCGCGGGGATGCTGCTCGAGATATTTCTTGACGGTCTTTTTGGATTCGCCGACGTCAATGGCGAGAAGGATGAGCCCTTTGGGTGCTAGTTCCTTTCCGATTTTGTCGACGAAGGCGGCTTCGTCGGCGCAGAAGCCGCACCAGGTGGTCCAGAATTCGAAGAGCGCCACTTTGCCCTTGATGGATTCGTTGGTGAACTTCTCGCCGGTGGTAGTGGTGGCGGAAAAGTGCGGAGCGGCTTCCTTGTTCTTGGAACCGGCGGCGAGACCGAGAGCGCAGACGAGCAGGGCCGCACAAAGTGCGCCGCGGAGGACGACAGTTCGCACGCGCATGGTGCGAAGATAGCACAAATCGAAAGCGAGGGATTAGGGGAAAGGGTTGCGGATTAGGCACCGAAACGACCAACGACCGATAGGAGCTGGGGAGCACGGGCCGGTTCCAAGCCTTTCATCATCTGTCGGCATACCTGCATGATAGATCTGCTAGTAGATTCTCTTACTTAGACCCTGCAAGGATTCGAGTTCCCCGAATTTGGCCGCCGGAGTCGGTCACCAACGCCACGATAGCTCTTGCAATTTTCTCACCTCCGATTGAGGAGGGCTCGATGGGGTTTGCATAGTCTGCAGGCAACGTGCAAATTGACCGTAAGTCAATTACCTGGAGGCTTTTTTCGATTGCAACTCTCAGGATTACGTCGTTGAACACCGCCAAAGCAAGTGAGGCGATTCGCTGATACGACTTATCTGGAAAGCAGCCATTGTAAATCGTACAGACGCCAAGTGGCAGCCGAGACTGCAGGCACGCATCCACAGCAGAGCGGTATTGAGACTCGAAA
>Ga0075436_100001783_pt1 | contig 14762 bp, 12 predicted proteins | sample RhiMethybrSRZTD5_FD_75303 | JGI IMG/M metagenome (GOLD analysis project Ga0075436, IMG submission 75303) | Populus rhizosphere microbial communities from Tennessee, USA - Rhizosphere MetaG P. TD hybrid SRZTD5 | ecosystem: Host-associated > Plants > Roots > Rhizosphere > Soil | place: USA...
CTGAGGCTTATGACGACATTGTGCTGGCAGCTAATTTGTTTTCCCAGAACCAGACCGGCGCGCTGATCGTGATTGAGCGCGAAATCGGTTTGCGCACCCACATCGAGAGCGGCGTACCCCTGGATGCGCGTCTTTCCTACGACCTGCTGGCCACCATTTTTCGTCCCAGCGCGCCGCTGCACGACGGAGCAGTGATTGTCCAAAAGGACCGTATCGCCGCCGCAGCGTGTTTTTTGCCGTTATCCATGAACCCGGTGATTTCCAACCAACTGGGCACGCGGCACCGCGCCGCCATCGGCATTACCGAGGAAACCGATGCGCTCGCCGTGATCGTTTCGGAAGAAACGGGCGCCATCAGTCTGGCTGTGGGCGGGAAAATTGAGCGTGACCTTACCGCGGAAGAGCTTCGCCAGCGCCTCAGCCAGCTGCTGCATCGCTACGTGCCCGCCACCGCATTGCCTACGGCCATCAGCAACGGCGCAGAACTGGAGACCAACGGGACGGCTGCTCCCAATGAACGCAGGTCGGTTTCGTCCCAACCAGCGGAATCCGGTTTCCGTCCCGAGGTGGAACGGTAGCCCATGCGCTTCCTGCGTCGCTACGTGTTCCACGATATCGGTTTGAAGTTCTTTTCGCTGGTGATCGCCGGCTGCTTGTGGGCCGTGGTCACCCAGGACCAGACGTCCGAGGTTCCCATTAGCGTGCCGGTTGAATTGCACAACATGCCGCAAAACTTGGAGATCAGTTCGCGATCGCTGCCCAGGGCGGAATTGTGGCTGAGCGGCGCTTCCCGCGTACTGGACCATTTGGCCCCGAACAGCGTTCATGTGGCGGTCAACCTTTCCGACGCCCAGGCAGGCGAGCGAACTTACAGCTTGCGCGACGTCGCCGTGCCTGACGGCGTGCATGTGAAGCAGGTTGAGCCCGCGCAGATACAAATTCGGCTGGACGCGCGCCAAACCAGGGTAGTGGAGGTGCGCCCGCGGGTGGTGGGGCGGCTGGCCTCCGGGTTTGCCATTTCCAATGTGGTGGCCGACCCTTCGCAAATCACCATTGTCGGGCCAGCCAACCGGGTAAACGCAGTGGACGCCGCCATCACCGATCCCGTGGATGCGACCGGACTCCTCAGCCAGCGCACCTTTAGGACCAACGCCTATGTTTCCGATCCCCTGGTGCAGGTGGTGAATCCTGAACCGGTGCGGGTCACGGTATTCGTGAGCAAGTCACGCCTCTACCATAATTCCGATTAGACTGTAGATGAGGTTGCTTTCAGCAACCCCCCGGGTCCCGGAGCAGAGCCGGGATCACAGAAGTAAGGATCTATTTTTGTCGTTTCTGGACCAACTGAATCCGCAGCAGCGCGAGGCCGTGGAAAGCACGGAAGGGCCGCTGCTCATCCTGGCGGGAGCGGGCAGCGGCAAGACTCGCGTGATCACTTACCGCATCGCACACCTCGTTGACAGCTGCGGGGTCCCTGCCGACTCCATTCTGGCGGTCACGTTCACCAACAAGGCGGCGGCCGAAATGGCTGAGCGTGTGGAAAAGCTGGTGGGTGGGCACACCCTGGCTAAGCCGCTCATCGCCACCTTCCATTCGTTTTGCGTGCGCCTGCTGCGCCGCGACATCGAGGCGCTGCGTATTCCTTCCGCCAGCGGTGGCGAGCCCATTGGCTTCCGCAAGGACTTCGTCATTTATGACGAATCCGACCAGCAACTGGTGGTGAAGGGGGCCATGCGCCGCCTGGGTGTGGACGACAAGCAGACCAAGCCCAGTGCCGTGCTAAGCCATATCTCCTGGGCGAAGAATCACATGCTTGACCCGCAGGAAGTGTATCTGAATTCGCGCGATCCCAAGACCGAGCGTGTGGCGCACATCTACGAAATCTATCGCCAGGAGCTGCGCAAGGCCAACGCTCTCGATTTCGACGACCTGCTGCTGGAAGCGGTGCGCCTGCTTAAGGCCATCCCCGAGGTTCGGGAAAAATACAACCGGAGATTCCAGTACGTTCTGGTTGACGAATACCAGGACACCAACCGTCCGCAATACGAACTCATGCGTATGCTGGCGGGCACGCAGCACAATGTTTGCGCCGTGGGCGACGAGGACCAATCCATCTATTCCTGGCGGGGCGCCGACATCCGCAACATTCTGGAATTCGAGAAGGACTTCCCCAACGCCAAGATCATCCGCCTGGAGCAGAACTACCGCTCAACGCAGAATATTCTGCAAGCGGCCTCCTCGGTGGTGGCTAACAACGTGCGCCGCAAGGGCAAGAATCTGTGGACTTCCCGGCAGGGCGGGCCCAAGGTGGGCTACTACGAAGCACCCGACGGCGAAAACGAAGCCTTGTTCGTGGCCGACTATCTTTCCCGCTACCTGCAGCAGGCTCCGAGCCATGGCGAGGAGGCGCGGGCCGCTGTGCTTTACCGCACCAACTCGCAGTCGCGACTTTTTGAAGAAGCCATGCGGCGCTACGGGCTCAAGTACCACGTGGTGGGCGGCTTTTCCTTCTATGAACGCGCCGAAATCAAGGATCTGATCTCTTACCTGAAAGTCATTCACAATCCGGATGATTCCATTTCGCTGCTGCGAGCGCTGAACACGCCGCCTCGCGGCATCGGCAAAACCACCGTGGACACGCTGGAGCACCTGGCGCTTAACACCGGCCTGTCACTGTGGGGCGCTATCGGTCAGGCGATTGACGGACAACTGGTGCCCGCGCGCGCGGCCGCTGCTCTGCGCGGATTCAAGGAAATCATTGATGATGGCCGAGCCATGCTGGCGGGAACATTCGTGGAGAAGGTCGCGAGCGATACGCAAGAGGCTGTCGGCGCTCGTCCTTCGGCTCTTGGCAAAACGGGTGACGATTCACGTTCAACGTTCGACGGCCACGCAGATGAGGAGGGCAACCCTCAGGCCGACATATCCTTCGATTTCGGCTCAGAGTTCGATTTCGGGTCAGAGGAAGAGCTGGCCACCAGCGACTCCGCCATCGACCGTCAGCCGTCAACCAGCGACGCTTCTCCCGACCCTCAGGCGGCAATGGCCGACGATAGCGCCACCGACGGTTTCCGCACGCCAGGGGGTCCGGCGAGCACGGCGGAAATCCTGAAATTCCTTATTGACCGCACCGGCTACATTCGCAAGCTGGAGGAAGAAGACACGCCGGAAGCTCTCTCCCGCATTGAGAACCTTCGAGAACTGGTGAACGCGGCCATGGACTCGCGGGACCGCGGCGAGACCCTGGACCAGTTCCTCGACCACGCCGCCCTCATCAGCGACACCGACCAATATGTCGCCGGCGCGCAGGTCACGCTCATGACCTTGCATTCGGCGAAAGGGCTGGAATTCCCGCTGGTTTTTCTGTGCGGGCTGGAGGAGGGGCTATTTCCGCACTCGCGCACGCTGATCAACCCCGACGACGTCGAGGAAGAGCGCCGGCTGTGCTATGTGGGCATGACCCGCGCCATGAACACCCTTATCCTGACCCGTGCTCTATATCGGCGGCGCTATGGCACCGACCTGCCCGAGGCCGCCATTCCTTCGCGCTTCCTGGAGGAGGTGCCGGCGCAGTTGCTGGAGGATTTGGGGTCTCCCCACCGCGCCCGGGTTGGGGCAGGACACGTGGAGTCGGCGCGACCGCCTGCCTGGAGCGAGGCCGATTCCCATTCCCATGGAGAAGACCGCCACTACGCCTACGAGGACGAGGACCAGAGCCTGGCCTGGAAGGGCAATTTCGGCGGCGGAGGAGTTGGCCGGAACCAGCCCAAGACCAGCTACGCCGGGCCTACTTACAATTCAATTGATAATATTGCCGATTTCTTTGCCTCGCGTGGCAAGAAGTTCTCCCGTCCCAAGGTTGAGGTTCCCCCACCTACTGGAAGCCGGGGGTTTCGGCCAGGGCAGAGGGTCCGCCATCCCAAATACGGCGAGGGGACCGTCTACAAGCGCGAAGGAGAAGGTGAAGAAGCTAAGATTACTGTACAATTTCCTCGATTTGGCCTGAAAAAGCTGGTCGAGAAATACGCGCAGCTGGAAAAGGCCTAGAAACGGAAGTGGTGGCTGGCAATTTCACACCGAGAGGCTTCAGCCCTCAGGATGACGCCAAGCTATTATCAGGGGAGACATAGACGCACTCATGGCAAATACTAAAAATTTGAGCAAAGAGGAACGCAAGAAAAGCAAGCGCGCCAAGCGCAAAGAGCAGGAGCAGAAGAATCCCAAAAAGAAGCGGGATTATGCTCGCGGATCGAAGAAGCGCAAGGTGAAGAAGATGGTACGCGGCCAGGCGAAACGGTAGGAGCTTGTGTAGGGGCGGGGCTTTGCCCCGCCCGCCCGGGGCAAAGCCCCGGGCCCACACACCCCCCACCGGGCCCACACCAAAAACTCCCACGGCCCACAGGAGCACAGTGGCAGAGACGACCACGAAGGAAGCCAAACAACCTCCCGCAGCCCCCCAGGGCAGCCAACTGCTTGCCAAGAAATCCATAGACAAGCTGATCGCCGAAGCGGAACATCCCGAACATCGGCTCAAGAAGACTTTGGGGCCGTGGAGCCTGACCGCTCTGGGCATCGGCGCCATCATCGGCTCGGGCATCTTCGTTCTCACGGGCACGGCGGCGGCGGGCGAGAACTTCACCGTACCTTCCATCCTGCACGCGCAGGTCATGGACCTGCTGATCGGCCTGGTGCGGCATGGCAACACGTCCAGCGTGCTCATGCACGGGCGCCCGGCCGCGGGCCCGGCCATCGCACTCTCGTTCCTGCTGGTGGCGTTTGCCTGCAGCTTTGCCGGATTGTGCTATGCCGAACTCGCCTCGATGATCCCCATCGCTGGCAGCGCCTACACCTACTCTTACGCCACCCTGGGCGAAATCTTCGCCTGGATCATCGGCTGGGACCTGATTCTAGAGTACGTGGTCAGCAATGTGGTGGTGGCCATTGGCTTCGGCGCTTACACGAAGGCACAACTAGCCTCGTTCGGCGTGAATTTGCCGGACAGATGGTCCACCCCGGTATGGGATGCCGGCCACTGGACCGGCGCGTATTTCAATATTCCAGCATTCCTGATCGTTTTTATCCTGACTGTGCTGCTGGTGCGCGGCGTGCGCGAGTCGGCCGAGGCCAACAACGTGATGGTGGCCATTAAGATCGGAGCCATCCTGACTTTCCTGGTGATCGGCGGCATGCTGGTCCATCCTGGCAATTGGAAGCCGTTTGCTCCGTCCGGCTTCGCGGGCGTGGTTAGCGGCGGCGCCATCGTGTTCTTCACCTACATAGGTTTCGATTCTGTGTCCACCGCGGCAGAGGAGGCGAAAAATCCGCAACGCGATTTGCCCATCGGCATCATCGGCTCGCTGATTGTCTGCACCATACTTTATGTAGGCGTTTCCATCGTGCTGCTGGGCATGATGAAGTACCCGACCTTCACGTCCGGCGAGGCGGCGCAAGCTCCGGTGGCATACGCGCTGCAACATCTGGCGGCCAACAAGTGGTCGCAGGCGGTAATCATCATCGGCGCGCTGATGGGCATGATCTCTTCACTGCTCGTGTTCCAATACGGGCAGGCGCGCATCTGGTATGCCATGTCGCGCGATGGTCTGTTTCCCAAGCTGTTTTCCGCGGTGCACAAGAAGTTCAAGACGCCGCACTGGTCCACCTGGATTGCAGGATTTGCAGTGGGCATTCCGGCGGGGATCTTTGCCGTAAGCGAAGCCGCCGACCTGTCGAACATCGGCACGCTGTTTGCCTTCCTGCTGGTTTCACTGGGAGTGATTGTGCTGCGCCGCACCCAGCCCGACCGCAAACGCGGATTCAAGGTGCCCTTTGTACCTTGGTTCCCTCTGATTTCCGTGGTTCTGTGCGTGGGTTTGATGAGCGGGCTGCTGGTCATCACCTGGCTGCGCTTCTTCATCTGGCTGGGCATCGGACTAGTTATTTACTTTTTCTACAGCCGGCACCACAGCGAGTTTGCCAAGTCGAATCAAGTATGAGCTCCGGCCAGCAGATCACCTTCGATTACAAGCTGGCGCCGCCCAGCCCTTTCGTCCTTTCCCTGCCCAAAGCGGAGCTGCATTTGCACCTGGAAGGCTCGGTGGAACCGGCCACGCTGGTGGAATTGCGGCAGCGCCATGGCATCCCCGGCGGCAACCTGGGTGAGGTTGAGCGCCTTTACGAGTACCACGATTTCAACGGCTTTCTGATGGCGTTCAAGGCGGTCACCGAGCATCTCCGTACCCCCGAGGACTGGGAACTGATCACCTACCGGCTGATGCAGCGGCTGCATTCAGAAAACGTGCTGCACGCCGAGGTGTACGTTTCGGTGGGCGTGTGCCACTGGCAAGGCAAGGATTTCGACACCATTTTTGAATCGCTGGAACGAGGCCGGGCCCGGGGTGAGCGCGAGTTTGGCATCTCGCTGATGTGGATTTTTGATGCTACCCGTCACTTCGGACCGGAACGCGCTCAGCACGTGGCTGAAACTGCCGTGCGTTACAGCAACCGCAACGTGGTCGGCTTCGGCATTGGAGGTGACGAGCGTCGTGCCGGCCCCGAATTGTTCCGCGATACCTTCGCCTATGCCCACGACGAAGGATTGCATCTTGTGGCTCACGCCGGGGAGACCACCGGGCCCGAGTCCATTTGGGGCGCCATGAACCTGAAGGCAGAGCGCATCGGCCATGGGCTGACTGCCTGGTATGACCGCGAACTGATGGCCGAACTGGTGCAGCGGCAGATTCCGGTGGAGATCTCCATCACCAGCAACTTGCGCACCAGTTGTTGCCGTACGTTGCAGGAGCACCCGCTTCGGATGTACTTCGACACCGGCATTATGGTCACACTCAATTCCGACGATCCCGGCATCTTCGGCACGTCATTGGGGCGAGAATACCAGCTGGCGCAGGATGCGTTCGGTTTTACCAATGAGCAACTGCGCGAGATTGCGCGCAATTCGTTCGAAGCTTCGTTCTTGCCCGCAGAAAAGAAATTACAGTTCCTGAATCAGGTAGACGCGACAAATTTGTGATTGGCAATCTGCAATTGGCACAATGGCCGCAGTGAATGCTTGTGCAGCCGCGACCAGCTTCTATCTACCAAGTACCGGGTACCATGACACAGCACATCGGCATCGTGGCTTGCAGTGCGGAAGGCGCGGCGCTCTGTTACCGCACCATCTGCCTGGAGGGTGCGGCGGTGATGGGCCGCCATGCGCATCCTGAGGTATCGATGCATACCCATCCTCTGGCCGACTACATGCGCTGTATTTACGCGGATGACTGGCAGGGAGTAGCCGACCTCATGCTCTCGTCGGCGGAGAAACTGGCCCACGTAGGCGCTGATTTTCTCATCTGCCCGGACAACACTATCCACCGTGCTTTCGATCGGGTCGCGCCCCGCTCGCCGCGCCCCTGGCTGCACATAGTGGAGGAAGTCGCTAACGAGGCGCGCCGCCAGAACTACCGCCGCCTGGCGCTGCTGGGCACGCGTTACACCATGGAGGGTCCGGTTTATCCCGCTAAGCTGGCGGCCGCCGGCATCGCGCATGCCGTACCCACTCCCGAGGAACGCGAGCGCATTGACCAGATCATTATGGACGAACTGGTGTATGGGAAGTTCACGGCGGAATCGCTTTCCTATTTCCTTGAAGTCATCGGCCGGCTCAAAGCGATGGGCTGTGATGCTGTGGTGCTGGGCTGCACGGAAATCCCGCTGCTGGTCACGGAGGAGAACTCATCCCTGCCCACGCTCGATTCCACGCGCATCCTGGCGCGGGCCGCCGTGAGGAACGCGGTGGGCAGTGGGGAATCAGCATTCAGCAGTCAGCATTCAGCACTCAGTCCGTGAACGGTCTTATGGGATTCCATCAAAACATGCATAAAAGTTACCGGCAGCGTTTACGTTTCCCGCTGTAAAACGAGTTCGATTGTCCGATCAACTTTGGGGCAGGACGCTCAGTGCTGATTTTTGAGTGCTGTTGCTCAGGTACAATACTCGGCCCGAAGAGGTTTCCCAGGAGCCATCCCATGCGAACCAGAATCTTGTCGGCATGCGGTCTCATCTTTACGGCGTGCCTAATGAGCGCTGCTCAATCGGCTTCTTCCCTCTCTCCGGAAGTGCGCCAGTTCGTCAAGGTGGATGCGCCCGTCGTTGTTCTGACCCATGTGCGAGTGATCGATGGCACGGGGGCGCCGGCACGCGCCGACCAGACGGTTGTCATCTCCGGGGGTAAGGTCCAGGCGGTGGGCGATGCTGGCAACGCCTCAGTTCCACCCAACGCCAAGGTGCTCGACCTTCCCGGTTACAGCCTGATCCCCGGCCTGGTAATGATGCACGAGCACCTGTTTTACGCCGCAGGTCTGGCGCGCAACCCGGATGGCTCGCTAGCGCAGCCCATCATGCTCAAGGAGGTCGGCTTCAGCTTCCCCCGGCTTTATCTCGCCGGAGGCGTAACCTCGATGCGCACCGCCGGCAGCCTGGAACCGTATGCCGACCTGAACATCAAGCAGCTGATTGATGACGGTAAGATGCCCGGTCCAAAAATTGAAGTGACCGGGCCCTACCTGGAGGGACCGCATTCGTTTTTCACACAGATGCACTACCTCACCGGCCCGGACGATGCCCGCAAGCTGGTGGATTACTGGGCCGATCAGGGCGTCACCTCATTCAAGGCGTATATGAACATCACCCGCGCCGAGCTGAGCGCGGCCCTTGAGGAGGCCCACAAGCGCAACATCAAAGTAACCGGCCACCTGTGCTCGGTGACGCAAACCGAAGCGGCGCAACTGGGCATTGATGACCTGGAGCACGGACCGCTATTCGTGGATACCGAATTCGTCGCCGGCAAGCAGCCGGATGTTTGCCCGAGCGGCAAAGCGACGGAGGATTCACTGCTGAAGCAGGACGTGGACGGCCCCGCGGTTCAGAAGATGATGCACGCGCTGATTGATCACCATGTAGCTGTGACCTCGACCCTGCCGGTTTTCGAACTGGATGTGCCCGGCCGCCCGCCCCTGCGTAAAGAACTGCTGGAATCCATGTTGCCGCAGGCCGAGATCAACTACCTGGAGGCACGCGCCAGCCGTCCCTCGCCAGAAACTGGCACACTCTTCAAAAAGGAGCTGCAGTTCGAGCACGAGTTCGTCAAGGCCGGCGGTTTGCTGTTGGCGGGCTGCGACCCCACAGGCATCGGCGGCGTGCTGGCCGGCTTCGGAGACCAGCGCGAAATCGAACTGCTGGTGGAAGCGGGCTTCACCCCCCTCGAGGCTATCCACATCGCCACCGCCAATGGCGCGCAATATGAGGGTCAGTTGCAGCACATTGGCACCATCGCCGCAGGCAAGCAGGCCGACCTGGTGCTCATCCATGGCGATCCCTCCACCAATATCAAGGACATCGAGAAGGTGGACACGGTTTTCAAGGACGGCATCGGCTACGACTCCCAAAAGCTAATTGAATCAGTGCGCGGCACCGTGGGATTGTTCTGACGCGCCGGGGTCCAGAGTCAGGGCGGGAGCCCGCCAAAGCACACGCGGGCTGCCGGACCAATGAGCACAAACGCACTCTAGTGGCAAAGCCTCAGCCCTGCCCCGGGCTCGGGAAATTACCATTTACCCCCAAAAAGCCGCCACACGCTGACAGAGCCATGCAAGTCATTCAGGCGATGTGATTTACTAGATATTCAAACGCTATGCCGACCCGCCGTGTGCTGGCCAGAAGACGACTCTTGCAGTTCCGTCGCCGTTTGCGCGAATGGACGATGATTTTTAAGGGTCTTGCCGACACCGATCATCCCATTTTGGCACACATCATTCCCATTCGCCGTTGCAACCTGGCCTGCAAATACTGCAATGAGTACGATGATGTTTCCAAGCCGGTGCCGCTGGAAACCATGTTTCAGCGGGTAGACAAACTGGCGGCGTTGGGAACTACGGTGGTCTGCATCAGCGGCGGCGAACCTCTGCTTCATCCGGAACTGGACAGCATCATCGGACGAGCTCGTGGGCATGGCCTTATTGCTGGCCTGATCACCAACGGATACCTGCTCACCGCCGAGCGGATCCAGCGATTGAACGCTGCCGGACTGGAGCACCTGCAGATCTCCATTGATAACGTCATGCCGGACGACGTTTCCAAAAAGAGCCTGAAGGTCCTGGACAAAAAGCTGCAACTGCTGGCGGAACACGCCGATTTTCACGTCAACATCAATTCAGTGGTGGGTGGAGGCATTCGCAATCCCGATGATGCACTGGCGGTGGGGCGCCGCGCCGTGGAACTGGGCTTCACCTCCACGGTGGGCATCATTCACGACGGCGATGGCCAACTGCAGCCGCTCGGCGCGCAAGAACGCGAAGTCTACCGCCAGATGAAAGCAATGGAAAAGGGCAGCTATGCCCGCATTAACTCTTTCCAGGACAATATTGCGGATGCGCGGCCCAACCAATGGCGCTGCCGCGCCGGCGCCCGCTACCTTTACGTCTGCGAGGATGGGCTGGTGCACTACTGCTCACAGCAGCGCGGCTACCCGGCCAAGCCGCTGATGGAGTATACGGTGGAAGATATCCGCCGCGAGTATTTGACGGAAAAATCCTGCGCTCCGCACTGCACCGTTTCCTGCGTGCACCAGGTGGCTTACGTTGATAACTGGCGCGCCCCTCAACGGCCCTCCAACCCCGAGGCTATCCCCGAACCCGGCGGGTTGGTCCAGATCGAGTAGACCAGAACCAATTCAGAAACTGTTGCTCTCGCTGCGGCAGACCAGTGCGTCCTTGTCAGCATGCAAGGGGACATTCGCGTGGGGGGAGTGGGACCGGGTTCGCGAACCGGGGCAGGGGGATCCGACTGGGGTGGGTGCGGAGGCTCTTCCACCGGAGCAGGCGGCTGCTGCCCCGGCGGTTGAGGGTCAGGATCGTCTTTTCGCGGCGGCATCAGGCTGCGCGCCGCCGGGAACGCGATTTCCCGCGTACGCTTTGTGCCCGCTTTTTACCCGTGGTTGTGCGGGCCGTGCGCGAACGTGAGCTCGAACTGCTGCTCCGGCTGCTGGTTCCACGCGCGCTGGTTGAGCGCCCGGAACGGGACCGGGAAGAACGTGAACTTGTGGCACGCGTGGCACCCGACCGCGAACGCTTTCCGCGACGCGAACTCGCGCGAGAGGAAGAGCGCGACCGCCGGCCGGTGGCACCAGTCTCCTTACGCTTCGACCCACGTTCCGCGTGGCGCGAGGTTCTGCGGCCTTCCGAGCGAGCCGCTGCGGTTTCACGCCCGATAATCTTGTTGAAATTGCTCTGCTCGCCGCGGGAGGTTTGGTCCTCCACCAGCAGCGCAAGATTGTTTTCGTCGAACTTCTGCAGCCACTCGTCCCAATCGATGGGCTCAAGCGAAGTCTCTCCGCTGTAGCCGGGAAAATCGAGGCGGATCATCCCCACATCCTCTGCGCTGCCCGTGCCGCGAACACAAGCCGGTTGCGCGTCGCGCTCTTCCGCCCACCTGCGGATTTCGTCATGGTCGGTTAACACCCTGGACTTCCTCGCCATTGCATGCCTCCTATGAACTTGCCAATGGGATGCTTGTGCTTGCGGCTGAGGTTACCTCCGGAAGGATGGTGAGAGCGGCGGACCAAAACACCGCTTCAGAGCACGCAGGCTGCAGATTTATCGGAGATGAATGAGGACGGCCAGGACCACTCCAAATGCCGCCACCCCGAACGTAAGAAAGGCTACGTAGTCGCCGACATGGCCGCTGTGGATAGCGCGCAGGAGATGGACGGTTTTGGCCACCGGGCGCGCCAGAACATGCTTGCTGGGCCAGTAGGGGGAGAGCGACAGAAACGCCAGAACCAGCGCGGCGGCGGTTGTGCCAAACGACCACGCCAGGCCTTTGCCGATGGGCGTGTGCTCTTCCTCCGCGGGCGTCACCGGGATCCATGCATGTTCGAGCGCGCGCGCCTGGTAACCCGTACGATCCTGCATGACAATTGCGGCGGTGCGGACCGCGCGCTTCACTCCTGGCATCAGCCCTACCGCCACGGCCAGCAACACCAGAGCTGCCGCCGGAGCAAACATCACGGCGGGAATGCCATGGGAAGCCGCGTTGGTCTCGCGATCCTCGTCGATCTTCTTGGCGCCCGCAGTCTCGGCGTCTTCGGCTTTGCCCATACCGCGGAAAACCCGGCCCCAGACGCGCAGGACGGCCCCGGCAGTGAGCACTCCTGCGATGACGAACACGGCACGTACCCAGCCCTGGCCGATCCCTTTAGCGCCGTCAATAATTCCTGATTCACCAAGGAAGGTGGCGAACCCGGGCATGGATGCCAGCCCGAGGGCCGCCACGAAGAACACCACGCCCGTGGCTTGCATTCGGCACGCGCGGCCATGGAGCTCCAGTTCATCCACGCTGCTGAAACGATGCAGCAGCAGCCCCGCCACCAGGAACAAAGCCGCCTTGACCAAACCGTGTCCGAGGACATACAGAGCCACCCCGGCCAGCGCACCCTCCTTAAGCACGCCGAAGCCGATGGTCAGCAGCCCGACATGGCTCACCGTCGAGAAGGCGAGCAGGCGCTTGATATGGCGCTGGCCAAAGCACATGACCGCCCCAACCACCGCCGTGATGGAGCCCACAGCCAGCAGCAGGGCACGGACGTCCCAGCGATGCGCGGCGAAGGGCCCGTCGAATATGACCCAGTACACACGCAGTACGGCGTAAATGCCCAGTTCCACCATGATGCCGGAAAACAGCACGCACACCGGCGTGGGCGCCACCGCGTGCGCATCTGCCAGCCAGAAATGGAAGGGGAATACGGCTGCCTTGATGAAGAATCCGGACATGATGAATACGAACGCGGTAATCACCAGGCCATCCAGGTTGCCGCCCAAGGTGCGCCCAATCTGCGCCATGTTGAGCGCTCCCGTACGGCCGTAGAGCAGCCCGATCCCGCTGAGCACGAGGAATGCGCCCACGGTGTTGGTGATGCCGAAGTTCAGGGCACCCTGCATGGACTCTGGTTCCTCCACCTTATAGCCACACAGTGCGAAGGCGGAGGCGCTCATCAGCTCGAAGAACACGAACAGGTTGAACAGGTCGCCGGTGAGAGCGAATCCACACATCGCACCCAGAAACCCCAGCATGAGCACGTGAAACAGCGTGCCGACGGTCTCGAAATAATGCAGGGAGAAGATCAGCGCAGCCAGCACCAGCAAGCTGGCGAACACCGCCGCACCGGCGGCAATGGGATCAATCGCGAAGGAAATGCCGAGGGCCACGCCGGCCCGGGGCGTCCAGCCTCCAAACCAGTGGATGACGGGTTGCACCCGCGCCTGCAGCAGCAATTCTCCGCACATCACGCCAGTGGCGATGGTTGTGAGAATGGCCAACGCCTCGGACAGCCGGCGGCCCACAAATTTGTTCAGAGCGGAGAGAATAGCCGCTACCGAGAGCGGAATGACGACCGGCAGCGGTGCCAGGGTGGACATCAGCCTTCCAGCGCCTTCAGTTTGTCGGGATCCAGCGTGTTGGCATGTTTATGCAGCTGTAGGGCCAAGGCCAGCAGCAAGGCCACCACAGTGGCTTCCACCACAATGTCCGTGAGCATGAGTGCCTGCACCACCGGATCGACGGCCAAGGTACCCACCGGCACTCCCGCAAACACCGGAGCCGTGCCGCCCACCCGGTAACCTATCGAGAGCAGCAGCACGTAAGTGGAGGATTGCAGTACTGCCAGGCAGATCACCAGGTGCACAAAGTTGCGGCTGGTAACGATTCCGTACAGGCCGATGATGAAGAGCCAGGCCGCCACTGCATACGGGAAAAAGCTCACTTGCCGCCTCGCAGGCGAATCTCGAGAGTCTGCTCCAGGAACGCGTAGAGCAGCAGCACGAAGCCGGCGGCCACTTCCAGGCCAGTGGCAAGATTAATCAGGGCGATTGTTCCGCCGGAGTTGATCATTCCGGTTCTGCCCAGGGCGGCAACATTGCGCAGATACGCGCCACCCAAAATGAGGCCAGCAAAACCGATGGCCAGATAACCGCCGGCGCCCGCCGCCTCCGCTACTTCCACCAGCGTGTGCGAGGTGATCTGCTTGAACTTTTTCAGGTCGCCGCCCAAGTACACCAGCAGGGGTGCAGTCGCCAGGATTACTCCACCCTGGAATCCGCCTCCCGGCGTGAGCTGTCCGTGGGCCACCATATAGAGCCCGAAAACCACCAGCGGTCCGACCAGACCCAACGTGAGCACACGGGTAGCATCGCTGGGTTCGGGCGCCTGCCGTTCCGGACTCTCGTCGGAGAGGGCCTGGTCCTTGTGCTCGCTCTTTTCTTCTTCCCGCTGGCGGCGCAGCAGAACCGTTCCTCCCACGACCGACATGAAGAGGATGAACTCTTCGCCCAGCGTGTCGAAGCCGCGATAGTCGAAGTTCACGGCGGTGACTATATCGGTCACGTGACGCTCGTAGGTGGCCACCTGGTTGAGCACGTCGCCGTAAGGTCCGCGGTAGTGGCCCACGGGGGGTAAACCTTTCAAACCCCACAGGTATACGCCGCCGAACACGGCTGCCGACAATAAGAAGAGGATCATGCGGCCCCTTCGGTTCATGCGGACTTCTTCTCCTTCCGTTCCCGCTGTTCTTCTTCATGGCGGCGGATTTTGGTCAACGCCAGCAAAATCATCAGTGGCAGCGCCACCGCGCCAATCACGATCTGCGACAAGGCCACATCCGGCGCCTGGAAAATGAAGAACATCAGCGCCATCACCAGCCCGTAGAAGCTGAT
>Ga0075436_100001787_pt1 | contig 14739 bp, 14 predicted proteins | sample RhiMethybrSRZTD5_FD_75303 | JGI IMG/M metagenome (GOLD analysis project Ga0075436, IMG submission 75303) | Populus rhizosphere microbial communities from Tennessee, USA - Rhizosphere MetaG P. TD hybrid SRZTD5 | ecosystem: Host-associated > Plants > Roots > Rhizosphere > Soil | place: USA...
ATTGTCGATATTGACCTTGAGCTCGACGGTGCCGCTGCGCTCGCCCAGCGCGACCGGCTCGATCGCCACCGCGGGATCACGGCCGTACAGGAGCCGGAGCGTGCGCACCAGCGCGGGCTGCGGCTCGATCGCCACCACCCGCGCCCCGAGGCGGCGAAACGCCGCGACCCGGTCGCCCACGTGGGCGCCGGCGTCGAACACGAGGTCGCCCGGGCGGACGAACCGGCCATAGAGCCGGTCCATGGCGGCGCTGCGCCCGTGGCCGCGGTAATAGATGAGAAGCGAGCGAGCGACGCCGCGCGCGGTCCGCAAACGCTCGAGCAATGCGCTCACGCCGGCGCGGAGGCCGCCTGCGCGGCGACGATGGCGGGAAGCGCGAGCGCGTCGAGCGCGAGCGGGGCGGCGGTCTCCTCCGGCAGGCGGCCAATGCCGGCGCGCATCAAGGCGGCGCCCAGCGCGGGCCGCGCGGTGATCACGGCGAGCGGAATGGAGAGCGCCGGGCCGGCCGCGAGCGGAAGCGCATAAAGGATCGCCCCCGGATGGGTGACGGCGAGCAGCCCAATGACCCCGAGCCCGAGCAGCGTATGCGGCCACAGCGCGCGGCAGGCCAAGCCGAGGGGCACCGTGTGGTCGTCCCGCATCTGGGCGGCCCAACCGATGCGGCGACGGAACGGCAGGCGCGCGAGAAAGAACGTGTGCCCGCACCACATCACCGGCGCGAGCAGGAGCGAGAACGCGGTCTCGCACAGGCTGCTCGCGAGGAAGCGGAGCGTACCGCCGAACGACCAGCGCTCCTTCGGGCGCGTCATCACGTCGATGAAGGTCGCGAGCTTGGGCGATGCCCACATGACGAGCGTTGCGGCAAACAGCGCCATGCCGGCATCGGCGCGGATCACGTCGGCCGGCGACGGCGCCGCCGCGACCGCAAGGCTGCCGATCACGAGCAGCGCCATCCAGGCGGGCGAGCCGACGAACATCAGGATCGCGAAGGCAAGCTGGTAGCGGCTGACCATGCGCAGACCGGGCAGCCCAAGCAGATGCCAGTACTGCATGTTGCCGTGGCACCAGCGCAGGTCGCGGCGGATGAACTCGAGCAGGCTCGCGGGGTTCTCCTCGAAGCTCTGATCCTCGAGCGGGAGCACGCGGACCTCGTAGCCGGCGCGGCGCATGAGCACCGCCTCGATCTGGTCATGGCTGAGGATCTGGTCGCCGAGCAGGCTGTCCCCGGGCAGCTCGGGCAGATCGCAATGGGCCATGAAGGGCCCAAGCCGGATGAGCGCATTGTGGCCCCAATAGGGGCCGCAGTCGGCTTGCCACCACGCGCTGCCGAGGGTGTAGGAGCGCATGCCGAGCCGCATGCCGAACTGAAACAAGCGGGCGAAGGCGCTGGTCGAAGGCAGCCCGACCACCAGGCTCTGCACAATGCCGAGCTTTTGATCACGCTGCATGATGCGCACCAGGCGGAGCACCGCCTCCGCGGTCATGAAGCTGTCGGCGTCGAGGGTGAGGGCGAAGTCGTAATTCGCGCCCCATTGACGGCAGAAGTCGCCGATATTGCCGGCCTTGAACCCGGCATTCACGGTGCGCCGGCGATAGGTTACGGGAATCCGCTCGCGCCATTCCTGAGCGAAGGCGGCAAAGCGCGCCTCCTCGGCCGCCCCGACCGCCGGGTCGTCGGTGTCGCTCAGCACGAAGGCATGGAACCGCTCGGCTGCGCCGGCGGCGGCAAGCCCCGCGAGCAGCGCCGCGAGATTGCGCACGACCCGATCCGGCACCTCGTTGCGGATGCAGACCAGGATCGCGGTGCGCGCCGCGACCGGCTCGTCGCCGCGGATGCGCCCTGCGGCCGGAAAGGTCGCGGCGAGCGGATCGTGGTTGAAGCGCAGCAGGCAGAAGCCGACCACCGAGACCGAGAACCCGATCAGCAGCCATGGGAGCGCGACCCCGTAGAGGCAGAGCAGCAGAATATTGAGCGCGCCGATCCCGCCCGGCGACAGGGTGGCGCCGGCCAGCCCCAGGACGCTGGCGCCCACCACCGCGACCAAGGCAAAGAACAGGACCCGCCGGAGCGCGACCCAAAATCCCGATTGTGCGCTGGCCCCGCTCGAAGGGTCGAGCATCCTACCCCCGGATGTCTTTCGTGTCGGTCCAGGATATAGCCAGGGGCCGGGGTTCAAGTCCAACCAGGAACAAACGTGTCCGAGGAGATCGCGCAGGCGCTCTGGTATGTGGCTCCCGGCCGGGCCGAGATCCGGCCGGAGGCCGTGCCCGCGCCTGGGACAGGCGAGGTTCGGGTGCGCGCGCTCCATGGCGGGCTGAGCCGCGGGACCGAGCGGCTGGTCCTGGCCGGTCAGGTGCCGGTGAGCGAATTCGACCGCATGCGGGCGCCGCACATGGGCGGCAGCTTCCCGTTTCCGGTCAAATACGGCTACGCCACCGTGGGCCGGGTCGAGGATGGCCCGGAGGACCTGAAGGGACGTGTCGTGTTCGCGCTCCATCCGCACCAGAGCGCCTTCACGCTGCCGGCCGAGGCGGTGATCCCGCTGCCGGATGGCGTGCCGCCGCAGCGGGCCGTGCTCGCCGCCAACATGGAGACGGCGCTCAACGCGCTGTGGGACGCGCAGCCCGGCCCGGCCGACCGCATCGCGGTGGTGGGCGGCGGGGTGGTCGGCGCTCTCGTGGCTTGGCTGTGCGGCCGCCTGCCCGGCGCGCAGGTCACGCTCGTCGACATCGTCGCCGAGCGCGCCCGGCTCACCGAAACGCTCGGGGTCGGATTTGCATCGCCCGACACGGCGCCGCGCGACTGCGACCTGGTCGTGCATGCGAGCGGCCGCGCGGCCGGGCTCGCCACCGCGCTCGCGCTTGCGGGTGAGGAGGCGACCGTCCTGGAGATGAGCTGGTATGGCACCGGCGACGTGCCGGCGCCGCTCGGCGGCGCCTTCCACAGCCGGCGGCTCAGGCTCGTCTCCAGCCAGGTCGGGCAGGTCGCGCCCTCGCACCGTCCGCGCTGGACGCATCGCCGCCGGCTCGCGGCCGCGCTCGGCCTGCTGGCCGATGCGCGGCTCGATGCGCTGCTCGCGCCGGCCGTCGCATTCGCCGACTTGCCGGCGCGCCTGCCAAAGATTCTCGCGCCCGACAGCGGCGTGCTCTGCCAGCTCATCGCGTATCCGTCGAAACCCTGAGGATGAAAATGTTCGCTGTCGAAGTCCGCGACCATGTGATGATCGCCCATTCGTTCCGCGGCGAGATGTTCGGCCCCGCCCAGGCGCTGCATGGCGCGACCTTCGTGATCGACGCCGCCATCCTGGCGGAGGCGCTCGATGCGAACGGCGTCGTGGTCGATATCGGTCGCGCCCACGAGGTGCTGCGCGCGATCGTCAAGGACATCAACTACCGCAATCTCGACGAGCTGCCGCAGTTTTCCGGCCACAACACGACGACCGAGTTCCTCACCAAATACGTATTCGACCGGCTCGCCGCGGCGGCGCGCGCCGGCGGTCTCGGCCGCGATCCGCGCCAGCTGTCCGGCATCCGGGTCACCATCTCGGAGTCGCATGTCGCCCGCGCATGGTACGAGGGGCCGCTGCGGTGAAGCGCCTCGTGTTCGCGGTGCCGGGCGACCTCGCGACTCCGACCGGCGGCTATGCGTACGACCGGCGAATGATCGCCGAGCTGATCGGGCTCGGCTGGAGCGTCGAGGCGGCCGACATCGGCAGCGCGTTTCCGCGGCCAGACGCGCGCGCCCTCGCCGACGCGCGGGAGAGGCTGGTCGCGGTGCCGAAGGGGACGCCGATCGTGGTCGATGGGCTCGCGTTCGGCGCGATGCCAGAGATTGCAGCCGAGATCGCAGCCGAGCATCCGCTGATCGCGCTCGTGCATCATCCGCTGGCGCTCGAATCCGGTATTCCGGCCGAGGAGGCGGCGGCGTTTCATCGCAGCGAGCGTGCCGCCCTCGCCGCGGCGCGCCAGGTGATCGCGAGCAGCCCGTCCGTCGCACGACGGCTCGCCACCGATTATGCGGTCGCGGCAGATCGCATCACCGTCGCGTGCCCGGGCAGCGAGCCGCGGCCGCCCGCGCGCGGCAGCCGCGAGGGCAGCGCCGCGCTGCTGTCGGTCGGGTCGATCGTGCCGCGCAAGGGGTTTGACGTGCTGGCGGCGGCGCTTGCCGAGGTGAAGGAGCTTCCGTGGCGGCTGACGATCGCAGGCGATCCCAGCCGCTCTCCGGCGACCACGGCGGCGCTCGAGGCCGATCTGCGGCGGCATGATCTCGCGGGCCGGGTCGCGTTGGCCGGCGCCGTGACGGACGAGCGCCTGCTCACGCTCTATGCAGAAGCCGATCTGTTCGTGCTGCCGTCGCGCTTCGAGGGCTATGGGATGGCGTTCGCCGAGGCCGTTGCGCATGGCCTGCCGGTGATCGGAACGACCGCGGGCGCGATCCCGGATACGGTGCCCGACGGCGCGGGCCTTCTGGTGCCGCCCGACGATTCAGCCGCGCTCGCAGGGGCACTGCGGCGATTCCTTGCCGATCCGGATGAACGCCAGCGCTTCGCCGCGGCGGCGCGCGAGGCCGCGGTGCGACTGCCGACCTGGCGGCAGTCGGCGGAAGCATTCGCGCGGGCGATCGAGGCAGCGCGATGAGCGGATTCTCGGCCGAGTGGCTGGCGCTGCGCGAGCCGTTCGACGGCCAAGCGCGCAATACGACGGTGCGCGGTGCGGTAATCGCCGCGCTGGCCGGTCTCGATCCGGTCAACATCGTCGATCTCGCCTGCGGTACGGGATCGATGCTGCGCGCGCTCGCGCCTCTCCTGCCCGCGCGCCAGAGCTGGCGGCTGGTCGACAACGACCTGAGCCTGCTCGCGCGCGCTGCCGATACGGTGCGGCCGGAGCGCGCGCGGACCAAGGCAACGCCCGTCGACCTCGCGTACGATCTCGAAGCCGCGCTCGACGGCGCGATCGACCTCGTTACGACCGAGGCGCTGCTCGATCTGGTCTCCGAGCCCTGGCTCGAGCGGTTCGTCACCGAATGCGCGGCGCGGCGACTGCCGGTCTACGCGGCGCTGTCCTATGACGGCCGCATGGCCTTCGCGCCCGAGGATCCAGGCGATGCGGCGATCGTCGCGGCACTGAATGCCCACCAGCGCAGCGACAAGGGTTTTGGGCCTGCCCTCGGTCCTGCGGCGGCTGCGGCGGCGATCGCGCGCTTCGCCGCGCTCGGCTATCGGGTGGTCGACGGCACCGCGGATTGGGTGATCGGGCCGGCGGATCGGGACATGCAGAACGCAATGCTCGCGGGATGCGCCGGCGCGGCGCGCGAGCTCGGCGCAGGGTCGATCGAGGAGATTGCGGCGTGGCTCACGCGACGACGGGCGCTGGTCGCGGCGGGCGGTTCATCGATCCGCGTCGGTCACGTGGACTTCTTCGCGCGGCCGACCGCGACGCGCCGGGCCGACAGGTCGCAGTCGAACAGCACCTCGCTGTCGAGCCGGTGAAGCCGCATCGGCGGTCGCAGCGCGTCGGCGCAGCTCTGCACCGGCGCAAGCGCGACCCCGCCGCGGCCGGCGCCGAGAATGATCGGCGCGACCACGATGTGCAGGCGGTCGAGGCAGCCCGCGGCGAGAAAGCGCGACACGGTCTGCGAGCCGCCCTCGATCATGACGCGGCGGAAGCCGCACTCGGCGAGCGCCGCGAGAATGGCCGGCGGCGCGATCACGCCGTCGGCGGCCGGCAGGGCGATGTGTTCGACGCCGGCCGGAACGTCGGGCCGCGCACCTTGGGCAGTGATGACCAGGCGGCGAGCGCCGTCGCGGGCGAAGATCCGGGCGCCGGCCGCGATGCGGCCGCGCGGGTCGATGACGGCGCGCGCCGGGCATGGGCCGGCCACATGGCGCACGGTGAGCTGCGGGTCGTCGGCGAGCGCGGTGGCGACGCCGACCACCACCACATCCATCAGGGCGCGCAACCGGTGCAGATGCGCAAGGCCCGCCGGGCCGTTGATGTAGTGGGAATGACCGCTCTCGGTGGCGACGCGGCCGTCGAGCGACTGGCCGAACTGGCCGACCACCACGAGGTCGTCCGCCGCGCCGGATCGCAGCGGCCCGAACCGCTCCTCCCATGGCGGCGGAAGCGGCTTCAGGGCGCGAAACGTTTCGGGAACGGCGGCCCACGACGCGGCCGGATCGCCGGCGGCGCTGTCCGCGCGGAGACGATCGTCAGCAGCGAATCCGAAGTCGTGCGACAGAACCTGGGTCATCACGCTCTACTAACACCGCAGACGGCAAAACGAGCCACGCGCGACGATGCCAGCGTGGCATGAACGGTTCCTGAATGCGACAGTGAAATCGGCCGCGTCGGCATCCTAATAGGTCGCGCGACCGCCCGAGAGATCGAATACCGCTCCGGTCGAAAACGAACATTCCTCGCTCGCCAGCCACGCCACCAACGCGGCGATCTCGCGCGTCTCGCCGAAGCGGCCGAGCGGGATCTTCGACAGCATGTAGTCGATGTGCGCCTGGCTCATCTGCTCGAACAGGGCGGTGCGCACCGCCGCCGGCGTGACGCAGTTCACGCGGATACCGGTGTCGGCGAGTTCCTTGCCGAGGGATTTTGTCAACGCGATCACCGCCGACTTGCTGGCGCTGTAGGCAGAGGCGTTGGGATTGCCCTCCTTGCCGGCGACCGAGGCGATGTTGACGATGCGGCCGTAGCCGCGCTTGCGCATCAGCGGAACGATGGCGCGGCAGCAATGGAAGACGCCGTGCACGTTGACGGCGAACACCGTCTCCCACGCGTCGACCGGATAGTCCCAGAGCTTTTCGTTCGGACCCGTGATGCCGGCATTGTTGATGAGGATGTCGACCGGACCGTGCTCGCGCGTCTCGCGCACGGCGCGGGCGACGTCGTCGGCATCGCTAACGTCCACTGCGGCCGCGCGGCCGCCAAGAGCCGCCGCGGCCTTACGGCCCGCGGCTTTGTCGCGGTCCCAGAGGGTGACGGCGGCGCCGGACGCGACGAGCCGCTCGGCAATCGCCAGGCCGATGCCGGATGCGCCGCCAGTCACGACGGCGTGGCGCCCCTCGAGATCGATCCGGTTCACGTTTGCCCTCCCGGTTGCACTGGAACAATGTCGTTCCGACCATTGTTATTTTTTATCGAGACCACCGCCAAGACGGGCGCAAGTCGGGCAGTTGGGAGCATGTTCTCATGGCTCAGAGGAAGAGCGCAGGGCGGAAAAAGACAGCCCGCAAGGGAACGCGCCGCTGGTCGGCGCGGGTCACCCGTACCAGCGACGCGCTCGATCTGTCAGGCGGCGTCTTCACCTGGAAGGACCCGCGGCGCATCGCCGGATCGCTCAAGCGCTCGGCGATGCGGAGCAAGCGGCGCAAGGCCGATCCCTACCGTTCGGCGCTGTCGATGCTCACGTTCTACATGAACCGCGCGGGCAAGAACCTGCCGGCCGAGCGGAAGCGGACGCTCGGCCGCGCCAAGGAGGAACTGCGCAAGCAGTTCGGGCGCGGATAGCAATGGTGCGTGAGGGTCCCCCGCAGCCGCCGCCGTACCCGGCCGAGAAGGCGCGCGGCGGGGAGATCGTCCTGCGCACCCGGCTGCGCCGCGCGATCTTCATCGGCGGGCTCGTCGCGGTCGCGGTCATCGCGCTGGCGCTCGCGTTCTGGGAATGACACCGAGACGATAAGAAGAATTGTTGAACCGGCGTCTCGCTTCACCAATCGGATGAGGAATCCCGGCTAAGTGCGTTTTTTGCGTCCCTGCAATAACAGGGGAAATACAGGCGATTTACAGGGAATCGCCATTTGCGGTTTTTGCCGTTGGCCTCCCCGGGTCGCGGCGGGATGTCCGACCGGGTAACAGCCGTCAGAGCGCCTTCACAGTAAAGCGCGCCCGCGAGAGGGCTCGGGGCGCACGGATACGAGACTAGACTTTATCCATCGCAGAGTCGGGCCGCGCCGGCAAGCGCGCGGCGGAGTTTTACCCGCTATTCGCCCCTTCCCTCGCCCGTCGCACCATCGCCCGGAACCACGGCAGCGCACGCGCACGCCAGTCGCGCGGCGACGCCACCGATGCCTCGGCGGTCGCGCCGACTGGAACAAGCTCGTTGTTCATGCTTTCATGCACACGATCAGGAAAAGCACATGGCAATCGATCCGGTCCTGCTCTCGCGCATTCAATGGGCGTGGGTGATCGCTTGGCACATCTTGCTTCCCGCCTTCACGGTCGGGCTCGCCTCCTACATCGCGGTGCTCGAGGGCCTTTATTTCTTCACCGGCCGCGAGGTGTTCTTCCGCCTGTCGGGGTTCTGGACGCGAATCTTCGCCGTCTCCTTCGGCATGGGCGTCGTGTCCGGGATCATCATGCCGTTTCAGTTCGGCACGAACTGGAGTCGCTTCACCGACGCGGCCGCCGACATCATCTCGCCGATGATGGCCTACGAGGGGCTGATGGCGTTCTTCCTGGAGTCCTCGTTCCTCGGGGTCCTGCTGTTCGGCCGGCGGCTGGTGCCGACCTGGGCGCATTTCTTCGCCGCGCTGATGGTCGCATTCGGGACCCTGCTCTCCTCGTTCTGGATCCTGGCGACCAATTCGTGGATGCAAACGCCGCAAGGCTACCAGGTGGTCAACGGACGGTTCGAGCCGGTCGACTGGTTCGCAATCGTGTTCAGTCCTTCTTTCCCGTATCGCCTGGTTCACAACGTGACGGGATTCTACATCACGACCGCTTTCGTCGTGATGGGCGTCGGCGCCTGGCTCCTGCGCCGCGGCCGCGCCATCGAGGATTCGCGCATGATGATCCGCATGGCGCTCAACCTGCTGATCATCATCGTGCCGCTGCAGATCTTCTTCGGCGACCAGCACGGGCTCAACACGCGCGAATACCAGCCGGCCAAGCTCGCCGCCATCGAGGGCCGCTATGACACAGCGGCGCCGGCGCCGCTCACGCTGTTTGGCATTCCGGACGATTCAGCCGCGACCATGCGCTATGCCGTCGACGTGCCCGACCTCGGCAGCCTGGTCCTCACCCATTCGTGGACGGGCGAAGTCAAAGGGCTGAAGGAGTGGCCGCCCGACCAGCGGCCACCGGTTGCCCTGCCGTTCTTTGCGTTCCGCATCATGGTCGGCATCGGGGTGATCATGCTGCTCGTCGCCGTGGTGGGCCAAATCCTCCAGGTGCGCGGCCGACTATGGAATACGGTCTGGTTCCTGCGCGCGTGCCAGTTCGTTGCGCCGCTCGGCTTCGTCGCGGTGGTGTGCGGCTGGATCACCACTGAGGTCGGCCGCCAGCCGTGGACCGTGTACGGCCTGATGCGCACCGCGGATTCGGTCTCGCCCTCGCTAACGGTCGCGGACGTGAGCATGTCGCTCGCGCTCTATGTGATCGTCTACCTCATCATGTACCCGACCGGTGTCGTGTTCATGGCCTCGCTGGCGCGGCGCGGGCCGGCGGAGGTGCAGGACCCTCACGTCACCGGGATCGAAAGCGGCCGGCCGAGCCGGCCTTTCGAGGACGCGGCGCGGGCCGGCTTCGATTCGTAAGGGACTGACCATGGTGCTCGACCTCGTGCCGCTCTGGACCGCGCTACTCGCGCTGGCCGTGTTCTATTACGTGGTATTCGACGGCTTCGATCTCGGCGTCGGCATGCTGCACGGCATGGTGGCGGACGAGCGTGACCGCAACATCGTGATGAACTCGATCGCGCCGATCTGGGACGGCAACGAGACCTGGCTGGTGTTCGGCGGCCTCGGGCTGCTGGCGGCCTTTCCGCTCGCCTTCACGATCATATTTCCGGCGGTCTACTTTCCGACATTGATCATGCTGCTCGCGCTGGTCTTCCGCGGCGTCGCATTCGAGTTCCGCTTCAGGCACCCGGCGGTGCGGCGGTTTTGGGAGCGCGGGTTTTCGACCGGCTCGGCGATCGCGACCTTCGCTCAAGGGCTGGTGATCGGGACCTTCATCCATGGCTTCAAGGTGGACGGCCGGAACTTTGCCGGGACATCGCTCGACTGGGTGACGCCGTTCGCGCTGTTCACCGGCGTCGCGCTGATGTTCGGCTATGCGCTGCTCGGTGCGGGCTGGCTGGTACTCAAGACGGAAGGGCCGTTGCAGGACTGGGCGCGCCGCGCCGGACGCGTGTGCCTGGTCGGCGTGGTGATCGCGATCGTGGTGGTGAGCATCTGGACCCCGCTGGAGAGCGCGGAGATCTGGCGGCGGTGGTTCAGCTGGCCAAACATCGCCTTGCTCAGCCCCGTGCCGATCCTCACCGCCGCCACCATCATCGCGGAATGGTTTGCGTTCCGCAGCCGCTACGAGCTCACGCCGTTCCTCGGCGCGATCGCGCTGTTCCTGCTCTCCTTCATCGGCATCGCCATCAGCCTCTGGCCGATGATCGTTCCGTTCCACTACACGCTGTGGCAGGCGGCCTCCTCGAACAGCACACAGGCATTCCTGCTGATCGGCACGCTGTTTCTGCTGCCCATCATCCTGATGTACACCGCGTGGTCGTATTGGGTGTTCCGCGGCAAGGTGCGCGGCGACATCGGTTATCACTGACCACGGAACAACGGGCGGGATCGCCCGTTTCCGGACCGATGCGTCTGGTCGAAATCCGCGATGCCGCCGGGCTCGAGTCGCTGCGCAGCGCATGGGCGGCGCTGTGGGAGCGCTGCCCGGATGCCGGTCTGTTTCAACATCCGGATTGGCTGATCGTTTGGTGGCGCTACCTCGGGGGAAGCGGCCTGTGGACGCTTGCGGCCCACGACGGCGGCGCGCTGGCAGGTGTTGCGCCGTTCTTCATCCACACGGGCGAGGACGGCCGTCGCCAGGTGACGCTGCTCGGCAACGGGATCAGCGACAGTTGCGATATCCTGATCGACGCGGCGGCACCGCAGGCCGCAAGCCTCCTGCTCGGGCATCTCGCTGCACACGCCGACGCGTGGGATTGCTGCGACTTCCGCGATCTGCCCGCCACGTCGATGCTGCGCTCCCACATGCCGGATGGGCTTGACCGCACAATCGAGGAGGACACGCCGTGCCTCGTGCTCGATTTGACGCGGGCGCGGCCGGATCTCGTCGGCACGGTGCCGCCCGGCGTGCTGCGAAAGCTGCGCCAGGGACAGAGGCGCGCCAAGGCGCGGGGCGGAATGCGCATCGACATGGCCGACGCGGAGACGCTCGAGAGCTCGTTGACGGCGCTGTTCGCGCTGCATGCCTCGCGCTGGGCGGAGCGCGGCGAGACGGGCGTGCTCGGCGCCCCCGAAGTCGAATCCTTTCACCGCGAGGTGGCCGACCGCCTCCTCCATCGCGGCTGGATGCGGCTCTACCGGCTTCATGTAGGAGATGAGCTCGCCGGCCTGCTCTATGGCTTCCAGCTCCGGGAGCGGTTCTATTCCTACATCGGCGGGTTCGAGCCCTGCTTCAACGCCTGCAGTCCGGGAGCGCTGCTGATCGAGCATGCGATCTCCGAGACGGTGCGGGCGGGTGCGGGCGAATTCGACTTCCTGCGCGGAGCCGAGGCTTACAAATATCGCTGGGGCGCGCGCGATCGCGCGCAGTACCGGGTCCGGATCAATAGGCGGCACAGCGCGCGGCCTGCCGGACTGGGGACCGGACAAGTCGGCCGGACCGAGCCGTCGCGCCAGTTCACGTAACGCTTCTAAAGTAGCGATTCTAAAGTGATGCGCGAACCGTCCCGGCCCGTGCACGATCTTAAAGTGCCACGTTAGCCCGCGATCCTTCGAGACGCGCTCGCACGCAAGTCGGCTATAGCCGATTTGCGCATCAACACATGCCGATCTCGGGTAAACCCGAGATCGGTGCGAGCGCTCCTCAGGACGAGGGCGGGCTCCCCTCGCCTCACGGCGTCAGGGCGCGGGTCGTGTCGTCGAACAGCTCGTCGACCGAGAGCGGGCGCGGGATCAGCTGCTGCCGGTGGCAGAAGTCGACGATGACCTCCAGCGTCGGCCGGCACGCTTCGACGCCGAAGCGATACGGGTCGAGGGCACCGCCGTCGGTCAAGCCGGCGGCGAGCTTGCTCTGGTGCAGCTGACGAAACACATCCTTGACGACATCGGGGCGCGAGCGCGCGAGCTCGGTGCGCACCACGACCATGTGATTGATCGGGACGCCATCGTGGCGTTCCGCCCAGGCCTTGGCCGCGCCTTCCGGATCGGGGATGAGATGCTTGAGCCGCGGATCGGGCAGCTTGTCGCCGACCACCGCCGCATCGACCTCGCCGTCGAGCAGCATCTGCGCCAGCTCCTTGCCGGCCGGCGCGCGCTTGACGAAGTCCGGATCGCGATATTCGGCGACGTGCGGATCCTCGAAGGTGATCCACTCGACCTTGCCGAGATCGACGCCGTACTGGCTGGCGAGGATGCCGCGCACCCAGGTCCCGGTCGTCACCGTGTAGGCGCGAACGCCGACGCGCTTGCCGTTGAGCTCGTTCGGCTTGAGCGGGCCGCGCTCCGGATTGTAGGCGATGGTGTGATGCTGGCCGCGGCTCACCAGCACGGCGGGCAGGAGCACGTAGGGCTTGCCGTAAGCCTTGGCCTGCAGGTAGGTGGCGATCGCGAGCTCGGCGACGTCATATTTCGCGTCGCGCACGACCTGCTTGAACTGGTTGTTGGCAACCTTGACCTCGACGAAGTCGAAGTCGACGAGGTCCGAGCGGACCGCGCCGCTCTTAAGCGGCTTGGTGTTGGCGTAGTTCCCCAGCATCGTGTGCAGGGTCAGCTTCTTGGCATCCAACATGTGAATATCCTTTGGGCCTGGCGTTCTGTTGCGGCTCTTGCACCCCCTCTCCCCGCAGGGGAGAGGGGGTGAGGGGCTCTCGGAGCTTCATTGAGGGTGCGAGCGCCCCTCACCCGGCTCGCTTCGCTCGCCACCCTCTCCCCTGCGGGGAGAGGGAAGACAATCCTCTAGGCGAGCGCCGGATAGAGCGACTGGGCCGTCTTGGCAAAAATCCAATCCTGGTCGGACTGCGGCAGGCTCTTGAGCGAGGACTTCGCGAGCGCGAGCAACTCCGGCAGCGAGCCTTCCGACGACGGATAGTTCGAGCCCCAGGCGAGGCGCGACGCCCCGAAGGCGGAGACGACTTTCGCGAAGAAGCTTTCCGGCGTCGCCTTGCCCTTGCGCGACCCGGTGAAATTGCGCTCGGTGACCTTGAGGTACACGGTCGGATACTTGGCGAGCGCGAACAGGCTCTCCGCCGCCGCATAGGGCGGGCCATCCTCGAGCGCGGGCCTGCCCATATGATCGAGGATCACCCGCACCTTCGGGAAGCGCTCGAGCATCTTGATCATCTGCGGAAAGGCCTTGGCCGACATCTGCAGACAGATCGACAGGCCGAGGTCGCCGGCGCATTCCCAGGCCGGATACGTCTTCGGGTCGTCGAGCCACGAGGCCTGCTCCGTCATGGTGCTGCCGATCGTGAACAGGCGCATGCCGGTGAGCTTCTTGCCGACCCAGTGCCGCATGCGCTCGGGCGCATCCGGGGCCAGCACGTCGACCGAGAACACGCCGGTGAAACGATCGGGATGCGCCGCCACCGCATCGGCCACATACGAGTTGTCGTGGCCGTAGCAGGTCGAGGCCTGCACGATCGCGGCCTTGGCGACGCCCGCCTTGTCCATGGCGGCGATCATCTGCTCGGTCGTCACCGGGCGGGTGCGCGACCAGTCCGATTGATGCCCGCCGAGCGGCGCCAGGGGATAGCGCTTGGTGTCGTCGGCAATGATGTGGGGATGGATATCGATGACGGTCGACATTGATTTTCTCTCCGATATCGGTTGCGCGCTTTAGAGCATGTTCCGCTTCTGAGGAATCGGAACATGCTCTAGAGTCATTGAGTGGCGCATGTCCTTATCGGCGAACCGGCGGCCACTTCGCCGGGACATGCGCTAGCCGGCGAGGCGCGGATAGAGCGCCTGCGCGGTCTTGCCGAAGATCCAGTCGCGATCCGCGGCGCTCGCGAACGCAAAGGACGCTTGCGCCTTCTTGAGGATGTCCGACAGCGGACCGGCGGTGGCGGGGAAGTTGGAGCCCCAGGCGATGCGCGAGGCGCCGTAGGCCTTGATCACGGCGGCGAAGAAGGTGTCCGGCGTCGCCTTGCCCCATTCCTTGGGTTCGACATTGATGGGCGTGACCTTCAGGAAGACCTGCGGGTAGCGCGCGAGATCGAAGAAATCCTTGTCGGCCGCATAGGGGGGACCGTCGGTGAGTCGCGGTCGCGCCAGATGATCGAGGATCATCCGCACCTTCGGGAAGCGCTCCATCAGGCCGCGCAGCTGCGGAAAACCCTGCGGGGTCATCTGCATGCACACCGGAATCCCGGCCTCCCCGGCATACTCCCAGGCCGCAAACGACCGCGGGTCATCGAACCAAGTCGCCTGCCCCGGCATGGTGCTGCCGGTGGTGAACAGGCGCATGCCGGAAAAGCCCTTGCCGACCCAGTATTTCATCTTCTCCACGGCGTCGGGCGCGAGCACGTCGACCGAGAAGACGCCGGTGAAGCGCTTGGGATGCGCGGCGATCGCCTCCGCGACGTACGAGTTGTCGTGGCCATAGGCGGTCGATGCCTGGACGATCGCCGACTTGGCGACGCCGGCCGCATCCATCTCGGCGATCATCTGCTGGTAGGACGTCGGGCGGTCGCGCGACCAGGTCGACTGGGTGCCGCCGAGCGGCGCGAGCGGATAGCGCGCCGTGTCGGTCGAGATGACGTGGGGATGG
>Ga0075436_100001788_pt1 | contig 14723 bp, 13 predicted proteins | sample RhiMethybrSRZTD5_FD_75303 | JGI IMG/M metagenome (GOLD analysis project Ga0075436, IMG submission 75303) | Populus rhizosphere microbial communities from Tennessee, USA - Rhizosphere MetaG P. TD hybrid SRZTD5 | ecosystem: Host-associated > Plants > Roots > Rhizosphere > Soil | place: USA...
CGGCCAGGTCGTGAGTGACCCGAAGCGAACATCGAACATGCCGGCGAATAGAAGTCGCCCAAAACCCCAAAAACGAGCTGCTCAAATTCTGGTGCGGCGCTGCACTGCAATTCCGCAACCGAGACCGATGAGGCCGCCGACCAACACAATCGTTAGAACGTGCTGGGTCTGCGCGTTCGTCAGCTCGTCGCCCACGGCAGGCTTCTTCGTCTGCGTTTCGAGTTCGATTGGACCGAGCCTGATCCCGGACCTTTCGACGGGAATCGTCGCGTAACCGACGAGCGCTCCCGCGAGCAAACCGATGAGCACGAAAACAATCGGCGCATTTAATGATCGGTTGAAAATCTGCATGATCATGGCTCCTAAAGCTTCGAAACCACCTATTCGACGCAGAGCAGGCAGGTTGCCCGCGGTTACGCTGGGAAATAGGAACTCTTCAATCCGCGTTCCGGTTCCCATCGCGCATGGCGGGCCGCAAAGCCCTGCTGTTCTTACCTGGCTATGGCGGCATTGGCTGCGAGATACTTGCTGCGGTGCGGGAGAGACGACTCTCAGCAGAAAACTCGCATTGCCCAAGGCGATGCCTGCTCGTGGCACTTCGCGGACATCCCACCTCGTCCGAGAATTGGTCGCTAACGGATCAAGTGCGGACATTCAACGGCACTGATGCTGAACTTGCTTGTAGCAAATGACCCATAGCCGACATTCAAGATTTGACCGTTTGGCACGACAATTACGTCTTCGCGACGATAATGGCGCGAGTGGACATGTCGGCTTACAAGTAGGCACGGCGGCGGCGGCGCGATAATTTCGGGCTCGCACTTGCTGGAGTAGACAACATGTTCGAGGTCGTGGAATTTCCTTCTGAAGGTGCGACGTTGCGCGGGCGCTTCTATCGTCCTGCGCGAGTGGCGCCTTGGCCTGCGGTGGTGATGACGCACGGCACCACCGCTACCATCACCATGTGTCTTGACCGCTACGCGGAAGTGTTCTGCAATGCAGGTCTCGCCGTGCTGATTTACGATCACCGCAATTTCGGTCTCAGCGGTGGCGAGCCGCGCCAGCTGATCAATCCGTGGCTGCAGGCGCGGGGTTATCGCGACGCCATGACCTATCTCCTCACACGCGCAGACGTTTGTTCCGACAAGATAGCAGCCTGGGGCGACAGCTATTCTGGCATGATTGCGCTTGCGGTAGGCGCGCTCGATCCACGCTATGCGGCGGTCGCGGTGCAATGTCCGGCCTGCGGTATCGAGAAGCCAAAACTCGAGCCGGATGGCCGTAATTTTCAGGCCATGCAGGCGATCTTCGATGGCGGTGATATCACCGGCACACCGGAAACTACGACCGGGCCGCTTCCGGTCGTTTCCGCGGATCAACTCGGAACCCCCTCGCTGTTAAAGCCGATCCAAGCTTACCGCTGGTTCATCGATTACGGCGGCCGACACGGCACGTTGTGGGAGAACCAGGTCACCCGCGTCATTCCGCCGACGCCGGCGCCGTTCAGCGCGTACTTGGCTGCGCCGTTTATTCGCGGGCCGAGTCTGCTTATGGCCGGGCGCAACGACGAGATGGTCCAATGCAATCCTGAGGTGACGCAGGCGGTATTCGGGCTAATGCGTTGCCGCAAGCAGTGGGCCGATATCGATGGCGGCCATTTCGGCCTGCTGTATTTTCCGAGCGAAATCTTCGAGCAGGCGAGCGCGCGGCAACGCGCCTTTCTAGTCGAAGCGCTGATCGGATGAAGTATGCCAGCGACCGGCTAGAGGGGCCTGCGGCCTCGACAGGGCCGTTATCCGAATATTGCACTTAGCAGACAGTTCGGCCGCACCCGCGTTTGTCCGCTATTGGATGAACAGCGGACATTGGTCGAGGCTGACGCGGAATGAGCCTGTAGCGAATGACCTAAAGCAGACATTTGGTGCTACCATCAAACAAAAATCCCCGGACGATGCCGGGGCTTCCGCTACAGATCCTGAATCTAGTCAGTGCCATAACCCATAGCACGACTATCAGCCGCACGTCACATGCCGGAAGCCTTTGCAAAAATCGCCATTGCAATAGCGACCATCGCCGATCACATAGGGGTGCCCCGCCACGAAGACGTCCCAGCCTGTCGCCCCGGGAAAAGCCTCTCCTTCGACAGAACTGATGCGCCGCCTCCCAACCGCAGCCGTTTAATAATGCGGACCACAATTTACCCGTGTTTGCGCACGAATTTTCTCGAAACCGCACTTTTCTGGAGCAACTTATAATTCGCCGGCCCTCCTATTGCTCTGAGCGCCGTTTCATTAGCGGAATGTTAAGCTTGTCCGACCAGCGTCACTTGGCATGCCCGCATTCGGGGAGTGTTCCAGCAGAAGTTCATAAACTTGCTAGCAAGATTGAACCGGAAATTCGAGGAGTTCTGTTCGCTTGACCTCCCAGCAGGGACTAGCGAGGAATTCCTCGCGCGATTTCGCGCAGAGCAAGTTAACGGGGTGCATCGCCTAACGCCGCTGATGCTGATCGGCGTCGTTCTCAACATCGTCATCCTCTACGCCGTCTTCTTCGGCCACACCAATACCGTCTATCTCACGCTCTGGGCGGCAATCAGCTCGGGAATAGCGCTCAGTGGACTGCGTGGCTGGTATCGTTCGCGCGGACGACCGCCGCGACAGACCGCTTCGATCCGCTCACTGAAGCGCGCCACAATCCAAGCCGCGATTATGGCGCTAATCTGGTCCTACACCAACGTATTGTTCGTTCAGCAGATCGGCCACGAGCAAACTCTGGTGATTGCTGCGGTGACTGCCGGGATGATAGGCGCCGGCGGCTTCGCGCTGTCGACGATCCCGTCCGCGGCCATGACTTATGTGCTGATTATCGGGTTGCCGGCGTTTGCTAGTCTGATCGCGCTCGGTGGGATTGGCTTCTACGGGCTTGCGCTCATTTTCATTAACTACATGGTGATGCTCGGCGCCATCATCCACATTATGTTCCGCACCTTCTTTGAACGCCAGCGCGCTGAAACTGATCGCCAGAAATCCGAGGCAGAACGCGAGCGTCTCGCCAATGTCGAGCGCGAGGCGATGCGTGCCAGCGAGGTACGCGCGCGTCGAATCGAGACGCTGATCGCAGACTTCAACGGCGCAGCCGCTGCGGCGCTGGCGAAGATGGCGAAAGCGGCCGAGGGGCTGCACGGCTCGGCCGGCAATCTCAATGAAGCGGCGGTCTCGGTGGGGGTGTCCATCCAGTCCGCGACGAAGGGTGCCCACGGGGCAAGCAAAGCCATCGAGTCATCCGCCTCCGCAACCGCGGAGTTCCTGAGTTCGATCACTCAGATCGCCGAGCAGACCGGGCACTCGGCCCGGGTGGGGCGCCAAGCCATGCAACAGGCATCCGAGACGGTTGAGGAAATCTCCTCCTTCACCGCAGCGGCCGATGGCATCGATGGCACGATTGCGTTGATCCAGGCCATCGCCAAGAAGACCAACTTGCTGGCGCTAAACGCTACCATCGAGGCGGCAAGGGCCGGTGAGGCGGGGCTGGGCTTCGGTGTGGTGGCCGGCGAGATCAAGCAGCTCGTGATCCAGATCACCCACGCGACCGCGGCGATCACCCGCCACGTTACCGACATCCAGACTACCTCTGGCCGGACGCGCGTGGCCGTTAGCGATGTCCGCCACACCATTGACGACATGTCCACCGTCGCCGCCTCCATTGCCGATGCGGTGCAGAGCCAGACGCTGGTCATTGCCAATATTGCGGCTCAGGCAACTATTGCCGCGGAGGCCGCACGCGAAAGCGTCTCCGATGACCGTCGTGCCGGGGTGGCGGCGGCCGGTGCCGCGACGATCGCCAGCGAGGCACAATCGCTGGCACTGAACTTGCAGCGTGACACGAAGGACCTCGATGACGTGATCCGCACCTTCCTGCGCGCCGTGCAGGCTGCCTGAATGATCGATCCCCGCCATCGTGGCGGCAGCGTCCGTTAATGGCACTAAGCGTCACTTCGCCGCGCCGCAAAATTTGGTCGCTAATGGCACATCGCTGCATTCGCTGCGCGGCAAAAAGTTTGGTCGCGATTGGGTGTACAGCGGACATTGGTCGGCACTGTCGTGGAATGCGCCTGTAGCGAACGACCCTGAGCGACCCTGCGGACTACGCGCGGCGTAGCGCGTCTTACCACCAGCCCTGTCGCGCCCGAGGATAGTACTGGCCGCCGCCCCGACGCGTATTGCCGTCCCAATTGCGGCGGAAAAAGGAGCCGAAGCCGAAGTCGCCCCAGCCGTTGTCGCCCGCAACGCGGTCGTCGGTCGTAGGCTTGCGCGTTATAAAGCCGCCTTGGGGCTGATTGCTCAGCACCGCGACAAACTCGGTGCGGTAGTTGGTCTCGCGGCTCAGCGGCTCGTCCGAGACGATGATCGAGGATCGCGGCAATGCAGTCGGCGCGATGCGATCGAGCAAATCCTGCGGGATGGTGATGCGGTCGAGCGCGTCCTTGGCGTCGTCCCCCTCGTCGATCGTGACCGCGGTCCAGCGAAGGCCGGCCTCGTTGCGCGCCATCGCCGTGAACACATGCGTGCCGATCGGCTTGTCGGGATTGCGGATTGTGACGGGGACCTCAATGGTCGCATCGAACACCTCGCCCCCGTCCGGCCACCGCTTATGCGTGTTGCGCCGCACGTAAAGCTTCTGCGTTGCGCGGCTGATGTAGATCGAGACAGGCTCGAGCGCGAGCTTCGCCTGGGTTGCTGCCTTGGCGGTTGCGGCCTTCTTGGTTTCGGCCGCCTTGGCGGCGTCCTTTGCGGCGGCGGCGGCGGCGAGTTTGGACTTCGCGTCGGCCTTGGCGGTGTCGAGCTGCATCCCCGCTTCCGCGACCTTAAGGGCGGCCTTCTGCTTCAGGTCCTCGGCCCGCGCCTTGGCTTGATCCGCCTTTGCGGCGGCGAGCGCCTTGTCGGCGAAAGCGAGCTCGGCATCGGCGCGGGTCTTGAGCCATTCCAGCTTGCGCAGCGACGCCATGAACGATGCGGTCTCGCGCGCCGCTGTCGCGGCGGCTTTCTTCGCCTCGTCAGCCGCCTTGACGGCCTCCGCGGCCTCGCGGACGAGCGTCTCGGCACGCCCCGGAGCAGCCGCGATGGCCTCCGCGTTCGGCACGAATAGCGCCGGGTGGGAAAACTCGACCGGGGCCGCGTCGTTCGGCGCGATGATCACCCGCATCCCGATCCGCGTCTTGTCGAACAGGTTCTCGGCAAAGCCGTAGGGCATCCGCACGCAGCCGTGCGAAGCCGCATGCCCGGGCAGCGGCCCGCCGTGCAGCGCGAGGCCGTTCCAGGTGATGCGCTGCATGTTCGGCATCCAGGCATCGTCATACATGGTCGAGTGGTGATCCTTGTCCTTCTCGATGACGGCGAAGACGCCGGCTGGCGTCTCGCGTCCCGTGATGCCGGTCGACACCGGCGCGCGCAGGATCCAGCCGTCGGCGTCGTAGAAAGTTACTTGCTGGGTCTTGATCGACACGATCGCCATGATCGGCTCGCCTGCATCGCGCGGCGCCGTCGCCTCGGTCGGCGCGGGGCGCGCCTCTCTCGCTCCGGCGCTTGCGGTCAGCGTCGTCAGTGCGGCCATCGCCGCGAGCGTCACGATGGCGGGGGGGCCCCAATGCCGGATCGCCACGGTGGATCGCGCCGTCGCAAATCGATTTACCATTCCATCCCCCGGGTGAAACGCCTGTCCGCTCGCGTCGCTCAAGTGTCAGATCGCGATTTTACTGGTCCTGTGACAAATCTTTCACAGCGAGTGGCAGCTTTTCTTTTTGCTTTTGTCTACTACGGCTTTCAGCTCTTTAATTCCATCAAAGTAGTCCGGATTTTTGGCCATGTATTGTTTGACCTCCTCGTTTTTGGTTGTCGCGGTCACATAGTAGGAAAACGACCTACACATCTCGTCCTCGGTAAGCAGTCCCTCCTTGTACACTTGATCGACAGTATCAAAATTACCGAGATAATTGTCGAGCTGCGTGTTGCCAAATTCTCCACCGTGTTCTTTCAGAATTTGCCTTTTGCCGTCGATCGCATTGATCTCGATCGCATCAATTATGGCGGTATTGGCGTCGCGGAAAAACAAGATGCTCAATTGAATATGATTCTGCGACGATGCGATGTGTCGTACTTCAATGAATTGATAAAGGACAGCGCACGTTGAAAGCAAAAGGAGCGGAAAACCCACGATCGCCACGATAAAGGCGAGACGCTCCAGCGTATCGGTTTTGAAATGCCACCATCGTTTCATTTGCGACCCAACGACCTAATGGTTTTTGCGCTCTCGCTTCCTTTCATCATACTCCCAACTGCAAAACTCAACGATCATAATTGTCGCAAAGCCAACCAACAGCCCAATCGGGTAAAACCAATATTCCCTTAAAAGCAGGCGAGCCGGGAATGGCCAAATGGCCGCTTTGGCACATCGCTGCATTCGCGGCGCCGCAAAAGGTTTGGTCGCTAATGATCCAAAGCGGACATCCACAACGCAGCCACTTAAATAAAATCCCCGGCATAAGGCCGGGGATTTCTAACTGATCTGGGCGAAGCTTCGTTCTAAAGGTGCACCGAGCCGCCGTGTCCTTAAGCCCGTTGCATCATAGCTCGCAGTGCCAGTAGAGCGCCGACGACAAACACTGCAGTTGCAACGTAGATCGGGCCCAAGTGCGTGACCCAATTGAACTCAAAATGTCCGAGGTAGTGGTAGGGAAGGGCCACAGCAAGCCCCACTACCGGTGAAACCACGGCAGCGATCCAAGCCCACCATTCCCCTCGGCGCACGCCGTACCAAGACAGCGCGGCGACGGCGATGCCGGTGGCCGCGATAAACCCCGCAGTGGCCACATGCAAATGCCCAATGTAATGAACGATGGCGGGATTAATCCCATTCAGATTGTCCCGAGTGACCCCATTGAGCGTGTCCACACCCAACTCAAATCCGCTCCCTGAGAAATTCCGTAACAAAAACACAACGGCATAACCAATGAAGCCCAAGCTTGCGATCAGCATCAAGATCGCGCCCTGGTTCAGGCCAGAATTTTTCGTGCCCATGTACTCCTCCCGTCTCCGCTTTTGTAAGTTCAGATTTTCGCAAGACGACAACCCAGCATAACATTTTTGCACGACAGCTTGTAGCTAATCGAAACAGCCCGAAAGAGCCGTATTACGACCAGTCAACGTCTCGGGAATTGGCTGACGTCTGCTTATGGCACTTAGCGGCCTTCCGGACCGAAACCCTGAAAGGTCGCTATTGGACCAAGAGCGGACAAAGGCCGACACGGACGCTGATTAAATCGGTCGCGAATGACCCAAAGCGAACATTCGAGATCAAGGCTGAAACGCCGGTTTCTGGGTCTTTGGAGGTTCATTTGATCGACTGATCATCGCTCTATATGATGGGACGTGTGAAAATGTCGCGGCCATGATCCTTGCGGGTCTACGCACGGTGCATGACAATTGCAAATTGCTCGAAGGGCAGGGAGGAATATCCATGTTTCGTAAACTCGTGATTGGCGCGCTAAGCGCCATCGCTGTCTTGTTCTCTACTACGGCATTCGCGCAGGGCACTGCGGCGGAGGCTAAGGCCATGCTTGAAAAGACGGTTGCAGCAATCAAAGCCGATAAGGCCAAGACGCTCGACCTGATCAACAAGGGCGAAGGCGGCTTCCTTGACAGAGACCTCTATCCGTTCTGCTTCAACCTGAGCGACGGACTCCTCGTCGCGGTCGGCAATCCCAACGTTAAGCAGTTGCTCGGCAAGGATGCGAAGACGTTTAAGGATCCTACGGGCGACGTGTATGGCCCAAGGCTCTATGCCGCGGCAAAAGAGGGCCAGATCACTGAGGTCAGCTACAATTCTCCCAAGCCCGGCGCTAGCGCGGCGTGGGTGCCGAAGGTGAGCTTAGTTACCGCGGTCGCCGGCCTGGGATGCGGCGTCGGTTACTACAAGTAAACTAACATAGGATCATCGATCTGACGGGGCGCCAGTGCTTGGCGCTCCGTTTCTATTATGTGCGGGCAATAGGCGGCGCGATTGGCACTTAGCGGACAATTTCAGTCTTACCCACGTTTGTCCGCTATTGGAGCAACAGCGGACATTAGTCGGCGCTGATGCTGAATGGATTGGTAGCGAATGACCCAACTTGGAAGTGGAGTGTGCATCGCAGCGAAGGCCGACATTTTCGGAAGAGACAGGTCTGGCGGTCCTTTTTCGGCCGCCCTTTGGGTTGGAACAGAACCCGCCGCTCAAAGGGTCAAATTTTTCCCGCCGTTTTACCCCTTGCACTCGTCTGCGAAAGCGTCTGATGCTACTTTCGGCCAGATGTATGCTTCGCCAACGTGCACCAGACGTAACATCGCTGACAGGGCAAATTATCCGTTGAACATGACATGGGGGGTCCTCATGAAGAAACATGCCGCTCTTCCGATTTTTAGTCTGTTGTTGGTCGGAGTTGGATCATCGGTAGCCTCCGGGCAAATTACAAATATGCCAAGGTGGGGCACAACGATAAACCCACCCGCGATACAATATGATTCCCAGGCAACCATTATATACGTTACCGGGAAAATGAACGGACCAAGCAGACCAGGATCTCGATCACCCGGTAATCGCCCTGGATCATCTAATGGACCATCGTTTTTGTCCAATCCCGTGCAATATGGCACCGATCGGGTCAGAAACGGCGTGATCCTTTACAAATTTGACAACGGCGTGGACGAAATAAATCCGCCAAACAAAGTCTACCGATCACCGCCACAAGAGAGGCCACCGATATCCAACCCACCAACGAATTTTATGCCAGGCGGCTTCGTCTACCCCACCGCTACCCGCACACCCAGCGACTGACCGAGGCCATCGCAACCTTATCAAGGTGGCAATGACAGAGCATTGATAAAAAGGCCGCACTGGCGAATTGCCCGCCGAAGAGGACCCCACATGCCCCTCCCTGGACGTGCGTACGCTAATCATAGACGAGGGCCCCACTTAGCGACTACCGGAACCATCGCCTGACATGCATCTATTGAGTGCCAAATATTGACATGCGGCTTCATTTCTTACCGCGAGCTAGGAAGGGGGAAAGGTCATGAAGCTATTAAAACTCGTAATATCGATGGCAATGGCCACAGCCATGTTTCTTGCATTGGACGCTGCGCCCGTTGTCGCATGTACAAAAGCAATGCCATGCAACGCTCAACGGCCGCAACCTTCTCAATCGAATGGGCGGGGTGGACACTTTTCATCCGGTACAAGTTCGATTGCGGGGGCCTTGCACGTTTTCGAACCCATAATGATCCCGCCCGCGCCGCCGTATCAAGAAACCCCGGTCTACGACTACAATCGACATCGTTTTCATACACCAACGACGCAGACGCCGGGAGTAAGCCCAACATTAACACCCGATGGCGCAACACCATCAGGACCCATGCCGACCAATACATATTCGCCTTATGGTCCTACAGGCCCGATCATCCCCGCCGCTACGCGTACTCCCAGCGACTGAACGAGGCCGCAACCATCGCCTGACATACATCTCAACTGCTGTTTGGCTGAGGCCGCATGGCACTCTTGCTCGTAAGGCCGAAATGCTTTCTCGATGAAGTTTGCAATTGTCTTCTTGGCCGCCGTTAATCCCGCGCGACTGACATGGTAGCCGAGTAAAGTCGAAACGATGGCGCCTCGATTTGTCCGTATCTATACGCGCTTCTCAAAGCCCGTTAGCATCCGCCGGTCGGGGATTTGCAGTGCAGGAACTCACATGCGGGGACGGGGGGGCATTGTTGCGGTCTTATTTTTTCTGACTACGGCTTTGCTGCCGCCGCCGGCACGGGCCGAAGATCGGGCTACATGCAAAAACGAATCGGGCGACGCGGCAATCGCGGGCTGCAATCGCGCGATCGCATCCGGAGAGTATAAGGGCCACGACCTTGGAGTGCTTTTTTCCAATCGCGGCAACGCGTATTACGACAAGAAGGACTACGACCGCGCCATCGCCGACTACAACGTGGCAATCGAACTCGATCCGAAATACACACACGCCTTCAACAACCGCGGCAGCGCGTATTTCGCCAAGAAGGACTACGACCGCGCCATCGCCGACTACGACAAGGCAATCGAGCTTGATCCGAAATATTCCGAAGCCTTCAACAATCGCGGCAACGTATATTTCGCCAAGAAGAACTACGACCGCGCCATCGCTGCCTACGACAAGGCGATCGAGCTTGATCCGAAATATGCGCTTGCATATGCCGCTCGCGGATTGGTTTACGAAGGCAAGGGCGAGCGCGGCCGCGCCCTCGTTGAATTTGAAGCAGCAGTAGCGATCGATCCAAAGCTACAATTGGCTCTTGATGGGCGCGATCGCATTCGGAAGAGCGGTACCGGATCGGCTGGTTCGACTGTTCCCGCGCAACAAGGCGCAAAAGATGCGCTAGGGGCTTCATGCACCAAGTCATCGGGCGACGCGGAAATCGCGGGCTGCGATCGTGTAATCGCATCTGGAAAGTATAATGGCCACGATCTTGCTGTGCTTTATTCCAATCGCGGCTTCGCGTATTACGCCGCGAAAAACTACGACCGCGCCATCGCTGACTATGACAAGGCGATCGAGCTCGATCCGAAATTTGCCATTGCTTTCGACCAACGCGGCGTCGCGTATTTCGACATAAAGAAAGATTACGACCGCGCCATCGCCGACTTCGACAAGGCAATCGAGCTCGATCCGAAATTAATCGGCGCCTACTATAACCGCGGCTTCGCGTATTACCTCAAAAAGGATTACGACCGCGCCATCGCCAATTACGACAAGGCGATCGAACTCGATCCGAAATATGCCATTGCCCTCTACAGACGCGGCATCGTGTATTACGACAAGAAGGACTACGACCGTGCCATCGCCAACTACGACAAGGCAATCGAGCTCGATCCGAAATACACACACGCCTTCAACAATCGCGGCAGCACGTATTATGCCAAGAAGGACTACGACCGCGCCATTGCCAACTACGACAAGGCAATCGAGATCAATCCGAAATCTGCCAATTTCTACAGTAACCGCGGCTTCGTGTATTCCGCCAAAAAGGATTACGACCGCGCCATCGCCGACTACGACAAGGCAATCGAACTCGATCCGAAGTATACCGCCGCCTTCAACGGTCGCGGCCGCGCGTACGCGGTAAAGGGCGATTACGACCGGGCCATCGCCGACTACGACAAGACGATCGAGATCGATCCGAAATATCCCAACGGATATTTTGGTCGTGGGCGCGTAGAATTATACTCCGCTGCTTTGCCCAAAGCGCTCGCTGACCTCAATCAAGCAAGCGAGCTGAGTCCTAAAGACGTCTACTTGGCGCTTTGGCTCGACATTGCAAACAAGCGCAGCAATCTGCCCAGTCGCCTTCCGCAAGCGATCACCCAGATCGACATGACCAAATGGCCAGCGCCCCTAATTCGCCTGTACCTCGGCCAATTGACAAAAGAGGCTGTCCTTGCTGCCGCTGATGATCCGAATGCTGACACGAAGAAGGCCCGAGTTTGCGAGGCGAATTTCTACAGCGCGGAATTGATGCTGCAGCAAGGCGCAAAAGACGAAGCTGCTCGCCTATTCCGGCTCGCGGCTGGCGATTGCCAATCCGAAGGCGCGCAGGCTGAGCTTAAGCGGCTCGGACAGTAGAGATAGGTGCCAGAAGCTCACCAAGCCAAAGTGTCACCTGTTGGCACTTGGCGGGCATTCCCGATAGCCAAATTTATGGATCAAATCGGTCCCGGAAATCGGAACAAGCGTAGCCGAGTCCGTCACATGGTTTTCCAAGAGATAGGCCTGAAGTTTGGAATTGTAGGCGCCCAACATATGCTTAGTTGCGTCTGCTGATATGTGTCGGTTGTCACCGGTGCCCGCATTTCCGGCGTGAAAAGTAAGTTCAGCTCCCGGCTCCACACACACGTTCCGAATTCCCAGAAAGAGGGTGCATGACGATTGGCAATATCCCGAGATACGAAACAATTCTCCGGTCTGATTGTACTGGCTGACAACCGGATCGAATGCCGCAAATTTACCCCCGTGTCGATAATATTTAAGTGGATCGGCTTTCGCTGCAACGTCCCGCGGAACACATTCGCTTGTTCGATTCATTACTCCTTCCTTACGATTGGCGGCCGTGATTAGCTTGATTTGGTCTTTGGGGCACGAGCCGTCATCCACGAAGACTTTCATGCCTGCCATTAACGAATTTTCGGCTGGATCCGCTTTCAGGATGATCTGCGCACCAGCCGGAGTTGATAGCAGGGTCAACAACATAAGAGCTGCAAAATGAAATCTCATTTTAAGCCTCCGGGGAAAAACGCGCATGCGCAGAGTAGTCATCCTCAGGCTCAGAATATCTCACACGGACAAGAAAACGCAGTGGAAGTTGATCGTCGTTGCACGGCAATATTTTAAAGGCATTTATTCAAGCAATTAGCTACCGCCGACCATTTTATGCTGCGCTGAATGAGTCCGCTAATGGCACTTAGCGGCCTTTCGAACCCATGCCTTGAAGGGTCGCTATCGGAGGCATAGCGGACTTTGATCGGCGCTGGCGCGGAATGCGTCTGTAGCGAATGACCCAACTGAGACATCGGGCCTGACGCCCTCCCGGTGCGGTGTGCTAGAATAGCATGGAACGGATCGTGTCCATGCGAAGAACCGCCGCCGTCATCGGCTCCGCCATCTTCTTCGTGTTCGCGCCCTGCGTCGTGGCCGGGGTGGTCCCGTGGTGGATTTCGCGCTGGGAGTTCAGGTTGTCGTTTCTCGGCGTCGAGCTCACGCGCTTCGTCGGCGCCGCGCTCATTCTTGCCGGCGTAGCCGGGCTCCTGGATTCATTCGCGCGTTTCGCGCTGCAGGGGCTCGGCACGCCGGCGCCGATCGCCCCGACCCAACATCTCGTCGTTACCGGCCTCTATCGCTATGTGCGCAATCCAATCTACCTGGCGCTTGTCGCCGTCATTTTCGGCCAAGCGGTCCTGTTCGGCGATTGGCGGCTGTTCGCCTACGGCGTGGTTTTCTGGTTGTTCTGGCACTTGTTTGTCGTGGGCTTCGAAGAGCCGACGCTAAAGACGTCATTCGGGGCGGAATACGAAGCGTTGCGCACCAATGTGCCGCGTTGGATCCCGCGCCTAACCGCGTGGCGAGGCGGTCGATAATGGCTGTCGCACGACCTCAGCGCTGATTTTTGACGAGCTTCTCCTGAAGGCTCTTTAGCAAAGCTTGATTGCAATTGGCACTTAGTATCGTTTCGCTGGGCCATAAGATTTGTCCGCTATTGGAGGAACAGCAGACAAAGGCCGGAACGATCGCTAACTGCTAGATCGTGAATGACCCAAAACCGACATTGCGTCTTGCCACTCAAATAAAAAGCCCCGGAAAGTGCCGGTGCTTTCTATCTCATCCGCTCGATTAATAATGAGGAAGCTGCAAAACTAGACGAACTCGTCAAACCACCACTCCGGGAGCGAACCGAAAGATTCCTCCTGTCAGCAGTCGCACAGATTCCCAAACTTAATTATTCACTGCCTCCGCGTTGCGAAATATGACGCCGATGAGGATCGTACTGAACCTCTCTTTGTTAGCCACCGGGATGGTGAAATCATTCACGGGGAAATTAAATGTCGCGTTCTTTGAATTGAGCACTATACAGTCGTACTCGATAAAGAGGCCCAAATTGGGCTGGAACATCCAAGTCAGTCCGCCACCCGCATCAAGCCCGCCGCGCCTTTCTGAAATCGATGAACTCTCAGCAATATCACAATCCACTGTGCTGCAATTATAAGTATCTTTTTCCCTTACCCAGCCGTAGCCGACCTTTCCATAGATTTTTGTGGTCGGGTTGATCAAATATCCAAGCTCGGCCGCCACCGTTCCGAACGACCTGGCCTTCACATTGATCGTATCAGCGGGAAAAATTAGGTCATGAGTGGTGCCACCGACACCAGACGCGTCCCACATTCCCTGAACGCCGACGACCCAGTTGTTGTTGACCTGATAGTCGCAGCCGATCTGACCGCCGCCCACCAAGCCGTCGAACGTATGATTAAATTCAAGCCCACCACCGGGGTCATCCGTCGACCTGACGTGCTTCCATCCGCCGCCAAGGTTGCCGCCGATGTAACAGCCGGTCCAAGTGAACACCGGGGGCGGCGCCTTGTAGACTGGCGCCTTCACTGGCATGTCGGCGGCGAGCGCAGGTGCGCCACAGAATGCGGCGGCAGCGATGCCCATGATGAGAATCTTTTTCATATCCATTCCCCCATGGATTCGGCCAAGCCCGTTCTGCCTATGAGGGTATAGGTTCGATCTGTGACATGAGCTGCGACAAAATGGTTGTTTCGAATAATTTTGTGCGGTGTGACCTGAAATCCACAATCGTTTGTTACGTTATTTCAAGCGGTTAAGACAATGTCCGTTTTTCAACGCTGTCGACTGCTCCTTTCACATGCACCCGAGAATGTCGCTAATGGCACATCGCTGCATTCGCGGCGCCGCAAAAAGTTTGGTCGCGATTGGGTGTACAGCGAACTTTGCAGCCCAGCCCAGGCAAGGTTTATGAGTTCACGCCCTCGTCAGTCGCCGGTCGGCGAAATGCTGAATTCGAGCACGTCGGTGCGCGCCCGCAGCCGTTCCGCCAGGCGCTTGGCGTTCTCCGGGTCGATCGTCTGGATCGTCA
>Ga0075436_100001793_pt1 | contig 14714 bp, 14 predicted proteins | sample RhiMethybrSRZTD5_FD_75303 | JGI IMG/M metagenome (GOLD analysis project Ga0075436, IMG submission 75303) | Populus rhizosphere microbial communities from Tennessee, USA - Rhizosphere MetaG P. TD hybrid SRZTD5 | ecosystem: Host-associated > Plants > Roots > Rhizosphere > Soil | place: USA...
ATACGTGGCAACGTTACGAAGGTCCGACTTCATCGCAGCGACGTAAGCCTTGTCCTTCGTGTTTGCGAACTTCGGAATCGCGATCGCGGCAAGAATACCGATGATGACGACCACGATCAGGAGCTCGATCAGCGTAAAACCTTTCTTGTTGAACGACATTTAGCTCTCCTGGAGCGGTTTGAGGTGCCAGCGGTCTTGTAAGCCGCGTGCAAGCAAAAGACGCAGTACCAGTTCCACCGGCAACGATCGGGTTAACGGCCGCTGGAGGGGCGTAAACCCCGAATCCAGCGCGCTAACAGGACGGCCAAACTCGCCTTTTGCGTTGATCTTTGCATTCTGCAACGGCAAAACCCACCCTGCCTGACAACAACTAGGGGTAAGTCCTTAGCATCAGGGCGAGGTGAGGGTCAGGACGACCGACAGGCTGTAGTTGCCGGGGGTGTCCAATGCCCAGTCGTAGAAGGTCCGGAAATAGAGAGTCGTCGGGCTGCTGGCAGTCGCGCTCCCGGTCACCAGGCTGGCGTCAGTTGGCGTAAGCGCGGTGAAAAGCCCCCCGCTCGAGGTGCTCCACTTGAGATCGCCGGACGGTTTGTTGACACGCGCCGCGACGCCGGTGGTCGTATTGGTTGCGGTCCACACGGCCGACGACGCGCGGATACTCAGCGTCCAGGCTGCGTTAGCGCTCACCGTCAACGTCGGCCCCGTGGTCGAGTTGAAGCCAGCATCAAAGTCCGCTGGGGTCGGCGCGGTCAGAGACGTCGAACCCGCGCTCATCTGAAGGCGTACCACCCTGCCTGCAGTCATGCTCACACTTCCCGCCTGACTGCAGTTCGCCGGAGCTCCAGAGGCAGTGCACTGAGCGTTCGCGGACATCGCCGTTAGACCGGCGAGACCAATCGATATCACTATGATCTCGAAGCTTCTCATCGCTCACGCTCGACTCTGAATGTGCCTGTCGCCATGGCACCCCCCGCCGAGGTGCCGACCCACGTGCCGGAAATCGTATCGGCCACCATTTGGCCAACGTGTCGCCATGGCGTGGATTCGAGATCCGCATCGAAGTCGATCACACTCCCATCGCTCTCGGCGCCACTCACCAGCCCGCCAAGGACCGTGCTTTGACCGGTCTGAGTGTTGGTCGCAACCAGATCGAGCCTTCCCTGAAAGCTCGTTCCAGACTCACGCGACACGGTCAGCGTCCCCGCCAGATTCTCGCGCGTCGGCGATGTTTGGAGGCCCGTGTAATTCCACGTTCCGTTCAACTGCAGCAGCGACGGCTGTGGCTCGGTCGATTTCAGACACGCCGACGCCGAAAGCAGCATCGCCATCAAGAAGAGACGCGTCATTGCGATTTTCCGTTCCACATCCGAATCGGCCGCGGATCGAGAGTGACGGTAATCGACTTCGATTCCTTACCTGCGATCAGGAGCGGCGGTATCGGCGCGCGCGGAACCAGCGGCTCGCTAAGATCGGATAAATCAAACTCAAGTTTGTAAGTGCCAATCGGCAACGACTGGAACGTCGCCGTCGTCGGCCCCGTCATCTGTGCCACCCACTCACGTCCGGCGCTATCGCGCGCAATCACCCGCGCCTTATTGAGATCGACCTGTACCGCGGCGATTCCCGAGCGTGGCGCGACGAGAAGCTCCACCTGCGCCGAGGTCGACAGCGTCACTCCGAGATCACCCTGCGCGGCGCCGATCGATGACCAGCCGTCCGGCAGTGAAGCTTCGTCGATTGTTATCGGCTGCCTGCTATCTCCACCCAGGCGGTATTTGCCGTTGGCGTCAGTGGTCGCCACCTCGCCCCCACGCCGCACCACCGCCCCAGAGACCCCAGCCTCACCGTCATCCCGGCGCTGATTCCCGTTGAGATCCTGATAGACATATCCGGTCGCGCCCGGCGTGCGGAGCATCGGCACCACGAGGGCGTGCTCGAAGCGAATGCCAAGGACCCAGGGCACCTTGCCGCTCGTCGAGTGGAAAATCGAATTCCGCTCCGCGTCGATCCTGATCGCAAACCCGCTTACGATCGGCACCGCGAGACCGGCACGAATGATTGAAGACTGCTCGTTCCCGAAGCCATTGACGCGCTGCAGCTCGCCTTCTCCGCGCACGCCTCCCAGCCACGGCATCACGACTTGCTCGCCGCGTATTCCAAAGAGACTCTGCTGATTGACGAAGCCGCCGCGATCGCGCGTCTGCTCGATGCGCATTTGCAGCTCCACCACTCCGCCGGCGCCCGACCAGCCAGCATTGGTCGTCCAGTAATTCCGCGGCGTGCGATCGGTAACCATCGACAGCCCCACCGGCGTCACAGTGCGAGTGACATTGCCGAGGTAGGCTGACGTGTTGATATAGTACTGTCGCAGATAGCTGCTCAGACCAATACCAAGCTGCTGCTCTTTGCTGCCAAACGCGCCACCCTGACCGGCGGTTGTCGAGCGAGAGTTCGCGTCGAATTCGTAAGTGCGCGCTTCGAGCGCTACCGTCGTTCCTCCAATCACGATCAGTTGTGGGCGTAGCGACAATCCGTTCGACTTGAGTCCGGTGAAGACCGAAGTCTCGTCAGTCGTACGCCACGCGCTCGCGCTCACCAATCCGCGTGAAGAAACGCGCTCGGAGACGTTCGCGACGACCTCATTGGTCGCGCGCGCGAAAGCATCACTGCCGCCCGGAGCATGGGTCACTCGAAGCTGCTCGTTTCCTTCGCCTGCGATTCGCTCCAGCTCGCTCGACCAGCCGATTCCGTTGCCGCCCTCGAATCGCCGCTCAGCAAGTTCAGCTTTGAGCGTGCTGCCGAGAAAAACGGGAACTGCAGCACCAACTCCCGCGGCATCGAGCTTCCTCGGCGACGCTCCGGCGTCCTCGAGGTGCGTCACGGCTGCATTCACCTGCGCCACGCCAACCTGGTGCTCTGCGCGCACGCCAACCATCGGCTTGCGTTGAGGGAAAGCGGGCTGGCTCATCGAAGCAGCGGCGAATCCGACGAAGCTCCACGAAGGGTGCTGGAGATGCAGCAAGGCGCCCTGGCCGTACGGATAGAGGCCGGTCACATCAGAGAAGGAAGTGCCGGTGTTGCCGAGACTGAGCTGCGTTGAAGGCGCGGTGAAGTTGACCGACGCGGACGACTGATAACTGCCGAGATGGGCAAACGCATTGCTGGCCGCACCGCCAAGCACGGAACCCTCCGACATCCGGGCGTCGACGTGCACTGAATCGAATAGTGCGCCAGTCGCGTTCAGAGTAAGCAGGCGGTTCGGGCGCCCGTTTTCATCGATCGCCTGTGAGACAGCGGATGTGATGAGCGGACCTGATTCTCTTCCGATTGAGCTCGAGTTGAAGACTTCGACTGTCATCGTCTCGGCGGCAAGCGTATCGCGACCGCCCATAAGAATGACGTGAACGAACGACGAGCCGGTGCTCGACAGGGCCGGGACTTTGAGCCGAACACGGCGCTTGGTTGTTTCGCCCGGCGATAGGACTAGTGAGGTTTGATGAACTTCCCTCGTCGCCCAGCCTGTCGGCAGTTCCAGCTCGGGGCGGATCGTCTCGACCGCGTTCCCGGCGTTGACAATCTCGATCGGCAGAATCACATCGCTGCCTGCCTGCGCGGTCAGCGAAGCCTTCGATTCACTCAGGAGAATTTTTCGCACCAGGCTGACGTCTACCTCGATCGGCACAATCAGGGTCGGCGCTCCGAGCGAGGAGAACCGTGCTTCCGCGGCAACGACTCTTCCAGCGAGTGCGCTCGCTGGAATGCCAATCGTCACCGCCATTCTCGCTTTCCTCTGTGCGCGCGGATTGAGGTCGCGGCTACGGGGGCCGAGTACCACGAACTCGCCGCGAGGGATGATCACCAGCTGCACGTCGGACAACTGCGCCATCGCGTCTGGGACAGGAACCGATACGACCTGGTAGCTGCGTGGCGCTCCCGCCACAGTGACTGACGGCAACGCGATCTCGATCTCGGCCCTGCTGGAATCACGGGCGACCGGGGAGGCAGCAGCGCTCCCGCTCGGCGTCGCCGTAGTGGCGACGCTTTGCGCGAGAGTTGGCGCCGACACGAACAGCGACAGAACCGCCGCGAGTCGCAGCCTGCGAAGCGCTACGTCGTTACTCACGGAACCGTCTGCGATAGAGTGATTTGATAGTTCGCCGCGTAAGTCGCCGGCGGGTCCGCCGTCCAGCTCAATTTCATGCGGAAAAAGATCGTGTTGTTCCACGGATCGTTCAGAAGATTCTGAACGACGATCTTCTGCTCAACCTGGGTGTTGGTGCTGGAGATCGGATTCCACGCCGCCAGATCCGAGCGCCGCCACTCCAGATCGGTGAGTGGCTTGGAGCCGCCGAGGTTCGCCGATGTGGCGCGGAGCGAAATGGTGGTCGTGTGCGATGTGGCGCCGTTCGTCGCGTTGATGGTGTAGGTCACACCAGTCGTCGAGTAGACGTAGCCGTTGACGTAATCAGTGGCGGTTGGCGCAGGGAACGTCACCGTGCTGCCGCCGAGAGTCAGATCGGTTTTCGGGTTCTGCGCTTGCAGGGGCCCGGCAATTATCGCCAGCGCCATTGCGACGCTGGTGCTAACGCCGCGGAGTCGCTGCGCGCGCATCGGTTGCTACTTCGCCTGGTAATCGATCTGGCCGGCGACCAGCTCGGTGCCGCCGAAATCGATCAGAGCCAACACGACGTAGTCGCCCGCCGGCAGATCGGCTGGAATATCGACGAGCACGCGACGCGTTGCGCCGGGGAGAGTAGGGAATTCCTCGATCGGAACTTCACGTGCCAGCGAGTTGTCGATGCGACGGAACTCCAGATGTCCTTTGGCAACGAGATGGGTGCCACCGGTGTTGTGGAAGCGGATCGCAACCTGCTTCTTCGCCGGGATTGCCGCAGTACTCGCTGGTCGCGCGGTTGCAGCGGGCTTCGTCGGCGCATCGACGATTTCCATATTCTCGATCGCGCCATCGCGCGGCAGTCCGGGCGGTGCAACGTAGACTTTCACGCCGGTGCGGAAGATGTACTGGAGCGAATTGCCTTTGGTCGCTGCACGCTGTGGCACTTCTTCGATGAAGACGATGTCCCAGCATTCGCGACTGAGCGCCGCGTTCGTCTGTACGCCGAGTCTGACGACTCGCGAGGTGTGGGGCTCGATGCGCACAGACAGCGGCGACACGGTCAACATCTGTCCGCATGACTTGCCAGTCGACCCGGCAGGGAGAAAGCGATTGTCGCCATTCTCGACGCGGTCCCAGTCGGAGCGTGAGATCGTCGCCTGCACGGCCGCGTCGGACGTATTGGTCAGTGAGAAACTCGCGGCAACTCGATCGGTTCCTGGCTCGAGAATCGAGACCTCGAGCGGATCCACCAGCAGTTGTGCCGCGGCGGGGCGTGAAACCACCGCCCCTACAGCGCAGAGGGCGAGCACGGTACGCCGTACTCGCCCTCTGCGCTCTGCGCCCGCCCTTGCGGGCGAGCGAGAGCCAGAATTCTGCATCAGATTACGGAGCAGTAAGGGTGAAAACGATCGGCAAGCTGTAGGTACCAGGAGCATTGCTTGCGCTCGAGAAGTCGTTCAACCAGCTCGTCTTGAAGAAAACCGCCGCCGGTGCACCGTTGCTCGCGCCCGCTCCAGAAGTGACGGTCGCATCGCTGCCGGTGATTGCGGCGAAAGTGCCATTCGAAGCCGACGACCATGCGAGATCGCTAATCGGCTTCACACCGGAGTTGCCGCCGGAGTACGTCCAGTTCGTTGGGTTCTGAGACTTGATCTTCAGGGTCCAGCTTCTGTTCGCTTTGACCGTGAACGTCGGGCCGTTATCAGAAATCACGTTACCGGCATCGACGTCGTCCGCGGTCGGGTTCGTCAACGTGGTTGTCGCCGAGCTCATGACGAGCTTGACGAGTGCGCCAACGGTAACTGACGCGGTGTTGGTGGTGTTGCAGCTACCAGCGTTGCCGCTGCACTGCGCATTGGCCTGGGTCGCGCCGATGGCAGTTGCAAGCACCATCGCGGCCAGGAAACGGGTCGCCTTCATTGTGTTGTTTTCTCCGAGAATTTGATGGTGCCGGCAACGAGCAAAGGGGTGCTGAAACCGGTCCTTTTCAAGCGTGTTTGGGACTGCATGTATAAGACGAAAACGGACTCCTCCAGCAACCGTGTTTTCACGGAGTTTTGCCAGAGAAATCCGTTGACTTATCCGCGGAAATTGGGTCCGCGATTCGTGCGTTTTCGGCTACTAGTTAAGCCGCGCTACGTTATTGTAATCTAGTGGTTTCCCCTGATTAGTCAAGAAATATTTTTGCACTTTATGCCAGTAATGAAATGCGTCGGCGTTTGTTCGGTTTGATCGCTTAACGCTTTGTCGAACAAGTAGATCAGGCAAGAACCTCGCCGCTCGTTTAGCTGATAGAAAATCAGCCCTCCTTCTCCTCGTACTGATCTTTCAGGCTCGCAACGACATTTGGATCAGCGAGCGTTGTCGTGTCGCCGAGCGCGCGACCTTCGGCGATGTCGCGCAGCAATCTCCGCATGATTTTTCCGGAGCGCGTTTTGGGCAAATCAGCGGTGAACAAAATGTCGTCTGGACGCGCCAGCGCGCCGATTTTTTTCGCGACGAAATTGCGCAGCTCTTCGCGCAATTCCGGACTCGTTTTCCGCCCATCGCGAAGCGTGACGAAACACGCCAACGCCTGGCCTTTGAGATCGTGCGTTCTTCCGACCACTGCTGCTTCGGCGACCGCCGGATGTTCGACCAGCGCTGACTCGACTTCCATCGTGCCGATGCGGTGGCCCGCCACGTTCAGCACGTCATCGACCCGACCGAGAATCCAGAAGTACGAATCGTCGTCGCGCTTCGCACCGTCGCCGGGAAAATACAGATCTGGGCGACCAGGCCACTTGGAGAAATAGGTCTGGACGTAGCGATCGTCGTCACCCCAGATCGTGCGCAGCATCGACGGCCACGGCTTGGTCACAGCGAGCAAACCGCCGCCGACTTCGATTCGCTCCGCGGTCGAATCGAGCAGATCCGCGGTGTAGCCGGGCAGCGCTTTGGTGGCGCTCCCTGGCTTCGTGGCGGTGATACCGGGCAGTGGCGATATCATGATCGCGCCAGTCTCCGTCTGCCACCACGTGTCGACGATCGGGCAACGATTTCCACCTATATGCTCGCGGTACCACATCCACGCTTCGGGGTTGATGGGCTCCCCAACCGACCCAAGCAGACGCAGGTGAGAGAGGTCGTGCTTCGCGGGCCACTCGTCGCCCCATTTCATGAATGCGCGAATCGCCGTCGGTGCCGTGTAGAGAATGCTCACCTTGTGGCGCTCGCAGATATCCCAGAACCGATCACGCTGCGGCCAGTCGGGTGCTCCTTCGTACATCACGCAGGTCGCGCCGTTGGCGAGCGGACCATACACCAGATACGAATGTCCGGTGACCCAACCCACATCGGCGGTACACCAGAAGACGTCGTCCTCCTTGAGATCGAAGACCCACTTGGTGGTCATCGTGACGCCGGTGAGATAACCACCGGTGGTGTGGACGATGCCCTTTGGCTTTCCCGTCGTACCGGAAGTGTAGAGGATATAGAGCACGTCTTCGGCATCCATTGTCTCGGGCTCGCACTTCGCGGCGGCGTCTTTCATGAGATCGTGATACCACAAGTCGCGGCCCGGCTTCATCGTCGCGCCGGCGTCGCCGGTGGCGGGCTTGGCACTGTCGATTCCCGCGACGTTGAGTCGGCCTTTGCCCGACAACTCGCGTTTCACGACGACCACGTGCTCGATCGATTCCGTTCCCTCCAGCGCGACGTCGGAGTTTTTCTTGAGCGGAACGAGGTTGCCGCGCCGGTATCCGATGTCAGAGGTGATGAGCAGCTTCGCTTGCGCATCGTTGATTCGATCGCGTAGCGAGTCAGGCGAGAATCCGCCGAACACCACCGAGTGAATCGCGCCGATGCGCGCGCAGGCGAGCATCGATACCGCGGCTTCGGGGATCAACGGCAAATAAATCGCGACCCGGTCTCCCTTTTTCACGCCGAGTTTCTTGAGGACGTTCGCGAACTGCTGCACCTCGCGGTGCAAGTCGGCGTACGTCAGTGTGCGACTGTCGCCCGGCTCTCCTTCCCAGATCAGCGCCGTCTTGTTGGCGCGTCCGCCGCTGACATGCCGGTCGATGCAGTTGGCAGCGACGTTGAGCTTGCCGCCGATGAACCATTTCGCGTGCGGCGGCTTCCACTCGAGTACCTTGTCCCACGGCTTTATCCAATCCAGTTGCTTCGCCTGCTCGGCCCAGAACTTCTCGGGGTCGCGAGCGGCTTTTTCGTAGATACTCGCGTCGGGCACGTTCGCCTGGCGGCGGAATTCGGGAGTGGGCTCGAAGGTTCGATTCTCTTCGAGTAGTACGTCGATGTCTTGAGTCATTGGCTTATTGCACGCTTAACGGTCGAGGCTGGATTTTGCGCCGCTCTTTCCAGCGTGGCAAGTTCTAGACGAATGTCCTCCACAATCTCTCAATCGGGACCACCGGTCGTCGAGGTGGCCGCGCTCACGCGCGCCTTCGCATCGCGGCCGGCGGTCGCCGGCGTGTCATTCTCGCTTGCGGCGGGGGAGTGTCTGGCGCTGTTCGGTCCGAACGGAGCGGGGAAAACCACGCTGCTACGTGTGCTCGCCGGTCTTCTCAAGCCAACTTCGGGGTCAGCGCGCATCTCAGGGATTCCACTGCCCGGGGGATCGCTCGCGCGCTCACGCGTTGGTTTGATCTCTCACCACACCATGCTGTACGATGCCTTGTCGCCGCGAGAGAACGTATCGTTCGCGGCGCGACTCTACGGTGTGCGCGATCCGCGGGAACGCGTCGACAGTGCACTCCGACGCATGTCGATGCTCGAGCGAGCCGATACTCCGGTACGCTCGCTAAGCCGCGGCATGCAGCAGCGAGTGTCGATCGCGCGGGCGATGGTCCACTCGCCCCAAATCGTCCTCGCCGACGAGCCGTACAGCGGTCTCGATGACAGCGGTGCACGCGCGCTGACCTCTCTGTTGCGCGAGCTGCTGTCCGCGGGGACTTCGATCGTCATCGTCACCCACAATCTGTCGGAAGGTCTATCGCTGGCCACCCACGCAGCAGTGATGAATCGCGGGAAGTTCATCCGCTACGAGAGCGCGGCTCGCATCGATCCGGCAACTTATGCGACACTCTATCGCGAGGCGCTGGCAGCCGGTGGGTGACATCATGTCCTCCGCCTGGTTGATCGCGCGCAAGGATCTGGCGATCGAGTTCCGCACTCGCACCGCTTTCCTGTCCGCCGTCGTATTCGCATTGCTGGGTCTGGTGATTTTTTACTTCGCCTGGGATCCGACGGCAGTTACTACCACCGATCTCGCTCCGGGAGTGCTGTGGGTCATCTTCACTTTCTCAGGCTTGCTGGGACTCCATCGGTCCTTTGGAGTCGAGATGGCCGATCACGCAATCGACGGCATTCTCGCGTCCCCGGTGAGTCGCGAAGCAATCTTCCTCGGCAAGTGCATCGCGAACCTGGTGTTCGTGATCGCAGTGCAGCTGATCGCGATTCCGGCGCTGGTGGTGTTTTACAACCTGCCGCTCGGCACCGTCGCCGGACCTCTGCTCGCGATTGCTGTTCTCGCGGCGATCGGCCTGGCCGCGGTGGGCACGCTTTTCAGCGCGATGGCGGTCAACACCCGACTCGCGGAGCTGCTGCTGCCGATGCTGGCGCTGCCGTTTTTCGTGCCGATCGTGATTGGAGCAGCGCAGGCGACGGCGAAATTGATCGGCGGGCGTCCTGTCGTCGAGGTCGCTGCGTGGATCAAACTACTAATCGCATTCGATATCGTTTTCGTTGCGGCATGCGCGCTGGCATACCCGTTTACCGTTGAGGACTGATGACTGCGGACTAAACTAGAGTCGGCAGTCGGCAGTCTCACAGTTCGCAGTTGGGAGTTGTCAAACAGGCATTACTGGGGAGACGCGCTTCGAATGCGTGTATGACAACTGGGGACTGCAGACAAATAACTGCAAACTGCCGACTTTAGCTTGCGAGATGCTTAGGAATCGCGAGAGCCTTTAAGTAAACGTTCGCCCCGCTAAGTAGATTTCTCCCCATGAAAATCTCCTGGCTCCCCATTGCTGCAGGAGTGGCGGTGGTCGGCACCATCATCAGGGCCGCGTTCTTCACACCGCTCGAGGCAAAGCAGGGAGCAGCGCAAAAAATCTTCTACCTGCACGTTCCCGCGGCGTGGGTCGCGTTCCTCGCGTTCTTCCTGGTTGCCGTTGCGAGCGGTGTCTACCTCTGGCTGCGCGATCAGCGACTCGATCGATTCGCGGAGAGCTCCGCGGAAGTCGGTGTCGTGTTCACGACCGTCGTTCTGATTACGGGACCGCTGTGGGCGAAACCGATCTGGGGAACGTTCTGGGCGTGGTGGGATGTCCGACTGGTGTCGACGCTATTTCTCTGGTTCATCTACGTCGCTTATCTGGTGCTGCGCGGCGCAGTCGATTCGCCCGATCTGCGCGCGCGATACTCCGCCGTGCTCGGCATTCTCGGCGCGCTGCTGATTCCATTCATCCACCTCAGCGTCTACCTGTTCTCGACAATGCATCCGATGCCGATTGTCGGTAAGCCGAGCAAGCCGTCGCTGCCGGGCGAGATGCTGATGACGCTGATGATCTCGCTGTTCTCATTTACCTTGCTCTACTTCGCATTTCTGCGCAGTCGCTACGCGTATGCAGTCGAGCGCGACGCGCGCACCGCGAGGCTCGAGAATGCCTGAGACATCAACCTACTACCACATCGCATACACGATCGCACTGTCGATCTATACGCTCTACGCCGTGAGTCTCTGGATGCGCAGAAAGAAGCTGAGGCAGCCGTGACCTCGGTACCACTATCTGCCGTCCCGACGGAGGTATCCGATCCGATCAACGCGCGAATCCTGGCAGTGTCGGAGGACCGGCTGCCAGGCTTCGTCGAGGAGCCGTTCGCTGATATAGCTGGAGCGACCGATCTTCCTGAAGAGACGGTCATCGAGCGGCTTCGCGCGATGCTCGATGCCGGCGTAGTGCGTCGTATCCGGCAGACACTGATGGCGACCAATCTGGCGCCCGGCGCACTCGTGGCCTGGCGCGTTCCAAGCGAGAAGCTTGATTCAGCGTTCGAGTTCATGTTCCGCGAAGATCCCTTCTCGGGACATGTCGTCATCAGATCGACTGATGCCGCGACGCCTGGATCGGTTTATCGGCTGTGGACGACTCTCAAGGTTCCGGTCGGTTTCTCCATGGACCGTCACTGCCAGTTTCTGGCTGCAAAAGTCGGTGCCGAAGGGTTTCGGGTGATGCCGGCCAGGTGTTTGTTCGCGCTTGGAGTCGGACACGTGCGACGTCGCGGCATCGAGCCAGGCTCGCGCAGCGAAGAACCGGGTCGCGTGATCGACACCAATGTCGTAGAGCTCACTGCCGCCGAATGGAAAGTGCTGACCGCGCTCAAACGCGAGTTCGAGGTCGACGAGATTCATCCCCACCCGTGGCGCCAGCGCTCCGAAGAAGCCGGGATCTCGTACGATGAATTTCTGCGCATCGCGCGCTCGCTCCACGATCGCAAAGTGATCGGACGATTCTCGACTTTCCTCGAGCACGTGAAGCCATCGGCGACCGGAGAGCGTGTCACGCGTTACAACGCGCTGTTCCACTGGCGAGTGCCGCCTGACCGCGAGATCGAAGCGGGGCGCGAAGTCGGCCGTCATCACATTCTCACTCACGCTTACTGGCGCGAGGGCGGCCCCGAGTTCAGCAACGTGAACTTGATGGCTGTCGCGCATGGCACCGACAAATCACTGGTGCTCGAACACAAGGCCGCGATAGATCGTCACCTCGAAGAGGCGGGCATTCCGGTTTCGTACACCAACGTGTTCTGGGGCGGGCGGAGCGAGATCAAGCCGTCGGAGATTTCGCCGGTTGTCTACGCAGAGTGGGCGGCAAAAGCAGGTCTCTCTCCCGACGCTGCCTGATCGATCGTGAACGAAGGAAAGATTTTTCTGGTCGGCGCTGGGCCCGGTGATCCGGGATTGCTCACCGTGCGCGGCAGACAATTGATCGACTCGTCCGACGCCGTTGTGTACGACGCACTGGCGAACATGGCGCTTTTGCCCGCGCGCGCCAGAGAGACCGGCAGGCCTGAGCTCTACTACGTCGGCAAGCGGGGCGGCGAGAAGGATTCAGTTACACAGGAAGAAATCAACGAGCTGCTGGTGAGATTGGCGCGCGAAGGGAAGCGGGTGGTGAGACTCAAGGGCGGCGACCCGTTCGTCTTCGGTCGTGGCAGCGAGGAAGCCCAGGCACTCAACGACGCATCGGTTGCATTCGAAGTAGTTCCTGGAATTACGTCAGGCATCGCTGCGCCTGCGTACGCGGGAATTCCCGTCACCCATCGTGGTCTCTCGACGTCAGTCACCTTCGTCACCGGGCACGAAGATCCGTCGAAGCCGCATTCGCAGACGAACTGGAGCGCACTCGCCAAGGCAGGTGGCACCATTGTGCTTTACATGGGCACGAAGACTTTGAAAACGATCGCGTCGACGCTGATCAAGAACGGCATGCCGGCCGAGATTCCCGCGGCCGCGATCCAGTGGGGCACGCATCCCAAACAACGGACAGTGGTTGCGACTCTGGAATCGATCGCCGAGCGAGCGGAGAAAGAGAAGCTCACTGCGCCTGTAATCATTGTCGTTGGCTGGTCCGTGGTGCTACGAGACGAGTTGAAATGGTTTGAGACTCGGCCGCTATTCGGAAAGCGAATCGTGGTCACGCGTGCAACCCAGCAGGCATCCGCGCTCACCGACAAGCTGCGCGAGCTGGGCGCCGACGTGGTGGAGATGCCAGCGACCCAGATTGCGCGACTCGACCTCCAGCCGCTGCGCGATGCGATTCACCGACTGCCGACTTTCACCTGGCTGATTTTCTCCAGCCAGAACGCTGTCTCGATCTTCTGGGATCAGCTCCTCGGCGAAGCTCGGGATGCTCGTGCTCTCGCGGGATTGAAAATCGCCGCGGTTGGCCCGGCGACAGCAGGCGCTCTGCTGGAGCGTGGTATCACCGTCGATGTCGTTCCCGAAAGATTCGTCGCCGAAGGATTGCTCGATGTGCTCCGTGCGCGGGATGATGTAGCGCAATCGAAGGTGCTGTACGTCACCGCGGAAGGAGCGCGTGACGTGCTTCCGCGTGGGCTGCGCGAGCTAAACGCCGAGGTCACCGTGATCGAAGCATACCGCTCGATCCCGGACGGTGAAGGCGCCGACAGGCTTGCCAGACAACTCGAGAGGGACGACATCGACCTCGTGACTTTCACTTCGGGTTCAGCGGTGCGCGGTTTCGTCGACGCAGTGGGAACCGACCTCGCGCAGAAAGTGGCCGCGGCCTCGATGGGCGAGCAGACGTCTGCCGCGTTGCGCGAGGCTGGCATCGAGGTAAAAGCTGAAGCTGAGGAGTCGACGCTCGATGGTCTCGTCGCCGCTGTGCTAAGTGCCGTCTAGGGAACAGGCAGACCGCGGCATCATCCGCATCGGCACGCGCGCCTCCGAACTTGCCCTGCGCCAGGCGAGATTGGTCGAGACTGCGCTGAACGAGCGGGGTATCGACGCCGAGCTCGTCACGTTCAGGACGACTGGCGACAAGAAGCTCGATGAGCCGCTCTCAGCGATCGGCGCAAAGGGTTTGTTCACCCATGAGATCGAGGTTGCGCTCAGCAAGGGCAAGGTCGATTGTGCGGTTCACTCGCTCAAGGATCTGCCGACCGATCTGCCGGACGATTTGGAGATCGTCGCGCTGCTCGAGCGCGAGGATCCGCGCGACGTTCTTGTTGTCAATCGACAGACAGGCGCTGAGGGACTCGACGATTTACCCGCGGGATCCCGCGTCGGCACGTCGAGTCTCCGTCGCCGCGCACAGCTGATGGCGCGTCGGCCTGATCTCGAAGTCGTCGAGCTCCGCGGCAACGTTCCGACCCGACTCAATAAAGTCGAGAAGGGAAGTGTCCATGCCGCCGTTCTCGCCGCAGCCGGTTTGATTCGACTCGGCGTGCAGCAACGGATCGCGGTTTTCCTGGAGCCGCCGGATTGGCTGCCGGCCCCCGGCCAGGGCGCGATTGCCATCGAGGCGCGGAAGGATGACGAGCGGACGCAGGCACTCCTTCGGCAGCTTGATCATCCACGGACATCGCTGGCCACGCGCGCCGAGCGCGCGTTTCTGGCGGCGCTGGAAGGAGGGTGTCAGGTGCCAATCGGCGCATTGGTCAGCGCAGTGAGCGGCACGCCTACATTATATGGTATGCTCGCCGATCTCTCCGGGAAGCACATTGTCCGTGGCTCACGGGCACTCGACGCCAATGATCCGGAAGCGACGGGCGAAACACTGGCGGCGGAAATCCGTTCGCGAGGTGGCAGCAGTCTCCTCGTCGAGCTTCGTCAGCAATCCAATATTCCTTCGCCCCAGCCGGAGTAGTCTTGGCCTTTCCGCAGTATCGTCCTCGCCGTTTGCGTCGCACACCCGCGTTGCGAAACCTGGTGCGCGAAACGCACCTCGCGCCGTCGCAGCTGGTTATGCCCGTCTTCGTGCGCGCCGGAAACAAAATCCGTCGCGCTGTCGAGGCAATGCCCGGCGTCAGTCAGACTTCGGTCGATGAAATGCTGCGCGACGCGGAA
>Ga0075436_100001795_pt1 | contig 14706 bp, 13 predicted proteins | sample RhiMethybrSRZTD5_FD_75303 | JGI IMG/M metagenome (GOLD analysis project Ga0075436, IMG submission 75303) | Populus rhizosphere microbial communities from Tennessee, USA - Rhizosphere MetaG P. TD hybrid SRZTD5 | ecosystem: Host-associated > Plants > Roots > Rhizosphere > Soil | place: USA...
GACATCGTCTACCGTTCCCTCGCGCAGCGCCTCGGTGTGCATCTCGAGCGCACCACGTCGCTCAACGACGATCCTGTAGTTGTCGGTGCCCTGGCGGAGCTCGCGCACAATGCCGCAGCCGGGCGCGGGTGGCTGTGACGGTCGCGGTCGTTGGCGCCGGCATCGCCGGTCTGTCGGCCGCGTGGGAGCTCACGCGGCGCGGGGCAGACGCGATCGTGCTCGACGCCGAGCGACGGCCGGGTGGACTCATCGTCACGGAACGCCGCGACGGCTTCGTGGTCGAGGGAGGCCCCGACGGCTTTCTCGCGGCCGAGCCCGACATTCAGGATCTGGCGCGGGAGATCGGCATCGGCGATCGGCTGGTGGATCAAGCGGTCAACGGATCCACACTCTGGACGGGTAAGCGGCTCAAGCCACTCGCCGTGGGCCGGGCGGCGGAGCTGTTGGGCATTCAGGCACCGACGGAGGCCGACCTGAGCCGGGGGTTCAGAAGCTTTGCCTCGGGGATGGCCGACGTCGTCGACGCTCTCGTCGCGAGGGTCGGTCAGCGCATCCGGCGGGCCCAGGGTGTGACGGGCCTCGTGTCCTCCGGGAACGGCTGGCGACTCTCGATGACCGGAGGGTCGTCGCTCGATACGGACGCCGTCGTGCTGGCGGTCCCGGCCTGGGTCATGTCACGCCTTCTGGCTTCGGTGGGCGTGGTCAGGGCGCGATCGTTGGGGGAGGTGTTGTACCATCCCAGTCTCACGGTGTCGCTCGCCTACCGAACGAGCCAGGTGCCCGCCGGACTCGAGGGCTCGGGGTTCGTCTCGGCGGTGGAGTGGGAAGGAGCCGTGCGTGCCTGTACGTACGCGTGGCGGAAATTTCCGGGTCGAGCCCCGGACGGCTTTGCGCTGCTTCGGGCCTTCCTCGCGCCCGTGGACGGCGACCCCGGCGCAATCGCCCATGCAGAGCTCGGCCCAATCCTCGGGCTTCGCGGCGCACCGGTATGGACTCGTGCCTTCGAATGGCCACGCGGGCTCCCGCGCTATCATCGCGGCCACGCCGAGCGGCTGGCCGGGGTGCGCGAGTCGCTCGCCCGTTTCCCCCCCCTCGCCATCGCCGGAGCGGGAGTGGACGGTGCGGGCGTGTCGGCGTGCGTCAAGTCGGGAAGGGCGGCGGGGCAGAGCATGGTGGACCGATTGGGGATTGTCGCTTGAGTCCGGTCCGAGAACGTTGCTATTCTGCAACGGCTCCGGGCGCTGGCTTCGCCGGCCCGGGGTGCCTTAGCTTCCTGCCGTGATGACAACGCCCCCGCCCCCGGGGACACTCCCGGGCCTCCCGGACCGGATCATGCAGCTCGGGGCGATCTCCACGAATCTCTCCTGGAGCTGGAACCGCGACGCGCGGGCGCTGTTTCGCGCCATCGATCCGCCGCTATGGCACCTGAGCCGCCACAATCCGATCGAGCTGCTACGCCGGGTCCGCCCCGAGCGCCTCGGGGCATGCGCGTCCGATGCGGACTTCCTGCGGCTCTACGACGCCGTTGTCCAGGACGCGGCCCGCGCAGGCTCCTCTACGACCTGGTACGCTGCCTCGTATCAGGACGTCGCCGCTCGTCCGATCGCCTACTTCTGCGCGGAGTTCGGGTTGCACAACTCCGTCCCGATCTATTCCGGCGGTCTCGGAATCCTGGCGGGTGATCACTGCAAGGCGGCTTCCGACCTTGGCGTGCCACTCGTCGGCGTCGGACTGTTCTACACGAAGGGATATTCGGATCAGCGACTGCGCCTGGACGGCTGGCAGGAGGACGGCGAAGAGCGCTTCCACGTCTCGGCGACGCCCCTCGAGCAATTGCGAGGTTCGAAAGGCGACCCCTGCCTCGCCACGGTCGCGATGTCGGGACGCCAAGTGAGCGTCGGCGCGTGGCGCGTCATGGTCGGACGGGTCCCCATTCTTCTGCTCGATACCGACCTCGAGGCGAACGACCCGGCGGACCGCGAGCTGTGCCATCGGTTGTACGCGGGCGGGCCGGACCTGCGGGTGCGACAGGAATGGATCCTCGGTGTCGGCGGCGTTCGGGTGTTACGCGCCCTGGGGTATGATCCCGCCGCATGGCACGCGAACGAAGGGCACGCGGCGTTCATGCTGGTCGAGCGCGTGCGCGAGCACGTCACGCGTGGGACGCCATTCGCGGAAGCGGTCCGCTGTGTCCGCGCGACGAGCCTGTTCACGACCCACACGCCGGTGCCGGCAGGCCACGACACGTTCTCACCCGAACAGATCGAGCACTGCACCGGCCCGGTATGGGAGGAGATGGGGATCAGCCGCGAGGACTTCCTCCGGTTCGGCCATCACCCGGTGCTCGACCACGACCGTTTCCACATGCCGGTGGCGGCCGTGCGACTCTCGGCGCGCGTGAACGGCGTCTCCCGCCGTCACGGCGCGGAGTCGCGCCGCATTTGGGGTCCACTCTGGCCCGACCGGGAGCCCGCCCGCGTGCCCATCGGGCACATCACCAACGGCATCCATGTCTCCACGTGGATGGCGAATGCCCTGATGCTGCTCCTCGACTCGCAACTCGGCCCGGACTGGCTCGGGCGTATGAGTGACCCCGCGCTGTCCGCGCGAGTACTCGAGCTCGACCCGGCCGCGCTTTGGGCGGTGCACGGCGAGCTCAAGTCCCACCTGATGCGGAGCATTCGAGAACAGGCCCGGCGGCGTTGGGCAGACCAGTGGAAGGAAGCCCTCCACCTCGTGGGGGCGGGCACGCTGCTGGACCAGCATGCGCTCACGATCGGGTTCGCGCGACGCTTCGCCACGTACAAACGGGCGGACCTGATTTTCCATGACATCGGCCGGCTCGAGCGCTTGCTCGTGAATCCGTGGCGGCCGGTACAGATCGTGTTCGCCGGCAAGGCGCATCCGGCCGACGAGCCCGGCAAGGAGGTCCTCCGGCGCGTGTACCACCAGACTCGCGAGCCCCGCTTCGAGGGCCGCGTCGCGTTCCTCGAAGACTACGACATGCATCTGGCGCACCGCCTGGTGCAGGGTGTGGACCTGTGGCTGAACCTCCCGCGCGTGCCGCTCGAAGCGTCGGGCACCAGCGGCATGAAGGCGGCGGTCAATGCGGTCCCGCAGCTCAGCACTCTGGACGGATGGTGGGCGGAGGGATACGATGGGCAGAACGGGTGGGCTATTCCGGCCGCCCCCGAAAGGGGCGAAGGCGATGCGGCGGATGCCGAGCAGCTCTATCGCCTGCTGGAAGACGAGATCGTGCCGCTCTACTACACGCAGGACCAGCGTGGCATCCCCCTCGGTTGGGTAGAGAAGATGAAGCACGCACTGCGCGTCGGGCTCCAGCAGTTCACGTCCGACCGCATGGTGCGCCAGTACGTCACCGAGCACTACGTTCCCGCCATTCGGCGGGAGCTCACCGCGGACGACGCTCCGACCGCCTGAAGGAGGGAACAAGCGCCGGATGGAGTTCATCCTCGCGCTCCACAGTCATCTGCCGTACGTCTTGCACCATGGTCGCTGGCCTCACGGCAGCGATTGGCTGTGCGAGGCGGCGGTCGATACGTACTTGCCACTCCTCGAGGGCCTGCATGGCCTGGCGGACGAACGCACGCCCGCGCCGGTCACCATCGGGTTCACGCCGGTGCTCGCGAGCCAGCTGGTGCACCCGGACTTCCCCGACGAGCTGGAGGCGTTTTTCGCGCAACGGCTCGAGGCCTGCGACGAGGCACCACGCTCCCTCGCGACCACGGGGGACACCGCGCTCCTCCCGCTCGTTGACTTCTGGCGCTCCCGGCTTCGGCGTTTGCAGGCACTGTTCCGCGGCATCGACGGCGACCTGATCGGCGCTTTTCGCCGGCTGCAGGAGGCGGGCCGGCTGGAGATCATCGGGTCGGCGGCGACGCACGCGTACCTCCCGCTCCTGGGCCGGGACGAGAGCATCCGGCTGCAGCTGGCGGTCGGCCGCACCACGCATCAGCGGCTCTTCGGCGTGCCTCCGGCCGGCTGCTGGCTCCCGGAGTGCGCGTATCGCACGACGGGACCATGGGAGCAGCCCGGTGCACCGCGCCGCGGTGTGCGGCGCGGCATCGAGGAGCATGTGGCGGACGCCGGCTTTCGGTACTTCTTCACGGACGCGCATCTGGCGCAGGCGGGGAGCCCGCTCGGCGCGTACGCGGAGATCCCGCTCGGCGCGGAGCGGTTCGACGCCGAGCGGCATGAGGTCACGTCCCGGCCGTTCGGACCGGCGCAGCGCTCACCGTATCGTGGCTACCGGGTCTCCTCCCGCCCGGTGGACGCGCTCGTCCGTGACCCCCGGTCCACGACGCAGATCTGGAGCCGCCATCAGGGGTATCCCGGCGACGAGTGGTATCTCGAGTTCCACAAGATTCGCTGGCCCGGTGGGCTGAAGCTCTGGCGGGTGAGCGGCGCCAACGTGGACCTGGGAGGCAAGCGCCCCTATGATCCCGCCGCCGCCGCGGGCCGCGCCGCGCTCCACGGGTCGCACTTCAGCGACCTGCTCGCGACCGTCGCCGGCGAGCAGCGTGCGAACGGCGCGGGCGTCATTACAGCGCCGTTCGACACGGAGCTGTTCGGCCATTGGTGGTTCGAGGGCGTGGACTTCCTCAGGGCCACCTACCGCGCCCTGCGCCGCCAAAGGGGCGTACAGCCCGTGACCGCGTCACAGCACCTCGCGCGTCATCCTCCACAGGTAGCGTTGCGCCTGGCAGAGGGATCGTGGGGCGCGAACGGCGATCACAGCATGTGGCTGAACGAGGGGACCGCGTGGACGTGGAAGCGCTTGTGGCCGCTCGAAGATGCCTTCTGGGGCGTGGCACGAGCGGCGCTGCGGTCGGACGCCGCGCGGCCGGTCCTGGCGCAGGCAGCGGTCGAGCTGTTGCTCGCGCAGGCATCGGATTGGCAGTTCATCATCTCCACGGGGGCTGTGGTCGACTACGCGGAGCGCCGCTTCAGCCTCCATTGTGACGATGCTGAGCGCCTGATCGCGGCGATCGCCGCAAGCCAGGCGGGGGATGAGACCGCCCTCGACAGGGCGCGCCGTGACGCGGCCGAGCTGGCGAAGCGGGATGCCCTATTCCCCGACGTCCTGGAGCCGGTGGCGAAGGCGCTCGGCGCGTGACGGCGGCGGAACGAGCCGTCATCATCCACGGCCATTTCTATCAACCGCCCCGCGAGGATCCCTGGCTCGGGACTATTCCCCTCGAGCCCACCGCCGCACCGTTTCACGATTGGAATGAGCGCATCGAGCATGAGTGCTACGCGCGGGTCCTACCGAGTCTCGCTGCGCTGAGCTTCGACTTCGGTCCGACGCTCCTCGCCTGGTTGGAGCGCGCCGCGCCCCGCACCTATGCGGGTGTCCTCGACGCGGACCGCCGCGGTCGCGGCGCGATCGCCATGCCCTACCACCACTCGATCCTCCCCCTCAGCCCCCGACGCGACAAGGAAACGGAAGTGCGCTGGGGGATCGCCGATTTTCGACGGCGATTCGGGCGCCAGCCGGAAGGCATGTGGCTCCCGGAGACCGGCGTGGACGACGAGACGCTCGACGTCCTGGCGGCCGAGGGGATCGCATTTACGGTCCTTGCGCCACACCAGGTGGATGGCGCGCCGGCCGGCGGGCGCCCCGGTTGGTACCGCACCGCGAGCGGCCGGCGCATCGCTCTCTTCCCTTACGATGGACCCGCGTCACACGACGTGGCCTTCGGCCCGTCGCTCAAGGACGCCTCCGCGTGGGCGGAGCGGCTCACGTCGGGCCCGCCGCGGCTCGTGGCGATCGCGACGGACGGCGAAACCTTCGGGCACCACCACCGAAACGGTGCCGACGCGCTCGCCCAGGTGCTCGAGAGGCTTCGCGCGCGTGGCGACGTCGCAATCGACACGTTCACCCGTTTCCTCGCGGCGCACCCGCCCGCGGCGGATGTGCGGTTGGTCGCCCCCAGCTCGTGGAGCTGTCCGCATGGAGTCGAGCGCTGGCGTGCGGAATGCGGCTGTCGCATGCACCCTGAGCGCGGCATGCACCAGCGTTGGCGCGCCCCTCTTCGCGCCGCGCTCGATTGGCTCGCGGCGGAGCTGCACAGGGTCTTCGAGCGGGAAGGGGGCGCCCTGTTCCGGGATCCGTGGGCAGCACGGGACGCGTATGGCGCCGTGCTGACCGCGCCGGTTGATGAGGTGACGCGGTTCTTGCGGGAGTGGCTGCGACGACCCGACGATTCGAGCGGACGTACCCGCGCGCATGAGCTGCTCGAGCTCGAGCGGCACGCGCTCCGGATGTTCACGTCGTGCGGCTGGTTCTTCGACGATATCGCCGGGATCGAGTCGGTGATCGTGCTCCGGTCGGCGGCGCGCGCCGTGGAGCTCGCAGGGGCCGATGGCCCGCGCCTGGAGGCAGGATTGCTCGAGCGACTCGGCTCCGCCCCGAGCAACGATCCGTCGGTAGGGTCGGGGCGCGAGCTGTACCTGACGCGCGTTAGGCGGTCAGCAACTCCTTCGCCCGCCGCACAGCGTTCTCCACCGTGAGCCCCAGCTCCTGGTAGATCCGCTGGTACGGCGCCGAGGCACCGAACCGCTCGATACCCAGCACGGCTCCGCGGTCACCCACCCACCGGTACCAGGGCTGTGGAGCCGCGGCCTCGATGGCGAGACGCGCCCCCACCGACGGCGGTAGGACCGCGTTGCGGTACTCGATCGGCTGCCGGGCAAACAGCTCCATCGACGGCATGCTCACCACGCGGGCCGCAATCCCGTCCGCGACGAGCCGCTCGTACGCCCCGATCGCCAGCTCGACCTCGGACCCGGTGGCGATGAGCAACACCTTCGGCTTCCCGCCGGGAGCGTCCGCTAAGACATAGCCGCCGAGCCGGAGGCCGTTTGCCGGTGCGTACTTGCTGCGATCGAGCGAGGCGACCTTCTGGCGCGTCAACACCAGCGCCACGGGGCCGTCCTGCCGCAACATCGCGGCCCGCCACGCTTCGACCGTTTCCGCCGGATCGGCGGGCCGCATGACGATGAGGTTGGGAACCGCACGCAAGCCCGCGAGCTGCTCGACCGGCTGATGGGTCGGGCCATCCTCGCCCAGCCCGATCGAGTCGTGGGTGTAGACGTAGATCACGGGAAGGTGGGTCATCGCGGCCAACCGAATCGGCGGCCGCATGTAGTCGGAGAAGATCAGGAACGTCGATCCCAGCGGACGCATGCCCCCGTGCAGCGCGAGTCCATTGAGAATCGCGCCCATGCCATGCTCACGGATGCCGAAGTGGACGTTGCGCGCCCCCCAGCTTCCCGCGGCGACGTCCCCCCCGTTCTTGATGGCGAGACTGGTCGAGCCCGCGAGATCGGCGGAGCCGCCGAACAGCTCGGGGACCTTCGCGGCGATGGCGTTGAGCGTCTTCCCGGATGCGGCGCGCGTGGCCTGCGCGTCCTTGGGTGTAAACACGGGCAGCTCGGAATCCCAGCCTTCTGGCAGACGGCCCGCCAGCCTGCGCTCGAGCTCGGCGGCGAGCTCCGGGAAGGCCTTTCGATACGCCTCATACTTGCCACGCCACTCGGCTTCGAGTTGCGCGCCGCGCTCGCGGGCCTGCCGCCACTGGTCCAGCGCCTCGCTCGGGACGTAGAACGGTTCGAGACTCGGCCAGCCCAGATTCTGTTTGGTGAGCTTGACCTCCTCTTCACCGAGCGGCGCTCCATGTGCTTCGGGCGTGTCCTGTTTGTGGGGGCTGCCGTAGGCAATGTGCGAGCGGACGATGATGAGCGACGGGCGGTCCGTAGTTTGCCTCGCGCTCGTGAGTGCCGCGTCCAGCGCGTCGAGATCGTTCGCATCCGCCACGCGCTCCACGCGCCAGCCGTAACTCTCGAACCGCTTCGCGACATCTTCGGAGAACGAGAGGTCGGTCTTGCCGTCGATCGTGATGTGGTTGTCGTCGTAAATCCCGATCAGGCTACGCAGCTTCAAGTGGCCGGCCAACGAGCCCGCTTCGTGCGACACGCCTTCCATCAAGTCGCCGTCCGAGCAGATGAAATACGTGTGATGGTCCGCGATGGTGTGTCCCGGCCGGTTGAACTGCTGGGCGAGATGCGCCTGTGCCAGCGCCATCCCGACCGCATTCCCAATGCCCTGACCCAGGGGGCCCGTCGTGGCTTCGACGCCGGGCGTGAGCCCGTGCTCGGGATGTCCTGGCGTGCGACTCCCCCACTGGCGGAACTGCTTTATGTCATCGAGCGAGAGATCGTACCCGGTCAAGTACAGCACGGAATACAGCAGCACGCATGCGTGACCGGCCGACAGCACGAAGCGGTCGCGCCCGAACCAGTCGGGATTGGCGGGATTGTACCGGAGGTGTCGCTGCCATAGGACGTACGCGACGGGCGCGAGCGCCATCGCCGTCCCCGGGTGCCCGGCGTCCGCACGCTGCACGGCATCCATCGCGAGCGTGCGGATCGTGTTGACGCAAAGTTGATCGAGTGAGCCGGAGGTCGCCGTGGCGGCGGGCGGCGCAGCGCCGCCAGTAGCCGGTGTCATCACAGGAGCCCGGACTTGGCCGCCTGCCACAGGTTCACCAGACGGTCGAACCCCGTTACGAGCACGTCCACCTGCTGGGGGCTCGGGCTGGCCTTGGCGGCGGTCTTGAGTTCCTCGCACAGGCGCGGCATCTCGTGGCGCCCCTGCTTCGTTCCCTCGGCGGCGATCTGGTCGAGCACGACGATGATTTTCTGGCGCACGGACTCGTCCTTCGGGACCTGCCACAGGTAGTCCGCGAGCTCCTTGCCTTCGGTGCAGAGCTTCCCCAGGGCATCCATCAGCGGCGGTTGCGAGCGGCGGGGCGCGTTCTGATCGGTCATCGCGGTCAATTATACCCAGAAAAATGATGGACGGTTGCCCGGAATCCGGGCCTCGTCTAGCTTCGGTCTCCATGGAATCTCTGACGGGGATACGCAACAGGCTGCAGGCCTTCAACCGCTGGACCAAGGGGTGGGCTGGCTCGATCGCGATCGCGGTGCTGATCTGGATCGTGCTTCGCTCCTACCTGATCGAGGCCTTTCGGATCCCGTCGGCGAGCATGGAAAATACCCTCCTGGTCGGTGACTTTCTATTCGTCGATAAGGCGATCTACAGCGGCGAGCTCGAGATCCCTTTCACGGGCATCCGGTTCTGGCGCCTGCCGGGGTACGCGGAGCCCGAGCGGGGCGGAATTGTCGTGTTCCGCTCCGTGGAAGACTCGACGCCCAACCTCGACATCGTGAAGCGCGTGATCGGCGCCGCGGGCGATACGCTCCGGATGGTGCGCGACACAATGTTCCGGAACGGCACGCGGCTCGACGAGCCGTACGCGCTCCACTTCGACCCTCGGAACGTGGATGACGTCCAATTGAGCAAGATCAGGGCGTGGCAGCTGCGCTACTACGCCGGGCGCGACACGGTGCGCTACCATCCGACCACGCACGACTGGGGTCCGATCGTCGTGCCCCCGGGGCATTACTTCGTCATGGGCGACAACCGGGACGAGTCGTATGACAGTCGTTACTGGGGATTCCTGCCGCGATCGCACATCGTCGGAAAGCCGCTCTTCATCTACTTCAGCATCGCGACCGAACCGCTCCGCATCCGCTGGAACCGGCTGTTGCGACGGCCGCGCTAACCCCAACACCAGCCGCTCGTCTCCCGTTGCGCCAATCCGTCCTGCCCCGGGCGGCGTAACACCATCGGGCGATTCGCGTTGCGGAAGAACAGAACCGACGCCAACTTCGAGGCCGTGCCGGACGACCAGCAGGTGAAGGCCGGTGTGCCCGACCGCGCGCTCGTCGAGCGTATGGCGGCGGGTGAAGAGCGTGCCCTTGGCGCGTTGTACGATCGCCACGGGCGTATGGCGTACGCCTTGGCGCTCGCGATCGTGCGCGAGGGTGCGGACGCGGAGGAGGTCGTCGCGGACGCGTTCGGGCAAGTGTGGCGCAGTGCGACGCAGTACGACGCGGGCCGTGGCAGCGTGGCCGGGTGGCTGGCCACCATCACTCGCACCCGCGCGCTCGACCTCGTGCGGGCGCGTGGGCGCCGGACCCGCGCCGTCGAGCGCGCCGCGCAGGCCGATCCGGATGGGCTGGCCACTCCGCTCGGCACCCCGGCCGACCGGGCCGATCGGCAGATCGAGCGTCACGAGGCTCAGCATCTGGTCACTCGCTCCCTCGCCGAGCTGACCGAGCCGCAGCGCCGCGTGATCGAGCTCGCGTATTTCGGCGGCCTCAGCCAGAGCGAAATCGCCGCCGAGCTGCAGGAGCCGCTGGGGACGGTCAAGACGCGCATGCGCGCCGCGATGGAGAAGCTGCGCGGCTCGCTCGCGCCGCTGCTCGTGGGAGGTTCGTCGTGACCGATCACCAATGGACTGAGCTCGCCGCGCCCTACGCGCTCGGGGCCCTCGACCGCGAAGAGCGCGCGCGGTTCGAGACGCACCTGGCGGACTGTGCGGTGTGCCGGGCGGAGGTTCGTTCGTTGAGAGAGGTCGCGGTCCTTCTCGCTGAGTCGGCGCCCGCTGCCACGCCTCCGGCGGCGCTGCGCGAGCGAGTCCTGCGTGAGGCGAGCCGTGTCCGGCCGATCGGTGCGCGCCGCCCCGGACGTGCACCGTGGCTCGCGGCAGCGGCTTGCCTCCTCCTCGCTCTCGGGCTCGGCTATGCCTACCTGCGGGAGCGTGCTGAACAGGAGCGAACGGTGCGGTCGCTCGCCGCGAGCCGCGATACCATCGCTGCGCGCGACTCGCTCGTCGCCACGCTCCTCTCGCCCGACGCCGGTACCGCGGCCCTCGCCGCGACGGGACAAGCGCCTTCGGCCCGGGTCACGTGGAGTCCCTCGCGGCACCGGGTGGTGATGGCCGTCTTCCGCCTGCCGCCGGCGCCGGTGGGCCGGACCTATCAGCTGTGGGCGATCGCCAAGGGTAAGCCGGTCAGCATCGGCATCTTCAACACGAGCCCGGACGGTCGGCTCGTCGCCGAGATGCCGCTCCCGGTGGACCTCAAGTTCGAGCTGACCGCGGTCACCGAAGAGCCCGCGGGCGGGTCGCCCCAACCTACTATGCAGCCCTTCCTCGTCGGTAAGGTCTCCCCGGCCGACTAAGCAATCCGGCATCGGCGCTCCGGCGTAGATGGGGAAACCTCATCGGAGCGTAGGACGATGCCTCGATCCGTTTTGACTCTCCTGGCCGTGGCGGCCGGGCTCACGCTCGCGACCCACGCCGCGGCGGCGCAAATGCACCAGCACGATTCGGGTGACTACGACAAGCCCGGCGCCTGCGATCTGTGCGCCCCGCGGCTGTACCTGGACGGTGCCGCTCTGTTTCGTGCGGGCGCCGACCTTCCGAGCGCCACGTCGGACAAGACCACGCCATTGGTGCGGGGACGACTCGAGATCGGGTCGTTCGTGCCTCACGTGGGCCTCTACGCGCAGTTGGCCTTCACTCCCGCGGACGGCTCGACCCCGGAGCTCGAGCTCGGGCTGAAGGCGTGGGCGCTGCGACAGGCGAGCGCCTTCAACGTTGCCGTCGGTGTTGGCGCCGTGGACTATCGCCAGGGCATCGGCGAGACAAGCCCTGGTGCGTTCGTGATGCGCGGCTGGAGCCAGGTCACAGCGCAGTACCGCTCACCCTTGCACGAAGTCACGCTCTACGCGCAGGCGGGGGTCCCGTGGCTCCAGACGGCTCGCGTCCGCTACCAGGTCGGCGTGTCGCACCCACTGGCGCCGTACAAACTGCACATCCCTTGAGGCCGGAGGAATCATGAAGCGCTTCGTATACCTCGCCCTCGCGGTCGCCACCGTCGGCACCGCCGGCGTCATTCGTTTGGCCCGCGGGTCGGATCACCAGGACACGCCCGAGGTGGAGCTCAACCCGGCGACCGATATGACCGACGTCTACGCGTTCCCGGGCGCGTCCGCCGATCGGACGGTCCTGGTGCTCAACACCTGGGCGTTCATCACGCCCGCGCAGACGAGTAGTACCTATTTCGACCCGAACGTGCTGTATCAGCTCAAGATCGACAACAACACCGACGGGCTCGAAGACAAGGTCATTCAGATCACGTTCGACGGCACCGGGTCCGACCAGACAGTCTCGGTTCGCGGACCGCTCGTCCCTCCCGTCGTGGGCGCGATGGGCAACCGGATCGCCACCGTGCCACCCGCGGTGTCCGGGCCGATCAATACCGTCCTGGGTAGCGCCGCCGGCATGCAGGTGTTCGCCGGCTGGCGGGACGACCCGTTCTTCATCGACCTCGAACAGTTCTTCCGGATCATCCCGGATCGCAAACCGGTCACGGGACCGCTCGCCCAGCTCCCCGACACGCCGAGCGCGAGCGCCTTCCGCACGCCGGGGATCGACTACGTGGCGGGATTCAACGTGCTGTCCATCGTGATCGAGCTGCCCACGGCATCGCTCACGGCCGGCGGGAATCCCAAGATCGGCGTGTGGGGGACCACCAGTAAGTGACGCGTTCTGTCATTCCGGACTTCGACGACAAGGAGCAAGCGATGCGTACCAGCAAGTGGGTGATGCCCGCCGTCCTGAGTGTGGCACTCGTGGGCGGCTGGGCCTGTAACCCGGACGCGTTCCAGCCGACCACCGTCCGGACGTTCAATCAGGTCCAGCGGCTCGGCAATCCGCTCGTGAGCGAAGTGTTTCTCGCTAAGCGGTCGCATCCGGTCCACGGCAGCACCGGGCCGGCGCAGGACAATGCCCTCATCTCGGCCGAGCTCAAGGCGTTCGTGGCGAACGTGGCGGGCCGGAACGCGACGGTACAGAACACGCTCGCTGCCGTGCTGTTGCCCGACGAGCTGATCATCCAGACCGACAAGGATCCGGGCACCGCGGGATGGCTCTCCTGGGCGCTCGCGAACGGCTGGGGCGGCCGGAAGCTGACGGACGACGTGGTGGATGCCGGGCTCGACGCGATCTTCGGGCCGCTGCTCGACCCGAACAACACGAGCCCCGGCCTCGAGAGCGACCACGTCGATGCCAACGACGTGCCGTTCCTCGGCACGTTCCCCTACCTCGCGGCGCCACACCTGCCGTGAGACGACTGCGCGTCGGTCTGATCGTGGTGGCCGTGGCGGTCGGGATCGCGGGCGCGGCGACCGCCGTTACCCGTACCACCGCCGCGGCACGCCTCGTGGCGGCCACGCGTGATGCAGCCGCCCGCGCCGCACGTCGCGATCAAGACGTGGCTTTCTTCAGCCGGCGGGTGGCGCGGGACCCGATCGGCGCGGCCGACCGGGCCCGCCTGGCGGCGCTGTACCTGCAACGGGCCCGTGAGACGGCGGACTACACAGACTATCGTCGGGCGGAGCGCCTCGCCCGGCGCTCACTGGCGCTGCGCGTGGGGCATAACGAGAACACTTACGCGCTGCTCGCCAACGCGCTCCTGGCCCAGCATCGCTTCACCGAGGCGTACGCGGCCGCCCGTGCGCTCGACCGACGGGCGCCCGGGGTGGCGAGTCACCAGGCGCTCCTCGCGGAGATCGCGCTCGAGCTGGGCCGCTACGAAGAAGCGCGCGCTCTGTTCGATTCCCTCTGGCCGGCACGCCACGAGCTGGCGGTGGCGCCGCGGCTGGCGCGCTGGGCCGAGTTGACGGGTCACGTCGACGTCGCGCAACGGCTGCTCGTCGGGGGTCTCGCCGACGCCGAGACACGCCGCGACCTTCCGCCCGAGCAGCTCGCGTGGTTCCATCTGCGCGTGGGAGACCTGGCGCTTCGGACGGGTCGCCTCGACGCGGCCGAGTTCGCGTTTCGGCGCGGGCTCGCCGTGTTTCCCGGGGACTATCGTCTGCTGGCCGGGTTCGCACGGCTCGAGGCCGCTCGCGGGAACTGGCACCGCGCGATCGACTATGGCGACTCCGCGGTGGCGATGGTGCCGGATCCGGCCACGTTTGGCCTTATCAGCGACGCTCACGCGCGCCTGGGCGATGGGCGCGCTGCGGCCGAGTATGCGCACGCGATGGAGATCGCGGTGCTCGGACAACCGGGCCAGTGGCACCGCGCCTGGAGCCTCTATCTCCTGGACCACGATCGACGCGTGCCGGAGGTACTCGCCCGCGTTCAGGACGAGCTACGCACCCGGCGCGACGTGTACGGCTACGATCTGCTCGCCTGGGCGCTCCACAAGTCTCACCGCGATCGTGAGGCGCGAGACGCGATGGATCATGCGCTCGCGCTCGGAACGCTCGATCCCCAGCTCCGACAGCATGCGGCCGCCATCGACTCGGCCCTTCGGGCACGATGAGCGAGCTCGCGGCGTACATCACCCTCGGTTTCCGCCACATCACGGATCTCGAGGCGATGGACCACATCCTCTTCCTGTTCGCGCTCGCGGCCATTTACCGGCTCCGCGACTGGCGCGACAGTCTGTGGGTTGTCACGGCATTCACCGTGGGCCATTCCGTGACGTTGGCGTTGGCGGTGACCGGGACACTCGTGCTGCCCACGCGGCTCATCGAGTTCCTGATCCCGGTCACGATTGTGGCGACTTGTTTGGACAACCTGATCCCATCGTTACAGGGGGTGAGGACCGTCAGTCGGTACCGGCCGGTTTTCGCTGGTGTGTTTGGACTCGTGCATGGAGCGGGCTTCGCGAACTACCTGCGCAGCATGTTCGTGGACCAGATCGCGCTCCCGCTCTTCGGGTTCAACGTGGGGATCGAGTTGGGCCAGCTCGTGGTGC
>Ga0075436_100001796_pt1 | contig 14706 bp, 8 predicted proteins | sample RhiMethybrSRZTD5_FD_75303 | JGI IMG/M metagenome (GOLD analysis project Ga0075436, IMG submission 75303) | Populus rhizosphere microbial communities from Tennessee, USA - Rhizosphere MetaG P. TD hybrid SRZTD5 | ecosystem: Host-associated > Plants > Roots > Rhizosphere > Soil | place: USA...
ATTCTCTATCGCGACCAGCGGTGGTATCCGCTTGCCTCCCTCCCGGGCTACGAAGCGCAGTTCAATTCCACCAATCAGAGCCTCGAGCTCAAGTTTGCGCCGCGCGCGTTCATGACGACGCGCTTTGCTCAGCCGACGGAGGAGCGCGCGGCCATCACGCCGCCGATTACCTCAGTCTTCGCCAATTACGATTTGACTTACACCTACACCGCGGCACGCGGCATCGCGTCGTCCAACGACCTGGGCGCGTTGACGGAGCTCGGCATTTCGAGTCGTCTGGGCGTGCTCACGACCAGCTCGGTCGGCCGCAACCTGGGCGGCGACGACACTCTGCCGCGGCGCACGTTACGGCGGCTCGAGACCACGTTCACGCGTGATTTTCCCGATCGCGACACTACGTTTCGCCTCGGCGACAGCAGCACCCGTCCGGGAAATTGGGGCCGCCAAGTGTATTTCGGCGGCGTGCAGGTCGACCGCAACTTCGCGCTCTCGCCCGGATTCGTCACGCAACCCATTCCGACGCTCACCGGGCAGGCGAGCGCGCCAAGCACAGTCGAGCTTTTCATCAACGACGCGCTGCGCCAGACCTCCCAGGTACCTTCGGGGCCTTTTACCATCGACAACTATCCGCTTCTCACCGGCAGCGGCCAGGCGCGGGTGGTGGTGCGCGATGTACTGGGCCGCGAAACGGTGCTGGTGCAGAACTTTTTCACCAGCACTTCCCTGCTCAAGGCGGGACTTAGCGACTTCAGCGCGCAGGCGGGGTGGGTGCGCGAGAACCTCGGAATCGATAGCGGCAATTACGGCGAAGGTTTCGGCTCGGCGCTCTTTCGCTACGGCGTCACGAACAATTTGACCGTAGAGACGCAAAGCGAGGCCTCGCGTGATCTGCGGGGGGCCGGATTGGGCCTGAGCGGCGGCTTGCCGTACCAGTTTCTGGGCCAGGCTGCGCTTGCCACGAGCAGCAGCAAAGCAGACGGCGCTGGCAGCCTCTGGATGCTGGGCGCCGAGCATCTCAGCCTGCCGCACGGATTCACCTTGCGTCTCGAAGGCGCGACGCGCGGTTACCGCCGCATCGGACAAAACGAGGCACTCCCAACGTATAGCCAGCAGCGGCTCGCGAGCTACACGTATTTCACCGAGGGCTTCGGCAATTTTGGGGTCGCCTACGCACGGGTAAATACATTCGATCTTGGCCCGGTAAACACCTACAGCGCGAACTATTCGATGCGCATCGCGCAGCGCAGTTCGATGACTTTCACCGCCACGCGCGTAACCGGCGTGAACAGCGGCACGGCAGTGGGCATCAACCTGCTCATCCCGCTGGAGAACCGAACCTCGGTGTCGGGAAGCGCGACGCATCGTGACGGCAGGACGGACAGCTACCTCGCTGCGAGCAAGACGCTTGGTGCCGAGGCGGGCGCCGGCTGGCGCGTGCTCGCGGGGAGACGATCGGGACAAGACTACGGCGAGGGCGGTTACTACTATCAGGGCAGTCGGGGCCTTGTTACCGCGGACGTCAGCGCGTCGAGCGAGCAGCAGGCAGTGCGGCTTGGCGCCCAGGGTGGACTGGTCGCGCTCGACGGCGAGTTCTTCGCCTCGCGCAAGCTCGTTGATAGCTTTGCGCTCGTCGAAGTCCCGGGGTATCCCGATGTTGGCGTCGGATTCCAGAGCACGGTACTCGCACGCACCGACGCGAACGGCAAGGCGCTCGTGCCGCGGCTCATGCCTTATCGACGCAATGCGGTGCGCCTCGATCCGAGCGAGCTGCCCATCAGCGCAGAGCTGGACACGATCGAGATGGTCGCCGTGCCGCCAGCGCGCTCCGGGGTGAAGCTCTCCTTCCCCGTGCGCTCGGGGCGGGGCGCCCTTATCAAGATCGTGCTTGAGGATGGTGAGCCGGCGCCAGCGGGTGCCGCAATCGAGCTCGTCGGCGACCCGAAGGAATTCTTCGTCGCGCGGCGCGGCGAAGCGTTCGTCACCGGCTTGCAGGCGAAGAATACGTTGCGCCTGAAGTGGGACGATCAGCTTTGCACACTGCAGGTCGACCTACCCGAAGGCGATAAAGACGAGATCGCGCGCCTCGGCCCTTACGTGTGCGCCGGGGTGAGGCGATGATGCGATTCTCAGCCTTGGGGTTCTTGCTCTTTGCAGAGCGGACGATTGCTGCCATCACCTGCAGCGCGTCGGTCACCTCCGTCACTACTGTCTACGATCCGACCGCCGCTGTTCAGAACGTCACCACAGGAAGCTACACCGTAACGTGTATCAGACTTGCCACGGACCCTAATACCTTCAGCTGGCAGCTCGGCGTAGACGATGGCTTGCAGCCGGCGGCCGGGCTTAACCGCGTTCAATCATCGAACAAGCGCTACAGCTACGATACCTGGCGGCTTTCGCCTTACAACACTGCCAATAAGTGGGGCGACACTACCGGCACGCGTTTCACCGGCACGCTGAATTTCGGCGCGTCTCTGACGGCGAGCGCCTCCGGGCCTTTTGACATCGTTCTGGCCGCCGGGCAGACGGCACAGCCGGCGGGTACCTACACTGATACGGTGACCGCGACCCTGCGCGATTCCGGCGGCGTCGCCATCAACAGTTCCGCGTTTGCTGTAACGGTCGTGACGACCAACAGCTGCCAGATCGACGTGGCGCCGGGCAACTTGGATTTTACGTATACCTCATTCCAGGTCTCGGCCGCCTCCGCGAGCACGACCTACGGCGTGCGCTGCACGACTGGGCTTCCCTATACGATGGCTTTCGATGCTGCTTCCGGGACGCTGCTGGGGCTGACTTACAACCTCGCGATTTCGCCGTCGGCCTCCGGCACAGGCACCGGCGCGACGCAGACCTACACGATCAACGGCACGATCGCAGCGGCGCAGTCCGGGACTTGCGCAAGCGCTCTCTGCACCGGCAGCCAGACCCGCACGCTGACACTGAGCTGGTGATAAAGCGACGTTGTTCGATTGTATGATGCCGCCCCTATGTCACGGGTTCCACTTGCGGAGTTCGAGCCGCAGCTGAAGAAACGGCTCGCCGAGCTCTGGGGCACGCCGCCCAATCTCTATCGCTGTCTCGGCAACCATCCGGCGCTGGTCGCCGCGTGGACCGAGTTCTCCAAGATGCTGCGTCATGACACGCGCACACCGCGTGCGTTGCGCGAGCTGATCATCCTGCGCGGCGGGCAGCTGATGGGCGCCGAGTACGAATGGGCGCAGCACCTGCCAATGGCGCGCAAGGCCGGAGTGCGCGAGGCGCAGATCAACTCGCTCGCGAACTGGCGCACGTCCTCGGAGTTCAACGAGCGCGAGAAGGCGGCGCTGGAATTGGCGGAAGCCGTTACGAACGGCCGCGTCAGCGACGAAGTCTATGCGCGCGTCGCGCGCCATTTCGATCATCACGACTATGTAGAGCTTGCGGCGGTAGCCGCTTTCTATGCCATGGTGGGCCGCATGCTGGATGCCATGGGCGTGCCGCTGGATGAGGACGTGCGCAACTATCAGCCGCGTTTGAAGTGAGCGACGCTCGCCCGTACCGCTATTACGAGTTCGTGATGGCGGCGTTCGTCACGGTGCTCATCTGCTCGAATCTGATTGGCCCGGCGAAGATCGTGCAAATCGACGGCTGGCCGGCGTTCGGGGCCGGCATGATCTTTTTCCCGATCTCGTACGTCTTTGGCGATGTGCTCACCGAGGTGTACGGCTATGCGCGCGCGCGACGGGTAATCTGGGCCGGCTTCGGCGGCCTCGCGTTCGCTTCCATCATGGCGAGCGTAGTGGTGGCGCTGCCCCCAGCGCCCTTCTGGAAGAACCAGGACGCATACGAGATTGCGTTCGGTACCACATGGCGCATCGCGCTCGCTTCCATGTTCGCCTACTTCTGCGGCGAGTTCGCCAACTCGTACGTGCTTGCGAAGATGAAGATCCTCACCGCCGGACGCTGGCTTTGGACGCGCACGATCGGCTCGACCATCGTCGGCGAAGCGGTGGACTCGGCGCTCTTCTATCCGCTCGCCTTCTATAACTCCGGGCTCATGCCGAACGACGTCTTACCAGCGATCATGCTGGCGCAGTTCGTCGGCAAGGTGGCGGTCGAGGTTGTCTTCACGCCGGTCACCTATAAGGTCGTGGGTTTCTTGAAGCGCGCGGAAAACGAGGACTACTACGATCGCAATACCGACTTCAGTCCTTTCCGGCTGAAGGTTTGATGCGACCCTGCCTATAAGCGAGCAGCACGCGCCGTAGCTGCGTGCGTTCGGCGCTCGGCACATCGTCGAGTACGAATCGGTTGCCGTCGCGAACGAAGTATTGCGCGCCGAGCTGGCTATCCAAATCCCACACGAGCAGGCGGCGCGCGCCGAGCGCGATTTCGCGCAGCACCGGGCGCTTAGCATACTCCGCGAAGATGCGACGGAACTCGGCCTCGCCGACGCTCGCACGATAGTCACGCAGCACTTGCGCCCGGCGCTCGGGGGCATTCGAGAGCGCGGCGGCAGCCTCGATATCGCCCGAGGCGAGACGCTGCAGCAGCAACTGCGCCGTCGCCTGGGCGCTTTCGGCCGGATCCACCACTTGCCGGTAGGCCGGCAGCTCGCGTGACGGCGCGCCGGCGCAGCCGGCGAGCATCGCCACGCTAATTAGGGCCGTGACGCCGAATTTCACGCCGCGGCGCGCGCGGCTTGCGTGCTTTCGAAGCGCTGCAGAAGTTCGCCGTGCTTGTTCCGCGTGGCGTTTACGCTGCGCATCTTGATGTGGCCGAAGCCGCGAATCTCCTCCGGAAGCGATGCCAGCTGCACGGCGAGCGCGTGGTTCTCCGCTGTGAGCTTGGCGAGAACGCGCTCGATGGTTTGTTCGTATTCGGTGATCAGCGCCCGCTCGGTGCGCCGCTCCTGCGTATAGCCGAAGATGTCCAGCGGCGTGCCGCGCAGGCCGCGCAACGATTTCAGCACACGGAAGAGCGGCAGCATCCAGGCGCCGAAGCGCATTTTGCGCGGCTCCCCTGTGATCGGATCTTTGCGCGCGAGAAGCGGCGGCGACAAATGGAAAACCAGGCGGTAGTCGCCCTCGAACATGCCGCTGATCTTGCGCTCCATGGCGCCGTCGGCATGTAGCCGCGCGACTTCGTACTCATCCTTGTACGCCATGAGCTTGGCGTAGTAGCGCGCTACGGCTTCCGTCAGTTTGGCGGAGTTCAGCTCGCGTTCGCGGCTGCGAACGCGTTCCACCAGCTTGCGATAGCGCGCCGCGTACGCGGCGTCCTGGTAGCCGGTGAGAAACTGCACGCGGCGCTCGATAAGCTCATCGAGCGAGCGAGAGATGTGGTCGCCGAGCGCGATGACTTCGGCCGGCTTGGCGAGGCGCTCGACGCGCGCTGGGTCTACCGCGGCGTGGCGACCCCAGAGGAAGCTCTGCTTGTTGAAGTCGATGGCGACACCGTTCAGCTCGATGGCGCGCTCGAGCGATGCGCCCGACACGGGCAGCCAGCCGCGCTGATAGGCGTAGCCGAGCAGGAACATGTTGGTAGCGATGGCGTCGCCCATAAGGCCGGTCGCGAGCTCGGTGGCGGCGACGAAATCGACCGCGTTCTTGCCGCACGCCTCGGCGATGTCGTGGCGCAGATCGCTGCCCGGAAGCTGCCAGTTCGGGTTGCGCACGAAATCGGCCGTTGGCGTCACGGAAGCGTTAATCACGGCGCGCGTATGTCCGGGTGCCATCTTGGCGATGGCATCGGTGCTCGCGCTCACCACCAAGTCGCCGCCGATAACGAGGTTCGCGCCGCCGGTATCGATGCGCGTCGCGCTGAGAGCTTCCGGCCGGGCGGCGATTTGCACGTGCGACATCACCGCGCCGTACTTTTGCGCGAGGCCGGACATATCGAGGACGGAGACGCCTTTGCCCTCGAGGTGCGCCGCCATGCCAAGGATCTGGCCGATGGTGATGACGCCAGTGCCGCCGATGCCGGTGACAAGCACGCCGCAGGGGCGATCGAGCGACGCACTCGCCGGCTCGGGCAGCGCCGGCAAATCGGCCCGGCTCTTGGCCGCCGAGCGCCCTTTCTTCAGCTTGCCGCCTTCGACCGTGACGAAACTTGGGCAGAAACCCTTGAGGCAGGAGAAATCCTTGTTGCACGAAGATTGGTTGATGGCGCGCTTGCGGCCGAATTCGGTCTCGAGCGGCTCGACCGACAGGCAGTTCGACTTCACGCTGCAGTCCCCGCAACCCTCGCACACCATCTCGTTGATCACCACGCGCATCGCCGGATCGGGATATTCGTTGCGCTTGCGGCGCCGGCGCTTCTCGGAGGCGCACGTCTGGTCGTAGATCAGGGCCGAGACGCCCGGCGCTTCGCGCAGCTCCTTCTGCACCGCATCGAGCTCGTCGCGATGGCGGATCGTCACGCCCGGCGCCCAGTTCGTGCCGTGCGGATATTTCTCGGGCTCGTCGGTGACGACGATGATCGGCTTCACGCCTTCGGCTGCGATCTGGCGCGAGATCATGGCCGGATCGAGCGGCCCGTCGTGCTGCTGGCCGCCGGTCATCGCCACCGCGTCGTTGTAGAGGATCTTGTAGGTCATGTTGACCTTCGCTGCCACCGCGGCGCGAATCGCGAGTAGACCCGAATGGAAGTAGGTGCCATCGCCGAGATTCGCGAAGATGTGCTTCTCATCGGTGAACGGCGCCTGCCCCACCCAGGGCACGCCTTCCGCGCCCATGTGCGTGAAGGTCGCGGTGTTGCGATCCATCCATACGGCCATGAAGTGGCAGCCGATGCCGGCGACGGCGCGGCTGCCTTCGGGCACGCGAGTGGAAGTGTTGTGCGGGCAGCCGGAGCAGAAATAGGGCTGTCGAACGGCGGTGACCCGTGGCTTGGCGAGCGCTTTCTCCTTGAAATCCAAAAACGCGAGCCGCTCGCGGAAGTGGCTGCCGAGCGCTGTCGTCATGCCGAGCTTCTCGAGTCGCTGGCTAATGGCACGCGCGACCATCGCCGGCGAATGCTCGTAATGCGCCGGTAGCAGCCACGTGCCGGCGGGCTGGCCGCCACTGCGGCTCCACTCGCCGCTGTCATCGAACTTGCCGACTACGCGCGGCGCCCGCACGCCTTCCTTCCAGTTATAGAGCTCTTCCTTGATCTGGTACTCGATCACCTGGCGCTTTTCTTCCACGACCAGGATCTCTTCCAGACCTTCAGCAAATCGCCGCGCGCCTTGCGGCTCGAGCGGCCACGAGAGCGCGACCTTGTAGACGCGCAGGCCGATGTGCCTTGCGATCTCCTCGGTGATGCCGAGATCGGCGAGCGCCCGCATCACGTCACCGTAGCTCTTGCCGGTGGTGATGATGCCGAGGCGCGCGCGCGGCGAGTTCCAGATCAGGCGGTCGAGGCGATTGGCGCGCGCGTAGGCGATCGCCGCGTAGACCTTGTAGTCGAGGATGCGCGCTTCCTGCTCGAGGATGCCGTCGGGCCAGCGAATGTTGAGGCCGCCGGGCGGCATCGCGAAGTCCGTGGGAAGGGTGACCTTGACGCGCTCGGGATCGACGATCACCGAGGCGCCGGACTCGACCACGTCAGTGACGCACTTGAAGGCGATCCAGCAGCCCGAGTAGCGGCTCATGGCGAAGCCGTGCAGGCCGAGGTCGAGATAGTCCTGCACGTTGGCGGGATTCAGGACCGGGATAAGGCAGGCCTTGAAAATGTGCTCCGACTGGTGCGGCAGGGTCGAAGACTTCGCGGCATGGTCGTCGCCGGCGAGCGCGAGTACGCCGCCGTGCTTCGACGTGCCCGCGGCGTTCGCGTGCTTGAAAACATCGCCGCAGCGATCGACGCCCGGGCCTTTGCCGTACCACATGGAGAAAACCCCGTCGTAGCGCGCCTTCGGGAAAAGGTTCAACTGCTGCGTGCCCCAGATCGCCGTGGCCGCAAGGTCTTCATTGACGCCGGGCTGGAAGCGGATGTGGTGGCTCTCGAGATGCTGCTTGGCGCGCCAGAGCGCCTGATCGAGGCCGCCGAGCGGCGAGCCGCGATACCCCGAGACAAAGCCGGCGGTGTTCAGGCCGGCGCGCGAGTCTTGTTCCCGCTGCAGCATCATCAGGCGGATCAGCGCCTGCGTGCCAGTAAGAAACACGCGGCCGCGCTCGAGCGTGTACTTGTCTTCGAGTGAGGCTTTGGCGAGGTCTGCGGGAGCGTTCATCGATTGGCTTTCAGCAAAGCTAAGGCGGGCCGGTGTTTGCGCCCTTAGGGTACTGCTGCGGACGGTGTTTCCCGCGGTTCGGTTGCCCGATCAGCGTCGTTTCGCCAACTTCGGAACTCGGCTTGCGCGCCGCAGCAAAAGTGGTATATTGCTGTGCAGCAACAGACCCGGCGCGGATCCTCCTCCTCCTCTACCGCGACGGTGCTCTGCAGGGGCAGCGCCCGCAGGGGTCCTGCCCCTGTTTTTTTCATCAGCTCCGAACGTAATAGCCGCGCGGAGCGAAGGTACAAGCGAATTTTTCTTCCCGCGAGCGATCCGGCCGCAGCAGCCCCGGGTTTTCCTCGAGGTAGGTGTTGATCGCCTCCATCGGACCCGGCCCAAATTCCGGCCGCACGGGATGGCCATTGATGCAGGTGTCTTCGACAATCAGATAGTCGCCCGGCTGCATCAGTGGTACGTAGGCGTTGAGCTCTCGCAGCACGTGCTCCTTTCGGTGATCGGAGTCCAGTATCACGAACAGCGGTCCACGCTGTGCCGGCAGCAGCGAACGGACCTGCTGGATTATGGCTGGCGATGCGCTGTCGCCCCTCAGCAGGCGCAGTCCCGGGATGCCATCGCTTGGAATCTGCAGCGAGTCATGGTCGACATCTACGGAAATCACCAATCCTGCGCCTTTGCGCGCCGCGAGCAAGTCGGCGAAGTAAAGCGCGGACCCTCCGTGACGGGTTCCGGTTTCAACGATCCACTCGACACGGCGCTCTTGAATGATCTCCTGATAGTTCCAGAGATCCGCTACGTTCTTCAGGATTCTCACACCGCGATAGTTGAGCCGCTTCCAGACATTGGTTTCGTAGTACCAGCGCAGATACTGTTCGCCGGCGCCGTTCATGCTGCTCGGGCCTGAAGCCTGCACCAGCTCTACAGCGCGCGCCTCGCCGGCGCGAGGCTCAGTCTTCGTCCCGAGCATGTGGACCTGCAGGTACGGGAGGTACTTGCGCTGCTCCGCGTATTTGGCCAGTTGGTTGTCGACGCCGGATCCGTCACTCGGAATTTGGATGAACTCGTCCTGAACATTGGTCGAATACAGTCGGTTCGACCATGTGATGTGCGGGAAAATTTCTGCAACGCCACGCCAGGAAAAGCGGAAATAGTCGTCCGGATATGGGTGGTAGCGCCAGACCCAAGGCACTGCAACGTATATGGCGCCGCCGGGACGAAGGAGGCGCGTAAGATTTTCCGCCATCTCCCACGGACGTCGGACATGCTCCAGCACGGAACAGCAAATCACAAGCGCGAAGTGCGAGTGCGGTAGATCTCCGGTGCCCAACATGAGATCAATGACGCGGTCGACGTTCTTACCGCCCGACAAATCCACACCGATATATTCGTTGCTGAAATACGCGTCGCGAAAGCTCGCCGTATTGCCGTAATCTTTACTTCCGACTTCAAGGATCGGACCGTCAACCTCGGGCAGGTACCGGGTCAAGAAAAGCCTTTGGTTGACGTCCCCCATTAACCTAAGCCACGGCGAGCGACCTGGGACGCAATACATCCAGCCAGAAGCGGGCAACCGCCGCCGGCGAATGCATTTGGTCGATATATTCCTGGCCGCGCGCAATGCGCTCCAGCACCTCTCGCGGATGCGCGAGCGCCCAGCGCAGGCCGGCGCACAAATCCTCGCCAACCCAGGCGAAGCTCGCATAAGGTTCGTACGCCGGCAGTGGATGAGCGACCACAAAGCGGCCGCCGTGCAAACCGGCGATAAGGCGGTTCGGGCTCTTCGCCCGCACTACGGGGTTGCGGTAATCGCTCGGGATCATGATGAAGTCGGTAGATGCGATTGCAGATTCGATGATGTTCGGCGCCCATTGGACGAATTGGACGCGAAGACCTGCGCGCTCCTGCGTGCGCTGCGGTGTCAGTAGCTGCGCAAGCTCAGCCACGGGCTGTGTCACGCAGGTCAGGAGCAACGCGTATTGTCGCGACAGCTCTTCCAGTCCGGGCAGCAATGCGAGCAGGGGCGGCAGGTTCTGCGGGTAGCCGAACCAGAGCAAACGCGCCCGCCATATGTCGGCCGAAATGCCGGCGCGCCGCGCAAGCCAATTCAAGGCGCGGGTGCCGCTGCGAACGGTGATTGCGTGCGGCGCACCGCGTGCACCTTCATAAGGCTCCGGCGCCACCAGAACCGGCCTTGAGGTGTGCGCCCTAATGGTTTGCGCCAGCTTTTCGGAAACAGTGGTGACGGCAAGGCAGTTTGGTAGCGTCTCGCGATAGAAGTCGAGGAAATCGCTACGGTGGAAGTGGTCGTCGGCGATATTGAAGATTGCCTGTTCGCGTGGATTGCGCAGTAGCTTGAGCAGACGGCGGTACGCCCGCCAACCATCGCTACCTTGAAACATCTCTCCAAAGACGACCATTCGCGCGCTGCTTACCGCCTTCTCAACACTCGGGTCCGCCAGGACATTCGAGATGCGCGCGTCGTATCCCAGCTGCGCCAAGGCGTGCATCGGCGCGACACAGCCGAGTCGCGTAGATGCACCTTGCGCGGTGATTTGGCCGCCGACCTTGAATAGTCGGTCGGTGGTTAGAAACAGAAATTCGATTTCGCCGGGCCTCACGCTTCGACAAGCAAGCGCTTTACGCTCGCGAGTACGTCGGACCATTCGCCGATCGCCGACTGGCGGACTAAACGCACCGACGGGTACCAGAGCATGCGCTCGCCTGCGGCGCCGTAACGCCAGTCAGCGCCGAAGGGCACCATCACGATGGCCGGCCTGCCAAGAGCGCCGGTAAGATGAACGAGCGAAGTACAGACTGTGACCACCCGGTCGAGCGCGCAAACAAGCGCGGCAGTCTCGTCGTAATCGTCGATGGCTTCCTGCCAATGGTGGACCGTAATGCCATGGCGCTCTCTAGCCTCGGCGAGCTCCGCTTGCACGTCCGTGTACTGCAGATTTATGTAATGCAGGCCATCGATGCCTAGAACGGGACGCAGCTGCTCAAGGGTGAGCGAGCGGCGAGCTTTTCCGGTATGGCCAACGCCACCATGCCACGACAGGCCGATCTTTGGCCCCGCACCAAGCGCAGCGAGGCGCGCTTTCCATGCCGCCACCTTGCGTTCGTCGGGAACGAGGTAAGGCGCGGTCGGAAAGTCTTCGAGCCGCCCGCGAAAGTGCAGCGGCAGTGAGCCGATTGGCACCTGATAGTCGGGGCGCGGCTCGAGGCGATTTACCCAGTCGTTCGCCATCGTGCGAGCGCGCGGCGTGACGGTGCATTGCGCGAAGGAGCGCGCGAAGAGCTCGCCGAGCTTGGGGTTGCATTCGAGCGCGACATGGCGCGCGCGCGCCACCAGGTCCCGGATGCATGAGCCGTACATGATCTCGTCGCCAAGACCTTGTTCCGGATAGACGAGAATCGTGCGTCCTTCGAGCGGCTCGCCCTGCCACTCGGGAAAAGGAAAGTTGCGATAGCGGCCGACGAAATGATCGGTCTTGCGCCGCAGCTCGAAGCCCTTCCATCCATCGCCAAGCTTGCGCTGGCGCAATCGAGAGATGGCGAGATTCAGGCCGACGTCGATGTCACCTGGGTCGGCGCGCAGCGCGGCGGCGAACGCCTCATCGGCCTCGCTTCGGCGGCCGCTGAGTCCGAGAAGCAGGCCTTTGGCGCCGAGTACGTCCGGTGACCCCGGCTTGCGCTTGAGCGCCCGATCGATGCAGTCAAAAGCCTCGGCGTAACGCAGCTGGTCGCCCAGCACGAGCGCGAGGCCGACGAGGATGCCGGGATCGTCGGGCCGTGCTTTGAGCGCCTGGCGATAGCGCTGCTCCGCCTCGGGAATGCGGTCGGCATAGCGCAGCATGTCAGCGAGCTGCTGCAGTGTCTGCCCACCACGGCCGGGGTCGAGGCGCAGCGCGTGCTCCAGGTGTTCAATCGCCGCCTCCGCCTGGCCACGCTCGCGCTGCACCAGGGCAAGGCCGAGAATCGCCGCAGGCGATTCGGCATCGATCGCGAGCGCTTCGCGCAGACAGGCTTCCGCCTCCTCGAGCCGCCCTCCGTTGCGCAGAAGATCGGCGAGTCGCGCGCGAGCCTCGACGTTCTCCGCGTCCAGAGCGATCGCCGTGCGCAGCTCGGCCTCCGCCTCTTGCGTGCGGCCGAGCTTGAGCAGCGCTTCGCCGAGGAGAAGATGACCCGCGGCCCTGGTGTCGAGCTTCACGGCGGCGCGCGCGAGCTCTTCGGCACGTGCTAAGTCGCGCTTGCCGAGGTATAACTCGGCAAGCATCGTGAGCGCCTTTGGCGAGCGCGGCTGCAACCGCACGCATTCCTCGAGTTCGGCTATAGCACGCGCCTGCTCGCCTTTGCTCGCAAGCAGTCGTCCTAGTTTTTCCCGCAAAGCCGCATCGCGGGGCCTCAATGAGACCGCGCGCTCGAGGCTCGTGAGCGCCTCGCCGCTCGCATCGAGGCGCTCTTGCGCGGCGCCGAAAAGGGCGAGCGCCGTAGCGTTGTTCGGTTCCTCTGCAAGAGCGCGCTCGGCCATGCGCGCCGCGAGAGTCGTATGCCCCTCCTCGAGCTGCCGCTGGGCGGCGTCAAGGGCCGTGGGCCGGCGTAGCCGCGCGAGTCCACGCAATGTCCGATAAACGCGGAGCGCAAGTTCTCGCTGCAGCGCGCGCCGCGCCTCGCCGGCGAGGCCGAGGCTGCGGTAGACCGACCCGAGATTGGCGTGCGCGACGGCGTGGTCGGGCCGAAGCTCCGCGGCCTTGAGATAGGCTTGAGCTGCGCGCGCCGCATCGCCTTTGGCGAAATAAGCCGTACCGAGGTCATTGTGCGGCTCGGCGAAATCGGGCATCAGGCGAATGGCGCGCCGATACGCGCGGATCGCCTCATCGAGTGCACCGCGGTCCTGCAGAAGGTTGCCGAGCTTGCTGTGGAAGAGCGGGACCTTGCCGTTGGCCTGGATCGCCTGGCGCAGGCGCATTTCCGCCAAATCGAGTTCGCCGCAGCGGTAGTGCGCTTCGCCGAGGAGGTACAAGGCGTCTGCATCGCGCGGCTCAAGGCGAAGTGCCTCTTGCGCAAGTGCAAGCGCTTCGCGCGCCCGGCCCGCGGCCACCAAGCCCCGGCCTCGCACGATCAGATCAAGCGTTCCTGGCGGGGACGAGCTCGGGCGCGGGCGTGGTTGCGAAGCTGACATCGGCTTCTTCTCCTTCGGCGCTGTCGCGTTGTACGACTGCTCGCCGCTCGGCAGGTTTTTGAGCGCGAGAGACGCATTCGTTTCTTGATCGAACCGTGGTGCAGCTGAGGGATGATGCTCTTGCCGGATTATCTCGACTGTACTTTTTTGTTGTGCGCACTACCATGGCCGGCATATTAACTTGTAAGCGCGGCGGAAAACCGCTACCGTGCCCGGCGGCATGGAGGAGCGGAACCTAAAAACAACAACGGTAGGGCGCGCCGCAATCCGGCCGCAACGCATGCGGCTCGGCGACGTGCTCGTCGCGCAAAAGCTGATAACGATCGAGCAGCTGCGCACGGCGCTGGAGGCGCAGACGCGCCGCGGCCGCCGTCTCGGCCGGTTGCTGGTAGAGCTCGGTTACCTCGACGATGATCAGGTGGCGCAGGCGCTCGCGCGCCAGCTGCACCTGCGCTACGTCGACCTCGCGCAGCACAATTTCAATCCGGAAGTCGTGCAAAAGCTGCCCGAGTCAGCCGCGCGCCGCTTCCGCGCCGTGCCGCTCGAGGTACGGGGCAACGCCATGCTCATCGCCATGGCTGACCCGACCGACCTCTTTGCCTACGACGAGCTGACAAGGCTTCTGAAGCGCGACGTACAAGTGGCCGTGGTGGCTGAGGGCCAGTTGTTAAAGGCGCTCGATCAGGTCTATCGCCGCACCGAGGAAATCAGCGGCCTCGCGAAAGAGCTGCAGCAGGACCTCGGCGACAACGCGGTCGACTTCGGCGCGCTCGGCGCATCTCTCGGTGCGGACGACGCGCCGGTGGTGCGCCTGCTACAGACGTTGTTCGAGGACGCGACCCAAGTCGGCGCCTCCGATATCCACATCGAACCGCAAGAGGACGCTCTGCGCATTCGTCTGCGCATCGACGGCGAACTCCATCCCCAAACCGAGGCCGACTTACGCGTGGCGCCCGCGCTCGCGTTGCGCCTGAAGCTCATGGCCGGGCTCGACATCTCGGAGAAGCGCCTGCCGCAGGACGGACGCTTCAATGTGCTCGTGCGCGAAAGTCCGGTGGACGTGCGCATATCGACGATGCCGACGCAGCACGGCGAGTCGGTCGTCATGCGCCTGCTCAATCGCGAAAGCGGGCTTCTCGGCCTCGACAAGCTCGGCATGCCGCAAAACATGACGGAGCGCTTCCGCACCATCGTCAACCGCGTGAGCGGGATGGTGCTCGTCACCGGGCCGACCGGCAGTGGCAAGACGACTACGCTCTATGCTGCGCTGAACGAGCTCAATTCGCCTTCGCGCAAGATCATCACCGTCGAGGATCCGGTCGAGTATCGCGTC
>Ga0075436_100001797_pt1 | contig 14704 bp, 10 predicted proteins | sample RhiMethybrSRZTD5_FD_75303 | JGI IMG/M metagenome (GOLD analysis project Ga0075436, IMG submission 75303) | Populus rhizosphere microbial communities from Tennessee, USA - Rhizosphere MetaG P. TD hybrid SRZTD5 | ecosystem: Host-associated > Plants > Roots > Rhizosphere > Soil | place: USA...
GCTGATGAGCCCACTGGCGACTTGGATAGCCGCACCGCGGAGACTGTTTTCGAGCTGATCTCCAGATTGCACCGCGATCACCAGCTTTCCTCGGTTATAGCCACCCACAACCACAGTTTTGCCAGGCGATGTCACCGGGTCCTGCGGCTGCAAGGGGGGCGCATGGAAGAGCTGGTTCCGGAGACACTGGCCGGGTAGGGTATTCTTTTTTGCATATGTACCGAAGTAAACACGTTCGTAGGGTGTTTCTAATCACAGGAGGAATTGCGATAATCGGTGTATGGTGCCCTTAGTAATGGTGGGGCCTCATCGAATGTTGGGAAAAGTGGCATACTTTGTGAATAGACAAGTCCAGGGGCAGGTAGAGAGGTCTAACAGGGGTCAGAAGGTTCCAGAACGAGGCAAAACGCCCTGCGTATCTGGAAGAGGTTGGGGGCTATATGTTTGAGCGCTACACTGAAAAGGCAAGGCGGGTTATCTTCTTCGCGCGGTACGAGGCCAGCCAGTTCGGTTCTCCTTATATTGAGACTGAGCATCTGCTGTTGGGACTCCTGCGTGAAGACAAGGCTCTTACTAACCGGTTCCTGCGTTCCCATGCCTCGGTCGAATCGATCCGTAAGCAGATCGAAGGGCACACCACAATTCGCGAGAAGGTTTCTACTTCGGTAGATCTCCCACTGAGCAACGAATGCAAACGGGTGCTGGCTTATGCCGCCGAGGAAGCTGAGCGGCTCTCGCACAAACATATTGGTACTGAGCATCTGCTTTTGGGTTTGCTGAGAGAAGAAAAGTGCTTTGCCGCCGAGATCCTGCATGAGCGCGGATTGCGGCTTTCGACTATCCGGGAAGAGCTTGCCCGCAGCAGCCAGGAAAAAGCCCAGCCGCAGCGCCAGCGTGAGTCTTCTTTATTGAGCGAGTTCTCGCGTGACTTGACCCAGAACGCCATGGACAGCCAGCTTGATCCACTGGTGGGACGCGAGAATGAACTAGAGCGCGTGGTGCAGATTCTGTGCCGCCGCACTAAGAACAATCCGGTGCTGATCGGCGAGCCCGGCGTCGGAAAAACGGCCATCGTCGAAGGACTGGCGCAGCGCATTGCCGATGGCGAAGTGCCTTCGTTCCTGGCTGACAAACGAATTCTGGCGCTTGATCTTTCGCTTATCGTTGCCGGGACAAAATATCGTGGCCAGTTTGAAGAGCGGCTCAAGACCATCATGAAAGAACTGATGGAATCGCAGAACTGCATCATCTTCATTGACGAGCTGCATACCCTGGTTGGCGCGGGATCTGCGGAAGGCTCGCTGGACGCGGCCAACATTCTGAAGCCGGCGCTCTCGCGCGGCGAGATTCAGTGTATTGGCGCGACCACGCCCGGTGAATATCGCAAGTCCATCGAGAAGGACCGTTCGTTGGAGCGTCGATTCCAGGCGGTGAAAGTTCCGCCTCCGAACGAAGTTGATGCTACCAAGATTCTCTTCGGGATCAAGGACCGCTACGAAAAATTCCATGCGGTCACCTACACCGACGATGCCATCAACTTTGCGGTGTCGCATTCCAACCGGTACATTCCCGACCGCTTTCTTCCAGACAAAGCCATCGACCTGGTTGACGAAGCCGGCGCTCGCGTAAAGCTGCGCCAGACTTCGCTGCCGGAAGAGATCACTGAGGTCCAGAAGCGGCTGAAGTTTATCGTTCACAGAATGGAAAACGCGGTCGCCAATCACGAGTTCGAGAAGGCCCGTTTCTATTCCGACGAAGAACGCAAAGAACGCGAGAACCTGCGCATTCTGCGGGAGAAATACCATCTGGACGAGTCGGCCACCGGGGTCGTCAATCGGGAAGATATCGAAGATGTCGTCTCGCGCTGGACCGGGGTGCCGATCACTTCGATCAAAGAAGAAGAGACACAAAAGCTGTTGCGCATTGAAGAAGAGCTTCACCGGCGCATCATCTCGCAGGACAAGTCGATCAGCGCGCTGGCGCGGGCCATTCGTCGCAGCCGTGCCGGGCTGAAGAATCCGAACCGTCCGATCGGCTCGTTCCTGTTCCTGGGCCCGACCGGCGTTGGCAAAACCGAAGTGGCGCGCACGCTGGCGCAGTTCATGTTCGGAACGGAAAAATCGCTGATCCGCTTTGACATGTCCGAGTTCATGGAGAAGCACTCGGTCTCAAAGCTGATTGGCTCGCCTCCGGGATATGTCGGCTACGAAGAGGGTGGTCAACTCACTGAACGGGTGAAGCGCGCGCCCTACTCAGTCGTGCTGCTCGACGAAATCGAGAAGGCGCACCCGGACGTGTTCAACATCCTGTTACAGGTATTTGAAGATGGGCAGTTGACCGACGGTCTGGGTAACACAGTTGATTTCAAGAACACCATCATCATCATGACTTCGAACATTGGCGCGCGGCACCTGCAGAAGCGCGAGGGCCTGGGCTTCCAGTCGACGAAGGAAGATGCGATCTCTGACAAGGTCGAAGAACTGGTCAGGAACGAGGTGAAGCGCACCTTTAATCCCGAGTTCCTGAACCGCCTGGACGAAATCATTATCTTCAACGCGCTCAACGAGGGCGACCTCATCCAGATTCTGGAGCTTATGGTCACGCAGCTGAACGCCAACCTGGCGCAGAAGTCGATCACGGTCACGGTTGCGGACGAGGCCAAGAAATGGATCCTCGACCAGACGCTGACCGACCGGAATTACGGCGCGCGTCCGCTGCGCAGGGCGCTGCAGAAGTACATCGAAGACCCGCTCTCGGAAGCGCTGATCCAGGGGACGATCACCACGCGCCCGGCGTTCATCGAGGTCTTCCTCGAAAACAACAAGCTGTTCTACCGTCCCGTGGACTCGAAAGAGAACGAGGGCGTCTTGTTGTACGAGAATAACTAGCCGTCAGTTTTCAGCCATCGGCCGTCAGCGAAAAGCTGGCGGCTTTTGTTTTTCGGGCTAGCAGGGGAACTAGCAATGTCCATGTGGGGACGGGCGTCCACGCCCGTCCGGTCGAGCACAGCTCGACGTGACTACAAGTAGTCAGCGTAGATCTGACGTCTTTTGTTTTTTGTACGCAGGATATTTTGTAGAAATTCCCCTGACAATGGTCGAGTCGTCGAGCGTTGCTCGACTGGACGGGCGAGGGCGCCCGTCCCCACATGGACATTGCAGCTAATTGGGACTGGGCGAACTCGCGCTGGGAGCGGAATTCTCGTGCCGGTAATCGTCATCCGGCGCGGCAGGACGATTGTTGGCCGGAGGAGGCAGCGCCGACGCATCCGGTGGCACGTTCCCAGCACGAGGCGTTTGCACCACCACCCCACCCTCCATCCTAGGAATCCCGAAATGTCCGGCAAGATGCAGCAGATCAACAGGACTGATAGACCCTGAAACTGAAACCAAGGCCACCTGATCGGCTCGGGTGACAAGGAACGCGATGTTCCGGATGGTGTTGTGGTCGAAATGTAGCCAGAGGTCGGTACCCTGCGGATAGCCGTATTTCTGATGAGCATCGGCGAGGTGCTGCCAACCTGCGGCACGGTAATCCTGCCGCACTGCGTTCAGGATTTGAGGATCGTACATTCCCGTGCCCGGGAACTTGAATCGATGGACCGAAACGCCGTCCACGCCGGCAATCACGCGGCGCAGGCTGTCATCCTCCTGGTCCATCTTCGACGCCAGCACGACCATGTTGTGGTCGAGGCTGAATTCGGTGCGCGACGAGGCATTCTGCCCAAGGCTCTCAATCTCCTGAGGGAACCAGTTTTGCTGGACCCCGTTCTGCTGTGGAGGCAGCGGCTGAGATTGCGGCTGGCTTTGAGCCAATGCGGCGGAAGCGGTGATAAGAAGCGATAAGAGAATGCGGGAGAGTCTCACGAAACACCTCGAGATTCGGGATCACGGCCCAGGGGTCAGACGCACCACCAGGCAAACGGTTAAACCCCGAATCGGAAGATTAGTTGTGGTGAGATGTCGGCATAAGACGAGTCCTCCGCTTCTGTGGAGGCACATCACCGCGCTCGGAAAGAAAGTCTTCGGGAATGCCGATGGCATCGGCTAGCTCGAAAAATTCCTTCCATGTTTTAATGTGACGCGGGACGGTGACGTCGCCGGTGGGAAGGTCTCGGTCACCGGCCCGTTTGGACTTTTTTCTCTTGAAAGCTGCCCTCGTTCGTTGAATCTGACTTAGCTCTTGATCTTCTTCCCCGCCGCGTCCCACACCGCCTGGGTCTCTTTGAAATACGAGTAGTTCGCCAAATGGCAGCCTAGGGCGGCGTTGTTGCCGAACTCTTCGTTCTCTACGACTTTCTTGCGGGTGCGGACGGCGTTGAAGAAATTCGCCTGATGGTCCACCAGATCGCTGTAACCATCGGGCGGGCTGAAAACCTGCGACGGTTCCGTGGTCTTCACCTTGTACAGCGGATGTTCTGCCGCGAACTGCGCCAGATATTCATCCCGCAGCTTGGCCGGCCACCCATAGATCGAGTAGCCCTCCGGATCGGGGCGTGTGTCCTGAGGAGTGTACGTCAGGGTTTGGCCCTGCAGCGTCAGCGTACCTTTCGTCCCGTACAGGCCGATGTAATCACCCTGATCGTTGTTCAGATTGCAGCGTAGATACGACCGGAATTTCGGATAGTCGTAAAGAGTCTCGATGAGGTCCGGGTAGTCTCGTCCATCTTTGAAGTGAAAAAGTCCGCCTGTCGAGTACGCGCGCTTGGCTACCGTGTTGGTGCCGGTGATGAAGTGAATGCCTGAAATTGCGTGGACGAAAAGGTCTCCCGGCAGTCCCTCGCCGTAGTCGGTGAAACAGCGCCAGCGGAAAAAGCGCTCCGGACTCCACGGCCGTTTGGGCGCGCCTACCAAAAACTCGTTCCAGTCTATGGTCTGTTCGTTCGCGTCGGGAGGGATTGGGTAAACCCACGCGCCGCTGGGCGAGTTGCGGTCCCAATGAGCTTCGACATGATATACCTCGCCAAGCTGGCCGGAATCGTAAATCTCCTTCGCCTGGCCGTATGTAATGGAGCTAACCCGCTGGCTGCCGATCTGCACGATGCGTTTGGCTTTTTGTGCGGCGTCGATCATGGCGAAGCCGTCTTCAACCGTGTGCGACATGGGCTTTTCGCAATAGATATCCTTGCCGGCGGCGCACGCGTCCACGAAAACTCGCCGATGCTGATGGTCGGCGACCGCGATGATCACCGCGTCCACATCTTTGCGATCGAGAATCTCTTTGTAGTTGCGGGTTGTGGGTAAAGACGGATTGTTCACCGCCTCGCTGGCCGCGATATGTCTGGAATCGTAGAGATCGCACGCAGCAACGCACTGAACTCCCGGCACTCGCAGCGACGCTTGCAGCAGTTCGCATCCGCGAACGCCAGTTCCGATTGAGGCAAAGCGTACGGTGTCGCTGGCCGCAGGCGGCCGCGGCGACGCCCACAGGGGTTTCGGCTGGAGCACAGTAAATTTCGCTGCCGCTCCGGTCGCGACGGCACCGGTTCCTACGCGGATGAATTGACGGCGAGTCCAGAAATTACGATTCATGCAGTTCTCCTCGAAAGGCAGCAGTTGGATCTTTAGAGAAACGTTTTTCTTGCAAAAGTCAGCGGCGGCATTATCGCACAGGTTGGGCTTTGCACCGAAAGAATATGCGAGGCGGCGATATCCGAAAGGGCCTGCTCAGGAAAACCCACTGTCTCGTTTATACTGGCGCGACCACGCTTGACAGGGGCTTTATGAAAAAATTGTCGCGCATGCTTGCGCTGCTTCTGATCGGCATCGCCAGTGTTTTACAGGCCATGAATTCATTTGCGAAACCATCGGGCGCTCCGGCGAACACGAAATTCTCCAACTTGGAAGACCAATTTGTGAAAGAGTCGCTGGCACTCTCGCCGGTGAGCGCTTCTCAGGCGGGCTATCACAAACACGTGGACGCAAAGACCGGCAAGACGATCCTGCTGGATAGAGAACTGGACGATGTGAGCTCAGCCGCAGTTGCCACGCAAGTCAAGTTCTACCGCGATTGGCGCCAGAAGTTCAGCAAAGAGACGCCTATGGCTTCGTTGAGTTCTCAGGATGCCGCGGATTATCGCCTGATCGACGATCAAATCGCGCTGGGTCTGCTGGAATTCGAGAAAATCCAGAATTACAAGCACAATCCCACGGGTTACGTGGAACTGCTGGGGAATGCGTTATTTTTGCCGTTGACTCAGGACTACGCGCCCAAAGAGGTGCGGGTGGGCGATGTGATTGCGCGCATTGGACAGATCCCCCGCTTCATTGAGCAGGTGAAGTCGCAACTGGTGGACGCCGACCCGATTTTTATTTCCACCGCGCTGGACGAGAATGAGGGCAATCTGAATCTGGTGGATTCAGTTGCAGCGGACATTCCGGCGCACTCACCTCTTAAGGCGGAGTACGACAAGCTCGCCCCCACAGCCAAGAAGGCGCTGGCTGATTTCAGCGATTGGATGAAGAACGATCTAGCAAAGCGGCCGACCAACGGGCGCAGCTGGCGGCTGGGTCGCGAATTGTATGCGCTGAAGTTTCGTTATGTGATGGAAACTTCCATCGATCCCGCTCAGTTGCTGCAAGATGCGGAGGCTGAACTGGCGCGCACTCGCGCTGAAATGTTGCAACTTGCTTTGCCCCTCTATAAGGAGATGTATCCAGGTCAGGATGATTACAGCAGTCTTCCAGCACGCGACCGCGAGAACAAGATCATCGCGGCTGTGCTGGACAGGATCAGCGATGAGCATCCCAAACGGGATGAACTCATGGATGCAGTCAAAGCCGATTTGGCCGGTATCACCCAATTCATCCGCGAAAAGAAGATCGTTGCACTCAGCAGTCGCGAGAACTTGAAAGTAATCCCAACGCCGGAATTTATGCGAGGAATTTATTCGGTTGCCGGCTTCCACAACGCGCCGCCGTTGGAGCCCACGGCTGAGGCCCAGTACTGGGTGACCCCCATCGACCCGAAGATGCCGGAAGCGAAAGCTGAGAGCAAGCTGCGCGAATACAACAATTACACCTTGAAATGGCTGACCATCCATGAGGCATTGCCAGGCCATTACATCCAATTCGAACACGCCGATGATGTCCAACCTCTGAGCCGCCGCCTGGTAAGAAGCCTGTTCGGCAACGGTTGCTACGTTGAAGGCTGGGCCGAGTACATTGCCGATGTCATGACCCAGGCAGGTTATCTGGATTCCAGCCCCAAGTTCCGCCTGATGCGAATGAAGGTGTGGTTGCGCGCGGTATCGAACACGGTTCTCGATATCCGTATGCAAACCATGAACATGACCGACCAGCAAGCACTTGACCTGATGCGGAACCAGACTTTTCAAACCCAGGCGGAAGCCGATGGCAAACTGCAGCGCGCGAAGCTGAGCTCCACGCAACTACCCACCTATTTTGTGGGAACCAGGCAGTGGTGGGGCTTGCGCAAGAAGTACGAGGCGGCGAAGGGTAATGCGTTCACCATGGAAGAGTTTCACAACCAGGCGCTCGACCAGGGACCGCTGCCGATCGAGTATCTGGAGAAAATAATTCTGCCGCACTAGAACGCAGCTTCGGCTCAGGCGAACATGTCGATGTGTAGTCGTGAGCGTTGGTGCGGGTGTCGTTACTCTATTTCGAGCGCGACGTATTTCCTGCCCGCATACAAGCGATACGCCTTGCCATCCTGGCCAATCTTCAATGGCACCGGGCGCTTCAAGCCGTCATCAGTTTTAAAAGCAGCGCTCAGCACGTCGTTTGCGCCGGCATCGGTCACGACAAACTTGTCTCCGGTAAAGCCGAAGCCGTACTCGCCGGGCACAAGTTCTGACCCTTCAATTTTGACTTTGACTTCGGTTATGAAGAAGCCCTGGTACTTTTGCGCGACGTTGGAGGCGTAGCCGCTCGTATCCACAAGTCCGGCAAGCACGTATTTTTTCTCCCCGGTACGAATTCCCGCAGAGTTGCGGAGTTGTGTACTCGCGCTTTGCCCCCGGTAGAAGAACGTGGCGGGCGCGACCTTTTTCACGTCATCACCGGACAATATTCCAGCGGGTTGAGATTCCTGTGCCCAGCTGAACGAAAGCAGCATTATCGTTAAAGCGCAGATAGTTGAATTGCGAAGTTTCACACGTACCTCCCAGTGATTGTGCTAGCCGCAACGAATTTACAGTGTTGGCCCGCAGGTTGCAATCGGGCCAGGCGCCGCCTGATGGCAGCCAAGGTCAATGTTGCCCGGCTGCCTTATGCAAGGCGATAATTGTCGCTCATGAAGGCGCAGACTGAGCTTTACCGCGAATTGCGCAGCGTAGATGAACTGCTGCACGATCCGGAAATTACCGCGCTCGTAGAGGAAGAGGGTCAGACAGCGGTAGCTGACGCGTGCCGCGCGGTGCTGGAGAATTTACGCCGCGAGATTACCGCCGGGCATTTAGACGCTGCGAAGCTTGCTCTGGCGTTGTCAGAAATGTCGCAAGCGATCAGCCGCGAGCTTCGTCGAGCATTGCGGCATTCTTTGCGACCCGTCATCAACGCAACCGGAGTCGTTCTTCATACCAACCTTGGGCGCGCACCCTTGGGGGGGGCGGCGATCGAGCACATTCGCGAAGTGGCCGGGGCCTATTCGAATCTGGAATTTGACGTTGATGCGGGCGAGCGTGGCAAACGGGATGTGCACGTAGAAAGGTTGTTTCAGAAGTTGCTGGCGGAAGGCGGCGCCGAGCGTCGCTCGACCGTATCCTTCGGCTCCGCTCAGGGCGAGCTCTCGGGGGCGCCAGTTCCCACACGCCCCGTTGAGACAAACGCAGCGTCGTCCATTTCTACGATCGTGGTCAACAACAATGCTGCCGCGGTGCTGCTGGCGCTCAATACGCTGGCGGAAGGCGGCGAAGTCATTGTGTCGCGCGGAGAACTGGTTGAAATCGGTGGCTCGTTTCGCATTCCTGACGTGATGAGCAAGTCGGGCGCAATTCTGCGCGAAGTCGGGACGACGAACCGAACGCGAACCGCCGACTATGAACGAGCGATCAACGAGCGGACCCGGCTATTGCTGCGAGTACATCGCTCAAATTTCGAAATCTCCGGATTTACCGAGCAGCCGGCCATCGGAGAGCTGGTGTCCCTGGCGAAAAAACACAAGCTGCCGTTGATGGAAGACCTGGGCAGTGGAGCGCTGTTCGATCTGCGAGCGATCGGGATTAATAATGAGCCGGGCGTGCTCGACAGCCTGCAATCCGGCGTTCATGTTGTGACCTACAGCGGTGACAAACTGCTTGGCGGTCCGCAAGCCGGATTGATCAGCGGCCGCGAAGATCTCGTAAGAAAAATGCGCAGCAACTCACTGTTCCGTGCTCTTCGAGTCGACAAACTTACGTACGCCGCGCTGGAAGCCACATTGCTGGCGTATATCAAACATGACTACAGCGCGGTCCCGGTGCTGCGCATGCTCGAACTATCCAGGGAAGAAATTACCCGCCGTGCCCAAGCGCTGAAATCAAAACTGGGATCCAGTCAGCTGCGTGCCGAGCTAATCGACGGCGAGTCGCTCATTGGGGGTGGAGCGGCGCCTTCGTCAACTTTGCCTACCACTCTGCTTGCCCTAACAAGCTATACTCTCAGCGCTGATGAGCTTGCGGCTCGCCTGCGACGGGCCGATCCGCCGGTCATCGCGCGAGTAGAAGAAGGACGAGTTCTGCTCGATTTCCGCACAGTCTTTCCCGAGCAGGACGAGGCTTTAGGACAGGTGCTTGCTGAAGCCGCTTCCGCGTAGAAAATATCTCGAACACTCCTGGAGGCGATCCGGAAAATGAAGGTGCTTGCCGCCGTGCTGCTCAGCACGGAATTCCAGTCGCGGATAACACCTGTGGATTGGCTGGTCATCGCCATTTATTTCAGCATTCTGCTGAGTGTCGCCTGGTGGGTGGTCAAGCGCGGTAAGGATTCCGCCGCAGATTATTTTCTAGCCGGCCGCAATCTTGGCTGGTGGATTATTGGTGCGTCTATCTTCGCGTCGAATATCGGATCGGAGCACGTAGTCGGACTGGCAGGGGCGGGCGCAACCAGCGGAGTGGCCCTGGCGCACTACGAACTGCACGCCTGGTGCCTGCTGGTGCTCGCCTGGGTGTTCGTGCCGTTCTACATGCGGTCGATGGTTTTCACCATGCCGGAATTTTTGGAGCGGCGCTTCAGTCCGGCTTCGCGCTATGTGCTCTCGGTGGTTTCCATCATCACTTTTATTGTGTCGAAAATCGCCGTAGGAATTTTTGCGGGTGGCGTGGTCTTCGGAACTTTGCTGCCGGAATTGCACATCACCATCGGCCACACCGTGATCGATAGCTTTTGGATTGGCTCCGTACTGGTCATCGTGCTCACCGGCTTGTACACCGCGCTCGGCGGCATGCGCGCGGTTGCTTACAACGATGCAGTGCAGACGCTCGTGCTGATTCTCGGGTCAGCGTCGCTGACCTTTTATGGGCTCGCGAAACTCGGCGGATGGCATGAACTCCGCTACTGGTGCGGTTCCGATATGTTCAATCTCTGGAAGCCGCTGATTCCGCCTGGAGTGCAGAGCACATGGGCGCCGGTCATGCAGACTGACGCCACGGGCCATGTGGTCAAAGAGGCCTGGTATTTCAATGGATACTTTCCCTGGCTGGGAATGCTTTTTTGCGCACCAATTATCGGGCTGTGGTATTGGTGCACCGATCAATACATTGTGCAGCGTGCGCTGGGTGCTCCAAATGAGAGCGTGGCGCGGCGCGGCGCGATCTTTGCTTCCTTCCTGAAACTTTCTCCTGTTTATTTGTTCATCATTCCCGGCATGGTTTGTTACGCGCTGGCGAAGAGCGGCAAAGTTCCGGCGTTGGGTGTGATGATCGGCGCAGACGGCCAGCCGATTTCGTCCGTGGCGCAGGGGGCCTTTCCAATGCTGGTGCAGTATCTGCTGCCGCCGGGACTGCGTGGACTCGTAGTTGCAGGTTTGCTATCGGCACTGATGGGCTCGCTCGCGGGCGTGTTCAATGCGTGCTCGACGCTGTTCACGGTCGATCTTTACGAAAAGTGGCGGCCTGGGGCTTCGCAGCACCAGATCGTGCGCATGGGACGCATCGCTACTGCGAGCATGATTGTGGTCGCGCTGGCGTGGATTCCCGTGATCAAAGGCGCGCAAGGCCTCTACACATATTTGCAAGCCGTGCAGGGATATCTGGCCCCGCCCATTTTCGTTGTGTTCTTCTTAGGTGTTTTCTTTAAACGGATGAACGCAGCGGGCGCATTGTGGGCGATGGTGGTGGGCTTCGCACTCGGAATCCTTCGCATGTTGGTGGATACGCCCGTCGCGCTGGGGTTGAATGGATTGCAGAACGGGTATCCGCAAGGCTCGTTCCTGTGGATCATCAATAACATCTATTTTCAGTACTTCAGCGTGCTGATCACCATCGTTTCGGCGATTGTGATGGTGGCGGTAAGCCATATGACCGCGGCACCAGATGAGCAGCAGATTCGCAGTCTTACTTTCGAAACCATTACTCCCGAAGACCGCGCCAGCACACGTGCAAGCTGGAGTTGGCGCGAAGTGGCTGGATCGGGCCTGGTGCTGATGTGCATTCTAGGGGCCTATTTGTACTTCAGGGGGTAGCCAAGAAGTTTGGCTACGCTACACTGTCAGCGATGACCAGCGCTGAACAGCTGCTATCTGCCATTGGACGGGCAGAGTTTCCCCACATTGAGAACTTGATCCATGTCTTCGTTGGCGGCAGTGAACTACACGGCGCCAAAGTCAAGGACACCGACGACCTGGACATCTACGGGGTCTATCTGGAGCCGCCAGAGTATGCTCTGGGATTGGACAAGAGCGACTTCTTTGTATGGAGCACATCTGGAAATGAACGTCGCAACGGACCTGACGACATCGACATCTGCTTGTATTCGCTGCGTAAATGGGCTGGGTTAGCGGCCAAGGGCAATCCTACTGCGCTACATTTCCTGTTCGCGCCGAACTCCGCTCCAAAGCCAAAACCATGGGAAAGCATTGTGATCGATAAACAGGTTTTCCTGTCCCGCCAAGCGGCCAGCCAATTTCGCGGATTTGCTGACGCGCAGGTTCGCCGCTTACAGGGGATAGGTACCGGCAAAAAAGGTCAGCGGCACGAACTCATCGGCGAACACGGGTACGACATAAAGGCCGCGATGCACGTAATCCGTTTGCTGAACGAGGGCATCGAGTTGATGCGCTCAGGCGTCATTGCTTTGCCGCGGCCGGAGAAGGACTTGCTGGTTACAATTCGTACCGGGAACTACGGCTCCCTTGAGCGGGTACTCGACTTGGCAAACCGCTTGTTCGCACAGCTTGAGCAGGCTGAAATCCAGAGCACTTTGCCGGAGAAGGTTGACAAACTGAAAATCTCGCAGCTGATCAGCAAGACCTACTTACGGCACTGGAATTACGATTACGCGCACGACCTCGAACTTCTTAACCGTGCTACCGACCGCCTTAACGCTGAGGCGGAAGAGACGCTTGAATATCAAGCCGATCCCTGGCGTCCGGAAATGGAATGAAGCGCGGGGAACTTGATCAGGCGCTCGCCATCGCTGTTGGCATCCGATGAGGCCATGGCCACTCTCTACACCATCGGCCACTCCACGCGAACGCTCGACGAACTCATCGAAGCGCTGCACGCGCACAAGATCGAAACTCTCGCCGACATTCGCACCTATCCGATGTCGCGCCGCCTGCCGCATTTTAATCGCGAGTCACTGGAGAAGACTTTGCCAGAGGCCGGAATCCGGTATGTCTGGATGAAGGAATTGGGCGGGCGCAGAAAGAAAATTCTGGCCGAGTCGCCGAACCTAGCTTTGCGAAACGAGAGCTTCCGCAACTACGCCGATTACATGCTCACGCCGGAGTTCGAACGAGCGATGGCGGAACTCATCAAGATTGCCGAGCAGTCGCGAACGGCGTACATGTGCGCGGAGCGCGTCTACTTCCAATGTCATCGCATGCTGGTTTCGGATTGGCTGGTAGCACATGGCCACGAGGTGCTGCACATTGATGACACAAAACCGCCCAAGCCGCATTATCTGATGAAAGAAGCGCGCCTGCTGGACGGGAAAGTGATCTATCGCGGAGACCGCCTGCTCTAGCCACGAGCGTCGGGCATTCCTGTCCGACAAATATTGGCGCCACACCAAGCGGCTAATTGCCGGGGATCGCTCGGGTCGGGCAGAAGTGCCCCACCCACACGGTACGTGCTAACGTATCGGCATGATCGTAGGCACGGGGATCGACATAGCCGAAGTCCCGCGCATTGCTGAATCCATCGAGCGTTTTGGTGAGCGGTTTCTTCGTCGTGTGTTTACCGAAGAGGAGATCAGGTACTGCGACTCGAAAGCTAATCGGGTCGAGCGCTACGCCGCGCGGTTTGCCGCAAAAGAAGCTGCTATGAAAGCGCTGGGTACCGGCTGGAACCGCGGCGTGCGATGGCGCGATATCGAGGTACTCCGCCAACCTGGCAGGCGTCCGACGATCAGATTTCACGGGGTGGCTGCAGAGTTTGCCGCGCGGTTGGGGACGAAGAACATTGCGCTCTCAATCTCACACACGCCGGAGCATGCGATTGCGAATGTAATTCTTGAAGGTGAGTGACAGGGCCGTTTGATACACTGACCCCCTTCATGCCCGTTGCACAAGACGCTCTCCAACCGGCCAGCTCGGCATCATCTCAGCAGGTCAGTGATAAGACCCTGCTGCTAACTCTCGCTCTGAGCAGCTTCTCAGCCTTGCTGCTTGAGCTGGCCCTGACCCGGCTGTTCTCGGTTGTGCTGTTCTACCATTTTGCATTTCTAGCGATTTCGATAGCCCTGCTCGGGCTTGGCGCCGGCGGCGTGTACGCCCATGTCCGCCAGCAGGCGCTTAAGCGGCATACGATGCGTGGGATCGCATGCGCCTGCGCTGTGGTGACTGCCATCGCCATTCCAATTGCGCTGGAAGTCGTCTTGCATATCCCCGTGTCACTGAAGCTCACGGGAGGTAATTTCATCCGGCTCACGGCGATTTACGCGTGTTCTGCTGTGCCGTTTTTCCTGACCGGAGTGCAATTTGCCGTGATCTTTGCGCGCGAGTCGTCGCGCATACCACGGCTGTACGGCGCAGATCTGGCCGGCGGCGCTTTGGCATGTCTGGCGCTGGTTCCGCTGCTGAACTGGATGGGTGGGCCCAACACCATTCTGTTCTCGGCGCTGATTGCTGCGGTCGCGGCGATAGTCTGGAGTCCATCAGCCAGAACCAGGAAACAGACGATTGGGATCGCGGCAGCCCTCGCTCTGCTGATGATTGTGAATCGGTCGGGGAAGCTCATGGATGTGGTGTGGGCGAAGGGCATTCGCAGGGAGAACGTGGAATTCTCGCGCTGGAATGCGATTTCCCGAGTCGAGGTCGACCGCGCTGCGGATGGGGGCAGGTTGATCGTGATCGATGCCGACGCCAATACCTTCATCATGAATGCCGATCCCCGGCATTGGGAAGGCTCGCAATGGCAGGAGCACCTGATGTCTTCGCCGGCGGCGGTGGTCAACGCCATTCGGCCTCGCGGGGACTACGCGATCATCGGCCCCGGCGGCGGGGTAGACGTTCTGCGCGCGGTGGCGAATGGAAGTCCCAGCGTCACCGGCATCGAGATCAACCCGATTATTGCGAACACGATTATGCGCGACCGGTACGC
>Ga0075436_100001798_pt1 | contig 14696 bp, 14 predicted proteins | sample RhiMethybrSRZTD5_FD_75303 | JGI IMG/M metagenome (GOLD analysis project Ga0075436, IMG submission 75303) | Populus rhizosphere microbial communities from Tennessee, USA - Rhizosphere MetaG P. TD hybrid SRZTD5 | ecosystem: Host-associated > Plants > Roots > Rhizosphere > Soil | place: USA...
GACATGCACGTCGACGGATGGCCACCCGTACGCGGCCACGCCGAAAGCGCGTGCCGCGGCGCCGTCGATGCCGTCGCTCGCCGATATCTCCTGCGAGGAAGTGATCAGTCTGGCCTTCAGCGATTCCGCGCCGACGTAACCATCCAGTATTGCGATGTCGTGATGAAGGGCGTCGTCGCAAGTGGCAACGTGCCTCTTCCTGCCTCGGCTGTCACCAGAGAAATGCGATCCCACGAATGCAACTCCTTTACTCCGCATCGACACGGGCGAAATTATCGAGGCTTGCAGGTTGCGCGAGCTGAAGACGCATGCAGGCGAATTGCGGTACGCTGGAGACCCACGGTCGATTCGCGGACACGTTACCGGAAAGAGCGTCGGTTCCAGTACTTGGGGCAACTCATCCGGTTACCAACGGGGCGAGCACCGTGGGCCGCCAAGTAGCTTCGATGTTTCCCGCTTGACACGGTTGGACTGGAACCGGACACTCGACAAGTTTCAATCGACTCTCAATTCTTCTGGGTGACCGACTGAAGCAGAGGGCTGGCTTTCCTTGGAGGCTTCCAGCGATGAGGAAGGTGATGGCGGTCGCGGTTTTCGGCGTACTCACGATCAGTGCCGGTTTCGTGAGCGCTCAGGGAGACCTAATCAAGATCGAACAGGTGATGACTTCGCAGGAAATGCAGGAGACAGGAATCGAGAGTCTTACGCCGATTCAAAGGCGAGCTTTGGACGGCTGGCTGAATCGCTACACCCTCCGAGTTCTACAAGTCTCGTTAAAACCAGAGCCACGTATTCCCAACGCGTTCACCTTGCCCGCTGGGTCACCGTGCTCGCCAGCGATCGAGACCCGAATGGCAGGCGATATCGAGGGATGGGACGGAGACACGATATTCAAGTTGGACAACGGCCAGATCTGGCAGCAGTCGTCGTATGCCTACACGTACTTTTACGCCTATCGGCCGGAGGTGACTATCTATCAGACTGGTTCAGGCTGTCGCATGAAGGTCGGAGATCGGTCGGACACCGTTGCGGTCAGGCGCATCAAGTAGTGCGCGCTAGTCGTCCGCCATTGGTCCGCGAACTACTGACGATTGCCTGCGAAACGCGCCAACACGTCTCGCTGATTCACCCCGCGAACATTGAGACGAATTGGGGAGGGTTGTTCGCCCTCCCCGGCTGAATAGCCCTGTTAACCGGAGGGGTTACCAGTTCGGATCCAGCAGGAGCGGCCCTCGAGCCGGCCGCTACATGGATCTCGAAAACGGCGAAGGGCGTCGTCGCGCGCGGCAACGTGGTTTGTTGCCTGCGCGATCAGCAGTCTGGTGTACGACGACGCCTATCGCTTGTCGGCGAGCCACCGGCATGCTGCCGCTCGCGATTCAAATACCCGGAAATCGTCGGCGGTGAACTCGTGGAATCGTGAGCTGAAGCGCACCGACCCCGGCGCGCACACGACAGCAAGCCTAATCTGGAATCTGCGCAGTTTGTCCAGCACCGCGCCGGCTTCACCGGAACTGAGGTCGAAGAACCGTGCCGTCAGATTTTCGGGATAGAGCAGCGCGGCGTTGACCCGTTCGGACAGGCACGCTTCGATGATGAGCGCGGCATCGTCGGGCTTGCGGAGAACAACCTCACCGGGTTGACCCTCGACGAGAGGCATACCGCCTGCTGCACGTGAAACGCCCACAGCTTCCACACCTGATGGCGACTGAAACGATCAGAGCCGCAGCGGCCCCTCCACGCGATCGAACTCGTGGAGGCGCCCGAGATCGATCGCGACGCGGTCGGCGTCGGCGAGATACATGTCGCGGAAGCGCGCGCCCCACACGACATCGCTCCGGTCATAGCTCGTCCGCGCGTGGACCGTCTGCGCGAACGTCTCGTCGTCGGCGGTGATGAGGCACACGAACTCGGGGTCCGCGGCGGCGAGCGCGTCGGCCGTGAGGCCGCGCATCGGGCTCCCCTCCACGATCGGATGGACGACGACCCAGTGGAGCGGCATGAACATGATCGCGTCGCGCTCGAGCGGGAGCTGGTCGAACTCGCGGCTGCGCACGCCGTCCTGCTCCACCCACCGCGCGAAGGAGACGACGGCGCGCACGGCGGCGAGGTCGTGCGTCCGCAGGTTCACGAGCCGGAACATCAGCGCCCACCCGTCCTCGTACGGTGCGATCAGCGCGTGCCGGCTGAACTCGATCTTCGCGGTCGGCCGGGTGAAGCGCGCGAACAGGAGGCCGCTGGCGATCGCGAATCCCATCAACCCGACGAGCGCCTCGAGCGCGACGAGGACGTTCGCGAGGCGCGTCGCCGGCACGATCCGGCCGTAGCCGATCGTCGCCAGCGTCTGGACGCTGAAGAACAGGCAGTCCTCGAAGCGCGCGAGCGGCGCGTCGGCGGCGCCGGCGAGCGCACCCGGCCCGGAGAGCCAGTACAGCAGCGCGAAGAAGATGTTGGCGACCGCGTAGCCGGCGGCCAGCAGACCCAGCAGCCGCGGCACCGGCAGCGACAGCAGCGTGTGGTACGCGTTGTACGGATGGAACGGCCCGAGGTTGTTCCGGCGGACGTTGAACGTGCCGTCGTGATTGAGCAGCCGCACGCGGCTGCGCTGCGACATCTTTCCGCCGAGCCCGAGATCCTGGCGGAGACGCTCCTGCTTCGATGCGAGGGCCACGCGCGAGGTTCATTCTACAGTTGCCAGTTGCGGCGCCGCGCGGAACGCACTATTGTTCCCCTGCAATCGATTTCAGAGGGCCGCAGAAACCCATGACAGCACGCGTACGCGCAGCCGCCGCCATCGTGCTCGCCGGCGCCGCCATGACCGCCATCGTCGACGCGCAGGGCCGCGGCCGGGGCAACCAGGGACAGCAGCCGCCACCCGATCAGCCGCCCGGCGGCGGCCGGCGCGGCGGCTTCACGCAGTTCACGCGGCCGCTCGCGCCGCAGGATGTCATCGTCCGCGGCAAGGGACTGTACGAGGCGAACTGCGCCGGCTGCCACGCGGTCGATCTGCGCGGCGGAGCGAGCGGCACCAACCTGCTGCGATCCGGCACCGCGCTCCGCGATCAGCACGGCGAGCTCATCGCCGCGGCCGTCGCGAAGCACACGCCGGCGCTGACGCTGGCCGGCGTCGACACGACCGCGATCGCCGAGTACATCCACAGCGTCCACGCGGTGATGGGCGGCCAGGGCAGCCCGCCGGGACGCAATCCGAGCGGCCTCGCGCTGAACGTCCTCACCGGCGATCCCAAGGCCGGCGCGGCCTACTTCGCGCGCGTCTGTTCGCGGTGCCACTCGGTGACCGGCGATCTGAAAGGCATCGGCGCGCAGTTCGACGACGCGCGCATGCTGCAGAACGCGTGGGTGGCGGGCGCGATCAACCCGTTCGGCACCGGCGCGCGCGGCGGCGCCGCGGGCGGCGGCAATCCCGCCGTCGTGACGATGCCGGACGGATCGAAGATCGAGGGTACGCTCGTCCGCAAGGACGACTTCCTCGTCGTCGTCATGCTTCCCGACGGCACGAGGAAATCGATCGCGCGGCAGGACGGCGTGCCGGCCGTCGCCGTCGCCGATCCGAAAGAGCCGCACAAGCGGATGATTCTCGAGCTCGACGATCCCGAGAACAAGACGCTGCACGACGTCACGGCGTACCTGGCGACGATCAAGTAAGAGGCACACGAGATGAAGAAGCAGCTGTTCGTGATGGCGTTGACGCTGGCGGGATCGACGCTGCTCGTCGCGCAGCAGGGCGGCGCGCCCGACGTCCGCGTGCCCGGACCGGGCGACCGCGACTGGAAAGGCGAAACGATTCACACCGCGCCGCGGATTCCGGGCGACGAAGTCGGCGGGCTCGATCCGAAGGACATCGGCGCCAAGCCGCTCTCGGACCAGTGGACCAGCTACTCCGGCGACATGACCGGCAAGCGGTACAGCCACCTGAAGCTGGTGAACACGAACACCGTCAAGAATCTCAGCCTCAAGTGGGTGACGACGCTCACCACCGGCTGCGGGCCGACGGGACGCGCGGCGCCGCCGCCCGGCGGCGGGGGCGGAGGCGGCGGACGCGGCGGCGGCCGCGGGGGCGGCGGCGGGCCGGCGGCGCCGATTGTCGTCGGCGGCTTCGGCACCGGCGACGCGAACACCTGCCAGCCGGCGCGCCTCGGCGGCGGCATCCTGTTCGTCGACGGCGTGATCTACGCGTCGACGCCGGACAACGTCTACGCGATCGACGCGCGCGACGGCGCGCTCCTGTGGCACTACTACTGGAAGACGCGCGGCGGCACGAGCCTGCAGACCCGCGGTCTCGGCATGTGGCACGACTACATCTACTTCGAGCTGCACGACGACTGGGTCGTGTGCCTCGACGCGAAGAGCGGCCGGGAGATCTGGAAGCACGAGATCGCGCCGTTCGACCAGCAGTACTTCTCGTCGAACTCGCCGATGATCATCAAGGACCACGTGCTCGTCGGCACCGGCAACGACCTCGACGCGGCGGCGTTCCTGAAGTCGCTCGATCCGCGCACCGGCGAGGTGCAGTGGATTCTCTACTCGACGCCGCAGAACCCGGGCGACCCGGGGATCGAGACGTGGCCGAGCCTCGACGCGGCGCGCCACGGCAACGGAGCGACGTGGATTCCGGGCTCGTACGATCCCGAGACCAACCTGTACATCTACGGCACCGGCAATCCGACGCCGGCCTACACGCAGGGCCGCGGCGAGGGCGACAACCTGTTCACGTCGGCGCTCCTCGCGGTCGACGTCGACACCGGCAAGATCAAGTGGTACTACCAGACGTCGCCGCACGACACGCACGACTGGGATTCGACGCAGACGCCGGTCCTCGTCGACCTGCCGTTCAACAGCCGCGTGCGGAAGCTCGTGATCACGGGCACGCGCAACGGCTACTTCTTCGTCCTCGATCGCACGACCGGCGAACATCTGCTCACGAGCAAGTTCGGCCTCGTGAACAACTGGGCGACGGGCCTCGACGCGAAGGGACAGCCGAAGCGGAATCCGTACAAGGACGCGACCATCGCCGGCTCGCTGGTCAACGGCGACGTGACGAACTATCCGCCGCCGACGTTCTCGCCGGACACGGGGTTCTTCTACGTCCACGAGCAGGACACGCTGCGCATCAGTTACCTGATGGAGCCGGACCCGCGCGGATCGATGGGCCTCGGCGGCACCACCGGCGGCGGCAATCTCTCCTGGGGCACGCACATCGTCGCCGTCGACTACAGGACGGGCAAGGTCGCGTGGCGGAAGGAGATCAACAGCGGCAGCTCCGGACTGCTGTCGACGGCGGGCGGCCTGCTGTTCCTGATGAACGGACCGAACGTCGAGGCGTGGGACGCCGCGACCGGCAAGGGCCTGTGGTATTCGCAGATCGGCGGGCTGTCGAGTCCGGCGGAGACGTTCATGCTCGACGGCAAGCAGCACCTGCTGTTCACCGGCGCGAACGGGCTGTATCTGTTCGTGCTGAACTAGCCGGCGCTTCGACGAACTGCTTCAGCCGTCCGAGCGTCTCGTCCCACTGCGCGGCGATCGTCTGCAGATGCCGGTGCGCGGAGGCGAGGCGCTCCTGCTCGATCTGCCAGACGCGCTCGCGGCCGCGCGCGGCGCCGCGCACGAGGCCGGCGCGCTCCATCACGCGCAGGTGCTTCGTGATCGCCTGACGCGACATCGCGAAGCCGGCCGTCAGCTTCGCGATCGACAACGGACCTTCACGGCACAGCCGCGCGACGAGGGCGAGCCGCGTCGCGTCGCCCAGCGCCGCGAACAGCGGCGCCGATTCCGCCGCCGCCCGCGCGCGTCTCCTATCGTGCATCGGCCAGATACCGCTCGACGAGCGAGACGACGATCGTCCAGCCCTGCTCGTTCGCGGTGAACGCCTTCGCCCGCCGCTCGAGCGGAATGCGATCGAAGCCCGATTCGGTGACCGTCAGCATGACGCCGTCCGGCGCGTCCTCGATCACGAACTCGACGAGCGTCGTCGGCTCGGCGGAGTAGTCGACGCCGGGCTCGATCGCGAACGGATGCCAGCGGAACGAGAAGAGCCGCTCCGGCTCGATCCGGTCGACCGTGATCTCGAACGGCACGTCTGCGTGGACGCGCTGCGCCTCGGCGACCTTCGGGTCGACCGCCGTCCCGACGATGACGCCGCGCATGGCGGCGCCCGGCGCGAACGGCCGGTCGAATCGCACGCCGAACCACCGCTCGAAGTCGGCCGTGTCGGTGAGCGCCCGCCACACCTTCGCGCGGGGCGCGCGCAGCAGGATCTGCTTCTGAATCCGGTCGGGCACAACCGTCATGTGCAACCTCCTGGTTGCATATTATATCAACGCTCAACCACGGAGGACACAGAGGACACCGAGGAAAGAACTATCCACGGATTACGCGGATTACGCGGACAGAAACGTCCGGCGGCGCGTTTGGGGACGGGACGAAAAGTACGAAGTTTGAAGTAACGAAGTTCGCCGGACCGTACTTCTGGCTTCGTACCTCGTACTTTCCTGCGGAGCAAACGAGTCGCTTCGCGGCCGCCCGCCGGACGTTTGTACCGCCGTCGTCACCGTTTTCGATCCGAATCCGTGCAATCCGTGCAATCCGCGGATGGCTGATCTGAAGATCCGATCCTCTTTTCGTTGCCGTCCTCCGTGGCGGAGCGCTTGATTCTTCACGAGCCGCGATGGTATCAACGGGAGAGATGCGATTCGCTCTTCTGCTCGCGCTGCTTGGCCAGACGTCGTCGTCGCCGATCGCGGGCGTCTGGACGCTGAATCGATCGCTCAGCGACATGCCGCGCGAGATCGGATTCACGGCAGCATGGGCCGTCCCGCCCGGCGGCCGCCAGACCGGCGGCTCGGGCGGAGGCGGCGGCGGTCGCGGACGGCGCGGATCCTCCGGCGGCGGCTCGTCGACGGCCGCCCCGCCGATCCTGCGCGAGAGCTACGACGATTCGCGCCGCGTGCAGCTGCTGACCGGCGAGGCGCGGAATCCGCCGGCGCGGCTGATGATCGTCGACCGGCCCGACGCGATCACGATCACCAACGAGCTGGGTCAGTCGCGCGTCCTCCATCCGACCGGCCGCGAGGAGACCGTCGAAGTCGAAGGCGTGACGCTGTTCGCGACGACGAGGCGCGACGGCGACCGGCTCGTCGTCGTTTATCGACTCGAGCAGGAACGCCAGGTCCGCTACACGTACTCGCGATCGGGACCGCCGACCGAGCTCGTCGCCGAAGTGGAGTTCCTGGAGCGCGGCGCCGGCGACAAGGCGAAGCGCATCTACGAACCGGGGATCGATACCGAGCCTTCAACATCGGCCGCGCCGCCGTCCGCTGCGGCGAATGAGACGCCGGGGTCGCGACCCGCCCAGCCGGACAGCGCATTCGACGAGCGGCCCGGCGCCGAGCTGCGCGGCATCAAGACGCTCGGGGTCCTCGTCGAGGATCTGAGCCCGCAGGCGGCCGCGTGCGGCCTGTCGCGCGACGCGCTCGAAGCGTCGCTGGCGAAGCGCCTGACGGACGCCGGATTCCAGGTGCGGCGGAACTCGGACGAGGACACCTATCTCTACGTCAACGTGATCACGAACGCGCTGCCGACCGGCGGCTGCGTGTCGCGGTACGACGCGTTTCTCTACACCCACGCGACGGCGAATGTCTCGTACCGCGATCGTCCGGTGCTCGTGCAGGTGTCGCTGATGCATCGCGGCGGGATCGGCACCAGCGCCGCCGCCGCGCACGGCTCCGCGGTCACGCGCGGACTCGAGGGATACGTCGACCTGTTCGTCTCGCAGATCCGCGACGCGAACAAGTGAATGCTCGGGACACAGAGGGGTTTGAGAACACTGAGATAGATCTGCCACGGAGACACAGAGACACGGAGAAAGCGTTCTCTTCGTGTATCTTTGGCAAGATGGCCCTCTGTTCTCGCGCGATCGCTCACGCCGGAGCAGGCAGGACGACGACCTCGCCGATCAGCACGTCCGGCATCCCGTCGTAGTAGTTCTTGATGTCGCCGAGCACGTCGGCCATGCGCGGACTCTGCATCGCCATCTGCAGCCCGGCCGCGGACTCGAAATACGCGCTGAAGATCACGGCGTAGGGCGGGTTGCTGCCGTCTGCGGTCGATGTGATCTTCACGAATTCGACGCGCTGCAAACCGTGGGGACCGAAGACGCTTCCGGCAAGCGGCAGATGCTTCGCCGTGTAGTGCGCCTCGTCGAATCGGACGCCGTGTCGGTAGCAGACTCTCAGGACAGTCATGGTGAACCTTGTCAGTGGGATAGTGCGGACGCCGATAGTATAGCGACGATGACGCCGCCGTCCGAGTTCATGAAGTATCGAGACGAGGTCATCGCCGAGCTCGGGCCGTGGATTTCACGGATTGCACGGATTCGGATCGAAAACGCCAGCGACGGCGGTACAAACGTCCGGCGGGCGGCCGCGGAGCAACTCGTTTGCGCCGCACGGACCCTTCAATCAGTGTGTGAGGCCGTAGATCAGATAGTTCACGCCCAGCTTGTACGCCTCGTTCGTCTCGTCGAAGGGCCGCAGCCCTCGTCCCGACCATTCCCAGTACTGCGAGATGTCGGTGTTGTAGTTGACGATCGCCAGCAGCCGCTTGCGCGGATCGTTGTCCTCGTAGACGCCGCGGAAGATCGCGGGGCCGCTGTTGTAGGCCTGCGGGAAGTTGTCGATATGCTCGATCTCGAAGAAGCAGTGGAAGACCGGATCGTCGGGCGACATCTCGAGGAACCGCACGCCGGGCAGCACCCGCTGCATGTTGGCCTCGAACGGCTCCCAGCCGGCGCCGGGGATGCCGCGCCAGCCGGACATCTTGAAGTCGTCGACGATCAGGAAGCCGCCCTTCAGCAGGTACGCCCGCAGCGCCTTCGCCTCGACGTCGGTGAGCGTCCACCACCCGACCTCGATGATGTACGCGAGGGGATACTTGAACAGCGCCGGATCGTCGAGCGTGACCGTGTTGATGTCGTCGTCGTGCGCGCCGAGGTAGCTGACCTCGTTCATGATCTTCATGAGGTTGCGCTCGGCGATCGGATAGCCGTGGATCCACGACGGCCGGCCGCCGGCCCAGTAGCCGCCCCGCGCCGTCTCGTAGCGCACGCGCACGAACGTGAAACGGCCGTCGTACGGCACGTTCGGCAGCGGCCCCGCTGGCATGCGATAGCCGCCGTACCCGCCGAATCCGCGCTGCGCGTACGCCGAGACGGCCACGATCGCGATGGAGGCGACGACCGCGGCGACCCGGCGCCAGCGCGACACCGAGCTGAAGGGAGAACACAGAGACAACGTTTGCCACAGAGACACAGCGACACGGAGAGAAGCTTTTCTCTGTGTCTCCGTGGCAAATATCGTCTCTGTGTTCTCTGTCATCTCTGTCGTCGTCTCTGTCGTCGTCTCCGCCTCTCCCCGAGGATATCTCACCCAACCCGCAGCGACTCGCCGAATGGCAGCGCCCGGAAGCGCGACAGCGGCACCTGCTGTGTGCGGCAGGCCTCCTCGAGCGCGCGGACCGGCTCGTCGATCCCCTCGGGCGTCAGCTGAAACGTCCCGTAGTGCATCGCGACGCTCAGCTGCGCCTCGAGATCGCGGTGCGCCTGGACGGCTTCGGCCGGGTTCATGTGGACGACATGCATGAACCATCGCGGCTCGTACGCGCCGATCGGCAGGAGCGCGAGATCGATCGGCGGCGACCGGCGGCGCACGTCGGCGAAGAACGGTCCGTACGCCGTGTCGCCCGCGAAGTAGATCGTCCGGCCGCCGGCGCCGATCACGAATCCGCCCCACAGCGCGCGGTTCCGATCGAACGGTGTGCGCGCCGAGAAATGATAGGCCGGCGTCAGCGTCACGGACAGCGGCGGCGCCGCCGCCGCCTGCCACCAGTCGAGCTCCTCCACCCGGCGCAGCCCGCACGATCGCGCCAGCGGCCCATTCCCGATCGGCGTCACGACGATCGGATCGAAGCGCTTCGCCAGGCGCGCCAGCGTCGCGCGATCGCAGTGGTCGTAGTGGTTGTGGCTGAGGAGCACGACGGCGATCGGCGGCAGGTCGTCGAAGCCGACGGCCGGCGGGCGGACGCGGCGCGGTCCCGCCAGATTGAACGGGCCGGCGCGGGTCGAGTACATCGGATCGGTCAGGATGTTGCCCGCCGCGGTTTGGATGAGGAACGTGGCGTGGCCGACCGGCGTCACGACGGCCGCGGCGCCGTCGAGCGGCGCGGGGCGCCGCGGTGGGTCGTCGATCCACGCCGGCCATTTCGCGCGCGGCTCCATCAGCATGCGCGGCACCGCCGAGAATGGCTGCCCGGCGATGCCGGTCGGATTGACGAACCGCCGGCCGTCGAAGTGATCGCTCGGTCGGGCGCGCATTCCGCGCTAGCATAATCCGGCATCCAGAGAGGCTACCGAATGGCGACACACCACCGCAGCCGACGCGAATTCATGGGACTCGCCGGCGCCGGGCTCGCGGGCGCCGCGGCGGGACCGCTGCTCGCCGCGCCGCGCGCGGCCGCCGCGCCCGCCGCCGACGCGCAGGATCCCGATCTGATCGTCTTCAACGCGAAGGTGTACACGTCGGACGCGAGCGCGCCGCGCGCCGAGGCGTTCGCGGTGAAGGGCGGCCGCTTCGCCGCCGTCGGCTCCACGTCGGACATCAAGGCGCTCGCCGGCAAGACGACGCGGATGTACGACGCGAGGCAGATGACGGTCGTGCCCGGCTTCTGCGACTGCCACAACCACGCGCCGGGCAACACGCTGCTCAACGAGGTCCTGGTCGGCAACCCGTACGAAGTCGAATTCGTCACCATCCGCAGCATCGTCGACAAGCTGCGCGCGAAGGCGAAGCAGACGCCGCCGGGCACCTGGGTCGAGGGCTACTTCTTCGACGACACGAAGGTGCAGGACAAGCGCGAGCTGAACGTGCACGACCTCGACGAGGTGTCGAAGGAGCATCCGGTCGCGGTGCTGCACCGCGGCGGACACACATCCTTCTACAACACGAAGGCGCTCGAGATGGCAGGCGTCACGAAGAGCACGCCCGATCCGGCGGGCGGCACCTTCGACCGCGACGAGAACGGCGATCTGAACGGCCGCGTGACCGATCGCGCGCGGGCGGCGTTCAACCGCGTCGGCACGCGCGCGGCGATTCCGGCCGATCAGCGCGAGCGGCGCAGCCGCGACGCCCTCGCGTTCATCTCGAAGCAGTTCGTCCGCTACGGCCTGACCAGCGTGCACCACGAAGGCGGCGACCTCGCCGCCCTCCAGCAGGTGCGCGCCCGCGGCGAGCTGCTCCACCGCGTCAGCTACGAGGCCACGGGCAACGTGCTCGAGTCGATGATCACGAGCGGCATCGCGACCGGCTTCGGCGACGAGTGGATCCGCTTCGGCGCGACCTCCGAACACACGGTCGACGGATCGTTCTCCGAGCGCACGATGGCGCTGAGCGTGCCGTATCCCGGGATGAATCCGCCGTACAAAGGGAACGTCACCGAAACGCAGGAGACGCTCAATCAGTGGATCGAGCGCGTGCATCGCGCCGGCATCCAGGTGAACTGCCACGCGAACGGCGACGTCGCTATCGACATGGTGCTCACCGCCGTCGAGCGCGCGCAGAAGCTCTTCCCGCGGGCGGACGCGCGTCCGAAGATCACGCACTGCACGCTCGTGAACGACGACCTGCTGCGGCGCATCAAGGCGACCGGAACGGTGCCCGCGATGTTCACGACCTACACGTACTACAACACCGACAAGTTCCGCTTCTACGGCGAGGAGCTGATGAAGCGGTCGCTGGCGTTTCGATCGATGCTCGACCTCGGCATCCCCGCCGCCGCCGGATCGGACTTCAGCCCGGGACCGTTCGCGCCGCTGATGGGCATCCAGGGCATGGTCACGCGCACGGGGTGGGACGGCACGACGTGGGGCGCGAACCAGCGCGTCAGCGTCGACGAAGCGATCCGCATCAACACGCTCAACGGCGCGTACGCGTCGCGCGAGGAAGCGATCAAGGGATCGATCGCTCCCGGCAAGCTCGCCGACTTCGTCGTCCTCGCCGACGATCTCCACACCGTCGATCCGAACAAGATCAAGGACATCCAGATCGTCCGGACGGTCGTCGGCGGAACGACGGTCTACCAGGCGTAGTCGACGCCATGCCTCGACGACGAGCGTTTCTGGCGCGGATGCCGATTGCCGTCGCCGGCCTCGCGGCCGCCTGCGGCCGGCGCAGCGGCGAGATGGTGGAGGCGACCGCGACCGCCGGCGGCGCCGCGCCGCCGCGCGCGGTGGCCGCGCCGCTCCTGCGAGAGATTCCGGCGTCCGCCCCCACGCTGCGGTGGACGCCCGAGCATCGCGATCTCGTGTATACATTCGGCGGCGCGCCGGCGAAGCGCCGCGTCGCGCCCGGCACTCGCATCGTCTCGTGGACCGAGGACTGCTTCGACGGCGCGGTGAAGACCGCGAGCGACCTGCCGTCGCGCGTCATGCCGCCGGGACACGACAACCCGCAGACCGGTCCGTTCCACGTCGAGGGCGCCGAGCCCGGCGACACGATCGCCGTGCACGTCCTGAAGCTCGAACCGGCGCGCGACTACGGCGTCTCGTCGTTCGCGCCCGGCTTCGGCGCGCTCGTCGGGACCGACCGCACGGCGATGCTCGCCGCCGACATGGCCGAAACGACGTGGCGATACGATCTCGACGCGGCGCGCACGGCGGCGCGCTCGTCGTCGGCAGACGGCCGGCATTCGTGGACCGTGCCGCTCGCGCCGTTTCTCGGCTGTCTCGGCGTCGCGCCGGCGAGCGGTGAAGTGCGCAGCACGATCGTGCCCGGTCCGTTCGGCGGCAACATGGACTGCCCGGAGGTTCGCGCCGGCAACACGATCTTCCTCGGCGTCAACGTCCCCGGCGCGCTGCTGTCGTTCGGCGACGGCCACTACGCGATGGGCGAAGGCGAGATCATGGGCGCCGCCATCGAGGGCGCGATGAACGTCGAGGTCTTCGTGGAGCTGCAGAAGCGCGCGGCGACGCCGGTCCCGCGGATCGAGAACGCGGACGAGGTGATGTTCGTCGGATCGGGCCGTCCGCTCGAGGACGCCGCGCGCGTCGCGTTCAAGGCGATGGTCGGATGGGTCCGCGAGCGGACGAAGATGACGGAGCTCGACGCCTACCAGTTCGTCTCGCAGCTGTCGCGCGCGCCGATCGTCCAGCTCGTCGATCCGGAGTACACAGTCCTCGTGAAGATCGACAAGCGCCGGCTTCCCGCCGCATAGCGGCCGGCGCTATCGCGGCGCGTACGTCTTGCTGAACCGATTGCGGCTGTTCGACACGGTGAACGTCCCGTCCTCCCGCGCGGCAATCTCGATCCGGTAGGCCGGTGAATGCGCGGGACCGGAGTCGTCCAGGTTGGCGATGAATACGCCGGCGCTGTTCTGCTCGATGCCGGCGCCCTGCGACCAGTGCAGCTGCCAGATGTCCTCGAGTCCGGGCGACGTGCGCATGGTCGACATCGCCTGCGTGCCGGCGCCCTTGCGGAGGCCGTTCTGCATCACCGCCACCCGCGGGCGCACCGCGTGCACGAGGGCCGGCGATCCCGACGCATCGAGCCCATGGTGCGAGACGAGATACAGGTCGACGGCGCCGATCGGATTGTTCGGGCACATCAGGTCGCGCTCGTTGTTCCAGAGCAGGTCGCCCAAATCGATCGCGCGAAATCGTCCGAACGTGACGACGCTGCCGACCGACTGCGAGTTGTCGTCGGGCGCCGCGACATCCCGCGGCGTGAACTGCGCGCACGCCGGATTCGGCGCACCGCCTCCGGCCAGCGGCGACCGCAGCGGCTGCCCTGCGGACGTCACGATGCGCCAGTCGAGACCTTCGATCGGCAGCCGATCGCCCGGCTTCGCCACGGTGTGCTTCGCCTTCGAGGCGATCGCCGCGTACGTCTCCTGAAACCCGGCAACCTGCTCGCGAGGCTCGACCGACGGACCGTGATCGACGAAGACGGCGACCGGGATCCGCCCCACCAGCTCCTGCAGTCCGCCGATGTGATCGACGTGATAGTGCGTGCTGATGAGGAAGTCGATCTGCTTGATGCCGGCGTCGCCGATCGCGGCCATGAGGCGGTCGGTGTCGCGGCCGCCGGGGTTGCCGCTGTCGATCAGGACCGTCCGGCCGGACGGCGCGACGAACAGCGTGGCTTTTCCACCTTCGGTGTCGACGACGTAGATGTGCAGCGTCCGGGCGCCCGGCTGCACCGCGAGCGCCGCGGCCAGCGCCAGCGTCGACAGCGATCGGAGAGAGCCCACCTACTTCGTGCCGGGCTTCGCGCTCGGGGCGTCGTCAGCCTTCAGATCGCCGAGCGCGTACTGGATGCCGGCGAGGGCGTGCTCCAGCATCGGCTTCATCGCATAGACGCGTTCGCCGTGGCCGTGCGCCTCGTAGAACACGCGGCCGCGGCCCTCACGGCGGATCCAGCTGAGCGCGTAGTCGTGATCGGTCCGGGGATTCGGCTCCTTCGCCTTGTCCGCGTCGCTCATCTTCGCGTAGTCGACGCTCGTCAGCACGTGGACGTTGTCGCGCGAAAACGATTCCTGGTTGTACGTGTAGGTCTCGTCGTGAATCTCGAACTCCCGGCCGTGGAACATCGCGGTCAGCGGGCTCTTCGGATCGTCGATCTTCACCGTGA
>Ga0075436_100001799_pt1 | contig 14692 bp, 13 predicted proteins | sample RhiMethybrSRZTD5_FD_75303 | JGI IMG/M metagenome (GOLD analysis project Ga0075436, IMG submission 75303) | Populus rhizosphere microbial communities from Tennessee, USA - Rhizosphere MetaG P. TD hybrid SRZTD5 | ecosystem: Host-associated > Plants > Roots > Rhizosphere > Soil | place: USA...
TAACTTGCTCGATTGTCTCACCAGGCAACGAACCGATTTCCCGCGTTCGAGAAGTTGATCGACGAGATGACTACCCACGAAACCGCTCGCCCCGGTAACCAGAACCTTATTGTTATTGTCGCTCATCGTCAGTCCTGAACCTAACAAATACGCGAGTGATAATAACAGAGGCGCCTTCTCGACCGCAGCCCGCGCGGGCGTCGGTCACAACCGGTTGTACAAACACAGGAGACTCTGGAACATTTGATCCGCGTTGGCGTGTTCAGTTGAAGTCAAGTTCCTCAGGAGGAGGTCCTTTATGATTAACCGGCTAACCATTCTCGTGATCCAGGCTTTCACTCTGGTCCTGCTAATTTCGATCAACGCGACCGCTCAGGATCGAGCCGCTCTTGAAAAAGAAATCGGAGCACTGCGCGAGCAGTTGAAACAAAAAGAGGCAGAACTTCTCGCGCCTTCCGCTGGCGACCGCGTCGCGTTTGCTGACTTTCTGCGCCAGCCCAACACCGGTCTTGCGCGGCTTATGCCTCGAGAAACATACCGCGATAAGTTCACCATCCGTGAAGGCGGCGCGTACTACTCATTCGCGAGGCTGAGCAATAGCTACGACGACAATCCGCAAATAGGATTCGAGCAGGGTAAGCTTCACACCGGCTTTGCCGGGGCCGACTTCGGTTTTCTGTGCTCACTCGGAGATGTTCCGCTTGAAGGCGTTGGGCTCGAGTCTGAAGGTGTTCAATACCTCGCCGAATTTGCAGCTCCCACCGCGGAGGCCTCAGCGCGCGAGCAGTACCGTAAGATCGGGCAGGGTTTCGCCATTGGGAACCACTTCTATACCGGATACCTGCCCGCGACAGTGGGTCACACGTACGTTCTTCGCAGCATAAGCTATCGCGAATCGGATGTTCTGGTTGCTTTTCGAATTGTGCGAAAGGATACCGATGGCAGCGTGGTGATTCTTTGGAAAAAGCTGAAAGAGTTTCCGATACCGTTTCTCGCCAGTGGGCGATAGCGACCACAACACCCGCACCATGCTGATCATCTTGCTGCTGCGTGTCGATCCAGATAGTCCAGCAATACGTTTGTCATCACTCTCACGCCGACATTGATGCTCTCTTCATCAACGTCGAACTGCGCCGTGTAGTAAAACTATCTTCTTCATGGTTCAGCTCAGCCGTTTCATTTAGTGAGGACACACCCAGCTATAGTTGACGTAGGAACTCGGGAACCTGGTGCTCGTTTGCTGCGGAGTTGAATTGAACGCAGTTTCACTGAAAGTTAGCGACGCGTAGGACAAGCGATAAGATGGGTCGTACAATGTTGCGTCCACCGAGACTACTGCGTGATAAGAAAAGTGCGGGTTTGGTGGAGCGTTGCCGCGTTGCCCGCGTATGACGCGGAACGTCGGATTACCCGCTCCTAGGTTGCCTCTGCTGCCCACGGTGAACTTTCCTTGGGTTGTCGAATTGGGTCCAGCCCATACGTATAGCACCAGCCCATCAATTCCAATGCTGCGAATCAGCCCACGAACCAGTGCGGCCAAATCCGCACATAGGCAAGGATGACCGTACGCCTGGAGCGGATGCCCCGACAATCAAAGTTCAGCTTATCTGCATCAGGGGTGCAAGTAGGAGTGCCGTCAGGGTCGGGCATGAGCACGGGAGGAAAAACCTCAGATACCATCACCTGTTTGTGATTGCTCGAATCATTGCAACTACTTCACTGGTAATACTCCCCTCGCTAAAATCCCGGCCCACGCGATTGTACACCTCCCCTAATTCATCACGAGTCACGTTTTGTTGATACCAGCGAAGCGTGTCAGTAGTAATCCATCCAAGTTCTTTAAACTTGGGAAGAAGCTTGACCAAGTAGTTTTTCCGTTCTGTTGTGGAAAGCGTTAGGAGATTATCAACTGGGCCAATCGTGTAACCACTCGGCCAGGCCTCGTATCCGGGCAGAACATTTTCGAGCTCCTGTGGCATATCTTCGCCAACACCTTTCATCCCTAGGGCTCCGCCATTTATTCGACATTCCACCATCCCGGGAGGCGCGGATGACTCTATTCTGAATTCCATACGTGTACCCGGATTAACGGGCGGTGTGAATGTTGTAAAGATTCCAAAGCGAATCCAATTGCCTTCCATCATCTCGCTGTTCTTAGACATCGGCCCGACATAGACGTCGCTGATTTGAAGGGGCTTCAAGTCAGACGTAAAGTTCTGAACTGCAAAACCACCAAGCTGCTCGCCGCTCGAGGCCAGGTTATGAACAATGTAGGTATACAGATATTTGCCGGCCGCATTTCGTGACACCGAAGCGCTTACGACCGCATCGATTGCGTCGGGTCGCTGATAGACAACCGTCTTCTCTTGACCATCGTACCCAATCCATTTCAGAGCGTACTTCCCGGATTTCGCGTCGAGCAGCATGACACGCGGCTTTGGGTCATATTCGACAGGTTCTCCTGTCTTCTCATCGACGCGCAAGATCCTCTTTGCATAGCTTGTCGGGGACTTGAGTACGATCTTCTTTTTTTGGAGCGGCAGGCGCTTTACTGTTGATGAGGCTGGTTGCTGAAGCCCCAGCCCTTGTACAATGAACGCTAATATCAACAAGAACCACATTATTGAAACCTCAAATGCCAATGACTAGCCGTCGCGGTCTCATCGTTGTAGTTTGGTGAACCGTGATTCGCAAAGATCTGGGTCAGCGTCTGCCAGCGATTCCCAGGGATGTTGCCGGAGAATACGTCGCAGTTAATCCCCACTCTATGCTCAGCGTGGGATCCATTACCCCAATCTGCGGCGATTTCGAATTTCCCGCCAACTACGAGACTCATGTCGTTGTATCTCAGCTTATCTGCATCGGGAATCGGAGTGGAGCCGTTACCACCATCCGGATAGAACTGACTCTTGTAATCATTGGCTATCAACGGGAGATTGGTGAGAGCTGTCGCAGTGCCGTAATGATTGACAGGATGGGTGGTGGTGGCGCCCACCAAATTATAGTGGGTCCCAGCGCCCAAGCAGTATCTTCAGGATTGTTGATATCGTACTATCCCATTCTGATTTGATTGCTGGGCATACCCCAGCGACGGCAAGGCAAATCACGTGTATTGACCCGAACATTGCAAGGCATAATAACGGAGTTCTGATCAGATGGATCCTCATGACTCTAATGAAACGCGATGTATGCGCAATAGTTCGGGCACCCGCCGATTAAGCCTATTTCTCCTTAATAAGAGCGGCGATTCCTTTTGCGTACTTTCTTGCGAGTTCTGTTGAAGTGGCGAACACGCTCACGACCACATTGGAGTTCCGGAAGTAAATAGAGGAGCCATAGTTGTACACATCGGACCCCAGGTCGCTTAAACCTTCACGGGTTAGGTCACGCTCACTCATCTTTGTAATTTGTAATGAAATACCATTCATGATCTTGTCTAGCTTCTGCTCAGCGTCATGCTCGGAAGAGGCATAGACTATTTGAATGGTCAGTCCGTCTCTTCCTGACTTCCAGGAATGGAAAGATGAGGTTTCACGCACCTCCTTGCTGATCAGTTTCCATTGTGGCTCAGCGCTCTGGATAGACAAGGTCTGTTTGTCCCGCTTTTCCACAAGCGTTTCGAGCTTCTGCAAGAATCCGGCAAAATCTTGACCCATCGTCTGTATTGACACATAGATGGGAGTAAGGAACAAGAAAGTTCCGATCAGTAGCGTTTTCATGATTCACCTCACGACACACATTGTATTTTCGCGTTCTGCTACGGACAACTTAAGACGGGAGTAGTATGCGGGCAAACGATACCAGTTAGCTGCACCCCGGTCACAGCGAGTGCCTGATTCATCACTTGTACCCCTCCAGCCCCAGGCGCAGTTTCTGCGAATACCAAACCAGGGCGGCTCTTGCCGTACGAAGGATCGTACAAACTCCCGCCCGCGGAAACAATCGCATGAAAGGTGAAATGTGGATTATTCGGCGCGCAGTCGTGGGCTTGCTCCGTAACCATGAAGGTACATACGTAGGCACCGCCAGAATTACCCCCGCCACTATCAACGATTGGCTGGTAGTACTCGAGCCACACTGAGCCCTGATTGCTGGGGGAACCCCAGAAGTAAAGTGTGGTCGCTTCTATTCCAATAGTTCGGAGGAGACCTCTAAGCAAATTCGCATTGTCGCTGCACTGGGTTCCTGCGGTCGTTGCATAGGCCTTCAATGGATGATTGTTCTCTAATCCGTTGGCCGGGTTGTATCTTATGTCAGCATCAATGCCCGCAGTGATTGCGATTATTCCTGTGAGACCGACGCCGTTTGCAGGGCCGCATGCCTTCTCTAATGCCAAGTCGTATGTATTCGGATAGACAACCTCATTCAACTGGCCGGTTATGAAGGGATTTGTGTAAGGCTGCTGGTAGGTCATATAGAGTCTATGAGGCCCACTCTGACCGGCTGCTGCCCACGTCTGCCCATTGTCATAGGAGATTTCCCAGGCAAGCGTGACGTCCCTCTGACTGATAGTTCTCACTTCTACGACAAATGATGGCAAGCTGATTCCCGTAATGCGAACCGCATTGCCTGACAAGTCCACGCCACTCACCGTTGCAACCACATTTGTACCGTTCTTGATTCTGACTGTTGCCGTTGAGGCTGGCGGAGGAGATGCAATCGTCAGTGTTGCAAACATCACCGGAGTCTGACCCGACACATAGGCCGCTGGATAATTTACATTTCCATTGCTGGTCCAAACTGGCTGCGTGTCGTTGGGATCAATCGCAATAGCGGTCGCCGGATCTCCTGTCCAGTGATGTAGCTTGATGTCCGCTGAAAACCCAACCTCGCTAACCACGACGTTTGCTGAGCAAACGGCTGCAGCAGTCAGCCCTTTTGTATTTTGTGCGCTCTTGTTTTGGGCACCGGCCATTGAATAATCGAAATCATCGCCTGGCAGAAAGCCTACTGGAGAATTCGCCGGTACGAGCGATCTTTGCTCTTGCGAGGCCTTTCCGGCAGCCTCCGCAAACGCGGCGTATCTGGCGCTGGTAACATACTTGCTCCACGGAGCCCTTACTGGGGGACGGTCCTCCGCCAAGAGGGCAGACATTACTTCCGGCCCGACGATGTAGTCGAATACTCTAATGATGGAGCTTGTATCGTATTGGCCACCTAACGTATAGAGAGCTAATCCTCTGTACGCGCGCTGGCCGAGTCCCGCGCGTACTAAAATGTCGTAGGACGTATACATTCTCACATCCTCTGGGTGAGCGATCCGCGCCTTTAGCATCTCACGCACAGAGATGCGGTCCCAGCTTTCCGACGAATACTGATCGTCGTGATAGATCACAGCAGCTTTGTACATGAGATGCTCAGGTCCATCGTTATACCTGTAGATAATGCGCTCCAGTTTGAGCGCATCGCCGTACTGTTTTGAAACCAACTCTCCGAATGGCCTGTCGTAAATCTCTTCAATCGGGCCAGTGCGCAAGGGCCTTAGATCGAACGAAAGATCATCCTCGGCCTGATGCGCGCGATTGCTCGTTGCAGCTATTTCAGAATTATAAGAACTGCTGTAGCGCATAAGTTTCACATACGCGCTCCTCACTAGCTTCTCTTCGTTGTTAAGAATTCTTGATATTGCTTCTGATCTGGCAAGCCACTCTTTCTGGCGCGCACTGCTTTGCTGCAAATCGCTATTTGGAATTTGGATTCGCTCCTGTGCCTGCACCCAAGAAGCGAGCGTGGCTAACTCAAGCGATACCACCAGCGCAATGACTTTAAGACGTGGGATCTTTTTCATTTTCGCCCCCTAAATTCCTTTGGCGAGCAGCCATTCACTTGGCTCCAATCATTACCGTGGCGCTCGGTTTGAATTCTTGACTCTGTATTCCCCGCTCCTGACTCCGTTATTGAAGCGCGCAGTCTTCACCACCGGATAGGACTTGTGCTGCAGGTTTGTGGCGGCCCTATGGCGAAGACTCTCAGGGTTCGGTGAGCGGTGGTAATCAGAAATCTGTGATCACCATCACCACTCGCTGTGACGGGGATCACGTATTAAAAGGGAGGTTGAGTTATGGAGTGGGATGCCACCACGATAGATCGCGGGGTGACACTGATTCGGCTCGATTTGCGTGGAAACCCTCTCCTTCACCGGTGAAGCGCATGCTCCATCCTAACGGCCACCGGCAAAGCCAGGAGCTTTGCTGCACATTCAGTTCTCTTACTATCTGTTCGCTGCGTGATGGTCGAGATAGTCGAGCAATACGTTTGTCATCACTCTCACGCCGACATTGATGCTCTCTTCATCAACGTCGAACTGCGCCGTGTGCCAGGCGGCGGTGATTCCTTTTGCTTTGTTGCCCACTCCGAGATAATAAAAAAAGCCGGGAATAACTCTTTGATAGTAGGAGAAGTCCTCGGATGGCATGAAAGGTTTCGGCGCTATCACGTTTGCATCGCCGACCAGCCGTCGAATAGTCGGCAACGTCTCTTCGACCAATCGCGGATCGTTGTAGGTGACAGGGTTCGGGCTGTCAAACACCAAATCGAAATTGGCTCCGTGAGCCGAGGTCACTCCGGCCAGACTCTGACGCATCATATCCTGCACGCGGCTACGTACTTCTTCGTTGAAAGTGCGCATAGTGCCTTCCATTTTCACTTCACCGGCAACGATATTGTATCGCTCGCCGCCCTTAATGGTGCCGATCGTGATAACCAACGGCTCGAGCGGATCGATTCGGCGACTGCGAATCGTTTGAATAGCAGTTACCGCTTCAGCGGCGATCGTCACCGCATCGACTCCAAGCTGCGGTTGCGCTCCGTGAGATCCCTTGCCGCGAATCGTTATCGTGAAGCGATCCGATGAAGCCATCGCAGGCCCTGAATGATACGCGATCTGTCCGGCTTCAATGCTGGGCATCGTGTGAAGCCCGAAGATCGCCGAAGGCCGTGGATTCTCGAGCGCGCCTTCCTTGATCATCAGGCTCGCACCGCCTTCTTCGCCTTGTGGCGCGCCTTCTTCGGCGGGTTGGAAAATGAATTTGATCGAGCCGGAGATCTGATCGCGCATCTTGGTCAAGACTTCGGCCACTCCAAGCTCGACTGTCGTGTGCACGTCGTGACCGCAAGCGTGTTTCACACCGGGCACGAGCGACTTGTAAGGGACATCGATCGTCTCCTGAATCGGCAACGCGTCCATATCGGCTCGCACTGCGACAACCGGCCCGGGCTTTGAGCCCTTGAGTAGTGCGACAACACCGTACTTGCCGATGCCGGTCTTCACATCATCGAGTCCGAGCGCGCGCAATCGCTCAGCTACTATTCGCGAGGTTCGCTCTTCGCGATTAGAGAGCTCGGGATGCATGTGAAAGTCGCGACGCTGCTCGATGAGTTTCGCCCGCAGCGCTTCGGCGGCTTCCGAGATTTGATGCTCTCGTTGCGACGAGTCGGACTGCGCCTCCTGCTGCGCGCCTGACAGGAACGATAACGTCAGAAATAAAACGATGGCGATCACTAGTTGATGTTTCACTATTTGTTGTCTCCAACTTTCAGATGATGAAGTGGAGTCAAGAGAATATGGGCTGAGCGAGAGCGGGTCAACTGTCAGAATGCCTCGCGCAATGCCTTGAGTTGAGCCCTCAGCCCGAGCGTAGCCTCATCCTTCGGAACGACCATTGCCAATGATATTCGGGACGCATTGTCAATGCTGCTAAATCGCGCGAATCGGACTCGAGACTACAGTCGAGTGTAGCGTTTCGCGAAGGCTTATCTCCGATTGTGTAAGTTCTTCGAACAGAGGGAGGGAATCAATGAAAACACGAATATTGCTCTTGCTCGGGGCGCTAGTGGCTGTGTTCGCAATAACCACTGCGGCGCAAACGGTCGAGGTCAAACAAGTGACGAGCTCTCAAGTAATCGTCGAGAAGCGTCACACGCTCGCCGTCAGATACAAGGATAACGATGAGACATCGGTGAACATCACCGGCACTGCGCTCAATCCGCAGGCTGTGGGAAAAGCGGAGATTAAGCGAAAGGAAGGCCGCACTCGCGTCAAATTGAAGATGGAGAATCTCGGCAATCCGCAAGCGCTTGGCGCGTACTACACGACCTACATTCTTTGGGCGATTGCTCCCGAAGGGCAGGCCGACAACCTCGCAGAGCTGCCCATCAAGAATGAATTTGACGTCGACGTCACCACCTCATTTCAAACCTTCGGGCTGATCATCACTGCCGAACCGCATTCAGCGGTCAAACTGCCGAGCCCTGTGATTGTAGCCGAGAACACACTGCGAAAAGGGACGGAAGGCGTGATTCAGGCGAGCCGAATCGAATATAGCGGCGACCCCGGCACGCTTTATGTGGTTGCGACTCAGGAATCGCCGGCGCTAAGTGCCGACTATACGACCCCGTTGTTGATACTGGGTGCCCGGCGTTCGGTCCAAATTGCTCGACGAGCGGGAGCTCACAGGTATGCTGAAGCAGAATTGAGAGAGGCTGAGGTCAAGCTGGCGGCTCTCGAACAGACGTGGCCCGAGCGACGAAAGGATGAGATCAAATTGAGCGGGCTCGCTCACGATGTAATGCGGCTTGGTGAACGCGCGCGTGAGCTTGCAGTCGAGAGAATGATCGCGGCCCGGCTTGAAGAAGAACGCCACGTCGCGAGCACTACGATTGCCGCCGCCGTCTCCGATGCTGATCGGGCGAAAGCGGATGCCGATCGCGCGCGAGCCGAAGCTGCAGCCTCACAGGAAGCCGTACAGCGCGCGGAACGCGAGCTGGCCGAAGCTCGTCGTCGCGTCGATATGGCTCAAACCGAAGCTGAAAAAGCGAAAGCCAATGAGGATCTTGCGCGCGCCGAAGCGGAGCGGGCTCGCCTTGAAGCCGACCGTGCCAAGCAGGACAAGGATGAACTTCAGCAAAGACTCTTCACTTCAATTTCGGCGATTCTCGAAACTCGTCGCGAAGCTCGCGGTTTGATCGTTAATCTCTCCGACGTGCTGTTCGATTTCAATCAGGCGTCGCTCAAGCCGGGTGCACGCGAACGCCTCAGCAAGCTCGCCGGGATCCTGCTGGCTTATCCGGGTGTCTATCACATCGAAATCGAAGGACACACCGATTCAGTAGGCTCGCAGGATTACAATCAGAAGCTCTCGGAAGACCGCGCTCAATCGGTGAGCAGTTATTTGCTGAAAGAGGGCTTGCCATCCGACCGCATCGTAGCGGTTCATGGCTTCGGTAAGCTGCGGCCGGTTGCCACAAACGACACTCCTGAGGGTCGACAAATGAATCGACGCGTGGAGATAATAATCAGCGACCTCGCGAGTCGTTAGAAGAAAAAGAGCGAAAACTACAAACGGGTCAGGCATAGCGCTTGACCCGTTAATGAATTGGGACATGCGCTCAACCGCCGCAGGTGAGCCTGCTCCGTATTGGTTGGATCAGTGAACAGAGCTGTCGTTACAAAATCTTTGTGGATCATTCAGGTGCTTCTTGCGCTTCTGTTTCTGTTTACGGGCGTGACTAAGTTGATTCTACCCGTTGAAGAGATGACGAAACAGATGCCCCTTCCCGGAGCGCTTCTTCGTTTCATCGGCGTCTGCGAAGTGCTCGGCGCGCTCGGATTGATTCTGCCCGGGCTCCTGCGCATCAAGCCAGGGCTCACACCTCTTGCGGCCGCCGGACTTGTGATAATTATGATCGGAGCCGTAGCGCTCTCGATTAAGATGAGTTTTTTAGCTGCGCTCCTCCCGCTGGTAACCCTGCTTCTTTGTCTATTCGTAGCTTACGGCCGATGGCGATTGGCGCCGCAACATTAACCGGTTCGTGAGAGTTGATTCGCAACATTGGAGAAAGACTCTTTAGAGATGTCCACATAACAGTTCGTCTCGCAGGCTATTGCGAATGGCGCGTGCGCAGTTCGGTTAGTGCACGCGTTATCCTGTTCAAGCAAGTTAGCGCGGTGAGCAACGCCGCAATGGAAAAAACCCAACGCCACGCGCTCAGTGCCGAAGGAAGAATGAAGGTAATCAGTCCAAGTGCGCCAACGACGAAGGCGCGATCACTTTTTCCCATCGGCCCTTCGTAGTGCCGGCTCGCGCCGAGCGCGCGGCCAAGCACGCCGCTAAACTCCGTTAGCACCGCGCCAATCGAAAATGCGATCACCGGCCAATGCGCCTGCTGATTGACGAGCGCCAGCGGCAGATACAAACCCAAATCCGAAACTGCATCGCCGAGCTCATTGAGAACCGCTCCGACGTCAGTGGACATATTGAGCTCGCGCGCCATCATTCCGTCTATTGCGTTCAAAGCCATCCGAAGGAATAGCCAAACCGGCAGAAATAGCAGAAGCACCGGCCTGGTGTTGGCAAATGAGACTGCGGCGCCGACCAATATCGATCCGGCTATCGCCGCGATGGTGACGGCATTCGGCGTGAGTCCCGCTCGCGCGAATCCGCGCATTATCGGCCTGAGCAAGTTTTGAAATTTCGGTTTTAGATCGTAAACAGACGGCATAAGTGAGCGCGTGACGCGAACGCAACGGCCAACGACTGAACGTCTTTTGATTGATGAAGCCTGCGGGTACCTGCGCGCCGGATTATAACACGCTGATATTGCTCCTGGAATATTTGTCCGCGCGTCGCCTTTGCGCTTTGCCTTGGGCCTTTCTATAATCTGACCCGCCAAATATTGGAGGACAAATGCTAGTTCCGAAAGTTCAACTGATACCGTCGGCCGCTCAGGTCAGGGACTTGTTAATCGAGACCGGCGCGCTGCGCGAAGGTCACTTCGAATTTCCGACCGGTCAGCATTCGACGCACTACTTTCAAATGCCGCTTGCGATGCGCTATCACGGCAACGCGCGCGTGTTGACCGTAGCTTTGTCGCGACTGCTTCGTCGCGAGCCCGAGGTGTTATCGGCCCTGCCGAACTGTGCAATCGTAGCTCCCGCGGCGGGCGGAATCCCGGTAGCCTTCGGCGTGCGCGAAGCTTTGAATGCCGATCAGATTTTTTGGGCGGAAAAAGAAGACGGTCGTTATTATTTTCGCCAGTACCTGGATGCCCAGGGCCTAAAGTGCATACTGGTCGACGACGTCGTTCGGTCGGGAAAAGTGATCACTTACATGGTCGACTTGATTCGAAAAGCGGGAGCCGAAGTTGTAGCGATCGGGTCGCTCGTGCACTTCAAAGACGCGCACTTCGACGCCAAGGGAGTACCTTACTATGCACTGCTCGAAGTCGATACCCGTTTCGACGAGCCGAAAGACTGTTCGTTGTGCAAGGCCGGCAAGCCGCTCGAAAAAGTTTGGGCCTAGTTTGACATTTAGCGAGGTGATAAGAATGCAAACCCCATCAGGTTGTAACACGCTCGATCGCGTGCGCATGTCGGTGCTCGCGATAATTCTTCTTCTTATGTTGTCGGTTGCGGCAATCGCGCAAACGAGCTCGACATCCGATGACTTAAAACTCGGCGCGGTAGGCAGAGAACGGGCAGTCGCGCAGGACGCTGCTGTCGCCGACAAATGGGCGACTGTTTACGGCGTCAAGATTCACTACCTTGAAGCTGGAAGCGGGCCGGCAGTGATCTTGCTGCACGGATTGGGCGGCGATGCTTCGAACTGGGCGCAAAACATTGGACCGCTATCGCAAAAGTATCGAGTGATCGTGCCGGACCAGATTGGCTTCGGCAAATCGGAAAAGCCGCTGATCAATTATCGAGTCGCAACACTGGTTGACTTTCTCGATGGCTTGTACAAACAACTCGGTATCACGAAAGCATCGCTTGTTGGTAATTCGCTCGGAGGCTGGACCGTAGCGGCTTACGCGCTTGCGCATCCGGAGAAAGTCGATCGGCTGATTCTTGTTGATGCAGCGGGATTCGCACTCACTGGAGATCTCGATCCGCGAGTGCTCAATGCGTTGAATCCTTCGACTCGCGATGCGGTGAAGCAGGTGATGGATTTGATCTTCTACAACAAGCAGATGTTTGCGAGCGAAGCGGCAGTTGATGCTTTGTTCGCGCGGAAGATGGCCGCGGGCGACGGCTACACAATTCAGCGATTCATCGATTCGATAGCGCACGGCGAAGACGTTCTCGACAAAAAGCTTGCTGCAGTGAAGCAGCCGACGCTGATTGTTTGGGGCAGGGAAGACGGCCTCACGCCGCTGGCGATTGGCGAGCGCTTCAACAAGGAGATCGCGGGCTCGCAGATGTTGATCATCGACAAGTGCGGCCACGTTCCTCAACTCGAAAAGTCAGCGGACTTCAACGCCGCGTTGATGAAGTTCTTGAGTGGTGGCGTAACAAAGTAGAAGCCAGGCTCAAATCAGGTTCATGCAAAAAATCTATCTTCGTCGCTTTGCCGGGCGAGAAGTTTTTTTCTTGGGGCGCGGCTGGCTGGTGATTGGCTTGCTCGTTGCGCCTTCGCCGATTGATTCAGCAACGGCGCCCGCTTGCGCCGTGTGACCGGTGAGGTCCACTTTGTCCATCTTAACCCGGTAGTCAATCGATATCAGATAAAGCAATCCGCAAATCGCAAGCGTCAGCGTCCAGTAGCCGATGATTAATGCTTTGCCACCAAGCGAGACCATCGCCACGATGAGTCCTCCGATCAGCGCAAGAAATAAAATTCGCGGTATTGTTAGCTGACCGGTTTTGATTACTTTGTCGCGTTCTGCCATTAGTGCTCCCTTAAATGAGTTTTAGCAATTATGAAGCTTTGACTCGGATCACCGCAACTGGAACACGGCGCGTGAATCGTGATGCGTGAAACGTGAGACTGGACGCATCGATTCTCGTCTGTACCACGTTCTACGCATGACGTTTCATCAGTCACTCCCAATGCGCATACCGTAGAATGAGCGCCATACAAAAAACATCGAAGCAATGAAAAATGCCGCAGCCAGCAGCGGGGCAATCCACGGTTGCGTTTCGCGTGAATCGTTGGTCAGCTTGACGGCCAGCTCAACCGCCAGCAATCCGAACAAAGTCGTGAACTTGATCACAGGATTCAATGCTACTGAAGAAGTGTCCTTGAACGGATCGCCTACCGTGTCTCCCACAACGGTCGCGTCGTGAAGCGCGGTGCCTTTCTGCTTCAACTCGACTTCAACGATCTTTTTCGCGTTGTCCCACGAAGCGCCGGCGTTCGCCATGAAAATCGCCTGGTACAAACCGAACACGGCGATTGAAATCAAATAGCCGATAAAGAAGAACGGTTCTACGAAGGCGAACGCGAGTGTCGAGAAGAACACAGTGAGAAAGATGTTGAACATTCCCTTCTGCGCGTACTTCGTGCAGATTTCGACAACCTTCTTACTGTCGGCCACGGAAGCCTTCTCGACCCCCTCGAGCTGAATGTTTGCCTTGATGAACTGCACCGCGCGATAAGCGCCGGTGGTCACGGCTTGAATCGAAGCGCCGGTGAACCAGTAGATCACCGCTCCTCCAGTAATCAAGCCTAAAAAGAACGGCGCGTGCAGCAGCGACAGATTTTCCGTATTGGCGGTGAGTCCGTTTGTAAGCGCCATGATGATCGAGAAGATCATCGTGGTTGCGCCGACGACGGCAGTGCCGATCAGCACCGGCTTCGCCGTGGCCTTGAATGTATTGCCCGCTCCATCGTTTTCCTCGAGCAAGAGTTTGGCTCGATCGAAGTTGACGTCGATGTTGAAGTCTCGTTTTACTTCTTCAACAACATTTGGCAAGTGCTCGATGAGGGACAGTTCATAAACCGATTGTGCGTTGTCGGTGACTGGACCGTAAGAGTCGACTGCAATCGTGACCGGACCCATGCCCAGGAATCCGAACGCAACAAGCCCGAACGCGAACACGGCGGGCGCTAGCATAAGCGCGGCGCCAGAGCCCGGCACTGAAGCGCCAAGTCCCAGGGTGCTGAAGTAAAACGCGACGGACATCAGGCCGACTATGCTTATGCCAAGCCAGTAAGCTGAAAAATTACCGGCTACAAGACCGGACAAAATATTTAGCGACGCACCTCCTTCGCGCGACGACGTGACGACTGCTTTAACGTGAGCTGAATTGGTTGAAGTGAAAACCTTGACCAGTTCAGGGATGACCGCACCAGCGAGCGTACCGCATGAAATGATCGTCGCGAGCTTCCACCACAGCGTCGTGTTTCCTCCGAGCGTCGGAATGATCAGATACGATACGACGTAGGTAAGAATGATCGAGATAATAGAAGTAACCCACACCAGCGAAGTGAGCGGGACTTCGAAGTTCATTTCGCTTGCGTTCTTGTAGCGAGACTTCGTGAAAGCTTCGTTGAAGAAGTATGACGCGGCACTGGCGATTATCATCATTATGCGCATCACGAATATCCAGACCAGCAGTTGAACCTGGATGGTCTGGTTGCCGACCGCGAGAAGAATAAACGTGATGAGCGCGACGCCGGTCACGCCGTATGTCTCAAACCCATCCGCGGTGGGACCGACGGAGTCGCCGGCATTGTCCCCGGTGCAGTCGGCTATCACTCCCGGATTTCGAGCGTCGTCTTCCTTGATCTTGAAGACGATCTTCATCAAATCGGACCCAATGTCGGCGATCTTGGTAAAGATACCGCCGGCTATTCGCAGCGCGGCCGCGCCCAGCGACTCGCCGATCGCGAAGCCGATGAAGCAGGGGCCGGCGTAGTCTCCCGGAATGAACAACAATATGCACAACATTATGAACAGCTCGACGCTGATC
>Ga0075436_100001802_pt1 | contig 14680 bp, 8 predicted proteins | sample RhiMethybrSRZTD5_FD_75303 | JGI IMG/M metagenome (GOLD analysis project Ga0075436, IMG submission 75303) | Populus rhizosphere microbial communities from Tennessee, USA - Rhizosphere MetaG P. TD hybrid SRZTD5 | ecosystem: Host-associated > Plants > Roots > Rhizosphere > Soil | place: USA...
CCTTCTGGTAGACGAGGATGTGCTTCAGATCGTCGCTGAACGCGCGCAGATCCTCATCGCTCGCGAAGTACCGCTGGGCGCGCGCCCAGCCGGTGATCGTGTCGACGACGCGCCCGATCAGCTGCTTCACGCTGCGCTCGCGCTCGGGCATGCCGATCTGACCGCGGAAATATTTCGAGACGACGATGTTCGTCGCCTGCTGCGACCAGAACTTCGGAATCTCCACGTCGCGCTGCTCGAACACGACTTCGCCGCGCTCGTTGCCGATGACGGCGGCGCGCAGTTCCCACTCGATCTCGTCGAACGGGTCGACGCCTGCCTCGGTAAAGAACCGCGGGAACGTCAGGCCGGGCGCGGCGGGAGTCGCGGTCGCCGCTTTGCTCTTGCCGCGCGGCGCTTCATCTACTGCAGGTATCCCAGGTGCCCCGGATCCCGCGACGAGTGGAACGGCTGGCGTTGCCGGGCTGACGACGTTTCCCGTACTCCCAGCTGTGCCGGTGCTCGTCGAAGCGTGAGCTCCGGCGCCTGTCTCCACCTGCTGTCCAGCACTCGCGGCTTGGTACGCGGCGCGATCTTTCATCGATCCCCTCCGGATGGGGCCCGCTCGGGTCGAGCGCAGCCGTCGAAAATTGAGAATTGGATCAGGCGGGCCGGCCAGCGAGAAGCTGGGAGGATTCTCGGTCGATGCCGCTCCGCTAGACGGACAAATATGCGCTCGTGAGGGACCTTTGTCAACCAGAACCTACTACATATTGTGCGCTTGATTTAGGGCAGTCGCAACATGTTGACGACTGTGCATGGCTGTGGAAATCTGCTCACCTGGTTATTTGTTCATCTGGCTACTTGTTCTTGAGCTCAATGACGAGATGACCAGATGAGCCAGTGATCAAATGCACGAGACAGGCGAGCGGGGAGACCGTCGTTCGGTCTCCCTGGTGCACAGGCGGGATGTCCGGCAGGTTGTGTGTCTTCTCACAGGAGGTGAGAAGAACGAAGTCGATTCGTAAGGAGCAAGCACGGTGCCACGGCGTGCACCCGCGAGAACCGCCTGGAATCGATGTGAATGGTTGAATCGATGTGCGGATTTGCGCACAAGCTGCGGACAAACAGTCGAGATGAGTAGCCGCGTTCAGAGGTGTGGTAGCGCGGTGCCGTCTCGAACGTCAGCGGCCGGCAAGCTGAGCCGCGATGAACGCCGCTTTGTCGGCGAGCGTTTTGGCAAACAGCATGTTCTTCGCGCGCACCGCTTCTTCAGCCTGACGCATGTAGCGCTTCGCGTAGTCGTACTGCGTCTTCGCGTCGGCGTTGAGCGTCCGGTAGTCGACGCGCATCAGATCGCTCGTCGCGCGTGTGATCGTCGCGCGAATCGTGCGCTCGAGATCGCCTTCCGCGGCGCTCGGCGTCGTCTGAAGCGTGGTCGGCGGCTTGGGCGGCTCTTCGGTGGCCGGCGGCGTGGCCGGCTTCGCCGCTTCGGCGGGCGGCGTCGGCTCGGCCTTCGGCGGTTCCGCGGGACGAGCCGGCTCGGTGCGCGCGGGCTCGCGCGCCGGCTGCGTACGCCGCGACGGTGCATTGCGCGCAGGTTCCTGCGCCAGCGGCACGGGCGGCGGCGTTTCGACTTCCGTCGGTTCGACGTCGCGCGGCGGCGGCGCGGGCATGTCGAGCGGCGGGTTGTCGGGGGTCGTCTTGGCCTGCGCGCCTGCGCCGCAGCCGCATAGCGCGAACGGCGCCAGCGCGATGCATACGACGAAGATCTTCACTTGCATGATCAAGCCTGCGGCAGGAGCACGCGGAACGTCGTCCCCGCTCCCGGGGTGGATTGGACTTCGATTTCTCCGTCGTGCATTTGCACAGTACGGTACACCATCGAGAGGCCGATGCCGCTGCCTTTCTCCTTCGTCGTGAAGTAGAGATCGAAGATTTTCTGGAGGTGTTCCGGCTTGATGCCGACGCCGGTGTCCGCAAATGACACCTCGACGCGCCGATCCCGTCCCCGCTCGCACGTAATCCGCAGCGTGCCGCCGTCGGGCATCGCCTGAGACGCGTTCAACGCAAGGTTCAGAAACGCCTGCCGCAGCATCGCCGGATCGCCGTTGACGTCCGGCATGTCGCGGCATTCGACGATGAGATCGATGTGCGCGCGATCGGCTTCGGGTTTGACGATCGGAACGATCTCGTCGAACAGCTCAGACAGACGCATCGGCTGGAGCTTGAGATCCTCGGGCCGCGAGAATTTCAGGAATCCCTGCACCACCTGATCGAGACGGCGAATCTCGTTTGCAATCACGTCGACGTGCTGAATCGCCTCGGCCGTGTCGACGAACGGAACATCGGCGGTTGCGGTCGTGGCGACGCCGCGCGCGTCGCCCAGTTCCGCTCGAGCTGACGCTGCGGCGGCGCGATCGGCGGCGACGCCGCGTGCGGCGCCGTTCGATGCGCGCACCGTTGCGAACTGCTGCCGCAGCAGCTCGAGGTGAATCGCCATCGCATTCAGAGGGTTCTTCACTTCGTGCGCGACGCCGGCCGAAAGCCGCCCGAGCGCCGCCAGCTTGCGCGAATAGCGAATCGTCGACTGCACCTGACTGAGATATTCGAGGTTCCGCGCGACGACCATCACACCGACGAGCTCGCCCTGCGGATCGTTGATCGCGTGTGTCATCAGCAGCCGCTCGGCGCCTTCGGTGAACGTCGCCGGCATCGGACCGCGCGACTGTCGCGTCATGAGCGTCTGCTCCGCGAGCGCGCGCAGCGCGTGATCGGGCGCAAGCAGCTCGGTCACGACCGCGCCCGGCGTCGCATTCGGAATGAGCGCGCGCATCGCGGGGTTGGCGAACAGCAGCTCGCCGCGCGGGTTCACGATCGCCACGGCGTCTTCGAGGTGCTCGACGGCCGACTCGAGGTGCGCCACCTGTCCGGCCATCTGCGATCGATCGGCGGACAGCTGCGCGCTGACCGCGTTGAAGAACGTGCCGAGCTCACCGAACTCGTCCTGCTGATCGAGATCGAGCCGCACGCCCAGCTCACCGCGTCCCAGGCGCGTGAGGCCGCTGCGGATGACGTGAATCGGCCGCAGCAGCAGCTGGGCGAGCAGCATCGCGACAGCGATCGATACCGCGAGCGCGGCGAACGCCGCGACGACCGCGGGACCGAGCGCCGCGTCGAGATCCTGTCGAATGAGCAGCGTCGACACACCAATCCGGATCGATCCGAATTCCGTATTCCGGAGCAGCAGCGGCTGCCTCAACTCGAGGGTCCGTCCCTGACCCGAGTAGATCGCCGCAAGCTGCGAAAGCGGCTGACGCAGCAACAGCGTCGAGAGCGCGTCCCCCGGCGGCAGCGGCTGGCCCTCGAGCGAGGGATCGGCGTGCATCACCGCCATGCCGTGCACGTCCGCGAGCGCCGCGAACATGACGTTCTTCGAATACAGGCTCGATTCGAGAATCGAGCGCAGTCCCGGATCGTCGTGCAGCGCCTTGTACGGATTGTTCGGATCGATCGCGACCTCGCGGGCGCGATGGGAGATCGTTTCGGCGACAGCATCCGCGCGCGCACGGCTCTCGTCGAGGCTGATGCGGGCAAGGCGCGACAGGTGCAGAACGCTCAGCGCGACGACGACCGCGCCGACGATCGACGTCACGCCGAGAACCTGCTTGCCCTTGATTCCTAGTCGCACGTTGATGGCACGTTACTCTGATTTTTTCGGCCGCAGCCTCAATTTGTTCAGTTTGTTGTGCAGCGTTTTGAGACTGATGCCCAGAATTTCCGCGGCGCGCGTCTTGTTGTCCCGGGTGTGCTCGAGCGTCATCAGAATCAGGCGCCGCTCCGCCTCTTCGACCGTCGTGCCCGGCGCGAGCGCCACCTGCGGCTGGTGCTGCGGCGCCGGCTCGTCGCCGAGCACCGGCGGCAGGTGCGTCGGCTCGATGAACGGTCCGGGCGACAGGATGGTGGCGCGCTCGATGACGTTGCGCAGCTCGCGGACGTTGCCGGGCCAGGCGTAGTGCTCGAGCATGCGCATCGCCTGCTGGTCCACGGCCACGATCGATTTGTGGTTCCGCTGATTGAACTCGTTGATGAACGACTGCGTCAGGAGCGCCAGATCTTCCTTGCGCTCGCGGAGCGGCGGGAGACGGAACGAGAAGACGTTGAGCCGGTAGTACAGATCTTCCCGTAATTTCCCGGCCTTCACCGCTTCGACCGGATCGATGTTCGTCGCGGCGATCATGCGGACGTCCACCGACTGTTCGACGCGCCCGCCGAGCCGGCGGAACCTGCGCTCCTGAAGGACGCGCAGCAGCTTCACCTGCGTCGCCGGCGTCATCTCGCCGATCTCGTCGAGGAACAGCGTGCCGCGATCGGCGAGCTCGAAGCAGCCCTGACGGCGATCGGCCGCGCCGGTGAACGCGCCCTTCTCATGGCCGAAGATTTCGCTCTCGAGGAGCGTCTCGGGAATGGCGGCGCAGTTGATCGCGACGAACGGGAACGTCGCGCGCGGGCTCAGCTGGTGGATCGTCTGCGCGACCAGCTCCTTGCCGGTTCCCGATTCCCCGGTAATGAGCACCGATGCACCGGTCGGCGCCGCCTGCTCGATCACCTGGTAAATCTTGCGCATCTCGGGCGCGTTGCCGATGAGCGATCCGAACGTTCCGTGCTCGCGCAGCTGCCGCCGCAGCGCCTTCACTTCGCGCATCGTCTCGAGGCGTTCGACGATTTTGTCGAGCAGGATCTTCAGCCGCTGCAGATCGATCGGCTTGGTGAGGTAGTCGTACGCGCCTTCTTTCATCGCCGCGACGGCGCTCTCGACGGTGCCCTGCGCCGTCAGCAGCAGCGTCGTCACGTCGGCGCCTTGCTGCTGGAGCGCGCGCAGCAGCCCGAGTCCATCGAGCCGCGGCATGAAGAGATCGGTGATCACGATTGCCGGGCGGAAGCTCGTGACTTTCTGAAGCGCCTCCTCGCCGTCGCTCGCCGACTCGGCGACGAAGCCCCAGCTTTTCACCAGCTGCTCGAGGCCGACGCGGGCGGCCGAGTCGTCTTCGACAATCAGGACGCGTTCGGCAACGGTCTTGGGGACTGTCTCTGCGACAGTCGTCGGCGATTCGCCGAGTGTCGTCATCGTAACCCCACGATCAGCCATGTCATTTTTACAGTGTGTCTGTGGAGAGATACCTGCGCAAGCTGAACATTTCAACTATTTTCTTTCAGCTCAGCCGGTGGCGGCAAACTTGCACCATGTCAACAAGGAGGCCGATAACCCATGAAACTGCCGATTTGTGCGATTTTGGCCGCCGGACTGGCGGCTTTCGCGTGCGGCCGGGCCGACGCCACCGCCTCGGCGAACGAGCTGGCGGCGAGCGCGCCCGTTGGAACGGTCGGGAGCGAGACGGCTGGAGCGACGCGCGGAGCGGTTCACGAGGTAACCATCCCGGCGGGCACGCGGCTGCCGATCGTGATGGACACGTCGGTCGGATCGGACACGAGCCGCGTCGAGCAACCGGTTCGCGCGCACGTCTCCCGTGCCGTCATCGTCAACGGACAAACCGTCATCCCCGAGGGATCGCAGATCAGCGGCGTCGTCACCGATGCGACGCGCTCCGGTCGAGTGAAGGGGCGCGCGCACGTCGCGGTGAGATTCGACACGCTCGTTCCGCACGGCGAGGATGAACGCTATCGAATCGCGACGGCGGCGGTGGGACGCACTGCGCCGGCGACGAAGAAGAAGGACGCGCTCGAGATCGGCGCGCCCGCGGCCGGCGGCGCGATCGTCGGCGGACTGCTCGGCGGCAAGAAGGGCGCGCTCATCGGCGGCGCCGCCGGCGGCGGCGCCGGCACGGCCGTCGTGCTGTCGACGCGCGGCAAGGAAGTGCATCTCGGACGCGGCGCCGCGCTGATGCTGCGCCTCACCGAGCCCATCACCATCAAGATGCCTAATCGCTGATGGCTCATGGCTGGTGGAATGGCTGACGGCTGATGGCTGACGGCTGATGGCTATGGCAGGATGGAGGCTTGTCCGACCATCAGCCATCAGCCCTCAGCCATCAGCCATCCAGCCCTCAGCCATCCGCCATCACCCATCGCATCGTTGCGTTCCTCGAAGTTCTGATCTGTTCCGACTATCCAACACAAGCGGCTCTGCAGGTGACGTTCCGTGCGCTCGGGTACGGGCCGTACGTGGCGCCCGGTCAGCTGCGCGTCGCGTTCGTCGTCGGCGTGTCGCTGCTCGACGCCGTGCTGCTCATCGGCCTGGTGTTTCTGTTCCTCCGCGCGCACGGCGAGCGGCCGCGGGACGTCATCGTTGGAAACGTCAACGTCGCCGCTGAAATATCCGCGGGCATTCTGCTCACGCTCGTCACGTTCGCCATCGCCGCAGGCGTGCTGCTCGCCATCCAGTATCTCGCGCCGTCGCTTCACACCGTTCCGAACAATCCGCTGCAGGGTCTGCTCAACTCGCCGCGCAACGCATGGACGTTCGCGATTGTGGTCATCATCGCCGGCGGCGTGCGTGAAGAGATTCAGCGCGCGTTTCTGCTGCACCGGTTCGAACAGTGGCTGGGAGGCGGGACCGTCGGCATCATCGTGACGAGTGTGGCGTTCGGCGCCGGGCATCTGCAGCTGCAAGGCGCGGACGCCGCGATCGCGATAGGCCTCATCGGCGCGTTCTGGGGTGTGGTTTATCTGAAGCGGCGTTCGGCCATCGCGCCGATCGTGAGCCACTCGGCCTTCGACCTGCTGCAGATCGCTCAGTTTCTCGTGGCGAGATAGAGGTCGGTGATATCCGCGCGACGCCGCAGGCCGGCGACCCATTCGTCGACGAGCGCCTGTCGGCGATCGCTTTCGATGGCCGAGAAGCGCTGATCGACGTACGCCTTGATCCTGAGATTCTGACGCAGCGTTTCGCGCACGTGCTTTTCGTCGATACCCGATCGCGCGAGCACGCTTTCGAACTGCGCCGCGGACGCGAACCGCTGTCGAATCCGCGCCAGCTCGCGATCGACCGCTTCGGCCGCCGGTTCCGGCGGCGCGTACCGATCGACTTCGGCGAGCATCAGCTCGCGATCGATCAGCTTCGACAGCACGGCGCGGATCGGATCGGCCGCGTCGTCCGTCGTCTCGAGCCCGAGATCGCGTGCCGCCGTCACGTCGGTCAACGTGATGATCTGTCCTGCAACGACCGCGAGCACGCGATCGATCGTTTCAGCGCGCACCGCAGCCGCCGCCATCCAGACGCACAGACCCGCGACGGCAATCACCAATCTACACACAGCCGAAATCCTCAATGGCCAATCAATCCCCAATCAATCCGCAATCCCCAATCAATCCGCAATCCCCAATCAATCCGCAATCCCCAATCAATCCGCAATCCGCAATCCTCAATCCGCAATCGCGATTTTCTCAAAAGGCCTGTCCGAAGCTCACGAACCACGCCGTCAACGATTCTCCCGGCTGGCGATTCACCTTGAAACCGACGTCGAGGCGAATCGGACCGAACGGCGACTTGTAGCGGACGCCGCTGCCGACGGCGCTGCGGAACTCGCCGACGTCGATCGTCGTCGTGCGCGCGAAGACATTGCCGGAATCGAGGAATCCGACGACGCCGAGACCGCCGGCGACCGGCGCGCGCAGTTCGGCGTTGAGAATGACGAGCGCGTTGCCGCCAAACGGCGCGCCGGTCGGATCGAGCGTGTCCTCGAGCGGATGCGGCGGAATATGACGGACGCCGAGGCTGTCGAGCGCGAAGCCGCGCACCGTCGTGTCGCCGCCGGCAAAGAAGCGTTCGCTTGCGGGAAGCTGAACACCCGTTTCGCCGCTGTTCGTGAATCCGGTCGCCACGCCGAGCCGCGCGCTGCCGGCGAACACCAGCCGGTTCGATCGCGGCACGAGCTGGAACGCCTGCGCCGTCAGAAACGATTTCACCAGCGCGACCTCCGATCCGATCGCCTTGCCGGCCGCCTGGCCCGTCGCGCTCACGTAACTCCCGGACGTCGGATCGACGGTGTCGTCGCGGGTGTCGCGGATGATCGCCGCCGAAAACGACGACAACCGGAACTGCGGGAACAGGCGGTCGATGAGCGGCCGATCTTCAGGGTTGATGATGTCGAACACGTGCGTGCGCTGGATCTGGTAGTTGCCGGTCAGTGAGATCGACGGCGTCAGCCGCCTCACCGCGTTCGCCGACACGCCCTGACGCGTGAAGTTGAACGTCGAGCGAATCTGCTGCTCGACCGTCGCGGTCAGGAATCCATCGACGTTCCAGTCGAACAGACGCGGCTCGCGGAACGTACCGAGCAGGCGGTACTCGGGAATCTTGTCGGTGTGCAGGCTGACGCTGGTGAAGAAGTTCAGCGACCGGTTCTTGCCGAACAGATTGCGCCGGCCGACATCGAAGAACGCGCGCGGCGCCAGATCGAATTGGTTCTCGGCACCGAACGAGCGCAGCTTCCCTTCCACGCCGCCGCCGTAGCCGATGGTCGTCGGCGGCGCTTCCTCCACCGTCACCAGCAGGTCGCGCGTCGTCTCGTCACCGTGACGGAGCTCCGCGATGCGCGCGCGCCGAAACAGGCCGGTCGACGCGAGCCGCCGCTGGCTCTCGTTGATCGCGCCGAGGCTGAACGGATCGCCGCGTTTCACGCGAAGCTCGCGCTCGATCGTCTCGGTCTTCGTGCGAATGTTGCCGACGATGAGCACGTGATCGATGAAGATGCGCGGTCCTTCCTGGATCGCGAAGCGGATGGCGACCCGCGTCCGGTCTTCGCTGAACTGCGGAACCGGGTCGACGCTCGCGCTCTCGTAGCCGAGATTCTGATACGCGATGAGGATGGCGTCCCGGTCGACGGCGAGCTGACGCGGCACGTACGGCGTGCCGGGCAGGAGCGTGAGACTCTGGCGCAGTTTCTCGTCGGCGATCGCGGTATTGCCCTGAAACGCGATGCTCTCGATGGTCGAGCGCGGTCCTTCGCGTACGACGATGTGCACGACGACCGGAATCTGCGTCGGCGTGGCGGAGGCTGCATCCGGATCGACGCCGCTCTGCGCCGTCGCCGAGAAACCGCGGCGGCGATACAGGTCCTCGAGCATCGTGACGTCGGCGTCCAGCTTCGCGTCCGAGAACGGCTGCCCTTCGCGGAGCTTCAACGCGGCGTCGAATTCCTCGCGCGGCAGCGACTCGTTGCCCGAGATGTCGTACGCGGCCACGCGATACTGCGGTCCTTTCTTCACCGTGAACGTGATGACGAGCTCGCCGTTCGTTTCCTCGCGCGCGTGCGGCGCGGCGGCGGAGCGGTAACCCTGCGCGCGCAGGAAGTCCTCGATCCGGTTGCTGGAATCCTCGAGCAAGTCCTCGTCGACCGATCCCTCTCGCTCCACGGGCACGAGCTCGGCGCGCCGGTCGGGCGGCAGCGCATCGCCGGTAAAGACGACGCGCACGTGAGGGCCAGGCACGACATCGAGCGTCAGGTTGGCGATGCGATCCTGATCGGTGAGCTGCACGACCGGCACGATGCGCGCTTCGTAGTAACCGTGGCTGCGGCGATCGGCGACGTATTTTTCAATGCGCGCGGCGATGAGGTCGCGCTGATACGGAGCGCCCTTCGACGCGCCGAGGCGGCCGACGAACTCCGGCACCGGGACCGTCGGACGGCCGACGACCTGCACCTCGCCGATCTGCGTGCGCACGCCGGGATCGATGGTGAAGACGAGGGTGGCGCGATCGGGTGAATGCTCGGTCTCGACATTCGTGCTGATGGTCGGATGCAGGTAGCCGCGCTCGCGCAGCGTGTCTTCGACAATGCGGGTCATGTCGGACACGCGTCCGGCGGACGGCGCCGTCCCGTACCGATCCGCGATCGCCCGGCGGATCATCCCGCCGTCGATGCCGGCGCCGTTCACGCCGTTGATCCGGATTTTCGTGACCGGATGCATCGGTGTGAGACGGTACCGCAGGATGACGCGGCCGTTGTCGAGCGACGCGTCGACGTCGACGTTTTCGAACCGGCCGAGGCTGAAGAGGTGCGCGATGCTCTCGCGCACCTGCGACATCGACAGCGGGCGGCCGGCGACGTTCTCGACGACCTGCGCGATGGCGGGATCGGTCGTCTCGCGCCCTTCGACGATCAAATGTACGGCGGTGACGGTCTTGCCGATGTAGTCGGTGACGTCGGCGCTCGCCGGACTGACGAAGAGAACGCAAAGTGCGCAAAGGACGCAAAAAGCCCGCCGGGCGTCGACACCGGAGCGGCGTTGCATCAGAAGGTGTGCCTCACCCGGAATTCGAGCGCGTAGGTCTGCAGGTCTTCGTTGCGCGACAGGATCCACGACAGGCGATCGCTCTCCTCGTACTCGAGCAGCACGATCTGATCGTTGATGGTCGTGCCGAGGCTGCGCGAGAACGTCAAGTACACGCGATCGGAGATGCGCTTGCCGATCGTCACGCGCGCCGTCGGGTTCAGCCGGAGCGACGTTTGATCGGTGTAGGGATCGACGAAGGACGGCGTCAGCTGGAACGTGTCGACGCCGAAGGTCTGCTCGACGACCTTGCCGACTTCCGACGACAGCGATCCGGCAATCGCCTGCGTGCCGCGCGTCATGAGGATGTCGGTCTGCACCTGCGTCGGATTCTGCAGCGCGCGCAGCTCCGGCGCCAGTTCCTGCGCGCCCTTCCGGCGCACGTCGCTGAACAGCAGCGCGAGCACGTCGGCCGTCGGCAGCGGCGGATCCGAGCTGAGCGTCGGCCGCAGCTGCGCGGACGTCCCCGCGAAGCCGACGCTGACGCGGTAGGTCTGATACGGAACGCGCACGTTGGTCTCGGCTTCGACATCGAAGAACGGCTCGATGCGATCGGGATCGTTGAAGTCGATTGATCCGCGCGTCAGCTTGTAGCGCCGTCCCTCGAACGTCACCTCGCCGCGCTCGATGTCCGCGTGGCCGAGCAGCACCGGCCGATCGTAGGTACCGCGCAGCGAGAGATCCGCGTTCGCGACCATGCGCGCCAGGTTGTTGTCGATCCGCAGCGTCGAGGGAACGATGATGTGGAGGTCGAACTTCAGCGGCACGGGCGCGGCCGCCGCATCCGGCGGCGGTCCCGAGGCGGCCGGCGTGGCGACGCGGCGCGACGCGAGATCGAACACGCTGCCCGGCGTGTCGATGCGGCGGCTCCAGACGGCGTTCTTCACGATGACGGTTCCACCGAGCGTCGGCGCGCGGTAATTGCCGCGCACCGTCAAATCGGCATCGACCACGGATCGAATGCCCTCCGGGTACCTGAGGCGCATGTCCTCGCCGCGCGCCGTGATGTTCAGCTCGCCCGGGAAGTATCCGTCGAACCCGATTCGCCCGCCGAACTGCACCAGCCCGCCGCCCAGCATCGCCGTCACATCGTCGAGCCTGACGCCGCGCGCGTCGAAGTAGACGGTGCCGTTGATCGCGTCGAGCGCGTTCGGCAGCGAGAAGTGGCGGATGCGGCCGTCGCTGATCGTCGCGCTGCCGGAGAACAGCGGCTGATCGATCGCGCCGTTGACGGCGGCCGTCAGCGTGGCGCGGCCCGAGCCGCGCACGCTGCCGGGGAAGAATCCCTGCAGGATGCCGAGGTTCGCTTCGCCCGACGCCTGCAGCGCCAGTTTTCGATCGTGCAGATTGACGCCGCCGGTGACGCTGAGACGCGTGTCCTCGCCGATCAGCTGCAGCTGCGAGAGTTTCATCTGATGCTGATCGAGCGCGAGCCGGATCGGGCCGTTGTTTCTGATGGCGTAATCGAACAGCCGCACGTCGAGCGAGTCGACGGTGCCGTCGACGAGCAGATGATCCACGTCCGCGAGCTCGCCGACGACGCGGATCGATCCGCTGGCGACCGCGGTCGTGTACGGCGACAGCTTCGGCACGAACAACCGGACGTACGGATCGAGCGAGCTGTCGTGAAATCTGAACGTCAGCTCCGCGTCCGCCTGCGGCGTCAGCTGAATGTGTCCGCTGCCGGTCAGCGCGAGCCTCGGCGACGCGGCGTTGACGTCGCCGCTCAGCTCCTTGCCGCGCATCCCCAGCGTGCCGGTCACCTGTCCGACCACCGCTTCGCCGACCGCAAGATCGGTGATGCGATAGCGGACGTCGTAGCGAGGTACGTTGAACGTCCCGCTGCCGCCCGCGGTGAATTCGGCAACGCCGACCATCGGCATGTCCGGGTAGTTCAGCGCGGCAATCTGCGCGACCGGGATGCGGCGGCCGTCGGCGTTGAACGAATACGTTCCATCCCAGCCGACGAACGCAGCGCCCGCGACCGTGCCGGTGCTCTTCTCGATCGCGATGCCGTCGAGCCGCACGCCTGCGCCATCGAATCGAAGCGACGCGGTCGCCTTCTGGAACGGCTCGCCGTACGCGACCCCGCCGTCGATCGTCATGCGCCCGAATCCGAGCGGATGTTGGTACTGTCCGGTGAGGTGAAATTCGCCCGAGAGGAAACCGGTCACCGGATAGTCGTCGATCTGAAAGGCGTGGCGCAGGCTCTCGAGATCGCGCCCGACGACGCGGAAGCGCGCGTCGATCTCTTCGCCGCCGTCGGCGCGCGGAAATCCGAGCGAGAAGAGGCCGTCGGCGTGGATCTCGGAGTCGCCCCGCCGCACGACGCCGTCGGTGACCGTGACGTAGCTGTTCTCGATGACGACGCGCGCGTCGCCGTCGCCCCACAAAGTGTCCCACGCGCGCACGTCGTGACCGGCGAACGTCCCCTCCACGCGAGGCTCGCGGAACGCGCCGGTCATCAGGCCGTCGAACTCGCCGCGTCCGCCGAATGCCACGGGGCCGTGCGGCGATCCGAAATCGGTCATGATGCCGACGAGCACTTGATCGCTCTCCTGCCAGTCGCTGCTCGTCACGTGAAACGGCAGCTGCGATCGGCGGCCCCACGCGGTCGTGCCGTGAAACGTGACGTGCGTCCGCTCGGTGGCGAACGTGCCCGAGCTGATCGTCACGGTCTCCGGATCGAAGCGATACGTCAGCTCGCCCGCGATCGGCAGGTGCGACGGCAGTGGAACGAACGCCGCAATACCGTCCTCGCCGCTCTCGTCGTTGACGGTCTCTCGCGCAGGGACGGGCGGCGGCGGCGAGTTGGGATCGATCGTCACACCCGGCGGCGGCATCACCTCGACATGTCCTTCGCCACGATGCGCCACGAACCTGCCGAGCGGCCACTCGAGCACGTTGTGCCACGTGGCGAATCCGCCGAATCGCAGGCCGCGCATCTGCTCGAAGTCGGAAAGCTGCGCGAGATTCATCCCGGTGACCGTCGCGTCGAACAACGCCGTCGGCTTCACCGGCGCGCCGAGCGGCTTGATCGAGTACGCGAACTTCGCGTCGCCGCCGAGGAACCGCGCCTTCGCATCCCACACCTCGAACGACGTCGGCGTCCAGCGAAGCGATCCGGACAGCAGCGGAAAGCGGTACTCGTCCACGGTTGCGACGGCGCTCGTGAAGGTGCCCGAGAGATCGCGTCCGCCCTTGAAGAGATGGAAGACGCCGGTGAAATCACCGGTGCCGGTGAGATCCCATCGTTCGTCCTTGAAGAACAGCTGGCGCATGCGCGGAAAATTCACGCGCGACTGCACGTTGAAGGTCTGCTCGGGCCAGCGCGAGAGATCCACTTCGCCGCGCGCGACGCTTTTCGCGCCGTCCGAGTCGAGATCGATTCGGCTGAGGCGGACGTGAGGTCCGTCGATGACGAACTTCGCGTTCATGTTCACCCACATCGGCACGTAGTTCTGGATCGTCACCGTACCGCCCCTGAACGTGGCGGTGCCGTTGTAGCTCGGGATGTTGCCGATGTTGATCGCGAGGTTGCGGCAGACGACGCCCCACGGCGTCTCGTGATCCTCGTACGCGAACTCGCCGCGATCCGCGCGCAGGTAGCGCATGGTCACGGTCACGCGCCGCTCGCCCTTCGGTCGCTGGTCGTCGCGCGTGAACTTCGGGAAGTTGTGACGGTCGCTCCACTTCTCGACGAGCATCCGCCAGTCGGACATCTCGACCGAGGTGATCGTGATGTCCGGCCTGCGTCTGAATGCCGGCAGCCAGTCGAGACCGACGGCGACCTGCTTTGCGGTGAAGAAAGGACGATCGCCGGGCCGCAGCCCGTCGATTTTCAGGTCCTGAACGAGGACCTTCCCTGTCAGCAGGTGAATGCGGAGCGTGCCGATGTGGAGCGGCCGTTCGATGTACTTCGATCCCTCACGCTCGGCAAGCGCGCGGACCGAGGGCCCGAGATCCACGGTGACCGACACTACGAGTGCCGCCGCCAGCAGCGCGATGAGCAGCGTGAAGCCGAGGCCGATGGCGCGAATGACTCGGTTGCGGCGGATTCTCTGAAAGACGTTCACTGAATGACGACGAGCAGCGCGCCGGCGTCGACCGACATCCCTTCACCGGCGTGCATCTCGGCGACAGTGCCGTCGCGGCCGGCGCGCAGCTCGTTCTCCATTTTCATGGCTTCCACGACGACCAGCGGTTGCCGCGCCAGAACCGCATCGCCCGGTTTCACCAGCACCCGTACGATTTTTCCGGACATCGGCGCCGCGATGCGCTGCGGTCCGCCGCCGCGCCCTGCCCCGTCATCTTTTCGGCCCCAGCGCCGCGTTCCATTCACCGTCACGGCGACCGGGGTCGTCCCGACCCGGACGATCAGCTGACCGCTGCCGGGATTGGGGGCGGC
>Ga0075436_100001804_pt1 | contig 14670 bp, 13 predicted proteins | sample RhiMethybrSRZTD5_FD_75303 | JGI IMG/M metagenome (GOLD analysis project Ga0075436, IMG submission 75303) | Populus rhizosphere microbial communities from Tennessee, USA - Rhizosphere MetaG P. TD hybrid SRZTD5 | ecosystem: Host-associated > Plants > Roots > Rhizosphere > Soil | place: USA...
TGACCATGCCGACGCCGCGGTACGGCCCTTCCGGGCACCTGTTCGTGACCAGGGCGAAGGAGTCGTATTCGTAGTCCTGGATGTCGTAAGGCCCGGTGATGAGGCCCGCGCAGGTCAGGGGATCGAGCAGCGGGCCATGGGGCCGGATCGCGTACGCGCCTATGTTGGAGAGCACCTTCACGCGCAGGCCGAGCACGCGGCCGTCCCTGCGCACGGCGGCCGCAAAGGAGATCCGCTGGTCGCGTGCGTGGTTCGCGGCCTGGAGGTGCTCGGAGCGGTCCTCGACCCACTTCACGGCGCGGCCGAGGCGCAGCGCGAGAGCGGCGAGCAGGATCTCCTCGACGTACACGTGCGCCTTGACCCCGAAGCCCCCGCCGACATCCGACGCGACCACCCGCACGTGCTCGACCGGCAGGCCCAGGCAGTCCGCGATCGCGTCCCGGACCGCATGCGGCGCCTGGGTCGAGGTGTGCACCAGAACGCCGTCCGAATCGGGAACGGCGACCACGCCGCGGCCCTCCATCGGCGCGCCGCTGACGCGCGGGTGGGTGACCTCGCCTTCGATCACGAGGTCGGCCTTCGTGAACGCCGCCTCGACGTCGCCCCAGCTGCGATGCGCCGTGTGGTAGCGGTTCTGCGGCACCGCGTCATGGACGAGCGGCGATCCCTCCGCCATCGCGTCCTCGATGGTGCTGACCGCCGGCAGCGGATCCAGCTCGACCGAGATCAGCTCGGCCGCGTCCTCCGCCTGGTAGCGGCTGCCGGCGACCACCGCGGCGATGATGTCGCCGACGTAACGCACCTTGCCAACCGCGAGCACCGGCCATTCCGGCACGACGACGCCGGGCGTCGTGAGGTGCACCTTCATCGCCGCGCATGACCCCTCGAGGTCACGCGCTGTGAGGACGTCGACAACGCCCTGCGCGCCCCTGGCGGCGCTCACGTCGACCGACCGGATGGCCGCGTGCGCTTCCGGGCTCCGCAGCAGAGCGACGTGCAGGTGCCCCGCGGGCTTGATGTCGTCGATGAACCTGGCGGTGCCGCGAAGGAGCGGCGCGTCCTCGAGCCGGGGCAGGCTCGTGCCGATCGCGCCGGTGGTTGACACTGCTTACGATCCTCGCATGTCAGCGAGCGGCATAGGCGCGGCCGCCCTTCGCAAGGAAGACTGGCCCCTGGTGCGGGGCGAGGGCTGCTTCGTCGCCGACTTCCGGCGCCCGGGGATGGTGCATGCATTCGTTGTCCGCAGCCCGCTGGCGCACGCGCGGGTCACGCGCATCGACACCGCCGCGGTGAGGGCATTCCCGGGCGTGATCGACGTCATCACCGCCGAGGACCTGCCGGACCGCGGCCGTCCGATACCGACGCGCATGTTCCACGACGAGGCCTCTACCGCGTTCTTGCAGCGCCCTCTGGCCGACGGCGAGGTGCGGTACTCGGGCGAGCCGGTTGCGCTCATCGTCGCCGTCTCTCGCTACATCGCGGAGGACGCGGCCGAGCTGCTGGACATTGACTACGAGCCGCTGCCCGTGGTGCTCGACTGCGACGCCGGGGTCGCGGCCGGCGACCATGTCGCGGGAACCCTCCTGGTCGAGCACGGCGACGTCGATGCGGCGTTCGCCAGGGCGCACGTCGTCGTGGCGGACGAGTTCCACGTGCAGCGGCATGCAGCTGTGCCGCTGGAGTGTCGCGGTCTGCTCGCCGAGCACGACGCCGAGCAGCAGTCGATCACGGTCTGGGGCGCGGCCAAGATCCCGCACGTCAACAAGCAGATCCTTGCCGGACTGTTGGGGTGGTCCGATCCCGACCGCGTCCGCCTGGTCGAGCTGCACGTCGGGGGCGGATTCGGCGCGCGCGGCGAGTTCTACCCGGAGGATTACCTCATCCCGTTCGCGGCCATCCGCACCGGGCGCCCGGTCGCGTGGGTCGAGGATCGCGAGGAGAACCTTCGCGCGTGCAACCAGTCGCGTGAGCAGCTGCACCGCGCGGAGCTCGCGGTCGCGGAGGACGGCACCTTCCTAGGCCTGCGCGACACTTTCATCAACAACACCGGCGCCTACGTGCGCACGCACGGGATGACCGTGCCTGGGCTGAGCATCTCGATGCTGCCAGGTCCCTACCGCTGGCCCGCGTATCGGGGTGAATACCGCAGCGTCGTCACCAACAAGACGCCCGGCGGCACGTACCGCTCACCGGGCCGGTTTGAGGTGAACTTCGTGCGCGAGCGCCTGGTAGACATGGCCGCGCGCAGGCTCGGCATCGACCCGGTGGAGATCCGGCGCCGCAACTTCATCCGGCCCGAAAGCTTCCCGCACGACACCGGCACGCTGTTCGATGGGCACCCCGTCGTGTACGACAGCGGCGACTACGCGCTCCTGCTCGAGAAAACGCTGACCGCGTTCGACTGGGAAGGCCTCAAGCGGTGGCGCTCCGGGAAGGCCGCTGACGGCGTCAGGCGCGGGATCGGCATCGCATTCTTCGTCGAGAAGGCGGGCCCCGCGGAACGCGAGTACGCGCGCCTCGAGCTCAACGCGAACGGCGACGTGCTCGTCTACACGGGGACCGCTTCGGTGGGTCAGGGCGTCGAGACCGTGCTCGCGCAGGTGTGCGCGACCTACCTGGGTCTCCCGTTTGAGCGGATCAGCGTCATCCATGGCGACACCGCCGCGATCCCCGAGGGCATGGGGGCCTTTGGCAGCCGCGCGTCCATGCTCGGCGGGGCGGCGGTGATGCAAGCCTCACAGCGGATGCGCGACGCGCTGCTCGAAAGAGCTGCGGAGATTCTCGAGGCCGCACCGGAAGACCTCATCCTCACGGCCGAGGGCGTTTCGGTTGTTGGCGCGCCCTCGCGCACCGTGACGCTGGCGACGCTCGCCGGTGAAGGGATTCAGGTCGAGGACCGTTTCGTTTGCGACCTTCTCGGCTTTCCTTATGGAGTGCACGTTGCTGCGGTGGAGGTGGACACGCGCACCGGCCGCATCGGCATCCACAGGTACGGGGTCGGCTACGACATCGGTCGCGTCATCAACCCCGCGCTCGTGCGCGGGCAGATCGCCGGCGGGTTCGCGCAGGGCCTCGGCGGATCGCTGCTCGAGGAGTTCTGCTTCGACCCCGACGGCCAGCCCCAATCCGCGAGCTTCATGGACTATCTCCTTCCGACCGCCGAAGACGTGCCGGACATCGACCTGCTCGTCACGGAGGACGCGCCGTCGCCGCTGAATCCGCTGGGCGTGAAGGGGGCGGGGGAGGCGGGCACCGCCGGCGTGGGCGCCGCCATCGCGAACGCGGTGTCGGACGCGCTCGGCCGCGAGGTGACGCGCCTGCCGCTCACGCCAGAACGCGTGCTGGAGCTTGCCGGCTCATGAAACCCGCGGCCTTCGAGTACGACGACCCGGCGACGCTGGATGATTCGCTCGAGCTCCTCGCCCGATACGGCGACGAGTGCAAGGTGCTGGCGGGCGGTCAGAGCCTGGTGCCGCTCATGAACTTCCGCCTCGCGCGGCCGGCGCGCCTGGTCGACATCAACGGCGTCGCCGAGCTCGCCGGCATCAAACGCGACCACGGCCGCCTCGTGATCGGGGCGATGACCCGCCACAGCGATGTCGAGCGCTCCAACGTGATCGCCGAGGGCTGGCCGCTGCTGCACGACGCGATCGGCTGGGTCGGACATTCGCAGATCCGCAACCGCGGAACGGTCGGCGGGTCGGTCGCGCACGCCGACCCGGCGGCCGAGCTGCCCGCCGCGTTCGCCGCACTCGATGCCTCGTTCCAGCTGCGCTCAAAGCGGGGAGCCCGGACCCTTGGCTGGCGGGAATTCTTCGTCGCCGAGTTCACCACGGCGCTGGCTGCCGACGAGCTCGTGACCGCGGTCGAGGTGCCGGCGCAGGATCCGGCGACGGGATTCGCCTTTGTCGAGTTCGCGCGCCGCCACGGTGACTTCGCGCTCGGCGGTGCCGCGGTCGCGGTGAAGCTCGGGCGCGACGGCCGCTGTGAGCGGGCCTCGATCGCGCTGGTCGCCGCGGCGCCCGCGCCGGTGCGTGCTGAGGCGGCGGAGGCGATGCTCGCGGGGACGAAGGTCGACGACGCCACCATCGCGGCGTCAGCGGATGAGGCCGTGCGCGGCCTGCATCCGACCTCTGACCTGCACGGCAGCTCCCAGTACCGCGTCAAGCTCCTCCGCACGATGGTGGAGCGCGCGCTCATGCGCGCGGTGCAGCGCGCGCGAAGGCCGGCCTCGTGACGCGGCACGTTTCGGTCGAGATCAACGGCCGCGTGTACGAGGGGGACGTCGAGCCGCGCCTGCTGCTGGCCGACTTCATCCGCGACATCGCCGGTCTGACCGGCACGCACCTTGGCTGCGAGCACGGCGTCTGCGGCGCATGCACCGTGCAGCTGGATGGGCATCCCGTGCGCTCGTGCCTGATGTTCGCGGTGCAGGCCAACGGCCGCCGGCTCGCGACCGTCGAGGGCATGGCGCCCAGCGCGACCGAGCTGCACCCGCTGCAGCAGGCGTTCCATGAGACCCATGCGCTGCAGTGCGGTTTCTGCACGCCCGGAATCCTGATGACGATGGAGGCCTTCCTCCGCGAGGAGCCCGACCCGACACCGGCGCGCATCCGCGAGGCGCTGGCGGGCAACCTGTGCCGGTGCACCGGCTACCAGAACATCGTCACCGGCGTCCGGCTCGCCGCCGACCGTTTGAAGACCTGAGGAGCTCCTCGAGCGGGCGGTCAAGCGAGCCTCCCTCGAGGTACTGGTCGAGCACCGCGGGATGCACGTAGCTGCGCCGGCACACTGCGCGGGTGTTGCCCAGGCGTCGGGCCACGCGGTCGATCGCCGCGACGACGTTCTGTTTCGCCTCGGTCACCGACTCGAAGCCTGAGGAGGAGCGCAGCGCCGTCGCCGCCAGCACCGTCCCCGCCCAGGTGCGGAAATCCTTGGCCGTGAAGTCCGCGCCCGTCGTCTCGCGCAGGTAGTCGTTGACGTCCTGCGACGTGATGGAGTGGCGCTCGCCCGCGTCGTCGACCCACTCGAACAGCTCCTGGCCCGGCAGCTCCTGCAGCTGGCGGATCACGCGCGCAACGCGGCGATCGCTGACCTCCGCGTCAACCTCCTTGCCGCTCTTGCCCTTGAACTTCAGCCGCACGGTGGTGCCCTTCACCTTCGCGTGGCGCTGGCGCAGCGTCGTGAGTCCGTATGACCCGTTCTGCCGCGCGTACTCCTCGTTGCCGACGCGAATCAGTGTGGTCTCCATCAACCGGACGATCGTCGCGACTACCTTCTCCTGGTCGAGGCCCGGCCGCTTGAGGTCGCGCGACACTCGGCGCCTCAGTCGGGGCAGCACCCGGCAGAAGCCGATCAGACGCGAGTACTTGTCCTCATCGCGCTGAGCCGTCCACCGCGCGTGGTAGCGAAACTGCTTGCGGCCCTTGGCGTCCCGCCCCGTCGCCTGCATGTGCCCGTGCGCGTGGGGGCTGATCCACACGTCCGTCCACGCGGGCGGGATGGCGAGTGAGCGGATGCGCGACAGCGTGGCCTCGTCGTCCACCTTCTCGCCATCCGCCCGGTAATAGACAAAGCCACGGCCCCGCCGGATCCTGCGGATCCCGGGGCGCGCGTCGGTCGAATAAACGAGCCCGTCTTCTATCTCTTCTTCTTGGCCTTTTGCTTGTTTGCCTGGGCGTTGCTGATGCGGGCGGCCCGCGTCTTGCTCATGCCCTTCTTCTTCAACGCCTCGTACGTGTCCTTCTTCTTGATTGATGGAGCCCTGGTTCCTGGCATGTCTTTTGAACGCGAATCTCCCGGCTCGCTACTGTGTTCAGCAGAGCGCCCCGCCAGGCGCCGCTTTGTCAGGAGGGACTCCAGATGGCTGCGACCAGTCGTGCCGAAGCGACGTGGGAAGGCGACTTGATGAAAGGCAGTGGGACCGTCAAGCCCGCGAGCGGAGCGTTCGGAACCCTGCCGATCTCCTGGTCCGCGCGATCTGAGCGCGGGGAGGGCGAGACCCGGACCAGCCCGGAAGAGCTGATCGCCGCCGCTCACGCGGGCTGCTACTGCATGGCGTTCTCCAACGGGCTGTCGAAGGCCGGCCACCAGGTGGAGCGGCTGGATACCACGGCCACAGTCGAGTTCGTCCCCGGCAAGGGGATCACGCACGTCGCGCTCAGCGTTCGCGGGCGGGTCAAGAACATCGATGGGATGGAGTTCGAACGCCTGGCTGAAGAAGCGAAGACCGGCTGCCCCGTCTCCCAGGCGCTGAAGAACAACGTCGAGATCACGCTCGACGCGCGCCTGGTTACTTAGCCTTAGCGGCTCCCGTCAGCTCCGGAAACGCGACCGCGCCCTGGAGGCGCATCTCGCGCAGGTTGTTGTCGGCCCACCGCTTGGGGTCTTTGATCTCGCTCATGCCGTTAAGGCAGTTCCACCAGCGGCCGCTGACGTCGCGGCCGGCGATCATCAGGAAGGACGGAGTCCTGGCCCGCTGCCAGGCCTTCATCACCGCCGGGACCAGGATGCGCCGCGGGCCGGCCTTGTCGGGCAGGGTCAGCTCGCAGGCGTAGAGGTCCTCGCCGTACATGGCGACCACCGCGCCTGAGGCCATCGCGCCGCCGAGGTTCTCGACCTCGAGCTCGATAGGCTGACCCGGCGCCGGCGGGGTGGTGAAGCTGATGTGCGGCCCGGGACGCACGGTGTCGTCCCAGCGCCTGTCTGCCTTGGCCCGGATGTCAAGCGCGGTGCGGGCCGAAAGGAAGGCGAAAACAGCGGCCACAGCGGCCAGAACCGTGGATGCGATACCCAGCGCGAGGGCAACCGTGCCTGAATTCATCCTGTATCCCCTGACGTTGGCTTGACTTCGATCTGGTGTGGGTATGCTGGAGCACAGAAATGGAAAAGGCAACGTTCGCCGGCGGATGCTTCTGGGGGGTCGAGCACCTGTTCAACGAGATCCCCGGTGTCATCGAGGCGGTTTCGGGTTACGCGGGTGGCACGCGCGACAACCCGACCTACGAGCAAGTCTGCAGCGGCCGCACCGGCCACGCCGAGGCGGTCGAGGTGACGTACGACCCGGCCAAGGTCTCGTACGGCGAGCTCCTGAACGCCTTCTGGAACATGCATGACCCGACGACCATGAATCGCCAGGGCCCGGACTGGGGCCACCAGTACCGGTCGGTCGTCTTCTTCCACAACCAGGAGCAGGAGGCTGAGGCCCGCAGCTCCAAGGCGGCGGCCCAGCAGCACTTCGACCGGCCGATCGTCACCGAGATCGTGCCGATCGACAAGTTCTGGCGGGCGGAGGAGTACCACCAGCGGTATTTCGCCAAGCACCCCGGGCACGCGTCCTGCCACTGGATGCGCGGCTGGGTGCCGGCCGAAGCGGCTGAGGCTAAACAGGGCTAAGGGCACCCAGCCCTCCTAACCTCCCCACTGCGTGGGGAGGGACACATTTCGGGTCAGGCACCCTATCCTTCCGCTCGATGCGGTGTGACCACTGTGCGCACGACGTCCCGGACGGCGTCTTCTGCACGCGCTGCGGCGCGCACCAGGGCACCACGGGCGAGGCCGGCGACCCCAAGACGCGCGAGCACCGCTACGCCGCGCATCCCAACGAGCATGTCGCCCAGCCGGCTCTGATCACGACGCTGTTCCCGCACCTCGGACAGCACAAGGTGCACGAGTTCCGCTGGGCGCTCATCGTCGGCCTGGCGGGCGTGCTCGTCCTCTACGTGTCGGGCCTGATCGCCGGCGCGATCCTCGTCGCCGCCTTCCTGGTGCCGGTGCTGTACCTGATCTACCTCTACGAGACGCAGGTCTACCGGGACGAGCCGGCGACGGTGCTCGGCTTCACGATCGGCGGCGGCCTGATCGCGGGCATCGTCATCACCCTCATCGTCCGCGCCCTCTACAACCCGCTTGCGTACAACCCCAACCCGCTGGCCGCGCCGACGGTGAACATCGGCGCGCTCCTCCTGCTCGGCTTCGTGGTGCCGATCGTGCAGGAGGCGGTGAAGCCGCTCGCCGCGATCTTCCTGCCCAACCGCTCCGCGTACCCGGAGACGGTCGACGGGCTGGTGTTCGGCATCGCGGCCGGGCTCGGGTTCGCGCTCGCCGAGACGCTGATCAACTTCTCCGCCGCGCTCACGTTCCTGGGCCACGTGCCGCCCGGCAACTGGATCTACAACCTCACGACGATCGCCGTGCTGCAGCCGGTGATGCAGGGCAGCGCGACCGGCATGGTCGTGGCCACCATCTGGCGGCAGCGGCTCGGCAAGCTCGGTGGTCGCGAGATCGGTGGCGTGCTGATGGCCGTGATCGCGCACATCGCCTTCACGGGCGGCAGCCAGGTGCTCAGCGACACAGCGATCAACCCGCTGTTCATCCTGTTCTGGCAGGCCGCTGTGGTCGGGGCGCTGCTCGTCTACGTGCGCTACCTCCTCCACCACGCCCTGCTCGAGGAGGCCGCGCACATGGGCTTCTCCGAGACCGTCTGCCCGAACTGCCACATGCACATCTACGCGTCCGGCTTCTGCCCGAACTGCGGCGTCGCGCTCACCGCGGCGCCCACGGTGCTGAAGAGGGCGCGCAGAGAGAAGGCTCGCGAGGCGGCGCGCTGATGGCGGTCACCTGCGCCCGCTGCGGCACCCAGAATCCGGATGGCAATCGCTTCTGCATGAGCTGCGGCACACCGCTGGTCCCGGCGGCCTCGGTCGCCGCCGCTGCTCCGCCACCGCCTGCTGCCGCCCCGATGCCGCCCGGGCCCGGCTACGCGCCGCCGCCCGGTTATCAGAGCCCCTACTACGCCGCGCCTCCCGGAACCGGGGCGCCCGTGGTCCACCGGACGCCGTGGGTGCTGATCATCAGCATCGTCGTCGGTGTGGTGCTCATCCTGGGTGCGATCGGCACCATCGTCGCGCTTGCCGGCGGCCACAAGAACACCCAGTCGGCCGGCCTCCAGTCCATCTCCAGCCCGTCGCCGATCTCCTCACCGTCCGCGGGCCAGACTCCGGAGGCGTCTCCGTCGCCGACATCGCAGCCCTCTCAGCCCTCTGGCGGCGGCCAGCCCGTGTCCAACGATTCCGAGACCATCAACGTGCCGGCGGACTGGCAGGTGGCCAACAAGGACGCGAACTCGATCACGCTCCAGAGCCCGGACGGGGATGGGGCGCTGACGATCGCGAGCGGCCCCGAAAGCCCACCGCAGTCCGCGCAGCAGCTCAAGGACCAGATCGACAAGCAGCTGGCGGCGAAGTACCCGGACGCTGCCGCGTGCCAGGGCAGCGGCTCGGCCAACGGGCCGATTGCGGGGGAGAACGGGATCTTCTGGACCGAGTGCTTCACGGTCACGAGCGGAGGGCAATCGCTGGCCGTCGCCGAGCCGCTGTGGGTAGGGGCGAACGCGAACGGCAGCGTCGCCTACGTCGTCGTTCTGCAGACCACCCAGGACAACCTGGACACCTTTGTCAAGGAGTGCGTGCCGATCCTGCAGAACGGCATCACCTGGAAGCTGAAATAGAGGCACGGGGGGACAGGTCCCCCTTGTGGTGAACCCCGGTCTGTAGTCTCTTCGCCTGATGTTCGCCCGATGGGGTCGGCTCGTGTATCGGCACCGGTGGGTGACGCTGGTTGGCTCGGCGATCCTGCTCGGCCTTTCGATCGCGGGCATCGCGACCGGCGGCACCCTGGTCGGCAACGGCGGTGGGTTCGGGACGCAGCTGCTCGCGGGTCAGGCCAACAAGCTGATCAACGACGAGATCCACCCCTCGCAGCAGCAGGGCGCCACCGGCTCCGGCATGACGCTTCTCTTCAGCAGCCAGTCCATGGTCGCGACGGATCCGGCGTTCAAGTCGGCGGTCGAATCCGCGCTCAGCCCGCTCGGGGGCGACTCGCGCGTGACCGGTGTGACAACTCCCTACACGGTGCCCCCCGCCGACCAGACGAACCTGATCTCGCGCGATTCGCATCAGGCGCTGGTCGTCGTCGATTTCAAGGACAGGTCCAGCGTCGCCCAGACCTACTACCGGGCGGTCCTCGGCGAGATCCACCCCGGGCCGCTGCACATGGTGGCTACGGGGCAGGTTCCGCTGAACGACGCCTTCAACTCGACGCTCGAGTCCGACCTGCAGACCGCGGAGTACATCGCGCTGCCCGTGACCCTGCTGATGCTCGTCCTCATCTTCGCCTCGCTCGCGGCGGCGGCGGTCCCGCTCCTCGTCGGCGTGCTCGCCATCGTCGGTGGTGTGGGCGGCACGCTCGCGCTGGCCCGCTTCACGGACGTCTCGCAGTACGCGATCAACGTCGTGACGCTCATCGGGCTCGCCATCGCGATCGACTACTCGCTCTTCATCGTCAACCGCTTCCGCGAAGGCCTGGCGGCAGGCCTGTCGCGCGAAGACGCGATCGCGCTCAGCATGTCCACGGCCGGTCGGGCCATCACGTTCTCCGGCATCACTGTGGCGATCGGACTCTCGGCGATGCTCTTCTATCAGGGCACGTTCCTCGCGTCGATGGGCTCGGCCGGCGGGATCGTCGTGGCGGTCGCAGTGATCTACGCCCTGACCTTCCTGCCCGCGCTGCTCTCGGTGATGGGCGGCGCCGTCAACCGGCTGCGGGTCCCGTACCTGGGCACCGTCCGGCCGGAAGGCACCGGTCCCTGGCACGCGATGGCGGTGTGGGTGATGCGGCGGCCATTCGTCGTGCTGGTGCCGGCGCTTGCGGTTCTGGTGCTCGCGGGCACGCCTTTCCTCCAGCTCCATCTCGCCAACAGCGACGTCGACGCGCTGCCGCCGTCGAACACCGCGCGCCAGGGTTACGACACGCTGCTGGCCGACTTCCCGGGCCAGGACCAGACGACCATCGAGGCGGTCGTCTACTACCAGGATTCGAGCCCGCTGACATCCGACCACGTCGGTGCGATCTACGACCTCAGCCGGCGCCTGGCGGCGTTGCCCAACGTGCTGTCGGTTCAGAGCATCGTCAACATCGACCCGAGCATGACGAAGGCCGACTACCAGAAGCTCTACGCAAACCCGTCGTCGCTGCCTGCGCAGCTGCAGGTCGCCGTGCAGCTCACCACCGGCAAGCACATCGCCGTTCTCTATCTCGTCACGAACCAGCAGTACACGAGCGATGCCGCGCGCCAGCTTGTGCGCAACGTCCGGGCCGAGCAGGTGCCTGATGGCCAGGTGCTGGCAACCGGCGAGACGGCCTTCGACCTCGACATCGTCAACTTCATCGTTTCGCGAACGCCGACCGCGGTCGCGGTCGTCGTGCTCATCACCTACGTGGTGCTGTTCCTGCTGACCGGCTCGGTCGTGCTGCCGCTGAAAGCCGTCATCACGAACCTCTTCTCGATCTCCGCCTCGTTCGGCGCGCTGGTTTTCATCTTTCAGCAGGGCCACCTCAGCTCGGCGCTCGGCTTCACGCCGCAGTCGATCGACCCGAGCATTCCGGTGATCCTTTTCAGCATCGTGTTCGGCATGTCGATGGACTACGAGGTGCTGCTGATCAGCCGCATCCAGGAGGAGTACCGGCGCACGGGCGACAACCAGCGCGGCGTCGCCCTCGGCCTGGAGAAGAGCGGGCGTCTCATCACCGGCGCGGCCGCGATCATGGTCACGGTGTTCATCGCGTTCGGCTTCGCGCAGGTGGTGATCATCAAGTCGATCGGCATAGGCCTTGCCATCGCGATCGCCATCGATGCGACGATCGTGCGCATCCTGATCGTCCCCTCCGTGATGCGCATCCTGGGACGCGCCAACTGGTGGGCTCCGCGCCAGCTCGCCGCGCTGCAGCGGCGGCTCGGCGCAGACGATAGCCACGCTGTGGCTCAGCCAGTACCCGTCGAGGTTTGACGGCCAGGCCGGCGGCGGCTCTCCTCGCGTTGCTGGTGGCGGTTTCCTGCACGAGCAGTACCGTGGTGACGAGCAGGCCAGGACTCAACGATTGGCCGATGTTCCGCGGCGACCTGCAGCGAGACGGGCACGCCGCCGGCGCCACGCTCTCGGCGCGACGGGCCGCGACCCTGCACCCGGTCTGGACCGCCACGCCGGGTGGCGCCATCGACGGCACTCCGGTGGTCGTGGGGGACACGGTCATCGTCGCCACGGAGGCCGGCACGCTCGCGGCTTTCGACGTTCGGAACGGAGCCCGCGGCTGGAACGTGTCAGGCCTTGGAAAGGTGACCGGGTCACCTGCCGTTGCAGACGGAATCGCAGTCATCGGTTCGACGAACGGACACGTCTATGCGATCCGCGCTTCGGATGGCCATCAGCTCTGGGACTGGAAGGCTCCGGGCGACGCGCCGGCGATCTGGTCGTCGCCGGCGATCACCGACGGCAGGGTTCTGATCGGCGTCGCCTCCCCGTACGGAGACTCACCCCTGCAGCCAGGCCGCGTCGCCGCCCTCGAGCTGCACAGCGGCAAGCAGCAGTGGGTCACCTGCATCCTCAGCGGATGCGCGCCTGGAGCCGGCGTGTGGTCGTCCGTGGCCGTCGACGCCGACGGGCACGGCTTCGTCGGGGTCGGGAATCCGGTCGATGGCGTGGTCGCGTTCGACGTGGCCAGTGGGAGCCTGATGTGGACGGCGAGCTTTCACGAGGACGCGGGCCGCGACCTGGACGTGGGCGCGACGCCGCTCATCGCATCGATCGGCGGGCGAGAGGTGGTTGCCGACGGCTCCAACGCCGGCGTCTTCGACGTGCTCGACGCCCTGACCGGGGCGGTCGTGTGGTCCCGATTCGTGGTGCCCGGAAGCGCGGTGCACGGGCTGATCGCTTCGGCCGCCTTCGACGGCTCGCTTCTGTACGTGGCGTCGGCCAGTCAGCCCACCGGCTTGACCGCGCTCGACCCGGCGAGCGGTGAGATTCGCTGGCAGCAGCTGACCGACCTGCCGATCTATTCGGCGCCCGCGGTGGGTGCGGACGTGGTGCTCTTCGGCACCGGTGATGTGTTCGGCGACGCGCAGGCGGGGAAGATGATCGCCCTCTCCACGAAGGATGGATCGCTCGTGTGGAGCTACGACATGAAGTCATCCGTGTTCAGCGCGCCGGCGATCTCGGGCGATCGGGTCATCGTCGGGGACACGCAGGGCGTGCTGACGGTCTTCGGACCCGACTGAGGCTCTGTTACTGCAGCGGGAAGGGGGACTGCCACCAATGCGGCAGGTCGTCGACCTCGATGGCCACGACCCACTTGACCCACCAGAATCCGCGACGGTCGGCCGAGACGAGGCGGGCGGGGTAGCCGTGGCCGGGGTCGAGCGAGCGGTCGCCGATCGACGTCGCGAGCAGCAGGCGCGAGGCTTCGTCGATGGGAAAGCGCCGGTCGTAACCGGTTTGGGAGACGACGCGAATCGATGAGCCGCGGGCGTTGCCGACGAGCCGGTCGAGCCGCACTCCCGACCACTCCTGCGTCGAATAGAAGCCGCCGGTGCAGTCGAGCGTCGCGGTCAGCCGGTCGTCGAACCGCGCCAGCTCAGCGTATGACCACGTGCGGCCTGGAGCGGTGAGCTTCCATGACGCAGCGTCGATCTCGGGAATGGCATCGAACATCCAGCTGCTGATGGGCAGGGCGTCGGGATCAAAGGAGCCGGCCTCGTAGGAGCCGGTGAAGCGCCGGGCTGCGCCAGGCATGCCGGTCGCGCGGACGACGATCTCGCTGCCAGCGTAGCCCGCGACCGCGACGGCGGCGACCGCGGTGCCGCGCAGCAGTGCACGCCTCGAGAAGTCGGTGCGGCGGATGCGCACGCGCCGCGCGAAGACGTGCCAGATCGCGAACGGCACCGCTGCGATCGCACCGCCGACGTGATAGGTCATCGCGCTGAAGGGTCCGATCTGGGTCGCGACGCCCGTGGAGTGCATCAGGCCCGCGGCGAGCGAGATGAGGACCAGGGCCGCGAGCACGAACGACGGCCAGGAGGAGGGGTTGCCGGTGCGGCGCATGCCGCGGCGGGCGATCATCGACTTCCACGGCAGGAGCGCGAGGATGGCGAAGCCGCTGCTCGCGTGGAGGATGAGGGACCATCGCGACGGCGCCGTGGCCAACGCGAACGCGAGCCACCCGGTGAGGAACGCGATCGCGAGCAGCGCCAGCAGCGCGAGGTTGGTGCGAGCCCCGCGGGCGATGGGAACCTTCATGCCGTCCTTAGACTTCATACCTCACTGGGTTGCCCGCGTAGCTCAGGGGATAGAGCAGGACGGTCCTAACGTCAAGGTCGGGGGTTCGATTCCCTCCGCGGGCACCATTCGTGGACGCCAAAAAGACCGGCCCACGTTGGGCCGGCCTTTCCCGCTGCCTGTACTGGTGGTCTAGCGCGAGTCGTGGTCGAAAGCCGTGAAACCGCACGCGGTGGCCGCAGTCTGGAACAGCGTCTTGAGCTGCGCGAACGCGGCCTGGTCCTCGGTCCGATCGGCGTCGGTGCCTTCGGTGTGGTTGGTCCACTCAGCCTTTGCTTGCGCGCGAAGCTGCGTGAAGTAGGCCTGCAGCGCGGCCTTCGCGCTCGTGCATGCGGCACTTGGCGCGGGCCGGTTGGTTGGTTGCTCGCCAGCCTCGTTCGGCTCACACGCCGATTCCATCGCGCTGATCAGCGGCTTCAGGGCCGCCCTCTCGGCCTGGTCCTCGGTCGGATCATTCGTGTTCGTGCCGGTCTTTGCGAGGTCACGCTCGCTCGCGTCCTCC
>Ga0075436_100001805_pt1 | contig 14669 bp, 27 predicted proteins | sample RhiMethybrSRZTD5_FD_75303 | JGI IMG/M metagenome (GOLD analysis project Ga0075436, IMG submission 75303) | Populus rhizosphere microbial communities from Tennessee, USA - Rhizosphere MetaG P. TD hybrid SRZTD5 | ecosystem: Host-associated > Plants > Roots > Rhizosphere > Soil | place: USA...
GTCACCGCCCCTCACCGTGGGACCCACCCCTACGAAGGGCGACTGTTTTCCAGGCCATCTCTGAACCCCTGCCTGAATGCCTCTTTCTTAAAAAACGACTCGAGGTCCTTCTTCATCGCGCGTCGCCACTGCTCGTCCGCGATGTAGACCTGTAGTTCGCGCGTCAGTGCGCGATTCTTTTTCAGAATCCACCCGTTGATGCCGACCAGCACCGCCGAGATCAGCGTCGCCGCTATGGCGGTCACGGTCGTCAGGTCAAACGCTCCCATCAGGCGCCTCCGCGCGTGTCCTTCGTGCCTCGAGCCGTCTCGTGCGCAGGTAGATCTGCCAGCGCCGCTCGGCCAACTCCATGACCTTGAGCGACATCACCAGCGCCAACGTGTAGCCTTCGACGTACGCCTGATACTCGACCGCGGTGTACCGCGCGTCGTCGGGCTCGTGCGGCTTGCACGTCGCCAGGTCAAACACCGCCTGCCGCTGCATCGTGGCGAGCGACCGCCTCCGGGTAGAGGCGGACGGTAACGCCGTGTGCGGTGAGCGCGTCGATCGTGTCCTGATCGCTTTCGCGACCCACGACCACCAATTGAGGCTCGGGCGCATCGGGGAATTCCTCGAGAAAATGGTGTCGGTACGTGAGGATCTGCCCCAGTGCGGCCGGGGTGACGCGCTGCTTCACTTCCACGATAACGGGCTGAGCGCCGGTCCAAATCAAAATATCGATGCGCTTTTGCGTGCTGAAGGTAAACGCGCGCTGCACGGCCGGAATGGTGCTCGGGTCGATCGGCGCGCCCCGGCCGACTCGTTTGCCGAAGGTGATCCGGTCGATCGAGGCGCCGGTGTCCTTCAGGAATGCGAGAATCACGGCGCTTTCCCCGTCCGTGCGTTCGGGAAAGTGCTTTTGAATCAAGAGCTGGGCGACGGCGTCGCCGCTGTACTCGTAGTCAGGGGACGCCATTAATCCCACCAGAGGCGCAGTTCGTACCCGCCGTTCTCGATCGTGCATTCATCTGGCTGTATCTCGGCCATGATGCGCAGCAGCTCCAACACCTCTTCGCGCGTGTACGACAGCTCTCTGAATCGCACGAACAGCGTGCCGGGATCTTCGTCGTTTTCACCGACACCCCCAGCGAGCTCGGCTAGTCGCAAGATCGAGCGCTGCTCAACCTCTCGATTACCGAAGTACATCGTCGCCACTTACTTCTGACCCGCCGGCGGAGTCGGTCGGACGATCAGCTCGTCGGGATGCCGCGGCACGATCCGCCCATCGGGGAGCCGCACGAACACGACGTCGACGCGCTCACTTTTCGGGAGCTGAAACGACAATGTTTTCAGTGGTTCCGCCAACGACTTCGCCCTCCTGTCCGCTCACTGTGTCGAACACGCGCGCGCCGGCGGGGAGCGTCCCGCGGAGACTCACCGCTTGCCCCGTCGTCGCGTCGAGCGACTGCCGGATCGATCGCTGCCGCGCGACGCGGAGCTGCTCGAGGCGATCGGCCAGCGCGGTGATGTTCATGCGCCGTTGATCAGGGCCCGTCTCTCCGGGCCGTCACGCCTGGTTCGTTGTGACTCTGTCTGTTCACACTCAGGGCCGGCGTTCGCCTCGTGAAGCGCGGCACAACGATCGCCTCGTCGCCGTACCGCGCTTTCGCGAAGCCGCGCGCGTCGCGCTCCTTCACAAACACCGCGATCACCGTGCCGTCGACGAGCACGCGCCACGGCATCAACGCGACGCTGGTCGGTCTGTGCCAGCGCACGGTGTGCACCGCGCGCACCACGGCCGCGACGTCTTGGCTCTCGTCCTTCACGCGTTCACGCTCCCGCTGGTTTCGGCCGCGGCCATTCGATCACGTCGACGACGAGGGCCTTCGCGTATCGCTCGAGCGACTCGGCTAATTCGCGCGCGTCCTCGAGCGAGTGGCTGTAGATCACAAACCGTGTCCCATTGGTCCACGTCACGCGGTAGCCCCGGAGCCGCGGCGGGCGTCGCTTACGCACCGTGCATCCGCATCACGAGCTGAAACGCTTCGACGAACCGGTCCCAGACGTCCAAATCATCGGGATGCTCGAGCAGCTCGTCGGCGCACCGTTTCAGGAGCTCGACAGCGCGCGGCAGCGTCACGTCCGTTCACCGCGATACCCGGCGCGGGACACCTTGAATTTCACCGCCCGAAACTCGGGGCACAAACAGCCGTTGTGGCAACACTTCCCTTCGCCGTTCGGTCCCGCGTGTTCCGTCGCCTCGTCCCCGCATTCACAGACGGTCCCGTTGAGCAGCGCGCGCGCCCGCTCGAGCGCCAGTTTCGGATCGAACGTGATTAGTTCCGCACACACGGCGGCTCTCCAGGCGTCCACAACGTGCCGCACGCGCCGCAGAGACGTCGCGTGACCCCGTGAATCACATGCTGCGTGATGTGGCTCCCTCCGCACGTCGGACACTGGGCGGAACTGACGATGCTCGCGGCGTGCGTCGCTTTCCGTTTCCGCGTCCGCGGGGGCAGCCCGAGTTTTTCGTTGATCGTCGACACGGCGATCACTCAACTCCACAGACGCTGAACATTTCCAGCCCAGTTCTCGTTCAGTCCGCGCGGGTCGTTCGGTGCACCCACCGGCGCCCATCGCTGTTGCCAGAACAGAAGGAACGCGGCTTTACGGTCATCCTGGGCGTTGACGAAATCCGACAGGGCGTGACAGGCCGACCGACACGTGATTTGAAGGGCTTCCTCGCGCGTGGTGACGTCGGGTATTGAACACTGCACGGCCCGCAGAATGTTGCCCTCCGCCTCGACGACGGCCTGAATCAACACGGGGTCGACGCCGAACCAGCGGGCGATACGCTGCACGTCGGAGTCGATGATCATGGCTATGGCACCTGCTTCGGCTGATTGGCGTTCACGACGGCGTGTACCCCATCGACCGCGGCAAAGACCGCTTCCGTCACCGCAACCGCCGTCGTCGGGTCGATGGTGACCTTCCCGGTCGCCGTCGCCGTCGCCGCGCCAGCCGCCACGAGTCGAAGCACGTGGGCTTTCTTGTCAGCCCCGGACGCCGACACGAGTTGCTCCGCTTCGTTGACGCCGCTGAGAATCAATGGCGCGAGCGGCGCGGCGCCCGGCACCAGCGCAGCCACGACGGGAATGAGGACCTTCGCGAGGTCGACCCATTTCATCGGAGCCCTGTCCGCGTCACGACGTCGTCTCGCCGCGGTACGCCGCGAGCAACGGGTCGAGAATGCGCATCAGACACGAGCGGTGAATGCTCACGGATTCGGGAATCTCACGCGGGTCGACCTGCCGACAGCAATAACAGCGATGCGGGTGATACACATTCGGCGCGACGGGCGTGCTCGACGGCTGCGGTTGTGGCGGACGCTCGACCTGGTCCCCGTGCGTCGTGCGCCACTCTTGAACCCAGCCGGTTACGACCGAGACGCTCGAGCCGCCTTTTACCGCATGCCGCAGATAGAAGCGGCGCCAGCTTTCATCGGGGATCGTGTTGAGAAGTTTTGCCACGCCGAGTCCGATCTGCTCGGCGCGCACCGCCTCGAGAATCTCCCGATCGCCCAGGAGGAGTTGGAGTCGGTCGTCGACGTAGGCCCGTGACCGGCCGACGCGCGCCGCGACGACGTCGATATCCTGCCCGCACTCGCCGAGAAACAGTTCGTGGAAAAACGCGGCTTCCTCGGCCGGCGACAGATTGAGCCGCATCACCGCCGTGTCGTACTTCGCGCCTTCGATCGTTGCGTCGCGCGTCTCACGAATCCAGCACGGCACCGTCTCGAGCCCGGCGCGCTGCGCACACAGGAACCGGGTGAACCCGTCGACGATTTCGAAGCGGTCACCGGTGCGCAGCACGATCAACGGCTGCAGAATGCCGTGCCGTTGAATGCTCGCGGTGATCTGCTCGAGTTTCTCCGGGTCCCGTTCGGCGCGCACGTCGATGCCCGGTGCGTCGAGTAACCCGACCGCGATTGCGTGCGTCGTCGGCGCCGACGCGTCGCTGCTCACCGTTTGCCCGCCAGTGGCGACTCCGGCACCACACCGGGGCTCCGTGTCGAGACGAGTTCGCGATTCTGCCATGGCCAGAACGTCGCGACGCCGTGGCCATCAGTCTGAACCTCGATCCAGTCACCGGGTTTCAGGTTCAGCTCGAAAAGTAGTTGACGGGGTAGAGTCATTTGCGCCGAATTGCCGTTTTTGACGACCTTCTGAATCGCTCTCACGTTGGTTCACCCCTGCCCTCTGCTTCTGACTGTACGAATAAAAAGTTCAGTACGTACGTACCCGGGTACAAGAATGCGCGTGGAAATTGCGGAAAAGTGGCGCGATCGGGTCGGTTAACCGAACGTCCAACCATTATCGGACGCGACGCAACTCCCACAGCCTACAGGGTAAACCCGCTGTCAAGCGGTTGAGCTCTAACCGCGTCCGTATCTCGGGAAGTTTTCCACAGGCCCAGGTTGAAAATCGGCGGATTTCCTCTATATTTGGCGATTCTTCGGGGAGCTGGGCGAAGCCACGGGGCGTTTCGCACAGCCTTTCTACAGCTTTTCCACGCTGCCCTGTGGATATCTCTCTATATGCGTCTCCTGTCACGACTTGCGCTCGTTTTCACGGTCATTTCCCTCACGGTCGGGCCGCTCGCGGCCGCACCGCTCTCGAGCGCCGCGGGCGCCCGGCTGACGGCGCCCGCTGAGTCGTCCTCGAGCGGGCTCGGCACGCTCGCGAAGGTCGTCGCTTACGGCGTCGCGGTCTTCGGCGCGATTCGCATTCGCGACACCGGCGCCCTCGCCACGAAGTACGCCCAGCGCGCGGGCAATGCGACCGGCGATTACACGGCCGGCATCCAGGCCGGCGGTCCCGACTGGGAAGCCAACACGCGCGCCGGCAACGACGCGTGGAAACAGGGCGTGAATGACGCCGTCGCGAAAGACCGGTTCGTCAAAGGCGTCGCCGGGTCGCAACAGAAATTCCTCGACAACGCGACGAAGCTCGGGCCGCAACGCTATCAGCAAGGCGTCGGCAACGCGAAGGACTCCTGGGCGAGCGGCACGCAGCCGTACCTCGACCTCCTCAAATCCCTGTCGCTGCCCCCACCCGGCCCGCGCCGCTCGCCGCAGAACCTGCAGCGCGCGAACATGGTCGCCCAGGAACTCGGCAAGAAAAAAGAGTCGATGTAACGCGGACGCTGAGGAGCTCAACCCATCATGCTGACGCGCTTCATCGCTGAGATTCTTCGCGGCGGCGACGGCTGTTACCACATGCCGCCGGCGCTCGACACCATCACCTCGCAAGGGACGGCCATCGGCGCGACGCTCGCCGCGACGACGATCGCCTCGGGCGATTCGTTCACCGTCAAAAACGCGCCGCTCAGTAGCGACGTGTTCATGCTCCAGTCGTGGGTCCACAACCAGGCCGCCGGCATGGTGCGGATCCGGTCGCCAAAACTGCACGACAACGTCGACGCGATTCGGTCACGCGTGCAAGCGGCGCTCGTGTTCCTGATCGACCCGGAAGGCGCCGTCCAGAAGTTCTTCCCGCAGGACACCGAGATCGTCGAGCTCGCGGGCTCCGCGGTCGCCGGGCAGATCGAGAGTGTCGTCCAGTTGATGTACTACTCGGATCTGCCGGGGCAGGCGGGGCGCTTCATCACGCCCGATCAGCTCAAGACGCGGCAGAAGAATCAGCTCGGCGTGCGCCTCGCCATCACGCTCGGGACGACGGTCGGGTACAACGGCGCGCGCGCCATCAACGGCGACGTGGATCTCCTCAAAGCGAACACCGATTACGCGGTGCTCGGGATGACCGGCGATGTGCGCACCGCAGCCATTTGTCTGCGCGGCCCCGACACGGGGAACCTCCGCGTGTCAGTGCCTGGCGAAACGACCCTGTGGCATATCGGCTCCACGTGGTTTCGTCGCCTCAGTGTGCAGTACAACATGCCGCTCATTCCGGTCATCAACTCCGCGAACAAGGGCGCGACGTTGATCGACTGCGTCAACAATCAAGCCGGCGGCACCGAGAACGTGACGATCTGGCTCGCAGAGCTCGGCGCGTAAGCAAGGAGCGCGATGAAAACGGTCACCCAACATCTCGACGAACCGTGTCACAACTGCGGCGGCACGTATCACCCCGCGCCGCAGCCCACGGACGAACAACGCGCCCTCGCCGCCGATCGCACGGAACCGGTGCCGCTGCCGCCGCACTACGACACGGCGCCGGTGCACGTCGTCCTCGAGCTCGGCCCGCTCTACGTGTGCGATGGCTGCGGGAGCGGCATGCGCGGGCTGACGAACGCCGACGACGACAAAGGCAACGGCGAGCGTACGGCCGACGCCGAGGGCGATCAGGCGCACGAGGCCCGGACTAAAGCCGCGCGCGGCGGCGCGTCTCGCCGGTAGTCGTCTGGCGCCGGCGCGATGCCGCCGCAGATCTTTGTCGCGAGCCCGTTCGCCGCGGGTGGCGGCCGGGTCATCGCGAGCCCGTTTCAGTTCTACGTCACGGGCGAGGATCGGCTGCGGATCATCACCGCCAACAGCCAAGTCGGGTGCGAGGTCACGCTGCAATGGCGGTTCCTCACCAGCGACGCCAAGCCCGTGGCCAACCGGGAACGCCTGACGCCGAACAGCGACCGGAGCGTGAAAACGAATGACTTCGAACTCGGGGTCGGGTTTCTCCTGAACCTCACGGCGTTCGCGAGTGCCGGGAATCCCAAGATGGGGCAAACGTTCGTCATCGTGCAGTTGATCCGGGGCTTCGGGTCGGCGGCGCTCGTCCTCGGCACGCTCCTGCAGGGCTATGTGAGTGGCGTCCAACATCTCGCGTGGCCTGGCTCGCCGATCGTCAGCTCCACCGACGGCGAACCATTCCTGCGGATCATCACGGGCACCGCGCCCGGCGTTGGGAACGATATTTTCGAGGCCGTCCCGCCCGGCGCGCGCTGGGAAGTGCTCAGTATCCGCACCAATCTCACGATTGGCGCGGCCGGCACCGCGCTCCCGACGCGCTGCCGGATGGGGAATGCCGGGCTCGACATCTTCGCCGAATCCATGTCGGGCGTCGTCGGCGGGGCCACAACCGTCAACAACGTGTGTTACGCGCAGGGCCTGCAGCAGCAGACCGTGAACATTACCGGCGGCGTGTTTGTGGCCGCCCCGATCCCCCCCAACCGCATTCCCGCCGGGGGCGGCTTCCTCATCCACACCGATGTGGCCGCCGCGCAAGTGACCTGGAATTTTCCAGAATACAACGTGCGGGAGTGGCTGGACCCGTAGCCTATGGCCGATCCGAGCTCCTCCGTCGCGCCCGCATCAGTCCCGAGTCGAGGCGGCGTCTGGGCGTCGACGGGGCCGTACCTCCGCATGGACGAAGACCTGCGCATCACGAGTTACAACGCGCTGGCGAGCGTCGTGCTCAGTGTCCGCGCCCGCATGTACGAAGCGGACGGCCGGGTGACCGACTCGATCGACTCACACACGCCGAACACGAACCGCACCGCGGCGACCTCGATCGTCCGCACCGCGGAAGGGTGGCTGCTCGGCGGTGAGGTGTTTGTCTCGAGCGCGGCGCCGCTCATTGGTCAAACCTTTGTCGTCGTCGAAGTCGTGCGCGGCGAGTCGACCGCGGCGATCGCGACGCAGCTCCTCGCGGCCGGCTACGTCACCGCGAAGCAGCCGCTCCTCTTTCCGCAGATGTTCGCGCAGTCCTCGCTCGACGGGGCCGGCGCGCTGCGATCGATTACCGGGACGACCCCCGCGGCCGGCGCCGAGATTTCCGAGACGGTCCCGACCGGCGCGCGCTGGGAATTGCTCGCGTTTCAGACGACGTTCACCGCGAGCGCGGCCGTCGCGACGCGGATCCCGATTCTCTTCGTCGACGATGGCGCGAACATCTTCAGCCGGTTGTACTGCGGCACGACGATCACGGCGAGTCAAGCGTGGTTTCTGCTGTGGGGGCAGGGCTTGCCGAACGTCAGTGAGGCCAACACGAAGACACAGCAAATCGCGCTCGAGACCGGACTCCGACTGGCGGCCGGCGCGCGGATCCGTACGAGCACGACGGCGATTCAAGGCGCCGATCAGTACAGCGCCGTACAGTATCTCGTGCGCGAATGGATTGAGGGCGCGTAATGCTGAAGTGCACCGCGTGCGGCGGCACGTACATGCCCACGACGGCCGATGGGCTGCAGTACTTCCACCGCTGCCCGCCGCTTACGCTCGCGGAGTTGATCGCCAAAGTGCAGGCGAATAAAGTCGTGCTCCCGAACGACCCGGTCACCGGCGTCCCCGAAACGCCGGACGTCGCCATCACCCGCCGCAGCTACGAACGCGCGAACCTGCGCGACGAAAACCTGCAGGCGACGAGCGGCGCCGGCGCGAAACTGATCAAGGCCGTGGGCGACGGCACGACGACGCTCCCCGACCCGGCGCCGTCCACCGTCATGGTGCCGAAGTAACCGCCGTGGAGCTCGAGCCCGGACCCTTCGCCGTGCGTGACGCGATGCCCTTCGGGCCGCGCGTGTCGCGCGAGGGGCTGTTCACGGGGCTCCTCGACGAGCTCGCGGCGACCCTCCAGGGCAGCGACCCGCAACTCGAGCTCGCGCGGCAGCGCGTCGGCGACGACCTCCCGCAGGATCTCGAGGCGACGTACGCGTCGACCGTCGGCGACGCGGCCGATCGCACCGCCGCGGAACAAGATGGGCAGGACCGCTCGACGGCGCCGGCGCTCAGCGAGCACGGCGACCAGGTCGAGCGCCTGCGCGGCAGCGTCCTCCGCTTCTTGCCGCCTCCCGATGTGTCGCTCGATACGTCGTTTGTCGACCCGCCCCCCGTCCCGCGCAGCTTTCCGCCGGACCCGTGGCGCGGCGGCGGGGGCGGCGACGGCAAGGGGAGCTCCGGGGAGCCGCCCGCGGGCCCGCCGCGCGGCGAGCATCTCGCGCGGCTGCAGGTCCGGCAGGCGTATCTCGACCTGCTCTTGCGCGAACCGGACCCCGGCGGCTGGGACTACTACACGTCGCAGATGGTCGACAACGGCTTGCCGATTGCCTGGGTCCGTCAGCAGCTGCAGAACTCTGAGGAGTACCGCCAGCTGCACACCGGCTAACGCGGAGAGGCTCCCATGCTCGATCCTGACGTCTCGCTCGTCCGCATTTCCCGCGCGCCCGACTATTCCCCCGACGGCACGGTCACCGAGTACATCCGCGTCGAGTTCATGGTCGACAAGCACGGCCCGTTTGTGGAGAAGTTCAAGAAAGACGACTACACCGCCGCGGCGCGCGATCTGACGCTCAATGCGTTCGCCGCGCAGGTGCGCCGCTCGTGAGACCCGCGCGCGCCCGCCGTCTCCGCGCCGCACGCTGGGCACTGTCGCTCCTCGTGTGGGCGGCGCTCGCGGGTCTCTACGCGCTCGACGCGCACGCGCCGCGCGGCGTCGTCCACGCCGATGTCTTCTCGGCGATCTGGGCGGGGATTAGCTTTATCGCCAACCTGCTCGGCACGGTGGGCGGCGCGATTGCGACGTCGCTCGAGGCGGTCGTCGCGTACCTCGTGACCGCGGTCAGTTGGTTGGCTAGCCGCGTCGCGTCGCTCCTCTTCAACACCGGCGGGATGTTCGCGAAAGCCTGGGACGGGCTCAAAATCGTCTGGCGCGACGTGCTCAAACCGGCGCTCACCTGGGTGGACCACGAGCTCGGGCGCCTCCATGACTGGCTCGTCGACACGTTCAAGCCGGTGTTTCAATTCCTGAAACGCGTCCAGGACGAGCTCAACGCCATCTATAAGCGCTTCGTCCGCCCCATCCTGGATACCATCGACTTCATTCGCGCGATCAATCGCGTGCTCCTCACGTTTCACATTCACCTGCTCGAGGCGCTCGACAAGGTCCTGCAGCAGATCGAACAGCGCATCGAAGAGCCGTTCCTGTGGATTAATCAGCAGCTCACGCGGATCTGGAACCTGTTCGATCTGATCATCACCTTCGACGGGCTCTACCAGCGGCTGACGCTGCTGAAGTCCTTGCGGCGGTACGAGCCGCACTGGTTCGCGCTGTGGTGGAACGACCAGGTCGATCCGGCGAAGAAATCCGGCAGCGACTACGATCGGACGAGAATCTTCCCTCTCGATGCACCCTGGGCGAACGGGAAAGAGCTCGCGCAGTTTTACCGCGGTGAAGGGAGTCGCATGGATGCCGACGTCGCCGAGCTCGTGCCGCTGTGGCGACTTGCTGCCGGGATCGACCCACCAACCGGTGACTACGGTTAGTGCAACGGCACCCTCGCCCACGAATAGAGCACTGACAGGCTGAACGTGACTGCGGCGAGCCACACGAAGAACCCGGTTACGGCCGCGCCGAGCGTAAACGCAATGCCCGCCTTCATCCAGTACCCGAACGACGGTGTTTCGAGCTCGTACCCGTTCGGCATTTGCTGCAGTGACAGTGTTCGCATCGGGAGCCCTCTGCACGCATCGTAGGGATGCGATCTGAACCCGTCAATGGCCCTAGAGTCTGATTTTTCCACCGAGACGCAGCCGACGCTGCAGCAGCTCGCCGATTACATTGTTGAAAGGGCGTTCGACGTCAAGAATCTGGCGCGCGTCGAGAACGCGATTCGAAACGCACACGCTCAGGGCGCCACAATCGCCACCGGCGCGAACATTCAGGGGCTTTCTCAACTCAAGAAGGACATCGGCGACGTCAGCACGAAGGTTGAAGACACCGCGCGCGGCGCGACGGGATGGTTGCTCGCGCACCTGGTCGGTCATCTCCTTGGAGTCGAAGTACCACCAGACGCGCTTCGCAGCGCCTTCAGCGGAGGCGCGCAATCTGTCATCGGCACCGCGATTGGCAAAACCGTACTCAGCGGAATTGCAGGCGAAGCTCGCGGCGAGCTCCAGCCCGGCGACGAAGGGGTGATCAGGCTCGTCGGCATGTTGTCGCAGCTCACGCTGACGTCGTGGTTCGAAGGCATCATCGCCGAAGAAGCCGCGAGTCTGTATTTCTTCCCGAAAGTTCAGGCGTTCGCCGAGCTCGGGCGTGACCTGATCGACGCCCTCGGGTTGGGCCGCGTCGCACGCGTCGCGCTCAGACCGCTCGTGCAACACCTGATCGCGACTCCGATCGATTGGAAAATCAGTAAGGAAGTTCGCCCGAAGCTGCTGTCGGAAGCCGACGTCATGCGGGCGTTCCTGCGCGGCGACTACACGCCCGACCAGGCCGCGGAGGAGCTCGCGCGACTCGGGTACAGCGACACGCGGCAGAACATCCTGCTGAAAAACGCGCTGAAAAACATCAGCCTCGACGACGCGATGGTGCTCGAGCGGCACGGCGTGATCGACCGCGCGCTCGTGCTCGAGAAACTCAAGCAACAGGGGTACGACGACAGCGAGGCGCAGTTCGCGCTCGTCGCCGCGGAAGCGAAACGCCAGACCACGATCGACGACAACGCGATCGGCGCGTTGACGCGCGCGTACGTGAATCGCGATATCGACCAATCGGCGTTTCGGACGCTGTTTCCCCCGAACGTGTACACCGCCCTCGAGCTCGACACGTTCGAGACGCAAGCGCGCCTGCAGCGCGATTTGAACGTGCGCCACTTGTCCGAAGGCGAAGTCGTTCGAGCGGTGCGGCTCGAGGTGGTCCCGATGGCCTATTACCGCGGGTGGATGACCCGCGAAGGGGTCCCCGAGGACGAACAGCTGATCAAGGAACTCCTACTCCGCGCGGAAATCGAGAAAGAGTTCAAGGTCGACAAGGCGCGTCAACAGGCGCTCGACGAACGCGCCGCGGAGAAAGCCGCGCGTGAGCAAGCCGCGAAGGACCACCAGGCGCGCATCGAAGCGGAACGCGCGCTCGCTCGCCGCGGCCCGGTGAGCGAGCTCGTACGCGCCGTCGTCCGCGGATTGATCCCGCCGGCGCGGTTGCAGGAAGTCCTCGCCGCACAGTACGACCCCGACACGGTGTCAATCTTCATGGACGACGCCGCGGCGCAGCGCGCGGATTTCGTCGCGCAGCAGCAGAAGGCCGACGAGCTCAAGAACCGCGCGCTCGTGCGGCACGTCGACGTCGCCGCGCTCGAGCAAGCCGTGCTCAACGATATCCTGACGCTCGATCAGTTCCGTCAGGCGCTGATCACTCAACAGTTCGCGCCGGCCGACGCCGATCTGTTGACCGCGAACGTACGTGTCCGGAAGGCCGATTTCGAGGCGGCGAAGCAGAAACGCGCCGACGCCGAAGCCCGCGCAAAACGCAAGGCAATCGACCTGACGAAGTACGAGCAGCTCGTGCGCCGCGGCGTGCATACACTGGACGAGTACGCCGCGTTGATCCGGTCGCTGGGCTTCGACGACGCGGCGACCGCCGATATGACCGAGCTGCTGCGCCTGCAGATGGCCGATGACGAGAAGGCGCGACAGGCCCGCGCCGCGGCCGCGGCGGTGAAGGACAGCAAAGGGCTCACGCTCGCGGACGCGCGGCGCGCCGTCGTGCTCGAGTTGCAGACAATCGACTGGTTCCAGACGTGGCTCGTCGCGAACAAATTCACGACGGACGCGCAAGCGATTCTCACTGACGAACTGCGGGTCGAAGTGGACCAGGCGCGCGCAGCGCGGGAGCGGCGGCAAGCAGCGGACCTCGTTGCGGGAGCCTCGAGGATCCCGTTGACGACCGTCGCCCGCGCGGCGCGCCTGGGCCTGATTACGCCGGCGCTGTATCAGCAGCAGCTACGGAGCGCTGGCTACTCCGACGACGACATCGCGATCGAGCTCGCGCTGCTCACGCAGGAGATTACCGACATCCAGGCCGCGCGCGCCAAGCAGGCCGCGGCGGTAAAACCCGCGGCGCCGGGCGTGCTCACCCTGACGCAGATGGCCGCGGCGGTCCGCGCCGGCGTGCGCCCGCTTTCGGCGTATCAGTCGCTGGCCGTCGCCGATGGGCTCGACGAGGACTCCGTCGCGACGCTCGTCCGCGTCCTGGGCGACGAGATCGCCGGGACGACGGCCGCGCGGCTGCGGCGCGCGCAGCTCGGATCCCAACTGCAGGCCAAAGACATCAATCTGTCGCTGCTCGAGGCGCAGGTTCGCTCCGGCGGCGCGACGCTGATTGACTATCACGACACCCTCGTGCAGGCCGGGCTCGATCCGGTCGATGTGGCGCTCCTGACGTCGCTGCTGAGTGACGAGACCGACAGCGCCGGGATCGGCGGGTGACATGAACACCGGCGTGCTCGTCGCGATCGTCGGGTTGTTCATCACCATCATCGCGATGTTCGCGCACCTGGTGCGCACCGTGAGCCGCGTCGAGTTGCAGGTCGAGGAGATGTGGAGCTGGTTTATCGGCGCCGCACGCGAAGGGCTCGGCCGACGGAAAACCGATCGCATTCTGCTCGACGGATTCGGTCACCAGCGCGCCCGACCGGACGAGGACGAGCCCGAACCGTGACCTCGGACGAAATCGCCGAAGAATGCAATCGGCTGCTGCGGCGCCTCCGCAGCGACGTCGAACCGCCGGCGCGCGACGTCGTCGTCGCGCTCATCAACGAGTGCAACCGGGTCGGATGGTGGGCGCTCGCGCTCACGATCGCCGAAGCCGCGATGGATCGGGGCATCGACGTGATCGACGGGTCAGAACAGCAAGGTAGCGACCCAGGCGGCGAGACCTAACGCGGTGAAGTTGATCCGCGACGGCACGTTGCCCGCCGCGACGAGAAAACACACCAGCGCGAACACCAACAGGATCACGTGGAGCATTGACATCACGGCTCCTTCGGCGACGCGTCGCACGACGTCGCCGGTAACGGCCCTTTGATCGTGCCCGTCACGCGGCGCCAGCGCACCTCGTGCTCGAGCTCGTCGAGGCGCGCCAGACACCGCTGCACAGCCGACGCATCGAACCACGATCGCACGATCAGCGCGATCAGGAGCACCGTTAAGACCACGTCGACCGTTGTCATGCGCGTCGTTCGAGACGGCGTAACCGCTGCCGTTGAGCCTTCCGCCCTCGCGCACAGGCGCCCGGATGCGTCTTCGCGTGGGCGGCGATCCCCGGCTGCAGACACCAGAGACACAAACGGGCTCGAGGGAAAGGCGGCGCCTCGAGCCCCTCACGAGCCGCCCCTCGTCGCCGGTGGGTGGCAACCTGCCCGGCCGGCGTCTGCGAAAACGCGTCAGGATGCCCTAGGACGAGACTTTGCCTCATGGGTCGCTACTCTTCCCTCCCCCTCAATGCGTTCGTGAGCTGGGACAAGAGGGCGGCCGGATAACGGACGGTCTGAGAGTGCACCCCGTTGACTTCCAGCACGCCCCCGATGGCGTGCACGGCCCGCTCGAGCTGTCGCCCTGCCTCGAGCTGCGCCTCGGGGGCCATCATGCTGGCGCCGGTCAACAGCACGTCGACGTTGAACCTCACCCGTCGAACCACGACGTCCGTGTCTATCGACACGTCGATTTCGGATTTGTGATCGTCACAGAAAAACGAGTCCTCAAACCAGGCTCGCCCTGGTCGACGCCACCGTGCAGGAGCTCCACACAACTGACCGAGCTTCGACCCTTGCCTCGCGTAACAACGGATCTGGGGACACACGGCGACGGCCGGCACGCGGTCGAGCGGGTTAGAGGCCATCGAAAATCTTCAATGGTTTCCGAGGGATTTTTTCACTCTCGCCAACAACTGAGCAGATTG
>Ga0075436_100001806_pt1 | contig 14669 bp, 10 predicted proteins | sample RhiMethybrSRZTD5_FD_75303 | JGI IMG/M metagenome (GOLD analysis project Ga0075436, IMG submission 75303) | Populus rhizosphere microbial communities from Tennessee, USA - Rhizosphere MetaG P. TD hybrid SRZTD5 | ecosystem: Host-associated > Plants > Roots > Rhizosphere > Soil | place: USA...
CCGCTCACGGCGAACTTCTGGATCAACGGTCTGGCGCTGACCCAGGCACAGTTCATCCAGATCGCGCGCTCGTACAAGGCGCGATTCCGCGCCAGTGTGGCGCGCACGCCGGCCGAGCGCAGAGACGTGAGCGCGGGCGGCATCGTGGACTGGGCCCAGGTCATCGCCGACGCGAACGCCGGGATCACGGCCAACTTCGATCCCTCGATGGACCGGCTCAACGGCTGGGACATCGTCTGGTACGCCCAGCACTTCGCGAGCGCGGCGTGGCATCAGATGTCGCAGTTCTGGCTCGGTATGGCCGACACGTCGGGCAGCTATCTCGCCTATCTGCAGAACACGGTGCCGTCCACCCGTACGCAGATCCTGATCGTGACCCCAGACCGGCGCTTCCCGCAGGGCACGACGCGCGCGATCCAGAACGCGGCGCCCGGGACGGGCACCGCCGGACAGCCATTCGCCAACACGCCGTACTTCCGGAACCGGCCGACGGGGAGCGATATCGCCGGCGACCCGCTCCAGGTCTCGATGTACGACTTCTGGCGGGGACGCGCGTTCCAGCAGGCCGGCCGGATCGGCCGCTACCCGGTTATGACCGCCGCCGAAATCCGTTTGCTCGCGGCGGAAGGGTACCTCCGCTTGCCGGCCCCGAACTACGTCGAGGCGATCAACCGGATCAACGCGACGCGCGGCGATACCACGGGCGGCAATGTCAACGGGAAGGGGTTCTTGCCCCGGATTCCGACGACGATCGCCGACACGGTCACCGTGGTGCCCGGCGGCAACGCCTGCGTCCCCAAGGTTCCCGACCCGGCGCAGAACTACCGCGGGTGGAAGTGCGGCAACGTATGGGACGCGCTGAAGTACGAGTACCGCCTCGAGACCGCCTACGCGGGGTACGGCATGTGGTTCTTCGCCGCGCGCGGCTGGGGCGACCTGCCGCAGTACACGGCGACGCAGTGGCCCGTGCCGTACAACGAGATGGACGCCCGGGGGACGCCGTTCTACGGCTTCGGCGGTCCCGGCGGCGTGTCGGCGTCGGGCCCCGGGAACTACGGACTGTTCGCGCCGGGCGGCGTCTACTAGCCATGGGTCGGCGCATCACCACACGCCTCGTGGCGGCCGGGCTGCTGCCCGGCCTCCTCGGGGCGTGCTACACGTATCGCTTAGTGCCGTCCAGCGACATCCAGCCGGCGACCCGTGTCTCCGTCGTGCTGAGCGATTACGGCCGACTCGAGGCCTCGAAGCAGATCGGCCCCCAGGCGGTGCGAGTGGAAGGGGCTGTCCTGTCGACCAACGACTCGGCGTATCTCCTGTCGGTCTCAGGCGTCAAGCCGATCAGCGGCGCCTGGGTCCGGTGGAGTGGCGAACCGGTGACGATGCGGCGCGACTACGTGGCGTTCACGTATGAGCGGCGGCCGTCGCGCAGTCGCACGATCCTGTTGATCGGCGGCGCCACATTCGCGCTGCTGACGGTGATGGTGAACTTCAACATCCTGGGGTTCGGCAGTCTCGACATCCCCCTCATTCCGGGGGCGAATGGGGATCCGGGTGACCAATAACTCTCTGCGAGTGAGAATGCACATGACGCTACTTCGGTCTACGGCCATCTGCGCGGCGGCGCTCGGCGTCCTCGGCTGTAAGAAGGACGCCACCTTCACCGAGCCCATCCCCGACTACGCCGGGATCCACTGGTTGAACGCGGTACCCGACACCGGTCAACAGGACATTCGCGTGATCGACATCGTCTCGAACGCCGGGTTGTTCGACGCGAATTTCCGCGGCTCGAACATGTTCTACGAGCCGATCGAGACCGGCGCGCGCACGGTGCGGATCTTCAACAGCAGTTCGGTCGACACCATCGCCAGCCAGGTCCTGGCCACGACGACGGTCACGACCGCCGTGGGCCAGGGGTACACGTTCATCCACGCGGGGTTCGCGCGCACGGGCCAGACGCCGGCGCGCGCGGTGCTGGTGATCCCTGACGCCCCGCCCACACCCGCCGCGGGCCAGATTGCCGTTCGGGCCATCAACGTCGGCGCGGGGCTCGGCAACGTCGACGTCTTCCTCGTCAAGCGCCCCGTCGTCGCGACGACGGTCGACAGCCTGCCCGACGCGCGGGCGGCGTCGAACGTCGCCTTCGGCACGGCCGGCGCGTACGTGGCGGTGGGGGCGGACACGCTCGCGGCCGACACGCTGCGCGTGGTATTCACCACCACGGGCACGAAGACGGTGCTCGCCGCGGTGCTCGCGCCCGCCGGCGTCGTCGGGACCACGGTGGTGAACCCGATCGCCGGGTCGCGCGTCGCGGGGAGTGTGCTGACCGCCGTGCTCGTGCCGCGCTCGGTGGCGGGCAGTGCGGCGCCACAGACGGCGGCGTTCACGGTGCCTTCGACGGTGTATTTCGTAGACCGGCGCCCCGCCAATACGGCGCCCTGACGTCCGGAAGGAAGGAATATGCGACCGCCGCCGGGGAAAGCCTCCGGCGGCGGTTTTGCGTTCACGGCTTCCAGCGCGGCATGGTCTCGAGACGCTGCTGGTTGGTGGTCCGCGTGATGCGTTGACGATTGCTGCCGTCGGGACTCGCGACATAGATGTCGCCGTCACAATCGAAGGCGATTTTCAGACCATCCGACCGCCAGCTCGGCAGCTCGCAGGGCGGATCGGTGGGGCTGATCTTCACCGGATTGGACCCGTCGGCGTTCATGACCCAGACCGCGAATCCCGTCGGGTCGCGGTTCGAATGGAACGCGATCTTCGTGCCGTCGGTGGACCAGGTGGGGGCGAGGTCGACGGCCGCATCGTTCGTGAGGTTGACGACATTGTTGCCGAGCGTGTCCATCACGAAGATGTCGGTGCTGCCCCCGCCCACGCGGTCGGAGGCGAACGCGATGCGGTCGCCCGTGGGGGACCACGCTGGCTGGGCGTCATTGGCCGCGTTGGTCGTGAGCCGCACCACGTTGCCGCCGCTCACATCCATGAGGTAGATGTCGGTGCCGGCACTGTCGCGGTTGGAGGCGAAGGCGATGCGGTCGCCCAATGGGGACCAGGCCGGCTGCCCGTCCACGAACCCCGTATCCTCGGTCAGGCGCAACAGGCCGGTCGACGCTAGCGTGAGGACGTAGATCTCAGTGTTTAGGGAGTCGTCCCGGTTCGACTCGAAAGCGATCTGGCTCCCGTCGGGCGACCAGGAAGGCCAGAAGTCGTACGCATGGTGCAGGGTGATGTTTTGGTCGGTGTCGGCCGTGGCGCTGAGCACGAAGATGTCCTGGCGGAACCCGACCCCCTGACTCACATAGGCGATTGCCCGGCCGGGGGGGAGGGGGGGCAGGACCGGGTCCGGTTCCAGGGCGCAGGCGGGGCCCGCGGCGAGCACGAGGACGACGGTCAGACGCGAGATGGGCATGACCGCTATTCTACACCGGCGTCGCACGATGGGCCAAGGCTCCCTTGCGGACCCCGGAGGGGCGCTTCAGAATAAGGGAGACGTTCCCCTCTTCCGTCAGGAGGCGACGCATGAATCAAATTTCTGTTCGCTGCATTCCTCACCTCCAGCGCAACATCATCATCCCCGGTCGATGTAGTCGGTAGGCCGGCGCTCCCGCATTTGCGCGGCCACCCGGTCTCGAGACCGGCGGGCTGGGCTGTGCATAACTCCGCTATTCGCGTGGGACGTGAACCTTCTAGTGAGGAAGGCGACTATGCGATTTACGATTGGTAGGACAGGGCTCGGCGCCGTGGTGGCGCTGGGCGTGCTGATGCTGGCGCCGCCGCTGGCGGCGCAGCAGGGCGAGGTCACCGGCCGCGTCACCGACAAGGCCTCGGGTCAGTCGGTGGCCGGCGCGCAGGTCTCGGTCGTCGGCTCGACGATCCGGGCGTTGACCGGACAGGACGGTCGCTATCGGCTCGTGAACGTGCCGGCTGGCGCGGCCACGATCCGCGTGGCGTTCATCGGCTACGGATCCGTCACGCAAGCCGTGACCGTTCCCGCCAGCGGCGCCGCGGAGCAGGACGTCGCGCTGTCGCAAGTGGCGGTCGGGCTCGATGCGGTCGTGGTGACCGCCACGGGCGATCAGGCGGTGCGCGAGCAGGGCACCGTGGCGCACAGCGTCGACTTGAAGGCGCGAGCGCAGGAGGCGCCGACCACGAACCTGTCGGACGCGTTGAATTCGACCGTGCCGGGCGTGGTGGTGCAATCGGCCGGCGGCACGACGGGGACCGGCACGCGCATCCGGATTCGCGGCTCGAACAGCGTGTCGCTCTCGAACGAGCCGGTGCTGGTGGTGGATGGCGTGCGCGTGGAGAACGGCGCGCAATCGTCGTCGGTGGGCGTGGGCGGGCAGCAGCCGTCGCGCCTCAACGATATCAGCCCGCAGGACCTCGAAGCCGTGCAAGTGGCGAGTGGGCCAGCGGCGAGCGTCTTGTACGGCACGGACGCGGCGAACGGCGCCATCCTCATGCGCACCCGCCGCGGACAGCCGGGCGCCACGCGGTGGACCGTGTCGGCGGAAGGCGGCGTGCTGAACGACTATGGTACCTATCCGACGAACTACACCGGACTCACGGCGCTGGACTCGGCGTGCTCGCTCACGCGGGTGGCGGCGGGGACTTGCGTCCAGGCACGCGTGCGGACGTTCAATCCCATCGAGCAGCGCAGCCCCTTCCGGACCGGCCACCGCGCGCTGTACGGCGTGAGCGCGTCGGGCGGGACGGAGCAGACTACGTTTTACGTGTCTGGGCACTTCAGCAACGAAGAAGGCGTGTATTCGGTCAACGAGAACCGCCAGGTCAACCTGCTGGCCAATCTCTTCAACTATGTGCGGTCCAACCTGGACTTCCAGGCGACGGTCCTGTACACGTCGGGCAAGCTGCGCCTGCCCCAGAACGACAACAACTCGTTCGGCGTGCTCTCGAGCGGCTTCTTAGGGACGTCGGACAGCACCGTCAACAGCGGGTACGGCTTCCTCACGCCGGCACAGACCTTCACGATCCGCACGTTCCAGAACATCGATCACTTCACCGGCAGCGTGCAGACGAACTACCGGCCGGCGAAGTGGCTCGAGGCTCACGCCATCGTCGGCACGGATTTCGTCAACCGCTACGACGAGAACACCACGCTTCCGACCAAGATCCCGGCGGGGTTCAGCCAGACCGGGTTTGAGGGTAACCGCGCCGCCAATCCGTTTCAGATCTATAACTGGACGGGGAATTTCTTCGCGACGGCGTCGTTCGCGCTGACGCCGGATCTGAACTCGACCACGAGCGGCGGGTTCTTGTATTACCACCAGCGCAGTCACGGCGTATTAGCCAGCGTGCAGAAGCTGACGGTCGGCACGAACTCGCTGGCGGGTGGCGTGATCCCCACGACAAACGAGCAGACGCTGGAATCGGTCACGCTCGGCCGCTTCGTCGAGGAGCGCTTGGGCTTCAAGAATCGCCTCTTCGTCACCGGGGCGTTGCGCAGCGACGACAACACGTCGTTCGGCCGGCGCTTCGGCAACATCCTCTACCCCCGGCTCTCGGGCTCGTGGGTGGTATCCGAGGAGCCGTTCTTCCCGACGCCGGGCTGGCTCGGATCGCTGAAAGTGCGGGCGGCGTACGGCGCGTCCGGGCTGCACCCCGGCCCGACCGACGCCCAGCAGTTCTTCAACCCGACCCCGGTCGTCATCAACAACACTGACGTGCCGGGCTTCACGATCGGCGGGCTGGGGAACCCGGCACTGAAGCCCGAGCGCACCAATGAGACGGAATTCGGGTTCGATGCCGATGTTCGTCCGATGAACGTCCAGCTCGCGTTTACCTACTTTTCCAAGATCTCCCACGACGCCCTGATCGCGGTCGTGCTGCCGCCGAGCTGCGGGTGCGGCACCTCGCTGTTCCACAACCTGGGGTCGGTGACGAACAAGGGCGTCGAGATCTCCGCCAACGCGACGCTCGTGCAGAGCAGTAAGGTGCGGGTCGAGCTGTATGCGAGCGCCTGGGGCACGCGCAGCCGCGTGAAGACCCTGGGCCCGAACATCGCCCCCATCATCTTCGGGCTGGGCGGCGCGACGCAGCGCATCCAGCCGGGGTACGCGCCGGGGAGCTACTTCCAGCTACCGTACACCTACAGCGACGTCAATAAGGACGGCCTGATCGCCCTGGGCGAAGTGACGGTGGGCACGACCCCCGTGTTCATGGGGCAGCCCTTCCCCGATCATGGCGGGTCGCTGAGCACCACGATCACCTTCAACCAGCGCCTGCGCCTGTACGGGTTGGCGGACGGCCGGTTCGGCAACCGCCTGTTCAACAGCACGGAGCAGTTCCGCTGCGGCGTGGGCAACTGCGCCGGCCGGAACGATCCCAAGTCGTCGCTCGCCCAGCAGGCGGCCGCCGTCGCCAATATCAAGGGGACGCAGGCTGGCTACATGGAACAGGCTGATTTCATCAAGTTGCGCGAGCTGTCGCTCACCTACGACGCTCCGGGGGCGTGGGCGTCTCGGATCGGCGCGGGGTCGGTCAGCATCACGATCGCGGGGCGCAATCTCGCCACATGGACGAAGTACACGGGGCTCGACCCCGAGCTGAACGAAGCCGGCCAAAACAACTTCACGACGGCCGACTTCCTGACCCAGCCCCCGGTGCGGTACTGGATCGGCCGCATCAACATGACCTTCTAACCCGAGGCACGGACCATGACTACCCAGATGCAGCACGTGCTGGCCCGCGGCCTCCGGAGTTTTGGAGGGCGGGTGCTGTCCGTCGCCGTCGCGGCGACGACCTTGATGCTGGCCGGCGGGGCGTGTCACCTGTTGGACGTGACCACGCCAGATGTCGTGCCGGCGGACAACCTGAACGATCCGCTCGCCCTGCCCACGATTCGGGCCGGCGCGATCGGCGACTTTGGCCTCGCCTACACCGGTTCCGGCGCCAGTGGATCGGGCGGGACCGTCGAAGGCCAGGTGTTGATCAGCGGGTTGCTCGCCGATGAATGGATCAATACCGAGACCTTCCCGGATCGCGTGCAGGCCGACGCGCGCCAGGTGGATCGGGCGAGCGGCACGTTCACCACGGTGTTCCGGAACCTCGCGCGGGCGCACCTCTCGGCGACGAAAGCCGCCGCGAAGTTCCGCCAGCTGTCGGACACCACCACGAACTCCGCACTCGCGGAGATGCTCAGTCTGGTCGGGTACACGCGCCTCTTCTTCGCGGAGAACTACTGCTCCGGCGTGCCGATCAGCTATCCCAACCCCGACGGCAGCGTCGCGTTCGGCTCGCCGCTCACGACGTCACAGATGCTGGATTCGGCGCTGCTCAGGTTCAATGAGGCGCTCACCGCCGCACGGGCGCTCGATACGTCCACGGCGGCCCGGAAGGCCACCCGGGCATCCATGATCGGGCTGGCGACCGTCGGGAAGGCGCGGACACTCCTCGCCATGGGGCGCCTCGTCGACGCCGACACCGTGGCCTCGGTTGCGAGCGTGCCGACGGGGTTCTCCTACGTCATTCAGCACGATCTCAACACCGCGCGCCAGCAGAACGGCGTGTACACCGGTATCCGCAAGTTCAAGCGGTACGGGGTGGCGGACGGCAAAGGCGGCGTGGGATTGGCGTGGCGGACGGTGCTCGATCCGCGGACGCCGTTCACGCGCGTGCCCGCGACGAACCGCGGGTTCGATGGTGTCACGCCGCAGTACGACCAGTTGCGCTACACGGATGAAAAAGCGGCGATCACGCTCGCGTCGGGGCTCGAGGCGCGGCTCATCAACGCCGAGGCAGCGCTGGCGCGGAGCGATACCGCGGGGTTCATGGTGCAGTTGAACGGGCTGCGGGGGTCACCGCCGGCGTACATCCTCGCGGGTGTCCAGGGCACCGCGGTCCCGGGTGACCAGCCGAGACCAGTCGACCCGATGGCGCAGCTAGCCACGCCGGCGTCTCCGGCGGCAGCCGTGAACCTGCTCTTCAGCGAGCGGGCGCGCTGGCTGTGGGGCACAGGCCACCGGCTGAACGATCTGCGCCGGCTGGTCCGCCCGGTGGGCACCCGGGGCGGCTATGGACGAGCTGAGAACACTGTCTTCCCCAACGGGCTGTACTTCAAGAACGGGTTGGTGTACGGAACGGACGTCAACTATCCGATCCCGCTCGACGAGACGAACAACCCGAACTTCACGCAGTGTTTGGACCGGTTGCCGTAGGGCGACCGAACTGAGAAGGGAAACGCGGGAGGTAGCCGGTTCGGCTGCCTCCCGCGTTCGTTTTGTGGCGAGCCGGTCAGCGCGGGTTGCCGGTCTTCGTGTGCACCAGAATGACGCCTCCCTCGGCGTCCGTGCCGTAATAGGTGGTGCCGTCGGCGCCGGTGAGCACTTCGATGCTCAAGAGGATCGAGGCAGGCAGCTGCTGCAGCGAGCGGAAGTCCGGGTTGCGCACGCCGTCCACGAACAACATCGGCGCGTCGTTGAGCATGATGCTGCCGCGCCCCCGGCGCGTCATCCCTGTTGCCTGGCCGCTGCGGTTCTCGCGGAACGAAATCTGGGGGGCCTCGCGTCGCAGCACTTCCCACGCCGTCTGGCCGCCCGAGCGCGCGATCATTTCTTCCGTGATCATGATGCGACCGCCGTCATTGTGCGGTACGACGGCTGAGGGATGAATCGAATGGCAGGCTGTGAGGGATGCGAAGAGCAAACCGAACGAGACTCGCGACGTACGGCTCAGTCCACGATCGCGTCGGGCAGCACGTACTTGGCGGGATCCACCGCTCGACCGTTCACCCACACTTCGTAATGGAGGTGCGGGCCGGTGGACAGACCCGTCGAGCCGACCTGGGCGATCTTCTGGCCGCGCTTCACGCGCTGCCCGCGCACCACCAGGATCTTGGAGCAGTGCGCGTAGCGCGTCACCAATCCATAGCCGTGATCCAGCGTCAGCATGTTGCCGTATCCGTCCACCCACTTCACGTCGGTCACGACGCCCGACGCGGGAGCCTCGATCTCGGCGCCCATCGGCGCCGACACGTCGATGCCCTCATGCGGCCGCGCCAGATGCAGGATCGGATGAACGCGCTCGCGTGCGAACGCGCTCGTGAGCCATCCTTTGGTCGGCATGATCGACGGCGTGGCGGCGTAGCGCGCCTGATGGCTGGAGAGCGAGTCGTACGCCTCGCCGATGGAGCGGACGAGAATGTTGGCGCGCCGAGTCAGCTGGTCCATGTCGACGCGCGCGGCGAGCGCCTGCGATCCGTACGGTCCTGCCGCCGCGAGACTGTCGCGCTCCGACCACTGACCCGTCGGCCCGCCGATCCCCGCCTGCTGCACGCCGGCGTCCACCGGTGACAGACCGGCGAGGAGACGCAGGCCCTGTTCGCGCTCGGTGAAGACGTTCAAGGTGTCCTGGAGGCCGACCAGTCTGTCGCGCAGTCGCTGAATCTCACTCGCGAGCAGACGGTTCTCGCGCTCCAGCGCGCGGCTGCGCGTGACGTTCACTCCACGCGACAACGCGGCGCCGCCCAGGAGGAGGAGCAACAGCGCGACCACGCTGCCGATCCCGACCAGAGTTTTGACGACGGTCTGTGACAACTCGACGGCGCGGGACGCTCCCGAGCCGTGAGGCACCAACATGACCGTCCAGCGACGCTCTGCGTTCTTTCGCATAGGGGCAGCAAAAATACGCTCTGGCGCACGGCCCCGTCAACCACGACGCTGTGCGCTACATCACCGGCCCTCGGGCACCCCGGCTAGCCCGCCGCTTAAGCGGCGTCCGGCTTGGGGAATAGGGGTGGGGGCTTCGCGACCCGCTGTCCTGTGACCGGCAGGGCTGTGAGGTCGGCAAATCGCACCGCGGCGAACGGGCGGGACGCGCCCAGGACCTCCCAAACGGCCTGCGCCTTCGTGGGGATGAACGGTCCGGCCAGCACCGCCAGCCGGGCCACGGTCCGCACCAGGTTCGCGAGCACCGAATCGAGCTCGGCGTCCTTCTTCTCCTTGGCGAGCTTCCACGGCGCGGTCTCCTCGACGTAGCGATTCGCGCGCGATGCCAACTCGATCACCTGTGCGGCGCCATCCTGGAGCCTCATCGCGTCCATCGATCGACTGTAGGCCTCGAGCGCCTCGGCCGCCGCGCGCTCGAGGGGCGTGTCCCCATCGCGCGGATCGGCGGGCACGCCGCCGCCGCGGTAGCGTTCGACCATCGACAGCGTGCGCGAAACGAGATTGCCGAATGTGTCGGCGAGGTCGGCGGTGTAGCGCGCGTCGAAACGCTCCCACGTGAAGTTGCCGTCACCCTCGAAGCCCACCTCGCGCAGTAGGAAGTACCGCAGGGCGTCGACCCCGTGCCGCTCGAGCGCCGTACCGAGCGTGACCACGGTGCCGGCGGTCTTGCTCATCTTCGCGCCTTCCCACAGGACGTAGCCGTGCGCCCAGACCGCGCGCGGCAGCGCGAGGTCGGCGGCGAGCAGCATCGCCGGCCAGATGACGCAGTGGAAGCGTGTGATGTTCTTCCCGATGATGTGCAGGTCGGCGGGCCAGAGTCGCTCGTAGCCCGCCGCCGGAAATCCGGTTGCCGAGAGGTAGTTGATGAGCGCGTCGAACCACACGTACACGGTCTGATCGGCGTCGGCGGGGAAGGGAATGCCCCAGGGCAGTCGTTGCCGCGAGATCGACACATCCTGCAGTCCTGCTTCGAGCAGCCGCACGACTTCGTTGCGCCGGATCGCCGGCTCGATCGACAGCTGGCCCGACGTGATCAACGCGAGCACTCGATCGCGGTACGCGCTCAGTCGAAAGAAGTGATTCCGTTCTTTGGTCGGGACGAGCTCCAGGGTCGGGTGCTCGATGCAGTGGCCGTCGACGATCTGCGCGCCCTGCTTGAACTCCTCGCAGCCGGTGCAGTAGAGGCCCTCATAGTCCGCCACAAACAAATCGTCGGGACGACGCTGCTGGATGCGCTCGAGCAGCGCGACCACGCCCTGCACGTGGCGCGGCTCGGTCGTGCGGATCCAATCGTCGTTGCTGCACTCGAGCCGCTGCCAATAGTCGGCAAACACGCCGGCCATGCGGTCCACCCACGCGCGCGGCGACACGCCGGCCCGCTCGGCCGCCTGGATCACCGACTGGCTGTGCTCGTCCATCCCCATCAAGAAGTGGACCTGGTCCCCGCGCAGCCGGCGGTAGCGGGCGATGCAGTCCGCCCCGACCTTCTCGAGGGCGTGCCCCAGGTGCGGGTCGCCGTTCGAGTAGTCGATAGCCGTGGTGAGAAAGAACTTCGGCACTAGGTCTTGATCAGGTCGAGCGGCACGACCCGGGTGCTCCCGTCGTCGGCGCGCAGCGTCACGCGCTCGCGGAAGATGTCGATCGCCAACACCCGCTCGAGGCCCTCGGGTGTGCGAACGACCTTCCCCTCTTTGGGAAAACGCTTGCGCTGCTGGACGTAGAAGTCGTGCTCGTAATGCAGGCAGCAGAGCAGTCGGCCGCAGGGTCCGGAGATCTGCGTCGGGTTCAGCGAGAGGCCCTGATCCTTCGCGAGCGAGAGGCTCACCGGCCGGCCCTCCGGCAGCCAGCTCGCGATGCACAGCTGGCGCCCGCAGCGGCCGATCCCATCCAGACGCTTGGCTTCGTCGCGGGCGCCGATCTGGCGCAGCTCGATGCGCGTGCGGAACAGTCCCGCCAGGTCCCGCACCAGGGCCCGGAAATCGACGCGCTGCTCGGCGGTGAAGAAGATGGTGAGTTTGCGGCGGTCCCACTGCCACTCGGCGTCGGACACCTTCATCGGCAGACCGTGGTCCCGCACCCGGTCGCGCACCTTGCGGCGGACGTCGTCCTCGGTGCGGCGCAGCTCCCGTTCGACGCGGAGGTCGGCCTCAGTCGCACGCCGGATCACGCGCGTTTCCACGGTCGCGGCCGCTTCTCCCAGGCCGCAGCCGTTGCAGCGGCTGCAGCGGTTGAGCGCGCCGTCGCCCAGCGCCGTAACCCGGCCGCAGTCCTGCCCCCGCTCCACCTCTACGATCACGGGATCGTCGAGGTGCAGCGAGGTGGAGTCTTCGGTCGGCCAACTGAAATATCCCTTACGGTTCCCTTTGAACCGGACTTCGACGACGAAGGTCAACTCATTTCTCGGTCAGCGCACCCATGGAAAGGTACTTCTCCTCGCGCCGTTTGAGGAGCTTGTCGATCTTGAGCTTCTTGAGCTGGCGCAGCTGGCGCGTCAGGGCCTCGCCGAGCGCCTCGGCCGCGGCCTCGGGATCAGCGTGCGCGCCTCCGGGCGGCTCGGGGATGATCTCGTCGATCACACCCAGGTCGAGGAGGTCCTGCGCCGTGATCTTCAGCGCCTCGGCGGCCCGCTCCCGTTGCGTCGCGTCCTTCCAGAGAATAGCGGCGCAGCCCTCGGGCGAGATCACCGAGTAGACAGAGTTCTCGAGCATCAACACCCGGTCGGCGAGACCGACCGCGAGGGCGCCGCCCGAGCCGCCCTCCCCGATCACCGCGGTGATGATGGGCGTCCTGAGCGAGGCCATCTCGATCAGGTTGCGCGCGATGGCTTCGGCCTGGCCGCGCTCCTCGGCGCCGAGACCGGGATAGGCACCCGGCGTGTCCACGAGCGTGATCACGGGCGCGTCGAACTTCTCGGCCAGGTGCATCAACCGCATCGCCTTGCGATAGCCCTCGGGATGGGCCATGCCGAAGTTGCGGTACAGGTTCTCCTTGGTATCGCGGCCCTTCTGATGGCCGAGGGCCATGACCGTCGTGCCGTCGAGGCGCGCCCAGCCGCCCACGATCGCGGGATCGTCGCGGAACAGGCGGTCGCCGTGCAGCTCGACGAAGTCGGTGAAGACGGTGTTGAGATAGTCGAGCGGGTAGGGCCGCTTGGGGTGCCGGGCCACTTGCACGCGCTGCATCGGCGTCAAGTTCTTGTAGATCTCGTCGCGCAGCTCCGCCAGCTTGGCCTCGAGCGGGCGCAACTCCTTCGTCACGTCCACCGTGTCCGCGGCGGCGCGCTTCAGCTCCTCGATTTGACGCTCCAGCTCGAGCAAGGGTCGCTCGAAATCCAGAGTATGCGTCGCCATGCGATTCCCTTCTACGCTCGTACGAGGTGGACCCGGTCGGCTCCGAGCAAGTCTTTCAGCGCCGCCAACAGATCGTCTGCTGCGTCGACGCGTAGCGACCGGCTGCGCAGCCGGGCCGTCGCGCGCTCTCCGTTTCCCTCGCCCGCCGTCCATTCGACCAGCACCGGTGTCGGGCCCGGGTGGGCCGCGCACAGCGCCGCCACGGCCCGCGTCGTTTCCGGGTCGGGCCGTGTGCCCGCCGTCCAGCGCAGCGCCACGCCGATCGCGCCACTCGGCTTCAGCTCGTCGAGCGGCCGGGCCGCCTCCACGATGAACGGCGCCTGCTCCTCGCCACGGTCGCGGGTGCTGTAGCTGCCCGTCAGGAGCAACGCCCCGTCGGGCTTGATCACGCCGTTGAGCTTCGCCCACGCCTCGGGGAAGACGAGCGCTTCCGCCGTGCCGTGGAAGTCTTCCAGCGTGAGCCGCGCGTACTCCGCGCCCGTCTTCTTCGATGTCTGCCGCTTCACGACGGTCATCACGGCGGCCACGGTCACCTTCTGGTCGGTCCAGGTGCCGAGGGTGGCCGTCGTGCGGGTCCCGAAAAGCTCCACCTCCGTGCGGTACTTGGCGAGGGGGTGCCCGGAAATGAAGAACCCAAGCACGGCCTTCTCGCGCGTGAGCCGCTCGTGCTCCGTCCAGGGCGGGACCTCCGGGAGGGGGGACGAGGGACGGGGGACGGGGGTCGCTTCGCCGAACAAGCCGTGTTGACCCGATGAGCGCTCTTGCTGGCGTACCTGCGCTTCGCTGAACGAGTGGTCCAGCGCCGCCACCAGTTGGGCGCGGTGTCCGCCCAGCGAATCGCACGCACCGGCGTCGACGAGCGATTCGATCACGCGCTTGTTGCAGAGGCGCAGATCGATGCGGTCGCACAGCTCGACGAGCGCGCGATAGGGGGCGGCGGTGCGCCCGGCGATGATCGAGGCGATGGCGCCTTCGCCGACGTTCTTGACCGCGCCCAGCCCGAAGCGAATGCGCCGGTCCCCCACCACGGTGAACTTGAATCCCGATTCGTTCACGTCCGGCGCGAGCACTTCGAGCCCCAGCTCGCGTGCTTCATTGATGTAATGGACGACGCTGTCGGTGTCGCCGATGACCGACGACAGCAACGCGGCCATGAACTCCGCCGGGTAGTAGACCTTGAACCAGGCGGTCTGGTAGGAGAGGATCGAGTAGGCGACGGCGTGCGACTTGTTGAACCCGTACCGCCCGAAGGTCTCGATCTGCGCCGCGATATCCTCGACCACGCGCCGGTCGTGGCCGCGCTGCACGGCGCGCTCTACGAAGTTCGTCAGCTCCTCCTGGATCAGCTCCTTGATCTTCTTGCCCACCGCTTTGCGCAGCACGTCGGCTTCGGCGAGCGAGTAGCCCGCCAGCACGTTGGCGATGCGCATCACCTGTTCCTGGTAGGTGATCACGCCGTAGGTCGGCGCGAGGATCTCCTCGAGGGCGGGGTGGGGGTAGCGGACCTTCTCGCGTCCCAGCTTGCGGTTGATGAAGACGAGGTGCATCCCCGTGTCGAGCGGGCCGGGCCGCATCAGGGCGTTCGTGGCGACGAGGTCGTCGAAGCGGTCGCACTTCATGTTGCGCAGGCAGTCGG
>Ga0075436_100001808_pt1 | contig 14657 bp, 10 predicted proteins | sample RhiMethybrSRZTD5_FD_75303 | JGI IMG/M metagenome (GOLD analysis project Ga0075436, IMG submission 75303) | Populus rhizosphere microbial communities from Tennessee, USA - Rhizosphere MetaG P. TD hybrid SRZTD5 | ecosystem: Host-associated > Plants > Roots > Rhizosphere > Soil | place: USA...
GGAGGGCAACCCGGTCCGCGCCCTTCCCCTCGCCCAACTGGCGGTCACGCGCGATCGGCCGATCTTTTCGCCCTCCCGTCGGCCGCCTCCGCCGCCCGCCCCAGCCCCGGTCTATACGGTCGCCTCGGTCCCGCGCCCCGTGAAGGCGGAGCCGCAACGCCCGTCGCTGACCCTGGTCGGCACCGTGCTCGGCGCCAACGAGTCGATCGCCGTGTTCCTCGACCGTACGACGCGAGAGGTCGTCCGGCTGCACCCCAACGAAAGCCACGAAGGGTGGGTGTTGCGCTCGATCGACGGGCGGGAGGCAAAGCTGGAGAAGGGTTCTGACGCGGCCGTTCTCGCGCTTGCACCGCCCGGCGGGACGCCCGAGGTCGCGACCGCGCAGGCGACGCCGGATCAGCTCCGCCGGCGCCCACGGCAACGGGACTGATCCCGGCGCACCTCGCACACGCTGCGCCGGTCACGCTCTCTTTAAACGCTCGATGACGGGACGCTCCCCGCTCGCCTTGGCGGTGATGGGCGGACGCGGCAGCTTGGCGATGCCCGGCTCGATCTCGAACGTATAGTCGAGCGAATACCACGGCCCCTTCACATCGGGGGCCGGCGCCGGCTCGTTCTCGTGCAGCTTGTAATGCCCGATCAGGCGCCGGGTGACGCCGAATTGCGAGTCCGTTTCGAGATTCGGATCATCGTCGCTGTAGACTTGGCTGATGTGAGTCTTGAAGCCCGGTTTGTGGATCAGAAAGTGCAGGTGCGCCGGCCGCATGTTGGCGCGGCCTTGCGCGCGCAGCAGGTCGCCGGTCGGTCCGTCCACCGGGATCGGATAGCCCGACGGCTTGATGCTGCGGAAATGAATGTGGCCGTTGTCGTCCGTGGTGAAGATGCCGCGCAGGTTCATGTCCGCCTGCGCGGGATCCTGGTTCTCGTAGAAGCCCTCGGTTGAAGAGTGCCAGATGTCGACGTCGGCGCCCGCCACCGGCTGACCCTTCTGATCCTTGACCCAGGCTTTGACGAAGGTCGGCACGCCAGGGGTGGGCGAGCGGATCAGCGACGCGCCGTTCGGCATGCGGGGCGCTTCCGGCCGCCAGAACGGCCCGAGCAGGTTGGCCGTGGTCTCGGTCGCGCCGCGATTGCCGTTGTTGAGCAGGCAGATCAGCGACGAGAAGCCGAGCGAGCCGGACATCAGCACCACTTCATTGTGGCTCTCTGTGGTCTTCTGGCCGAGCGCCACGATGTAGCCGACCGCCTTCTGGAACTCCTCCTCGGTCAGCTTCACCTCGCGCGCGAACGCGTGCAGGTGACGCACGAAGGCCGACATGATCTCGCGAAAGCGCGGATCGGGGGCCCGCGCGATCTCGGCGAGCACCGCGGTGGTGACGTCCTCTTGGTTGTTGATGATCATCGCGCCTTTCCTGCACGTCGCATCGGTCGATTTATCATACCACGGCAAGCATGGCGAAAGAGCCGGCACGCCGCTGGAATCAGCCGTCAAATCCGGGCACACTCGCGCCAGCTCAGCATCGGAGGACAGCCGTGGCCACCGTCACCCACGAAAAGACCGCCCCCGGCCGCGCCAAGGTCGACGCGCGCGCCGCCATGGAGGCGCTCAACGTCGAGGCGGGCCCGCTCAACATCTGGATGCGTACCCAGGCCAATGCGCCGGCGCAGCGCCCCTGGTTCCGCGACACGGGCATCGAAGCCGCCGGCCAGCTCGCCGCCGGCCGCGTCGGCAAGGCCCAGCTCAAGGCTGCGCCGCACCGCTGGCGCTGGAAGGAGATCGGGCCCTATCTCGAGCGCATCGCCGAGATCGCCCGCACGTCCGACGTTTCGCCGATCGAGTTTGCCGAGCGCCAGCAGTTTCTGCTTACCAATCCCGGCTTCGCCGGCCGCCTCCAGGTGACGAGCACGATCCGCTGCGCGGTCTCGATCTACAATCCGGGCGATGTGGCGCCGGTCCACATCCATACGCCCAATGCGAGCCGCACCATCCTGTCGGACAACGGCGGCTACACCACGGTCGAGGGCGAGCGCTGCGAGGCCTCGCGCGGCGATCTCATCCTCACACCGCACGGCACCTGGCACGACCATGGCAATGACGGCGCGACCCCGGTGGTGTGGATCGACGTGCTCGACTTCCCGCTGATCGAGTATCTCGATTGCCTCTGGCTCGACGACGAGTTCGAAGGCGACAAGCTCTCCAACAGCCGCGCGCAGGCGCCCACCCACGGTAACGGCTACTCGCATCGGCTTTACGGGGCCGGCGGCCTCATGCCCGGCTTCGTGTCGCACCAGCGTGGGATCGGCCGCGGCGCCAATCCGATGATCCATTACCGCGGCGCCGACGTGCTCGCCGCGCTCGAGGCGCTCGCCGGGGAGAAGGGCGATCCTTACGAAGGCATCACGCTCGCCTTCGTCAATCCGGCGAACGGCGCGCCGGTCTTCCCGACGCTCGCCTACGGCGCGCAGCTGCTGCGTCCGGGCGAGGAGACCCAGTGGAAGCGCGAGACCTCGAGCACGTTCTATGTCTGCATGGAAGGCTCGGGCTACACCGAGATCGCCGGCCAGCGCTTCGACTGGGAGCGCAACGACATCTTCGTCGCGCCGAACTTCCTGTGGCGCCGCCACGTGAACACCGGCAAGGGCAACGCCGTGCTCTACTCGGTTTCCGAAGCGCCGCTCCTGGAGAAGATCGGCCAGTACCGCGCCCAGGGACGGCTGAAGGACGGGACGGTGACGGAGCTGGTGGCCTGACGAGTCGTAGGATGGGTTAGCGGCGAAGCCGCGTAACCCATCAGCAGAGTCGCGATTTTCGATTCAGCCGGTGGGTTTCGCTGCGCTCAACCCACCCTACAGCAATCCCAGCTGCCGCAGCTCACGCCGCATGTGCTCGGGCATGTCGCGCGCGCCGGGGGCCACGCGGTCGAGATCGCGCGGGGCATCCTTTGTCTCGAGATAGCGCCAGCCCTGGAACGCACGGAACGGGCGCGGCTCGACCAAAATCACCTTCGGCACGAGCGCGACACGGCACCGCCCGACGCCCTCCTTGTCGACGAAGGGACGGATGGCGGCGATCTTCTCGCGGCACATGATCTGGCCGCGGATCACCCAGTAGAGCGAGCCGCCCTCGGTGAGCTCGTCGGCGCGCTTGGGAACCATGCGGGTGGTATGGATGTGCTCGCGCTTCGCGCCTTTCTTGAGCGCATTGAGCTTCTGCTTGATCCAAGCCTCGAGATCGCCGACCGAGTCGGCGCCGACGCAGAGCTTGATGAGATGCAGGGGCATGGCGGCATGTTTTCTAGACGCGACGCCCGACTTTGGCCAGCCCGCTCGGATGTCGCTGTGGATCGCGCTCAGTCCGGCGGGCGTGCGGGCTCGATGGTCATCAGCAAGGCGTCCTGCGCGACCTGCTCGCCGGCCTTCGCGCGCATCTGCGTCACCGTTCCGTCGATGGGAGACACAAGCGCGTGCTCCATCTTCATCGCCTCGATGACGGCGAGCCGCTGGCCGTTGTGCACGGCGTCGCCCGGCGCAACCAGGATCTCGATCAGCTTGCCGTGCATGGGCGCGGTGATCCGCCCACCTTCGCCGCCATGCGCGGCATCGAACGGATCGAGCGCGCGCAGCCGCACGACCGTCTGGCGTCCGCCGCGCAAGACATAAGCGGCATCGCCGCCCGCGATCACCTGTGCGTCGCCGGCCGGCGGCACGCCCGCCACGGTGACCGTGCTCATCCCGCCCAGATGGTTCAGCACGGCAGTCACGCTCTCGCCGTCCACGTCGAGCGGCAGCGCGATCTCGCGCGTTCCCGCCAGCTGGAATCCGTCGCTTGCGCCCCATGGGGACGACCAGGCGGTCTCCGTCTCCTCCTCAGCAAGCCGCGCCTGTTCGCGCGCAACGAGATGGGCGGCGCCGGCCGCAGCGGCGGCGGCATCGAGCCCGCCCGGGGCGGCCGCAAGCGCGGGCAGATTGCGCTCGATGAATCCGGTATCGACATTGCCGGCGCGGAATGCGGGGTGACGCAGGATCGCGGCGAGAAATGCCACGTTGCTGCGCGGCCCCGCGATCAGCGTCCGCTCGAGCGCGGTCGCGAGCGTCTCGACCGCCTCCTCCCGGCTCGCGCCGCGGGCGATGACCTTCGCAATCATCGGATCATAGAATCGCGTCACCTCGTCCCCGGCCGCGACGCCGGCATCGATCCGCAGGCCCCTGCCCTCTGGCAGCGCGAGCGAGAGGATTTGCCCCGTCGAGGGCAGGAAGCCGCGGTCCGGGTCCTCCGCATAGAGCCGCGCCTCGACCGCATGACCGGCGAGAGGCACCTGATCCTGCCGGCACGGCAGCGCCTCGCCGGCCGCCACCCGGAATTGCCACGCGACCAGATCGAACCCGGTGATCGCCTCCGTCACCGGATGCTCGACCTGCAGACGGGTGTTCATCTCCATGAACCAGAAGGCGTTCGCGCGCAGCCCACGCTCGCCGTCCGCGATGAACTCCACCGTCCCGGCGCCCTGGTAGCCCACGGCGCGCGCGGCCTCGACCGCGGCGCGGCCCATGACGGCGCGCACCTCCGCCGTCATGCCGGGCGCGGGCGCCTCCTCGATCACCTTCTGATGACGGCGCTGCAACGAGCAGTCGCGCTCATGCAGATGGATGACGTTGCCGTGGCGGTCGGCGAAGATCTGCACCTCGATGTGGCGCGCGGCGGCGACGTACTTCTCTATCAGTACGTGTGGATCACCGAAGGCCGCGGTCGCTTCGCGCGTCGCGCCGGCGAGCGCCGCCTCGAATTCGGAATGCTTGTCGACCCGCCGCAGTCCTCTGCCGCCGCCGCCCGCCACGGCCTTGATGAGCACCGGATAGCCGAGCTCGTAGGCCTTTTGCCTGAGGAACCCGGGCTCCTGGCGTTCCCCATGATAACCCGGCACGACCGGAACACCCGCCTTGGCCATCAATGCCTTGGCGCGGTTCTTCAGTCCCATGGCTCGGATCGCCTCCGGCGGCGGTCCGACGAAGACGATCCCCGCCTGCCCGCAGGCTTCGGCAAAATCCGCGTTCTCGGACAGGAAGCCGTAGCCCGGATGGATGCAATCGGCCCCGGCCCGCTTGGCGGCGGCGATCAGCCGGTCCGCGGCGAGATAGCTCTCGGATGCCGGCGCCGGCCCGATCGGCTGGCTCTCATTGCAGACGCGCACATGCAGGGCCTGCGCGTCGGCGTCGGAATAGACTGCGACGGTGCGCAGCCCCATCGCCCGCGCGGTGCGCGCGATTCGAACCGCGATCTCGCCGCGGTTGGCGATCAGGACGGAGGAAAACATGTGTTCGGCGGGACGTGCACACCGCGACTATACGCAAATCGGCGCATGCCGTGTACGCGGTTCGACGGGTCGCGCTCTCAAGGCGTCCCGGGCGGAGCGGATGGCGGCGGACCGATCGGCTGGGGCGGCGGTGTCCCCGACGCTGACTTGGTCGCGTGTGAGGCCGGCGCGGACTGTTGCGCGGCATGCTTCGCCGCCGCTCCCGGTTTTGGCTCGGCCTTGGTGCCCGGCTTGGGCTCGGCCTTGGCGGCAGGCTTTGTCTCGGGTTTGGGGGCAGGCTTGGCCGCGGCCTTCGTCTCCGGCTTCGCCTCCGATTTCGCTTCGGGCGGCTTGGTCGGCTCGGACGCCATGATGCTGACGGGCGGAATCGAGGCGGCCGACGGGAAGTCGTATTTCGACGACACCGGCGCAGCCGTCGGACCCGGGATCGCAGCGGTGGTGGCGGGTCCGCCGGCGGCGTCGGCAACCGGTGTACCGACCGCCCGCGCCGCCCATTCGCCGGAATAGCGTTCGATGTAGTGATCGAACAGCCGCTCGCGCAGGTTCGCCTGCACGCGGTCCGGGTCGTGCATGAGAACATAGCTGTCGCACAGCAGCGGCGTGCAGCTGTTCCGCGCCGAGAGTACATGCGCGACGATCCCGTAACGATCGGTCTCGATCGCGAGGCGCAAGGTCGCAAGCCCGTTCTCGTAGCCGCCGCCGGTGCGGCGCGCGAACTCGGTGGCATCGGCGAGCAGCGCAAGTCGGGCTGTAACGTAACTGACCGCTTCGGCGACGGATTGAGGCGTGGCGAACACCGCCTTCTCGCAGGCGGTCTCGACTGCATCACCAGCGCCCGCATCAAGGCACGCAAGCGGCGATCCGGGCGCAACCGCCCGGCTATCGAGTGCCGAGATCCGCTGATCCAGCGCCCTGCGCTCGGCCGCGCGCTCGCGCAACGAAGTCTGATTGAACCACAGCCCGGCCGCCGCACACGCGATGACCACGGTTCCGACCCGAAGCACCGCACCCGCGATGCTCATGCCGCCGCGCATCAGGGTGAGCGCGCCGACAGCGGCAAAGAGGGCGGTCGCGCCTGCGACCACCCACACCGGCAAGGCCACCGTCGCGGCGGCAAATTCCAAGTTCGGCATGGCGGCTCCCCCCGTCATACCCTGTCGCGGCCGATGCCGCAGGATTCATGGCGACTATGCCGTATGGGGTTGCTGCTGGCTACTCTCAAGATGGTGCCAGATGGTGTCCTGGCACGATCTCTGTCGCCGAAACGGCACGACCGTGACGTTGCGGCGCCTTTCCCTTCGCGAGCGCTTTCCTGTAGGGTGCGCCCGGAAAAAATCCGCACGGAACAATGCAATGAACGAGTCAACCACCTCGGGCAGCCAGGCGCCGGTCACGGGGGGAACAGTCGAGTCGTCGGTACTCCAAGACCTCGTGTACGCGAACCATATCTGCGCCGAACAAGAGGTGCTCGACGGCTACGGCCACATCAGCATCCGCCACCCGAAGGCGCCCGACCGTTATTTCCTCTCGCGCTCGCTGTCGCCTGCGGTCATCACGGTCGACGACATCATGGAATTCGACCTCGATTCGCGACCGGTCGATCAGCGTGGCCGGCTGATGTACCTGGAACGCTCCATCCATGGCGAGATCTACAAGGCGCGGCCCGACGTTCATGCGATCGTGCACAGCCATTCGCCAACGGTGGTCCCGTTCAGCGTCGTGCCCAAGGTGAAGCTGCAGCCGATCTGCCACATGTCGGCCTTCCTGGCCGAGGGAGTGCCGAATTTCGAGATTCGCGATGCGGCCGGCATGACCGACCTCTTGATCCGCGACAACAAGCTCGGCCGCGCGCTGGCCGAGACGCTGGGTCAGAAGAGCGTCGCGCTCATGCGCGGCCACGGCAATGTCTGCGTCGGGCCCAACATCATGACGGCGGTCTACCGCGCGATCTACACCGAAGTGAATGCGCGACTGCAGGCGCAGGCGATCGCGCTCGGCGGCGAGATCACGTTCATGGATCCGCAGGAATGCGCCCTCATCACCGGGCGCAAGGACTTGAACTTCGACCGGCCATGGCGGATGTGGAAGGAACGGATCGGCGCCAAGTGAGGCGTCACGTGAGGCGCCGCTGGGGACGGCGCTAGTCCGGCGCGGGGGTGCCGGCCTGCAATATGTGACGATAGACGACACGAGGGGGCATGTGTGCGGTCCGGATCGACCAATCGAAGTGATCCGGCGCACGGATGCGGGTGGAAGGAGGCAACAATGCTGGCGAAGTTTGACCGGACGACGCTTGCGGCGTGCGTCGCGTTGATCGGTGCGATGTCCTTCGCTCCGGCCGGCGCGCAAGCGGAGCCGCTGCTGACCCAAGGCATCGGCACATCGAATTGCACTCGCCTCGCCGCCGACCTCAAGCCGGGCGAAGGCCTCGGCAATCCGGTGAACCTGATGGCCTACTCCTGGGCCCAGGGCTTCATCAGCGCCGCCAACATCTCGCTCGCCGAGCAGGACTCCAGGCACGTCGACATGGGTCAGCTCGACGAGAACAAGGTGCTCACCATGCTGCAGAAGTTCTGCAGGGCCAATCCGGACAAGCAGCCGCTTGGCGCGCTCAACGAGTACCTGCGGACGAGCCCGAAGGTGCAGATCAAGTGGGACAAGGGCTCGGTTGAATGGAACCAGGCCGCCCAATAGAGTGAGTGGCGGGCAGCGGAAGGGCCACGGAGTTGGCCGCTCCCGGCCAGATATGCAAGCTGGCACAGGGCGATCTGTGCGCTACGCTATGCTGGTCTGCTGGCATTTCCTGATGACTGGACGTCATCATGGCCGGCGCCTAAAAGCGCGTCCCATCCCTCACCGCCCTCTCCAAGCCGGGAGGAAATCATGGCTCACAAACCCATATTGAGGAGGAGAGCCGGCGCGGCGGTCGCCGAGCATCCGAATGGGCTGACCGGCCGGCAGCACCCTGAACAATCATAAGACCTCCACACGGAACAACGAAGGCGATTACAGAACACGATCGGAGACGAAGATGGACGCAAAGACTGACGAGAGCAGCGGCAAGTGCCCGTTCACGCTTGGAACCCGCGCACGCCTGAACCGAGACTGGTGGCCCAACCAGTTGAACCTGACGGTTCTGCACAAGAACTCCGCGCTGACCGATCCCATGGGCAAGGAATTCAACTACGCCAAGGAGTTCCAGACCCTCGACCTCAACGCCGTGATCAAGGACCTGCAGGGCCTGATGACGGACTCGCAGGAGTGGTGGCCGGCCGACTTCGGCCACTACGGCGGCCTGATGATCCGCATGGCATGGCACAGCGCCGGCACCTACCGCATCACTGACGGCCGGGGCGGCGCCGGCGCCGGCCAGCAGCGCTTCGCGCCGCTCAACAGCTGGCCGGACAACGCGAACCTCGATAAGGCGCGCCGCCTGCTGTGGCCGATCAAGCAGAAGTACGGCCGAAAACTCTCCTGGGCCGACCTGATGGTCCTCGCCGGCAACGTCGCGCTGGAGTCGATGGGCTTCAAGACGTTCGGCTTCGGCGGCGGCCGCGCCGATGTGTGGGAGGCCGAAGAGCTCTACTGGGGCCCCGAGGGGACGTGGCTCGGAGATGAGCGCTACAGCGGCGAACGCCAGCTGCAGAAGCCGCTCGGCGCGGTGCAGATGGGCCTGATCTACGTCAATCCGGAAGGGCCGAACGGCAAGCCCGATCCGGTCGCGGCGGCCAAGGACATCCGCGAGACGTTCTTCCGCATGGCGATGAACGACGAGGAGACGGTCGCGCTGATCGCCGGTGGCCACACCTTCGGCAAGACCCACGGCGCGGGCGATCCGTCGCTGATCGGCGCGGAGCCGGAAGGCGCCGCCATCGAGCATCAGGGCCTGGGCTGGAAGAGCCGGCATGGCACGGGCTTCGGCGCCGACACCATCACGGGCGGCCCGGAAGTCACCTGGTCGCAGACGCCGACGCGGTGGAGCAACCACTTCTTCGAGAACCTGTTCAACAACGAATGGGAGCTGACGAAGAGCCCGGCCGGCGCGCAGCAGTGGAAGGCGAAAGGCGCTGCTGCCACGGTCCCGGACGCGCACGACAAGTCGAAGAAGCATGTGCCGACCATGCTCACCACGGACCTGTCGCTGCGGTTCGACCCGGCTTACGAGAAGATCTCGCGGCGCTTCTACGAGCATCCGGAGCAATTCGCGGACGCCTTCGCGCGCGCGTGGTTCAAGCTCACGCACCGCGACATGGGCCCGATCCAGCGTTACCTCGGCCCGCTCGTGCCGAAGGAGACGCTGATCTGGCAGGATCCGATCCCGGCGGTGAATCATCCGCTGATCGGCGAACCGGAGATTGCCGCGCTCAAGGGCAAGATCCTCGCGTCGGGCCTGTCCGTGTCCCAGCTCGTCTCGACGGCGTGGGCATCGGCCTCGACGTTCCGCGGCTCCGACAAGCGCGGCGGAGCGAACGGCGCACGCATCCGCCTCGCGCCGCAGAAGGACTGGGCGGTCAACCAGCCGGCCCAGCTCAAGACGGTGCTGCAGAAGCTCGAGGCGATCCAGAAGGAGTTCAACGGGTCGCAGTCCGGCGGCAGACGAGTCTCGCTTGCCGACCTGATCGTTCTCGCTGGTGGCGCGGCGATCGAGAAGGCCGCCAAGGACGCCGGGCAGGACGTGAAGGTCCCCTTCACGCCGGGCCGCATGGATGCCTCGCAGGAGCAGACGGACGTGGAGTCCTTCGCGCCGCTCGAGCCGCTCGCCGATGGCTTCCGCAACTATGTGGGCGGCGGCGAGCAGTTCATGGCGCCTGAGGAAGCGCTGGTGGATCGGGCGCAACTGCTGCGGCTCACCGCACCCGAGATGACGGTGCTGGTCGGCGGTCTGCGGGTGCTCGGCGCAAATGCCGGGAAGTCCAAGCACGGCGTGTTCACCAAGCAGCCGGAAGCGCTGACCAACGACTTCTTCGTCAACCTGCTCGACATGGGCACGGAGTGGCAGCCGGCTGCGGGCTCCGACGGCGTGTACGAAGGGCGCGACCGCAAGACGAAGCAAGTGAAGTGGACCGGCACCCGGGTCGACCTGATCTTCGGTTCGCACTCGGAGCTGCGCGCTCTCGCGGAAGTCTATGGCTCCGCGGACGCGAAGGCACACTTCGTGAAGGACTTCGTCGCGGCGTGGGCCAAGGTGATGAACGCCGATCGGTTCGACGTGTCCGCCGCGCAGCAGAAGAAGGCGGCTTAAGAAGTCCCTCAAAGCTTCGGGGCGGCGTCTCAAGGCAGCTTGAGACGCCGCCCTTCTTTTAGGCGCGACCTGCATTCCCGGCGCGGCTCACCGGCTCGATCGGGGCTTGCATCGGCGCACGGGCGCCGCCAATACCCGGCGCATGTTCGTGATCGACGATCTGACCGTGCGCATCGCCGGCCGCACCCTTCTCGAAGGGGCGTCGGCGCAGGTGCCCGCGGGCGCCCGCGTCGGGCTCGTGGGCCGCAACGGCACCGGCAAGTCGACGCTGTTTCGCGTCATCGCCGGCGACCTCGCGCCCGAGCACGGCGGCATCGCCCTGCCCGCTCGCGCACGCATCGGCCGCCTGCCGCAGGAGGCGCCGGATGGACCCGAACGCCTGATCGACCTGGTGCTCGCCGCCGATCGCGAGCGCAGCGCCCTGCTCGCCGAGGCCGAAGCCGCCCACGATCCGCATCGCATCGCCGAGATCCAGACCCGCCTCGCCGACATCGGCGCCCATGCGGCGCCCGCCCGCGCGGCTGCGATCCTCGCCGGGCTGGGATTCCCGCAACCCGACCAGGAGCGCGCGGTGCAGGAATTCTCCGGCGGATGGCGCATGCGCGTCGCGCTGGCCGCGGTCCTGTTTGCCGAACCCGACCTCCTGCTGCTCGACGAGCCGACCAATTACCTCGATCTCGAAGGCACGCTGTGGCTGGAGGAGCACCTCGCCCGCTATCCGCACACCGCGATCGTGATCAGCCATGACCGCGACCTGCTCGATCGGGCGGTGGACTCCATCCTGCACCTCGATGGCGGCCGGCTCACCTTCTATCGCGGCGGCTACACGGCGTTCGACCGCCAGCGCCGCGAGCGCCAGGCGCTCGACCAGAAGCTCGCAAAAAAGCAGGAGGCCGAGCGCAAGCGCATCATCGCTTTCGTCGACCGCTTCCGCGCCAAGGCCAGCAAGGCACGTCAGGCGCAGTCACGCCTCAAGCTGCTTGCTCGACTCGAGCCGCCGCCTGCCCGCGTCGCCGACGAGGTGCGCGAGATCACGATCCCGGATCCGGATCGGCTGCCGTCGCCGCCGATCGTCGCATTCGACGCCGTTGCGGCCGGCTATGAGCCGGGCAAGCCGGTGCTGCGGCGGGTGACGCTGCGGATCGACAACGAGGATCGCATTGCGCTCCTGGGCGCGAACGGCAACGGCAAGTCCACGCTGGTCAAGCTGATCGCGGGCCGCCTCTCCCCGAGCGAGGGCCGCGTCACCCGCGCAGACCGGCTCAAGGTCGCCTATTTCGCCCAGCATCAGCTCGAGGAGCTCGACCCGGCGGCAAGCGCCTATGATCACGTGCGCGCATTGATGCCGGAAGCGCCGGAAGCCAAGGTGCGCGCTCGCGCCGGCGCCATGGGATTTCCCGGGGAAGCCGCCGACACGCCGGTCGCAACCCTCTCGGGAGGCGAGAAGTCGCGCCTGCTGCTCGGACTCGCCTGCTTCGACGCCCCGCATGTCATCGTTCTCGACGAGCCGACCAACCATCTCGACATCGACAGCCGCGCCGCCCTGATCGAGGCGATCAACGCTTTCGCGGGCGCCGTGATCCTGGTTTCGCACGACCGCTATCTGCTCGAGGCCTGCGCTGACCGGCTCATGCTGGTGGCGAACGGTACCGTCGCCCCGTTCGAGGGCGACCTCGACGATTATCGTGCGGTTGTGCTCTCGCAGGCGCGGCAGGATGACAAGGACGGCGCCCGTCCCGAGCGCGCGCGCTCGCGCGCCGAGGCGCGTCGGGATGCCGCCGAGCGGCGCGCCGAGCTCGCCCCGCTTAAGCGCCGCATTGCCGGCCTCGAGACGGAGATCGCCAAGCTTGGCCGGCGCATTGGCGAGATCGATGCGACGCTGGCCGATCCGGCGCTGTACGCCCGCGATCCCGCCCGCGTCGCAACCCTCGCCAAGGAACGGGCCGGCGCCGCGGGCGCGCTTGCGGCGGCAGAGGAGCAGTGGCTGGCGCTCAGCGGAGAGTACGAAAGCGCCGGCGGCTGATCATTCGCTCGCAGGCGGTTTCAGCGCGGCACGGAGCATGGCCTCGACGTCGTCGCGCAGCGCCCGCCGCGAGGCATCGCGGCTGTAGAACATGTGGCCCCCGGCGTAGACCGCGAGCTTCACCCGATCGGCCGAGCCGAAGACGGGCAGCTGATCGAGCAGAAGCTGGTCGGCGAAATACGGGGTGACGAGGTCATTCGCTCCGTGCGCAACGAGCACGCGCACCTGCGGATCGCTGGCGAGCTCCTGGCGCACGTCGTCGAAGACCTGCGGCGCTCCGCGGCCCCGCCCCCAGTCCCAATGCGAGCTCACCTCGTGATTGAGCAGCTGGTACGGCCGATCGACCCGCCAGTGAAGCACGTGCTGATAGAGATCGGTCATCGCGCTGGTGATCGGCGCCCGCGTGTCGTCGAGCACAGGATCGGAATACTGCGAGTTCTCCGAATGCGGATACGGGTCATAGGCGGTGATATTCGGATCATAGGCGCTGCCCACCAGTCCCTGCGCACGGTGAAGCTCACGCCGGAACGTCGAGCTGTCGACGCGGCCGGCGAGCCGCTTGACCAGCGCCGGATCGAGCCCCGTGAACGCCGCGACGCGCGAGGAGATGCGCGCCACCGCGGCCGCATCGCGCTCGCCCTTGAGCAGGTCGAGCAGGTAGTCGCCGGCGGCGTAGCGCTCGACATCGCGCAGGGCCTCGCGATCGAACTGACCCTTGGCGTCCATGGCGGCCGCGGCCATCGAGGGCAGATGCGCGACCCACGACATCGCCGACTGCCGGCGTGCGCCGAAGCTCGCGAAGTCGATCACCGGCGAGATCATCACCAGGCCGCGAATGCCGACGCCCTGGTCCTGCAGCTTGCGGGCGACCTTCGGGGCGCGGAAGCCGCCGTAGCTTTCACCGGCGATGAACTTGACCGATTGCTGGCGGCCCGTCTGTTCGATCCATTTGCGGATGAAGACGGCGAGCGCATCGGCGTCGCCGTCGACCGACCAGAAGCGTCGGTGAGCATCGTCGCCGCTCCCTGCAATCCGGCTGTAGCCGGTGCCGGGAGGATCGATGAACACGAGATCGGTGAAGTCGAGCCAGGTTTCGGCGTTGGGACGCAGCGCCGGCGGCGTGGATACCGCAACCCGATCGAGCGGCAGGCGCCACGGACCGACCGCGCCGATATCGAGATAGGCGGAAGCCGCACCCGGTCCGCCGTTGAACACGAACGTGACCGGCCGGCGCGCGTCGCCGTCCATCGTGTATGACACGTAAGCGACTTCGGCCAGCAGCGATCCGTCCTCGCCATTGTTGAGCGGAATCGATCCAGCCGTCGCCTTGAAGTGCAGCGTGCGCCCGGGCAGCTCGATCGACTGGTCGGTGGTCGAGTCGGCGGGTAGCTGGCGTTGTGCGTTCTGTCCGGCCCCGCGCGAGGGCGCAGCATTGGGAGCTCCGCTCGGCGCCTGATCGCCATGCGGCGCGCGTTGCGCCCAGGCCGGCGGCGAACCCGCCACGTCGACGGTCGCGAGGCCGAAGCCGGCGAGCAGCGCGCAGACGAGCGCGCCCCCACGCAGGCGGCGCCGCAAACGGCGGGAAGAATCGATGGTCAAATTGTTCATGCGCAAGGTTCCGCGAGCCGAAGCCGCCCTATCCCGATGATCGGCAACGAATATGGCGTCGTGGGGGCCGGCGCGCCATGGGGGCGCGGACGGCCGAAAGCACGCAACGCCGCGCGGTCGTCAGGTCGACGGCGCCTTCCGGCTGCCCTTCGTGGCCGTCGCGGGCTTTTTCTTGGCCGGCTTTTCCGGCGCCGGCGGCTCGGGCCCCCGCTCGAGCGCCGTGAGCCGGCCGGCGACGAATTCATAGGTGCCGGCGCGCTCGTTGCCGGCGTAGACCATCACGACCTTGCGGTCGCCGCGCTCATTGGCGGCGATATTGACCGATTGCGGCGAGCCAATCGCACGGACGACCTGGCACTCGCTCATGTTGAGGCCGACGTTGCCGAGTCCGGCCGGTGGTGCTGCCGGCGCGGCGGCCGGTGCGGGCGCAGCGGCATCGGACGCTTGCGCCGCCGGTGCTTCCGCCGGCGCG
>Ga0075436_100001811_pt1 | contig 14651 bp, 18 predicted proteins | sample RhiMethybrSRZTD5_FD_75303 | JGI IMG/M metagenome (GOLD analysis project Ga0075436, IMG submission 75303) | Populus rhizosphere microbial communities from Tennessee, USA - Rhizosphere MetaG P. TD hybrid SRZTD5 | ecosystem: Host-associated > Plants > Roots > Rhizosphere > Soil | place: USA...
GCCTCTCTGGGGCGGGTCGCCTCCCGAGTGGCGGGGCTCGGCTCGACAATGTGGATCTGCCGAGGCTTTTCCGGAGCAGTGGCGCGGATCTCGACCGGGGCTTGGGCCGCGGCGGGTGAGGTCACCGCGAGCAGCCCACAGCATACTGCTCCGATCAACGGCGACATTGGTGCTTTCATACGAAGCATCTCGAAGCCCTCCGCACGTTTCGCGTCCGTTGTTGCGAGGATCGCACCGACGGTGCCGGTTGCACGCGGAGGCAGATTCGGGCAAGAACGCGACATGCAGGAAGGCATCGCTAGGATCGACAGCGGCCTCGGTGCCGATCCGCCCGGCAGGCAATCTCCTGGCCCGGGTACTAGGTGAAACCAGGTGAACCAGCCGACCATCGCCCGATGGGGAGGGTCGATCAGTGCGTGACGACTCCCGATACCCAGACCGAATCGGACCGGACGCAGGAACAGGGCTCGCCGGGTGGAAGGGAGTACGGCACCGCGCAGATGCCCTCCTGGGTGGAGCACACGCGGATCAACGGATACGGGTAGTTCGCCGGTAGCAGCTCATAGAACGGAGGCGCCGGGATCTTGTCCCCTGCACCCGTGCCCGCTGCGGCCAGGACCAGGCCGACGGCGGTCAGGGTCGCGCTCAGCGCGCGACGGCGCGAAGCGCCATGTCCTCCATCACGGGCTGACAGGTTAGGAGTGTCGTCACCACCAGCCATTCTCTTCCGCTTCATCCCCACCTCATGGTAAGAGAGCCTCGATGACCCCTCCGGGCATGGCAGGCCGCGAAGTCGATTGCAGCGTGCGCCTCCCCAATGGCATCGGCAACTCAATCGCCCGAAGCGGATGAGCCGCCCTCGAGCGGCTGCCCCGTCGGGTTCTTGCTACGGTCGCTTCGGTCCCAAGAACGACACCGATTCCTCTCGCCAGAGTCGGTAACAAGCCTCGTGCGTGATCAAAACCCCGCCTGTGCCGCTGACTTCATGCTGGACCTCCGGCGACATTACTGCCCGGCGACACACGATGCAGGGCCGACCAATGCCCCGCTGCGTCCGGTAGACCCCACGAGCAACGGGGAGACGTCCTTGCGCGAGCCGAACGCGTAGCTGCTGTCTCAACTGCCCTTCGGAGAGCAAGGTGGTCATGGTGATGGCTGTTCGTCTGGCTCTGGCTCTTTGCTTCGATCTTTGGTAGTGCGGAACACAGCCGATTGCTCCCGCCAGAACTTGTAGCAAGCCTCGTGAGCATAGAGGAATACCCGTGCCCACTGACTTGGCGCTCGACCTCGGTCGGTTCTATGGCACGGCGGCACACGACGCAGGGCCGACCAGTGCCGGGATGGGACTTCGACACGCCATCGACGGCGGGCAGGCGAGCCTCCGATAGCCGGGCGCGTATCTGCCGCCGCAATTCGTCATCGGGGGGGATGCCTGAAGCACCCGAGATGCTCCAGCCAGACGCGTGGGGATAAGAGCGGCCTTCTTTGGCGAGGATCATGACGAGCCTCCTCACGAATGCGGGGCGACACTACGGGTGTCGTCGAATCTGTCTGCGGGAGGGGCGGGCCAGACTCAGCGGGCTGTGGCGCCCGGGTGCGCCAACCCGAGAGCCCGCAGGAGGCAAGGGGGAGTGTACACCAAAACGCGGGCGACAGCGGCTAGGCGCTAATTCCCAAACGCTACCAGTGCCGACTTCAGCAGGCCTTCGTCCGCATCATTCAGCGTCACCCAGCGTTTGAATTCGGTCCCGCACCCACAGACAACGAGCAGCCGATAGCCGTTGACTGAGGGTACCCCGACGGTGGCATGGCGGGAGCCGAAGGGCGCCCCCATCTCACCCTGAGCCGGCCCGGTCACAGGCCCTGACCGTCTTCGTCAGCTGCTCACGGACCTTCACCCTGCAAGCCCCTGAATGTGCGAGCTGCGGACCCGCTGGCCCTGATCTTGCTGCTGCAAGGGTTATCGGGTGGAGTCCGCCCAGGAGAGGACTTAAGTCGTGCCCAACATCGATCTCGCAGTCGTGCTCTGTACGTACAACCGAGCGCCGCGACTCACTACGGCGCTGCGCAGTCTCGAGCAGGTGCAGCACCCTCGAGGGCTGAACTGGACGCTGGTCGCTGTAGACAATAACTCCACGGACGACACGGCAAGAGTCCTTGAAGAGACCTCTCGCCGTGGCGCACTACCCGTCCAGCGAATGTTCATGGCGACGCAAGGCAAGGCCCATGCGCTCAATCATGCACTCGACTTCGTGCGGGATATCGCCAGCGTGGTGGCCTTCACGGATGACGATGTGGAGTACGATCCGCAATGGCTCGGTGAGCTGTGGCATGCCTTCGAGGAGCCGACCGTGATGGGAGTTGGCGGGCGCATTGTGTCGCGGTGGCCCGCTTCGCTCCCCAAGCCGAACTGGTACCACGGTTCCTTGCACAGTGTGATCATCCAATTTGACAAAGGCAACACGCGCCGGCTGCTCACCGTGCCGCCGTGGGGTCCGAACATGGCATATCGACTCCCTGTATTTCAGCAGGTTGGTGACTTCAACACCGAACTGGGGCCAGTGGGCAAGACGCACCGCCTCGGTGTGGATGTTGAGTTCGGTCAGCGAGTCTTGGACAGCGGACTCCGCATCGATTACGTCCCGAGTGCAGTCGTCTACCATCCGGTCTATCCGGAGCAGGTCACGAAGCGATACTTCCTCCACTGGTACTACGAGCGTGGAAAGTTCGAGCTGAAGGTTAGTGCCCCCTCTGGCAGTCGCATCCTGGGCGTGCCCAGACACTTCATCAGGATGCTCATCAAGAACAGCGCAGCGTGGATGCTCAACTGGGGTCCGTCACGCTTTTATTACAAGCTGGAGTCCACTCACATGTGGGGCAAGATCGTCGAAGCGTTTCGGGAGTCGAGGCGCATCGTAGCGAAAGACGACCTCTAAGAGGACATCCTCGGGTCAGGCGTCAGTCAGGAGGAGCTGGCCGCACGCACCGCGCCCGGCGTCAGCGGGTTCTAAGCAGCGATCACGGGGCGGCAGTCCGTCCATATCAGAAGTTCGGGTAAAGAAGCACACCCCCACGTCTCCGCTCCGTCGGCCTGCGGTGGCAGATTCGCGGCCAGCGATCATCCGTAAGGGATAAACTCAAAATGAGCGAGCATACGGACGCGGATCTCCGCAGGTTCATTGCCGCCTTCCGAGCTACCGCCTTACGCTTCGCCGCCGACAGCTCCTCAGCCCGCGCCGCCCCCCCTTTAGCCCGCCCAAGCTGTGGGGTCAGGGATACCCAGCAGTCGCTTTAACTTCCGCGATCTGTTTGTCGTGCCGCATCGTGTGCAAGGGCACGTAGATGAGCCACTGATAGGCGTTGAGCGTGTCGAAGATGGGGAACGGGTGTACGACCGTATGTTTCTTCCAGGCCATCTCGGTCTCGCTAGCAAAGTCGACTATGTCGATACGCTGCCTCTCAAACCTTTCCTTGACTTGGGTGCGGGTGAGCCCCTGGTGCGGCACGAGCGGATCGGGCGCCGCCGCATTGTCTTTTCCCGACGGCATCACCCTGATGAGGAGTTCTGTTTTGCCCTTCGTCTGCTCCTCCCAAGCTAGGTTTGGAGGAGCGGCCATAGCTTTTCGGACGAAACCAAAGAGCAAAGCTTCGGCCAGAACGATATGTTCTGCCGTCTCACCTACCGACCATTGCTCGGGCGCAGGCTTCCATTTCCACTGAGAGTCGGAGACGCCGTCGATGGCCGCGAGAAATTCGCTATGCGATTCGTCGAGCCACTTGAGGAGTTGGGTATGTTCATCCGCGGTGATATGCGGGTCGGCTGGGTGTAGCGGTATGGCGTCCTCCATTGGAGTCTACCTCCTACCTGAATCGACGAACGAGGGTGGTCAGAATCGACACGCTCGCGGGAACGTCCTTCGCCTGACACCTCAGTCCCTTGGTGCGGCCCGCCAGGTGAAACCGGCGGCTGACCAATGCGTGGGCTGCGCTATGAGCGGAGCCTCAAGGAAACGCGCCCCCCGGTTCGATCGATTAAAGCCCTGGTCTATCTCCGACCCTCGCTACGCTCTCCGCGGTGATCCTCGCCACGGGGCCCTCGGGGTTCGTCGCGTTGCTGCGCGCGTTCGGTCGGACGACGTTCTTCCCATCGCCGCCCCCAGTGGGACTCCCATCGTGGAGCGGCGTCACGCCGCCAGTCCGTCCAGGCCGGTGGGGGCACCCGGTAGTACTGGACCGGAACCAACAAGATAGGCCGCGGAACGAACTCGGGTGCGACGAGTGCCCAAGGCCCGTTGTGCCCGCGACTGACATACCAGCCGCCGTTGGCAAACACGTAGTAGTCAGCTCGGTAGAAGAAGTAATTGGCGCCCACGGCGGGAGCGTACATGACCGGAGTCGCCGGAACGGGTACCAGCTGCGGAGGGGCAGGAAGGTTGATTCCAATATTCACGCTCACCTGAGCATAGGCAAGACTCGGCAGGCAGATCAGTATCAAGCTCGTGATGCCACCGATCAGCATTCGTCGAACCATCTGTGGATCCTCCTTCGCGACAAGTAAGACCCCACTTGTCGTCTGGCTAGGAAGGCAACCGTCGTGCCACGAGGCTCACCCTTCGGCCAGAAAGGAAGTGGAACATGGCAGAAATTCGAGCCTATTTCGCGGTGCGCGAGGACAACGCCTGCGACGTCCGTGAGAGGCGGGAAACCGGCAGGACCGATGAAGAGAAGGCTGAAGATAGAGAATCAAGTGATGTAGGGGAGTTCGATAACGGGGAGCGGTAGGAACTTCCCGGCCCGATCGGAACTTCATTCCCACGGCGAAACGGCCTATCGGCGTCAAACTCGGGAATTCGCAGCGTTGGCCGGCGGCATGCCCCTTGCGCCCTAGTAGGAGCGCGCCGGTATTGCGGTGTGAAAACGGATTCAGCTCGCCGCCTGCAAGGCACCGGCGAGAGAAGCGAGGGCTGGGATGCGGGACAATGGAGAGCGGTTCGAGCGAAAGCAGGGACTACTAACCGTGCTCGTGCGGCGCTTCCTCTTAATCGCATGGAGTGCGATTGCGCTCGGCCTATCGCCTAGCACTGTTCAGGCGGAGGGATATATTTCCCCCTACCGAGATCCCTATTTGGCGACGGTCACCACCGCGATCTTGAATGCCGTTGGCGTCACGCCTCGACTCAAGCGTGAGGCAATCCACGTGCCGGTGCTCGCGGGGCGGAGCCATCTCCCGACGCTCGAGGGACGTGGCCATGTGAGCATGACGCTGTATCGCCAAGATCACCCCGCGCCGTTGCTCTTCGTTCTCGCCGGCATCGGATCTAACTCATATTTTGGGTTGGGCACCTATTTCGCTTGGCTCTTCCATCAGCAAGGGTTTCACGTGGTGATTCTGCCGTCACCGATGAGCTGGAACTTCGCGTTGGCCGCTAGCCGAAGCGGCGCGCCCGGCTACGCGCCGGCCGACGCCCGTGACCTCTACCAGACCATGCAAGAGACCCTGACGCTCCTGCGAACGCGCTACCACGTGGTGACGACGCGCATCGGGTTCCTGGGCGCCAGCCTCGGGCACTGGACGGGGCCTATCTCAGCGTGATCGATGCCCAGGAGCGGAAGGTCGGGATCGACACCTATCTGCTATTGAACCCACCGCTCGACTTAAACTACGCCCTCGAGCGGGTCGACGAGTGGAACGCCCTGGGCAGCAAGTTCGGTCGAACCGGCTCCGAGGCGCTGGTGGCGAGGGCGCTCGCGATCGTCGATGGGTTCTCGACGGAGAGCCGCGACAACCCCGCGGTGTTTGACCGGTTGACCCGGGAGTTCGCGACATTCACGAGAGAAGAGGTTCAATTTCTCCTGGCGAAGGCGTTGCAGACGGCCCTGCCGGAGCTTGTGTATGTCACCGAGGCGATCCAGGACCGGGATGCCCTCCCAGCTACGAGGGGTGAAGCCAGACGACGCATACAGGCCGCGAACCGCGTGACCTTCGTGGACTACGCCGAACGGCTGGCGGTGCCCCTGTGGAGGAAGCAGAGTACTGGCTTGCCGACGGACCTGCAAGGCTTTGCCCGCCGAGGATCATTGACGCCGATTCTGGAGCGACTGCGCGACAACCCACGCGTGCATATCGTTCACAACGCCGATGATATCTTGACCACGAGGCAGTCGATCCGCCGGCTGGAGCAGGCGTTGGGGCCGCGGCTGGCGGTGTTTCCGTACGGTGGGCATCTCGGGAACCTGTGGTACCCGGACAACAAGGACTACATGCTGCGGATCTTCGGGGCGGCCTCTACATCAGTTCGGGCGGTCGAGGGCCAGCGCGCGGCGTACACAGGCAACTGACTGGAAGTGTTCTAGGCCGACCCGAGACTGATGTAGATGCCCATGCTTCCGGCGCAGGGGCCCACCGGTCTGTGCCAGATTTGCGCCATAAACGAACGGAAGCCTAGGCTGATCGAGGTTCCGGATCGCCGTTCGGCGGAAGTAATGCGGGATGCCGAGTGGCCGTTGATGCTACAGCGGGCGGATAAAGTCATCGAGGAGCGGATCCCTCTGCCGCCACCACTGCGCGCGGATCGAGCACATGTCGCAGCCAGTCACCGACGACGTTGATGGCGAGGACGGTTGTCAGGATCGCGGCTCCTGGAAAGACCCAGAGCCACCATGCCACCGTCACATATTCGCGGCTGTCACTGAGCATGCTGCCCCACGTCGGGTCGGGCGGTTGGACGCCGAGACCGAGAAAGCTGAGCGACGACTCGACGATGATCGTATTCGCAAGGGCGAACGTTCCGACGACGATCACGGGCGTCAACACGTTGGGTAAGAGGTGCCGTGTGATGATGCGCACGTCTCCGGCCCCGAGGCTCCGCGCCGCCTCGATGAATTCCCGCTCTTTCAGTGTGAACACCTCGCTCCGTGAGAGCCGCGCGTACGGCACCCATCCCGAGATCCCCAGCACGATGATGAGATGTCCCACGCTCGGCCCGAGGACTGCGACCACGGTAACCGCGAGCAGGATGAACGGGAAGGCGAGCTGGATGTCGGCCACGCGCATCATGAGGTCGTCTACCGCCCGACCGTAGTAGCTGGCGACCAGACCGACGGCAACCCCGAGCGGGGCCGCGATGGCTACCGCCGCAATCCCGATCAGGAGCGAGATCCGTGCCCCATAAAGGATCCGGCTCAGGACGTCACGACCGAGTTGGTCAGTGCCGAGCATGAAGCGCCCAGCCCCGGCCACCGTGAGAGGAGGCTTCAAGCGCCACACGGTGTCCTGGTCGAGGGGAGCGTGCGGCGCTAAGGTCGGAGCGAGCAGCGCCACTGAGGCCTCCGCCAGCAGAATCCCGATGCCGAGAAACCCCAACCGGTGTTGGCGCAAGAGGACGCGCATACGTCTGAGGGCTGGCGTACTCAAGGCCGGCTTGAGCCGAATCGAACCCGTGGATCGATGACCGCGTATAGGAGGTCCACGACGAGGTTGACGACCACAAACATCACGGCCACGACCAACACCGCCGCCTGGACCAGCGGGTAGTCGCGGGCGAAGATCGCAGACACAATCAGGCGACCGACTCCCGGCCATGCAAAGACCGTCTCGGTGACGACGGCACCCCCTAGGGTGGAGCCGAGCTCGAGACCCAGGATCGTGATCACCGGCAGCAGACAGTTACGGAGCGCGTGACGGTACAACACGCACGACTCCGTGAGTCCCTTGGCGCGCGCCGTCCGTACGTAGTCCTCGCCGAGTACCTCGATCATCCGGCCTCGCACGAGGCGGGTCACGCGGCCGGTCGACAGGAAGCCGAGGGCGGCAGTGGGCAGCACCAGGTGCCGAATCGTCCCGCTACCCGAGCTGGGAAAGAGGTCGAGCGCCACCGCGAAGATGGTGATCAGCATGATGCCGGTCCAGAAGATCGGCATCGACTGACCCAACAACGCTACCGCCATGGCTGCGTGGTCCCAGACCGAGTTCCGCCGGACAGCGCTCAGCACCCCCAAGGGAAGCCCGATCACGCCGGCGACCGAGAGCGCGGTGAACGCGAGCAGGACCGTGCTCGGCAGGCGATCCAACACCAGAGCGAGCGCCGGCTCCTGAAATCGCAACGAGGTCCCGAAGTCGCCCGTCGCCACCCGTTCCATGAACCGCCACAGCTGGATGTGGACCGGCTGGTCGAAACCAAGTAACTCGCGCAACCGCTGGATGTCTTGCTGGCTCGCATCGGCGGGAAGCATCAGGAGCACGGGATCGCCGCTCAGCCGGATCACCCAGAAGACCACGAGCGTGATGCCGACGAGCACGACTGCGGTTTGCGCGAGGCGCCGTCCGATGTACCACCACGACACCATGAACGGGAACCAGCTACTGTGCCCGGAACTCGGAGGCGTGGAGCCGTTGATCGGACACGACTGGCTCCCAAACCAGGCGTTTCGCCAACCCGAGCGTGGTGGTCTCCCGGTAGAGGAAGATGAAGGGGGCGTCCTCGTGAAGGAATCGTTGCAGCGTGCGGCCGAGCTCCTCGCGCCGGCGCGAGTTCATCGCGGACTGGTAGGCGGCGATCATCGTGTCGGCCTCCGGGCTCTGGTAGTAGTAGCCGCGTGTCTTCGAGTACAGGAGGATCTCGAGGATACGCCCGGAGACGTAGTCCGCGCCCCACCCGTAGAAGTACATCTGGAACTGCTTTGCTTGGTAGCGCTCCGTCGCGGCCGCCGGCTCGATCAGGTTCAGCTTCACGCTGACGCCGACCTTCTTCAGGTAGCTGACGACGGTCTCGCCCACGTCTTTCAACTTCATCGCACCCTGGTAGCCGACGGGGACGTCGAGGGTCACGTTGAACCCCTGCGGATAGCCCGCCTGGGTGAGTAGCTGCTTCGCGCGCTCGGGCTCATAGGCATAGGGCTTGAGCGCCGGGTCGTAGCCGATCATCGTCGGGAACATCGGGCCGTTCAGGCGGACCGCTTGGCCTCCGAGTACATCGCGCACGATGGCCTCCACGTCGACCGCATGATTCAATGCCTGGCGAACGCGCCGGTCCCGGAGCGGTTCGACCTTGAGCGTGTCGAGCCCGATGTAGATCTGTTGACCTGGGTAGCTTACGACGCGGGTGTTCCGGCCGAACTCCAACTCCTTCACGCGCTCGGCGGGAACGTCGGCGGCGAGATCGATCTCTCCTTTCACGAGCGCGGCCACGCGGGCCGCCGCCTCCGGGATCGGCCGGTACACGAACGCGCCGAAGTCCGGCTTTCCGCCCCAGTACCGCTCGTTTGCCTGGAGCGTCACCTGCACGTCACGCTTCCAGCTGGCAAAACGATAGGGGCCGGTGCCGTTCGGCTCGCGTGCGAATTGCTCCTTACCGACCGCCTGAAAGTACTTCGGGGGGATAATCGCGCCGCTCAGATAGAGCAGAGCCGGGAGGTCGGGATACGGGGCCTTCGTCCTGATGAGGACCGTGTGGGGATCCAGGATGACGGTCTCGGCTATGTTCTGCCGGAAGCTCGGGCCGGACCGCATCGGCTCCTTGGTATCGGCGAGCCGGTCGAGGGTGAACTTGACGGCATCGGCGGTGAAGTCCTCGCCGTTGTGGAATCGGACTCCGCGTCGTAGCTTGAGCTTCCACGTCCGCTCATCCGCAATCTCCCATGATTCGGCGAGCACTGGGTGGAACTTCCCGTCTCGGCCGAGCGCGACCAAGTGCTCGTAAATCTGCTCGAGAACCTGCATGGTGTTCAGATCGGTATTCTGATGGGGATCGAGCGTGACGATATCGGTGCTGAAAGCAACGGTCAGCGTATTGCCGTCTGCGCCTGCCGGCGTCGCCCATAATACCGAGACGATCGGTAGGGCGGCCAAGAGCAGGACAACCCGCAAAATAGCCAGCGACGCGTTGTTCATTGGCTGGGCCTCGTTCTCGTCAGCGTGCGCATAGGAAGCATCCAGGTCTCTCTTCGCCCGCGCGAGAGGACGAGGCCGCTTGAGCCTCAAGGGGCCAAGCCTAGGCCAAGGCCCATTGCCCAGTTCTGGCGCGGCCGGCAGGCTGATCCTCCTTCTTCGGCCGACGCAACGTCAAGAGTGCAGTTATTCGGTGCTGTTGACCCCTCCGCACGCTCACCCCGCCATGGCTCCGACCGGTTGGAAGGGCTCTACCTGACGATCCCCAATCGCACACGCAGCGACTTGCGCCAAATCTGTGACCGATTTGAGCGCATTCCCGATCACTCGAGCGCACTCCAGCGTATGATGCCGTCGCGAACCTTGCTTGCGGCAGCCAGCACTTACGCTTAACACAAGCCGCTCTCGCGGGTGTCGTCGAGACCGGGCGTGAGCTGGATGACAGGCGCCATCGGTGCCTGCGCGTCGTGAAGGGTCGGCAGTTTCGCGGCACCTTCCTTCAGCATCTTCTCGTCCACGATCGCGTAGCGGCGGTGGATGCTCTCTGTCTTGTGGCCGACCATCTTCATGGCCGTCGACCACGGCACTCCGGCTCGCTCAAGGTTGCGGACGGCCGTACGGGTGGGACGTACTCGCAGGACACGTGCCAGCCGGGCGGCAGTGAGGTCAGCGCGCAACAGATGTGCGAGGCGCCTGGCGCGTCACGATGGCGGGCCGGACCCGCGGCGTCACTTGCTGTGACAGCGCGTCCTGGGCCGGCCGGGCGTCCGCGTCTGGCATTACGTTAGGGGGCGGGCGGCCCCCGGGCCGCGACCGCCGCCGCAGCGTGCCAAGCTCCGACGACCTCCGCGAACTTCGCGGCTCAGTATAAGTGAGGGTTGGTCAATGCCGAGGATTGCGCTTCCCACTGCCGCTGGGCCCGCACCAGCCTTCGGACTTCAGGCGAATAATAGGCCAAGCCGAGTACCGCCTCATTCACACGCCTTAGCCATCCCGGAAGGGGCCGATAGACGTCGAGTAGCAGTACGACACGGACGCCGTTGGTTTCATTCCAGACTTCGTGTTTGTGCGTGTCGTCAAAAATTACACACTTACCTTCCCCCCAATAGACCATCTCATCACCGACCCGCATCCGGACGGCTGTCCGCGGCTCCGGTACGATCAAGCCAAGATGGCACCTGACGACACCTTTGTAGGACCCTCGATGGCGCTTGATGTGCATTCCAGGCGCAAGTACCGAAAAGAAGGCAAGCGTCATACCAGGAATGGAATCGAGAAGTTTACCCGTCTCTGGGCAACGCTTGTAGCTCTCTTCGATCCGATGACCGAGGAGGAAGAAAAAATACGTTTTCCAACCGTCGGTCTTGCTGAGATTCATCTGCCTCGGGGACAATTCTTGAATATTGGGCAAATACGCTTGTCCAGAAAGCAAGGCAATCAGTTCTTGCCTGATCACTCCGCTGTTCTCTTCCAGTCGTTTCACCCACTCGAACGCTCGAGCGTCTATGATCGAGCTATTTCCAAATGGCGATTGACCTGCCACCCAGTCCTCGATGGCGTGACCGAGCTTTTTCATCGGCGGTCTGATGGCGCGCCGAAGCACTCTTCTCAAATTCATGCGCGCGCCAGATCCGAGAGATACGTGGGACATGGACAACACAAGCTGCTTGGTAGCCCGGTCATCTCGGCGCTGTTCCAAACGAAGCGAAGGGGGGCGGGGTAGGTCCGGGCAAGACCGGTGCCCGGCATCATGCCGGGATCAAAGGCGTTCACATATACCTCCGAGTGTGGTCGCTACGATCACGCCTTCACAGACACCGTCGCCACGGCGCATTTTGCCGCTCATCCTTGTCGGCTGGGTGCGATAGCCCCAGCTCAGGTCGGAGGCCACGCGAGTCGCTCGATGCGGCCGAGAATCCGCCTAAAGAGGCTTCTCGTCAAGTAGCTCTCGGCCAGTTGGAGAGGGACCAGCTCTGGATGGCGCCCGGCAGAACGAGCCGGCGCAGCAGATTGCCGGGGTTAGCCAGGTCGCGCCCGGATCCCCTCCGCCAGCTATCTGGGCCGGCGCTTCCGAGGCGTACGGTCACGGGTTGCGTGATCTTGCGGAATTCTCACGTGATCCCTGCCGCCGCACGGCGCGTTCGCCTCAGAAGAGACATTCCGGCTTACACGAGGAGAAGTACGGGGCAATGGCGCCTTCGGGCATCTCCCGGGAGAGTGGCTCGAAGGACGTGCGGGGACGTGTTGACGAGCCGACCGACGGGACGGGCGGCTCGGTGGACGCCGTCACGGGGCGGCAGTCGGTCCATATCGGGAATCCCGGTCAAAAAAGGAGGAAGCCATGAGTAAGCCGAGTATCGTCTTCGCTCACGGAATCTGGGCCGATGGCTCATGTTTCCAAAAGCTGATCCCGACGCTGCGGGCAGAGGGTCACGCCGTGATGGCTGCGCAATACGGCCTGGACACGGTAAAAGGCGACGTCGACGGGGTCATCCGCACATTCGGGCGGGTCAGCGGTCCGATCGTTCTTGTCGGCCACTCCTACGGCGGAACGGTCATCACGCACGCCGGCGTGGACCCCCGCGTTGCCGCTCTGGTCTACATCGCAGCCTTGGGTCCGGATGAGACCGAGACGTCGCAGGGTCAACAGGACAAGTTCCCCAAGACAGACGTCTTCAAGTACGTGGAAGTCGCGGACGGCCGCGTCTGGATGCGTCCGGACGGCGTCGCGTGCTTCGCCGGCGACTTGTCCCCCGAAGAACAGGGGGTCGTCTATGCGACCCACTTCGCGCCGGCCCTCGATCTGTTCAACCAGAAGCATGACGGCATCGCCTGGCGGTCGAAGCCGAGCTGGTCGATCGTCGCCACCGAGGATCGCACAGTCCATCCTGACCTGGAACGCTCCGCCGCGAAGCGCATGGGCGCCACGATCGTCGAGGTGAAGAGCAGCCACGTCCCGATGCTCTCCCACCCGCGCGAAGTGCTCGACGTGATCCGCAACGCCGCCGCTGCAGTCGCCGCGAAGCAAGGATAAGCGGCCCTCGAAGGGTTGAGGCGAGTCGATCTCGGTGGTTGCGGGCCTCTGCAACTACCGATATCGCCTCGACAAGCCGAGACCGGCGGGTTTCCGGAGACACGCATACTTGGGTGAGCCTTCCCTCAAAGGCCACTGCCAAATCTGACCGTCTCGCAAGTACCTCGCAGGCAAACGAAGTCGTTCCGACGGCCGTGCACGTGACCTCTAGTTCGAGTTCGTCGTCCCAGGTGAGCGGTGGGGGCCAGCAAAACCGTCTTTGGTCGCAGTTACGTTTTCGCCCGCAGTTCCGTGCTGTTTCTCTATCAAAGATCCCGCCGAAGCGCGGATCCTCACAACCGCTGTGACAGCGGCTCCTGGGCCGGCCGGCGTCCGCGTCTGGGAGGCTATATCACGGGGACCGGGGCCACGGACGGGGTCACCGCCGCCGGAGGGCGTTGATGTTGGCTATCCTCTGACCCAACGTACCAGGACGTCCGCCAACTCTTGCGGCATCGCCATCCATGCTGTCGCCGCCTGACCTGAGCGAAATGCGCACGGCCCCTCACGTTGCACAATCGTTCAAGACGGCCCCCGCCGCCTTGGACTAGCGTTCCTGGCAATGTCTACGTACGAGAATCGGGCAGTGGGCGGCGGGGCCGCACCGTGACCCCCCCTGGAATCGCGAGCCCACTCCGGGCGGCTCCAGCGGCAGTAAAGCCGCTCGTACTAGCCGCCTCCAGCGAGGTCTCTGCGACGCACTCGCTTCGCCCTGCATGGCTATGGAGAGGAGCATGGACAATACCGAGATCGCGGCACGGTTTCAGAATTTGACGACGCCCCATGTCGCTGATGCCTGCCTGAGAAGGGGAGTCGAAGTCCGCTGTGCGCCCTGGAATCTTCGACCCCTGAGCCCATCGAGGTGTTGGATGGCCGGCCGAGTTCAACCGGCCCGGCATTATGGCAGTGTCGATATTTTCCTGGAGGCCCTGGAACACGCGTCACCGGGTGATGTACTGATTGTCGACAACGGTGGCCGTCAGGATCAAGCCTGCGTCGGGGATTTGATTGCACTGGAGACAAAGATGGCAGGCCTCGCGGGGATCGTGATCTGGGGGTTGCACCGGGATGCGCCAGAACTCCTTGAGATCGGCCTCCCCGTGTTTAGCCTCGGCGCATTGCCAACCGGCCCCCTCCGCGTCGATGAACGGGAAGCGGATGCTCTGGTCTCGGCTTACGTGGGACCCTGGCCGGTCAGTGCCCACGATGTGGCAATGGGTGACGAGAACGGTGTGCTCTTCGTGCCAGTCGCTCGTGCAGAGGAGATCGCAAGGGCCGCACGGTCTATTTGCGAAACAGAGCGCGCCCAGGCAGAGAAGATGCGACAGGGCACGTCCTTACGTGCCCAGTTGGAGTTCTCCGGTTTCCTGTCTCGGCGTGCGTTGAATCCAGGGCTGACGTTTCGTCAGCATCTGCGCCGGATCGGTGGCGCAGTCGAAGAGTAGGAATTGTGGAGGGCTCATCGAGTGCCTCATCGTCTAGTAAGGACGTCTTCGACATGAACGAGGACCGCACTACGACCGACCGCGCCGCGATCGAGCGGTGGCTAGCCGCCGCGGCGTTCAATGCGTACTTCCGTTTCCGCGTCGGCGCCCTCGCCGAAGGAACATGCACGCTCGAGGTACCATTCCACGAGGAGTTCCTACGGCCTGGCGATGTCGTGAGCGGGCCGGTTTTCATGGCCGCTGCGGA